>ERZ761602.8511-NODE-8511-length-10306-cov-6.897376_pt1 | contig 10306 bp, 9 predicted proteins | sample MGYA00512165_ERZ761602 | MGnify/ENA primary metagenome ERZ761602 (study PRJEB28899, sample SAMN02445085) | bioreactor sludge metagenome | biome: EBPR sludge; isolation source: Thorneside wastewater treatment plant | place: Australia: Brisbane, Thorneside...
CCAATATTTCATGGTTATGCTGGCCCCGGTTCGACAGCTCATTTGTTTTTGGCGGTCTGCTGGACAAAGAGAAAGGGGGTGAATTTTCCATACTCCCCCCGGGAGAATATTCTTCCAACCAGTATTACCTGGAAAATACCAATATTCTCTGCACTGAGATCGCAAGCAAGGAAGGAAAATACAGGATAACGGATTTTGCGCCGCGGTTTCATCAGTATGAAAGAAATTTTAAGCCGCTGATGCTTATCCGAAAAATTGAGCCGCTGGAGGGCCTGCCGCGCATCCGCGTAACCTGCAAACCCGTGTATGAATATGGATTGAGCCGGCTGTCTCCGTTGGTAGGCAGCAATCATATTGAATATCAAGGCGCCGATGAAAAACTAAGGCTCACCACGAATATACCGGTCAGTTATATATTAGACGAACATTACCTGATCTTAAATGAGACCAGTTACCTGCTGCTGACCTACGGCCCCCCGCTGGAAGCGCCTTTAGAAAGCACCGCCGAAAGGTTTCTGCGCGATACCGCTTATTACTGGAGAAACTGGATCCGGCAATCTTCCATCGTCGCCTTTCATCAGCCCTATGTGATCCGCTCGGCATTAACGCTGAAGATCCATCAATTCGAAGATACGGGCGCCATCATTGCCGCAAGCACTACAAGTCTTTCGGAATACCCGGGAAGCGGCAGGAACTGGGATTACCGGTTTTGCTGGCTCCGCGACACGTATTACGTGATCACTTCGCTTAATCATATCGGTCATTTCGAGGAGATGGAAAGATTCTCCTACTATGTTACCGATATTGCTTTTTCGGAAGACTCCAGGTATCAGCCCCTGTACGGCATATCAGGAAAGAAAAAACTGACGGAACGCATCCTCCCCCATCTCAGCGGCTACCTCGGCAACCAGCCGGTACGGGTGGGCAACCAGGCATACGAGCATATCCAGAATGATATTTACGGACAGGCGCTCGTGTCCTTACTACCCCTGTACACCGATCATCGTTTTATTTTTAAAGAACGGAAGGACTCGGCGCGTTGGATCGAGTCGGTATTGACCAAGATCGAACTGACCATTGACGAAAAAGACGCCGGCATCTGGGAGTTCAGGAATTTCGCCAACATACACTGCTATAGCAACTTATTCCAATGGGCCGGGTGCTGCGCCGCCGAAAAAATGGCGATCGCTATTGGCAATGAAACGCTGCTGAACAAAGCGCTTCTTCTCAAACGGAAAGCCATAGCGCATATTGAAAGCTGCTATGATCCCGTCCGGAAAGTATATACGCATGCCGCAGGAAGCCCGCATCTCGACGCCAGCTCGCTGCAACTAATCATCATGAAGTATCTCGACCCCTCTTCGCAGCGCGCAAAAGACCACCTGGAAGCGCTGGAGAAAGAGTTAAAAACGCCAAGAGGCCTGTTTTACCGGTATAAGCACGCCGATGATTTTGGGAAACCCAAAGCCACTTTTCTTATCTGCGCATTCTGGTACGTGGAAGCGCTGGCTTGCGTCGGACGCCTCGAAGAGGCCGTAAAAGAATTCGAGAATCTTTTACAATACAGCAATCACCTGCTGCTATTCAGCGAAGACGTAGACGAAAACGACGGAAGCCAATGGGGAAACTTCCCGCAGGCATACAGCCATGTAGGTCTGATGAATGCCGCTTATCGTATTGCCATGAAGCTGGAAAAACCTATTTTTCTTTAGCGGCAAGATCCTTTGTCGCGTTAAAAAGGTTATTTCCGGCCAGGAATTTTAAGAACTTCCGCACTTCGCGATAATCATTTATAGAATACCTGGCGGCAGACACCTTGCTGCCGACCTTGATGGTGACGGCCGACGAGGGCAGGGCTTTAAAAATGTCTTCATCCGTATGATCATCGCCTATTGCCATATTAAAATCATAAGCGCCCTCCTGCAAAAAACTTAACGCCGCCCTCCCCTTATTGATCTCCACATTTTTGATTTCAACGATTTTATTCCCCGGGAGGATCTGCAGCCCCTTGTCTTCCGCCAGGTACCGCAACGTGCTCATTATTTCATTGCTTCTTAATTCGCCCAGACTTTCTTCCACTTTCCGGTAATGCCATACCAGGGAAAAGTCCTTCTCTTCGATAAAGGAGCCCGGCGTGCGGTCTGTAAAACTTTCCAATACGGGAAAAAATTCCTTTTTCCACTGGGCGCTAAGACCCGGAAGACTCTGCCACTCTCCACGCGCCATCTTTGTCCATGCGCCATGTTCCGCCACCATGTCAATATGCAGGGAGCCAAACCATTTTTGCAGGAAGCCGGGATTTCTTCCGCTAACGATCGCCACCCGGTTAGCAGGATCGGAGGCAAGCGTTTGCAATATCCTGTACAGCTCTTCGTCGGGGGCGGCCATCTCAATATCGGAGGTAAAGCCGACAAGGGTCCCGTCATAATCCAGGAAGATCAGCCGGCTATCTGCATGGGCATACAGGTGTTTGATATTATTGCCCGAGGTCTCGCTGATATGCTTGGCAAACATCGATAGCTGCATTTGCTTCACTTCCTTTAAACGAGTCATGAACAATTTCACCCAATGCGCCACGTTGAACTTCATCACGATCTCTTTCATCAATTGCATTCGCCTTTTTTGTTCCGCCAGGGGCATGTCCAGCGCTTCCTCTATCGCCTGCATAAGCGCATGGATATTGTTCGGATTAACGATGATCGCATCGGAAAGCTCCTTCGAAGCGCCCGCCATTTCGCTTAATATCAATACTCCGTCGTCGCGCTCCCTGCTGGCTATAAACTCCTTACACACCAGGTTCATTCCATCGCGCATGGGCGTGACCAGGCATATCTCCGCCGTTGCGTACAAAGCCGAAAGCTCCTCCACCGGCAGAGCGCGGTAAAAATAAAACACGGGCTGCCAGGTCATGGTCCGGTACCTGGCATTGATGCCGCCAACGAATTTATCAATTTCATCAAGCAGCTCCTTATATTGCCGCACATTGTCGCGGGAGGGCACGACGATCATGTACAATACAATATTGCCCATATATTCGGGGTTCAGCTGCAACAATAATTCGAATGCTTTTAACCGTTGTAAGATGCCTTTGCTATAATCGAGGCGGTCGATAGATAAGATAAGCCTTGTGTTTTCAAAACTCTTACCCAATTCGGCAATATATTCCCTGACCAAGGGCTTTCTCGTCAGTTCGCGGAATTTTTGGCTGTCAATGCCCATGGGAAAGCTGTCCACAATAATGTTCCGGTTATTATAACTGACCTCATTAGACGAAGAAATAACGGGCGTCAGGCGGCGGGCCGCTGAAACAAAATGCCGCGCATCGTCGAAAGTATGGAACCCGATCAGGTCGGCGCCCAGCAGACCGTCGAGCAATTCCACCCGCCAGGGGATCATGCGAAATAACTCATATGAAGGAAAGGGAATATGCTGGAAGAAACCAATGGTCGCTTCGGGAACAACGGCCCGGAGCATGCCTGGCAGCAGCATCAGCTGGTAATCATGTATCCAGATAATATCTCCCGGCTCCATATTCTGCAAAACGGCGTCCCTGAACTTTTGATTTACAGAATAATAATAATCCCAATAAGGCTGGTGATAACGAGCATAAGTGGGCATATAATGAAATACAGGCCATAATATCTCGTTTGAAAACCCTTCATAATAATGATTGATCTCCTCCTGGGTAAGAAATACCGGTTTAAGATCTTGTTTGTCAAGCTCGCGGCTAACCTTTCTTTGCGCGCGCTCATCGCCGATCTCCATACCGGGCCAGCCGATCCATATATTGTTCTTCTCGCGATAGATAGAGCCCAGCCCCGTCGCCAATCCGCCTTCGCTTGGCGTAAGCGTTATCTCTCCTTCATTATCGCTTAATTTAACAGGAAGCCTGTTAGATACTATTATCGTTTTACCCATAATCTAATCAGTTATTCATGTAGAATACCGGCCTTGTATTCATTCCTATCCTATGCAGTATCAGGCCTATTCAAGATCTGCCAGAAAGAATCGTGCAAGATTACCCTATTTGACAGAGGAATGTTTAAAAAAAACGCACAAAATAATTGAGCGTCGCTTTTTTAATGCGACAGAAAATAATCCATTATAAAACTGGGGAATTTTATCCTCATAATAACCTATGAAAAAACAACAACGCGCGTTTTAGGTTCTATAAAAATTTAATGGCAGGCAATTTTAATTAAACAGAGGGACATCTTCCTTTCTCACCCTTAAAATAAAGCGTATGAGCAATCTCTTATATGTAATCGCAGTTATTCTGGTTATCGCATGGGCTATCGGATACATAGGCTATAGCGCCGGCGGGTTAATTCATATCCTGCTGGTCATCGCGGCAATAGCTATTATTCTCCGCCTGATCCGCGGCGGGAGCGTATAAAATGTTTACGCCTGCTCCTTAAGCCAGGCAATACATGCCTGGTTTAATCTATGCTTTGCGCCGATTCGCTAACCCCGCCGCTCGCCTGAGCCGGCTATAACCTAACGCTATATGCCCCCTGTCTCCTTTCAGAAGACGCCCTTCTATTTCAAGCTTGCCATGATATTATTGATGCTGGGGCTGATCTGCCTGTTGCTGTATTACGGTCAGGACATTATCATTCCCTTTGCCTTATCTATCCTGCTGGCGATCGTGCTGACGCCGGCAAATAATTTTCTTGAAAAGAAAAAAATTCCCCGGGTTTGGGCCATCTCGATCTCATTGACCATTTCATTGCTGTTTATCATTGGCATCCTGTATTTCCTTTCCACGCAGATAATGAGCTTTTCGGAAGACGTTCCCGTTATCAAAAAACGGCTTGCCGAACTATTCAATAAGGTTCAGCAATGGATAGCCGAAAATCTTAATCTCTCGCGAAGAGACCAGGCAAAATATATTGATACGGCAAAAGACTCAGGGACCTCGGTCCTGGGATCGACGTTTATTTCTCTTACCAACGCCATACTCGTGCTAACCTTATTGCCTATTTATGCTTTTCTGATACTGTACTATCGCGACATGCTCAAAAAATTCCTGGTAGATATCTTCCAACCGCATCATCATGAAAATGTAAAAGAGGTAATAAAAGAATCAAGAATTGTAGTGCAAAGTTATATGGTCGGCTTAATGATAGAAATGGGCATTGTGGCGGCGATCAACTACGTCGGATTCCTGATCATCGGGATCAAATATGCCGTTTTTCTCGCCGTTTTTGCCGCGATCCTGAACATTCTTCCTTATGTAGGCATGCTGATTGCCACGGTATTTTGTATGTTGGTCGCCCTGGCGTCTTCCTCCAATCCGGCAGACGCATTGTGGACGTTCGCGGTGTTGACCATCGTACAGTTTATCGACAACAATATCATCATGCCCAAAGTGGTCGGGTCGAAGGTAAAGATCAATGCGCTGGTCACGATATTGGGCGTGCTCGTGGGCGCCGCCTTATGCGGCATATCGGGCATGTTCCTTTCCATACCGGCGATTGCCATCCTTAAGGTTATCTTTGACCGGATCGACGAACTGAAACCCTGGGGAATGTTGTTCGGAGATGATATTACGTCAAACAAACCTTCAAAGATTTTTGAAAAAGCAAACATTCTCAGGAAAAAAGCGGCGCGCTCATAAAATTGGCAAAGTTTTATGCATTTATGGAGAATTACTTATTTATTTTACGTCTAAAATATCATTATTATGTCATCATCATCAAAAGTAATAGTCGGCGCTTTAGCGGGTATTGCCGCCGGGATAGCATTAGGGCTTTTATTCGCGCCTGATAAAGGATCGGAAACGCGCAGGAAAATAAAAGAAGGTTATGGAGACCTGAGCAATTCCCTCAAAGAAAAATTTGATTTGACGAAGGACAAAGCCTCCGACCTGGCCAATAAAATGAAGAGCAAAGCGTCTTCGATGAAAAACGATCTGAGCTGATCGTCGCGCATTGCCGATCTTTTTATAATAGAATAAAGCTGGCACAGTTTATCAGCCCCGGCAATGGGGCTTTTTCGTTATACCGCAAACCTGTTTTATCCGGCGAGGCTTGATCCGCCTGCGCCTTATTAACATCAAGTATGAAGATCCAATTCTGGTCAGTTGGAAAGGATACGGATAATTACGCCGCCGCCGGCATAAAAGATTTCAGTAAGCGCGCGGCTAACTATTATCCTGTTTCCTGGAATATCATCGCTCCTCCCAAACACGCGGGACAAATGGAAGCAAGGGAGCTCAAAAAAAAAGAAGCCGATACCATCCTGAAATCGCTCCATACCGACGATTTTCTTGTTGCCCTGGATGAGAACGGGAAATCGATGGATTCAAAAAAGCTGGCCGCCTTTATCCAGACGAGAGCGAATGAAAGCGTCAAGCAATTGATATTTCTGATAGGCGGCGCTTACGGTCTTGATCAATCGGTATTACAACGCGCCAATTTTGTATGGTCCTTATCGGAGCTCACTTTCCCCCACCAGCTTGCGAGGCTGATCCTATGCGAACAGGTATACCGGGCATGCACCATCTTAAGAAATGAAAAATATCACCATTCCTGAAAGCATTTCCTCCTATCTTTATAAAAACAATTAATGCTTTCTATAACGCTTATCATTGTAATCCTTACCGCCGTTATCTCCTTTACCGCTTTCAGCAATGAAAAGGTATTGAATGATATGATCTTTTACCCGCCGTCGATCACGCAGGACAAACAATACTACCGGTTTATTACCTGCGGTTTTATACATGCCGATATTGCCCATCTTGCTTTTAACATGATCTCCCTGTACCTGTTCGGCGAGTTCGTAGAAGAACGGTTCATAGATATATTCGGGAACGGCGGAAAATTACTTTATATCGCGCTTTATCTTTCAGCGCTTGTCGTATCCCTGATCCCGACTTACCTGAAAAACCAAAACAACGCTAATTACCGGAGCCTCGGCGCTTCCGGAGCCGTATCCGCCGTAGTATTTGCCGGGCTGATGATCGCGCCCTATGTGAAAGTGGGATTCTTCTTCATTCCCCCCATTATTCCCGGATTTGTATTCGGTCCCCTCTACCTGCTTATCTCGGCCTATCTTGATAAAAAGGGAGGCGGCAATATCAACCACTCTGCGCATCTCTGGGGCGCTTTGTATGGCCTGGCTTTCCTGATCATCGCCGGGAAGCTGTCCGGCGAATACAATGCCATAGACGAATTCGTCCGGGGAATATCTTATTATTTCAACAGTTAATTCAATAATCAGACACTGCGCTATTCGCAGTTAATCCTTTAAGTTCATTCTAAGATTGATTGCCTATCGAGATCTGAAGTTGAAACGTTAAGGCGAGAAACCATCAAAGGGAATGGATTTGAAGACTGAATATCATACGCGGGCTACAACAGTCTCTTCGCCCTTTCAGCTTCTATATCTTCTTTTTGAAGTTGATCCGCAATACTTTCCTTGTGTGATCGGATACTTTAAACCGATCGTCTATACGCATACCAACGACCCAGACTATTTTTTTTCCCGACTCCAACACCCATACTTTTTCTTTCTCCGTGGGCGACAATTTTCGGTCGATCAGGAAGCGGGCGATCTTTTTCTTTTTTCGCATGCCCAGCGGATAAAAATAATCGCCCTGCCTCCATTTCCGCAGCAATAAGGGATAAGCGGTTTTCTTCAGATCCAGGCAAGCCGTTCCCGGATCGTTGGGGATCTTTATCTCCGGCAAAGCCAGCTCCTCTATCGTTAATGACCAATCGCCGGATTCAACAAGCGGTTCTCCCGCTTCAATAAGGATATGCTGCGGCTCCGCCGACCGGAGCGGGGCAATCACCAGTTGCTTACGGTTCCTGATGATGCGATGCGAAGCAGACTGTACATATTTAGCCTGCTCTCCTTCCAACAAATGAATAATATCCCCCGCCTGTTGCGGAGTAAAATGAAAGGGCTTAACGATCTCGTAAACGATGCTGTGCAGCGGGGTCAGTTTTTTAAGCGCAAGCGCAGACAGGTGGATCTCATCGCCAACCGTTTTAAGCAGTTTACGGGCATGCAGCTGAATGGCTTGCTGGTACAATAACTCTACTTCCCGAAACCGCCGGATATTCTCTCTCAGGTTATTTTCGGCCTCAGGAAAAATCTTATTGGCCAGGGGAATAAGCGTATGGCGAAAATAGTTCCGCGTATATTTCTCCGAAGCATTGGAGCTGTCTTCTACCCAGGATAGCCCCCGCTGGTTGGCAAAATCGAGTAACATGGCCCTGGTAAACGTTAACAGGGGCCGTACAAGCCGATCCTGTTTAGGTAACATCCCCCGTAAACCGCTGATGCCCGAGCCGCGAAAAAAATGCATGAGCATGGTCTCCACGTTATCATCGGCATGGTGGGCCGTTAACAACCAGCGGGGGACGTCTCCGCCGCCGGATCCAGACAACAGCTCGTCGAACCATTGGTATCGCAGCTCCCTGGCGGCAACCTGTACCGAAACTTTTTTTTCGGCAATATAGGCTTCTGTATCCACGCGCTTAACCCATACCGTAACATCGTATTTTCTTCCCAGCTCTCTTACAAAATCTTCATCTCGATCGCTCTCAGAACCTCTTAATCCGAAATTAACATGGGCTATGACAAAACGATATCCCGCCTGATGACACAACTCGCACAGTACCGCAGAATCCATCCCCCCGCTGACGGCCAGCAACAACAAGTCGTTCGAGGGAAAAAGATTTTCCTTACCGACAATCTCCTTAAATTTTCCCACGAGTTCCATCAAATATGAATTATATGGTCTAACTAAAATTCTTCCTGCCAGATCCGCGTTTAACGAGTCGTCTATTTCGTTCCTCTTCATAACCGAGGTATGGACCGGGGCCGAAAGCTCGTTGCTGTTAACCTTCATAACCGCAAGCCGCATATCCGTTTATCACAAGCGGCCAAGGCATTCATTCCGTAATCTCCTCATAAGCGGCCCTTAACTCCTGGTAAGCATGCGTGTCGCCCGCCGCTTTCGCCTGCTCCATCCCCTTTGCATACCATTCAACAGCCAGCGCAATATTGTTCGTCCTTTCCAGTAATTTGCCAAGATGATAATACGAACCGATATATCCCGGGTCGCGCGTTAATATCGCTTCAAAAAGCCGGCGGGCCTCTTCTTCCTCATTCAATTTTATATACTCCAGGGCCAGGGCATGTTGCAAAAAACTATCCGAAGGATTCGAGGCAAGAAACGATTTTATGCGTTCAATTCTATCCATAACTCCATTGCTTTAAACAAGTCGGTATTAGTTTTTTTAATATTACTGTTTTATCAATAGCCATTCTGAAAGGAGTTGAATAAAACCGTCAATGACCAATGTTTAGTCCGCCAAATAAAAGCCTTTAAATTTATTTTATAAATGATTTTTTCATAACTTATCGATCCCTGGCCCCGGTCCGAAAAACTTTATTATCGAACCGTCCGCTTCCCTGCAAATTCAGGTTAATTTCCGCTCTTCTCTTGTTTATGTGTGGAAAATTCTTTTGGTTTGCAAGGTCAAATAGTTGCATAAACAACCTTAATCAAATGCATTCGCTATGAAGATCCTGGTATGTATCAGTAAAACGCCCGATACCACTGCAAAAATAGCTTTCACCGATAACAATACGAAATTCGCTGAAAACGGGGTGCAGTGGATCATCAATCCTTACGATGAATGGTATGCCCTGGTCAGGGCCATTGAATTAAAGGAAAAGGATCCCGGAACGATCATTCACCTGGTCACGGTGGGAGGAGCGGATACGGAACCGATCATTCGTAAAGCCCTGGCATTGGGCGGCGATGAAGCCATTCGCATCAACGCTTCCAGCGCCGATAGCTTTTTTATTGCTTCGCAGATAGCGGAAATAGCCAAACAGGGAGGATACGATCTCATTTTTACCGGTAAGGAGACCATCGACTACAACAGCTCCTCGGTAGGAGGCATGATCGCTGAACTATTACAGCTGCCATATATCAGCCTGGCCGTCAAATTTGACCTGGACGGATCAACGGTAACAGCTATACGAGAAATAGAGGGCGGGGAAGAAACAGTGCAGGCAAGCCTTCCGTTAGTGGTCAGTTGTCAGAAAGGAATGGCCGAGCAGCGCATTCCCAATATGAAGGGCATCATGAGCGCAAGAACAAAGCCGCTGAAGGTGGTAGAGCCGGCGCCCGCCGATACCTTAACCGCTATTGCAGGCTTTGAAACGCCTCCGCCAAAAGCCGGCATTAAGATGATCCCGGCCGATAATCCCGCGGAACTGATCCGTCTGCTTCACGAAGAAGCCAAACTCATTTAACTCATTCATTAAACTGTTTTCCGAT
>ERZ761602.8513-NODE-8513-length-10305-cov-5.259220_pt1 | contig 10305 bp, 9 predicted proteins | sample MGYA00512165_ERZ761602 | MGnify/ENA primary metagenome ERZ761602 (study PRJEB28899, sample SAMN02445085) | bioreactor sludge metagenome | biome: EBPR sludge; isolation source: Thorneside wastewater treatment plant | place: Australia: Brisbane, Thorneside...
CTCCTGGAGCGTGCCCCCGACGTGCTCCTCAGCGACCTCGCCCTGCCCGACGGCGATGGGGTGGACCTGATCCGTGAGTGCAAGCGGGCCTCCCCCCAGTGCGAGTGCATGGTGATCTCCGTCTTCGGCAGCGAGGCCCGGGTCCTCGCCGCCATCGAGGCCGGCGCCACCGGCTACCTGCTGAAGGACGAGCCGGTGGAGCGCGTGGGCGAGGCCATCCGGAGCCTCGTCCTGGGCGGCTCTCCCATGAGTCCCGGCATTGCCCGGCACATCCTCAACCGCCTGCAGCCCGCTGGCGCGCCACCCGACGGCCAGGCCCGCCTCACGGAGCGCGAGCGCGACGTGCTGAACGCACTGGCCCGGGGCTTCACCTACGGGGAGATCGCCGGGCAGCTGGCCCTGTCGAGCCACACGGTGGGCACTCACATCAAGAACATCTATCGCAAGCTCGAAGTCTCGTCCCGCGCGGAGGCCGTGTTCGAGGCCTGCCAGATGGGCATCATCCGCCTGGAGTAGGGCCCGTGCGCCTGCCCTTTGCCCCAACGTGGATGATGCTCCAGGTGGCGGTGCTCGCGACGGCAATGGCCGTCTTCTGGATCGGGTGGCCGACGCCGGCAGGCGTCACGGCCTTGTCACGCGCCGAGGTCGCAGCGCCCGCCAGCGGCGGTGTGCAGACCATCGAGCTGCCCGACGACTGGCGCACGGACGGCGATGACGCACTCCGGCGCAGTTACGAGTTCCGCTTCGACCTGCCGGCGATTCCGCCGGCGCCGTGGGCCATCCTGTTGCCCTCAGTGCGGATGCACGCCGCCGCCAGCATCAACGGGCACCCGCTCGGGGACACGACGCTGCTCGACGGCCCCGTGGCCCGGTCCTGGCACCGGCCACTGCTGTACACGATTCCACCCGGGCTGCTGGTGCAGGGCACGAACCGGCTCCGGGTGGACGTTGCCGCGGCCAACCCGGGAGCCGGGTACCTGGCGCCGCCCCAGGTGGCCCCGCTGGCGGTGCTCGCGCCGGTGGCCGCGGGTCGCCACCTGCTTCAGCAAACCCTCATCCTCGTCATCATCGGGACCATGGCGGCCGTGGCCGGCCTCATCCTGCTGCTGTGGCTCATGCGGCGGGAGAGCGTGTTCGGCCTGTACGCGCTCGGCATGGCCGTCTGGGCCGTGCACACGCTGAATTTCGTCGTCGTCACGCCGCCGGTTTCCCAGCGACTCTGGGAGACCGGTGCCTACCTCACGCTGGGACTCTTCACGGCGCTGGCCACCTGCTTCGTGCACCGCTACCTGGGCATCCGGCGGCCGGCCATGGAAGTACTCGCCTTCGCCATCGTGCTGTTCAGCCTGCCGGTGCTGCTGCTGATTCCGGAGGGGCGCTTCGCGGCCTTCGGCGATGGGCCGTTCAACGCCGCAATCATGGCCGTCGGCTTCTACGTGCTGGCGAACTTCCACGTCGAGGCCTGGCGCCGGCGGAGCCACGAGTTGCAGGTCCTCGCGGCCAGCGGCACGGTCGTCGTGGTCTTCGCCCTGCACGACACGCTGGTTGGCCTCGGCATCCTGCCCTGGGGCAGCGGCTACGTGCTGCACTACTCGGCGTCGGTAGTCCTGCTGGCCTTCTCCGCACTGCTGGTCGGCCGTCTGGCGCGAAGCCTGGCTACCGTCGAACGGATGAACGAGGTCATGAACGAACGGATCGACGAGGCGCGACGGGAACTCGCGGAGGGCCATCGCCGGGTCCGGGCACTCGAACGGGTACGGCTGCTGGGCCGCGAAAGGGACCGGATCGCCCGGGACATGCACGATGGCGTGGGCGGGCAGCTCATCGCGCTGCTGGCGAGGGCGCGGGCAGGCCACCTGTCCGGAACCGACGCCCAGGCCGGGCTGACCAGCGCCATCGAGGACCTGCGCCTGGTGATCGATTCGCTGGAGACGCCGGAAGGCGATCTCGCCACGGCCCTAGCGAAGTTCCGCCACCGGCTGGAACGGCGGCTGCGCGGGTGTGGCATCACCCTCGCCTGGCAGCCCGGCGAAGCGGCCGTGAAGCGCGCGTTCCGGCCGGCCGAGATCCTGCACGTCCTCAGGCTGTTCGACGAGGCAGCCAGCAATGCCCTCTCCCATGCAGGCGCCACTGAACTGGTCATGGGGTGGGAGCAGGATGGCGACGAGCTGCGCATCCGGTTCACGGACAACGGGCGCGGTGGCCTGCACGGCCGCCCCGGGGGCAAGGGCGTGCACAACATGCACGAGCGCGCCCGTCTCCTCGGTGCCGAGCTGCGGGTCGCGAGCGATGCCGCTGGTACGCGCCTCCTGCTCGTCATCCCGTCGTTCTCGGGGCCCGACTGACCTGTTATCGTGGTGATTCGTCCAGTTCTAGCGAGGTCCGGCATCATGCACGTCGCTTGCCTCCCCGGCCGGTGGGCCATCGCCCTGGCAATCAGCCTGGCCATCCCCGCCACCCACGCCCAGGTCGACGCGGTCTCCGGCGCCAGTCCGGTCGCCGCTGCCGACAGCAGCAGGGAGCTCCCGGTACGGATCATCCCGAACATTCCGCCGGCGGCCGAGGCCTACTACTCCCCCGACGGCTACCACCTGATCGCCCAGGTGCGGGACCCGGATGCCCAGCAGTCCGGCGACGCGCGCATCGGCAGCGCGCTCACCTACATCTTCACCGAGGACGGCAAGACGATCCGCCGCATCAACGACCGGGGCCAGGACGCCTGTTCGTTTTTCTTCCCCGACGGCAAACGGGTGATCTGGACCTCGACCCGGGACAACATGACGATGCCCCTCGGCAACTGGTCCGACCCGAAGGACTACCCGCAGGGCGCGGAGCTCTACTCCTCCGACCTCTACGGCAAGGACATCAAGCGGCTCACCACCAACGCGTGGTACGACGCGGAAGTGACCGTCTCGCCTAACGGCGAGTGGATCGTGTGGACCCGCGTGATCGACGGCAATGCGGATATCTGGCGCATGCGCTCGGATGGCACCGGTGAACAGCAGGTCACGTTCACGGGCGACTGGGAGCCCGGGGCACCGTTCTACCTGCCGGACAACGAGACCATCATCTTCCAGGCCTGGCGGGCCAGCGAGCTCGGCAAGGTCACCCCGACGCCCATGACGGTGTTCACCATCAAGGCCGACGGCACGGACCTCAAGCAGCGCACCTTCGACAACGACATGACCTGGGGCCCGGGCCCGGCGGCCGACGGGCGCCACTACATCTTCACGCGCATCATCGACGGCAATAACCACGAGCTGTTCCTGGGCGACCTGGGCGGGGAGCCACCCCGGCGGCTCACCTGGAACCCGGGCTTCGACGGCATGAAGTCCTTCTCCCGGGACAGCAGCAAGATGGTCTTCGTGCGCATGGCGGGCGACAAGCTGAAGGCCCTGTATTCCCACGTGATGGACCTGTCGTCGCTGAAGCTCGGGCCGGAGAACTACAAGGGCATCCCGGAGACGCCGGTGCCGGCGAACGCGGTGCTGGTGACCGACTTCACGGTCAAGCGGCAATAGACCGCACCGCCCGTGACGTGACTTTGGCTAGTCTCAACCCACCGCCGATCCCGGCCCGAGGAACCTCAGCCATGCAGCTCCGTACCACTGGTATTGCCGTCGCCGCCCTCGCCAGCCTTGGCGCCGCGTCGCTGGCCGTCGGCCAGGGCACCCCGCCCCGGTCCGGCCAGGCCGTCTTCGAGGCTGCCTGCGCCAACTGCCACTCGGGTGGCATCGGCGGGTTCTTCAGCGGCGCGCCGGCCGTGGGTGACAAGGAAGACTGGCAGGCCCTGCTGCCCAAGGGCGTGGACGGCCTCACGACCACGACCGTGACGGGCATCGGCAAGATGGCCGCCCGGGGCGGCTGCGAGACCTGCAGCGACGCGGAGATCCGCGCGGCGGTGGCCTACATGGTGGAGAAGAGCCGGTAGCGCGCCGGGACGAAGCCCTCCACCCGGCGGCCCTGGCGCTGGCCTGCGGGCTGCTGCCGATCCTGGTCGTCCACGCCTGCTACGGACTTTCCCTGGCCGGCGGCCATGCCGCGGCCTGCATCCCCTACGTCGACGGCTGCGTGTCCATCAGCGGCACGGGCCGCCACGGCTGGGCCTACTTCCTCTTCAAGGCGGGGATGCTGCCCACGGCGGTGCTGGCGGGCCTGTTCTGGCTGCTCGCGGTGCGCTACCTCCGGCTCGCCGGTGACCACGGCCCGGCGCTGCGGGCCCTGCTGTGGCTCGGCGTGGCGAGTGCGGTGTTCCTCGCGCTGTACACCACTTTCCTGGGGCACAAGGGCGAGGTGTACCACCTGCTGCGCCGCTTCGGTGTCTCGCTGACCCTCGGCTTCGGCTACCTGGCGCACCTGCTGTACACGTGGCGGCTCGGCCTGCTGCGCGACCGGGGTGTCGCCGCCATCGCCCCGCGCCTGCTCCGGGGCCAGCAGGCACTGCTCGGGGTGCTGCTGGTGCTCGGTCTCGGCAGCATCCCGGTGTCCAACTTCATTGCCGACAAGGACCCGGTGGAAAACGCCATCGAGTGGGTCTTCTGCCTGCTGCTCTGGTCATTGCACCTCCTGACGGCGCTCGCCTGGCACCGGACAGGCTACCGCCTGGAACCCGTCGCCCGGCCTGCCGGTGTCTGCTAGGGTGACAATCCTGTCTGGAGGAGTCCCCATGAACACACCTGCCGTCATGAAGCGCCGGATCGGTCACCTGCTGGCAGGCTGCGTCCTGCTGGCAACTTCCCTCTGGACCGTCTCGGCAACGGCCGCGGATGCGCCCGCCGACGCGGCTGCCCTCTACCGGAAGGGCATGACCTGGGATCAGTTCCTCGCGGGCGCCAAGGTGCAGCAGGCAACCTGGGTGAAGAACGCCGGGCGCGCGGCGCCCCAGGCCCTGGTAGACCGCCTCAAGCAGGCCGGTGATGGCCTCCAGCTGCTGGTCATCACCGCCGACTGGTGCGGTGACTCGGTACACAGCGTGCCCTACATCGCGCAGCTCGCCTCGCGGGCGGGTGTCCCGCTCCGCGTGGTCGATTTCCGGGCCGGCAAGCCGCTCATGGAGGCCCACCGCACCCCGGACGGCCGCGCCTCGACGCCCACCGTCGTCCTCCTCCGGGGTGGCAAGGATGTCGCCGCCTGGGTCGAGCGCCCCGCGTCCCTGCAGTGGTGGTACCTCGGCATGACCGGCCGGATCAGCGACGAGGAGCGCCTGGAGCGCAAGATGGCCTGGTACGACTGGAACCGCGGCGCCGACGCGCTGGGGGAGATCGTGGTGCTGGCCGAGCAGGCAGCCGGGGCGAAATAGGCGGCGCGGGGTACTTTCAGTACCTCGTTGCGTCCGCGACCGCCGCCCGGGGCGCCAGGTTCTCCTCGAAGAAGGTCGCCAGCCGTTCGTACCAGCGCACCCGGTTCGACTCCAGCAGGAAGCCGTGGACTTCGTCCGGGAACTCCAGGTACTCGACCTGCTTGCCCGCCTTCTTGAGCGCCTCGGCCATGCGCTGGGACTGGCGCACGTGGACCCGCTGGTCATCGACGCCGTGACCCAGCAGGACCGGCGCCCGGATCTCGGCAGCCCGCCGCAGGGGTGAGCTCTCCCGCAGGCGCGCGCGGTCGTCCCGGCCGCCGCCGACCATGGTCTCGTGCCAAGCAACGCCCCAGTCGTACCAGCGGTCGTCGGAGATGAGGAACTCGATGTCGGTCACGGAGGCGTAGGCAGCTCCCGCCCGGTAGAGCTCCGGCGTCTTCACAAGGCCCACGAGGGTGGCATAGCCCCCGTAGCTGCCGCCGGTGATGCCGATGCGGTCCGGGTCGGCGATGCCCTCGGCGATCAGCCACTTCACGCCGTCGGTGATGTCGTCCTGGATCTTCTGGCCCCACTCCCGGTAACCCGCCGTGAGGTGCGCATCGCCGAAGCCCGAGGACCCGCGGAAGTTCATCTGCAGCACCGCGAAACCCCGGTTGGCCAGCAGCTGCACCTCCGGGTCCCACTGGATCAGGTCCCGGGCCCAGGGACCGCCGTGCACGAGGGCGACGGCGGGCAGGTTCTTCGGCTCCCGACCGACCGGCAGGGTCAGGTACGCGGGAATCCTCAGCCCGTCCCGGGCCGCGTAGGTCACGCGCCGGGTCTGCGCCATCTCCTGCGGCTTGATCTCCGGCCGCTGGTCGAGCAGGTGGGTGAGTTCGCGCCGGTCCCGGTCGTAGAAGTAGTAGACCGGGGGCTGGGTCTCGGACTGGACTTCGAGGATCTGCTGGGCGCCACTGGCCGAGACACTCACCGCCTCATGGAAGACGGGCGCGCCGAAATCCTTCTCCAGGGCCCGGCGGATGCCCTTGTACTCGGCCTCGGCCGCCGGGTCGAAGAAATGGATCTCCGGGCGGTCCAGCGTATAGCGGGCGCCGACGACCCGCCGCTCGGCGCCCGGATCCCGCTGGATGCCGTCCACGTCAACGTCGGGGTGCGAGAACACCAGCGAGCCTCGCCTGGCGGTGGCGATGTCGAACTCGAAGATGGCGTCCCGCCCCTCGTGGACATCGATGACGTACAGTTTCCCGGGGTCCGCGTGAAACCCGGCGAACCGCAGCTGGTCGGTACCGAAGGCGGGCCGGTCGATGACCTTGGTGAAGTCACCCTTCGGCGTGGAACGCAGCCATAGCTGGTAGCCCTCGCCCTCGGCCGCCTCCCCGGCGCGAACCGCGCCCGTGCGGTCGGCGTGCCATTCGCGAATGCCGTGGGCGCGCGGCTGGACCATGCCCAGTCGACCGCTGTTGACATCCATCCGTCGCACGCTGGGGGAACTGTCGTAAGGCGCCCAGTAGGAGATGAGCACCGTCGCCGGGTCGTCGGGCGTCCAGTGCACGATCTGGTCCTGGTAGGACACCGGCAACTGGAGCTGGCCGTAGATGGCCCATTTCTTCCCCAGCCAGCCGAAGTTCTTGCCGTCCCGGTCCACGGCAAACAGTCGCGTGGTCCGCGGCCTTACGCCAACGGCAGCCATGTTGCGCGCCTGGGCGCTGATGAACAGCCGGTCGCTGTTCGCCCATTCGAGCCACGCCAGGCGCACCTCGGGATCGTCGATCTTCGCCAGCGCCACGGGCTCGGCCCCGGCCACGGGTCGGGAAAAGATGACCTGCAGGTCGCCCTTCGAGTAGATGTAGGCGAAGGTCTTGCCGTCGTCGGAGAGTTCGGGGGCGGAGAGCGTCGGGTTGGCGAAGATCTCGGCCACCGGGATGCGGCGGGGTATATCCCCGCCGGAGGCCCCGGTGGCGACCAGCACGACCGACGCAATGATCCCGCGCATGAGGACAGCCCCCGCAATCTTCCCCGGGGGCTCAGCCTACCCCCACCGGGGCAGCCGCGACATCACCCGGATGGGTGAGGCGGGCAGTCCCGCGTCAGTTCCGGCTCTTGTCCACGATCTTGTTGGCGGCGATCCAGGGCATCATCTTCCGGAGTTCCGCGCCCACCGTCTCGATCGGGTGCTTCGCGTTGGCGGCCCGGGCCTTCGTCATTTCCGGGTAGCCCGCGGCGCCCTCGGCGATGAAGCGCTTGGCGTAGCTGCCGTTCTGGATGTTGGCCAGCGCCTCCTTCATGGCCTTGCGGGACTCGGCATTGATCACCCTGGGCCCCGTCACGTACTCGCCGAACTCCGCGTTGTTGGAGATCGAGTAGTTCATGTCGGCGATGCCGCCCTGGTACATGAGGTCCACGATCAGCTTCAGCTCATGCAGGCATTCGAAGTAGGCCATCTCGGCCGGGTAGCCGGCCTCGACCAGGGTCTCGAAGCCCGCCTTCACCAGCTCCACGCAGCCGCCGCAGAGCACGGACTGCTCGCCGAAGAGGTCGGTCTCGCACTCGTCCTTGAAGGTGGTGCCGATGATGCCCGTGCGGCCGCCGCCGATGGCCGAGGCGTAAGACAGGGCGGTCGCGAGGGCCTTGCCGGACACGTCCTTCGCGACGGCGACCAGGTCGGGGATCCCCCGCCCGGCCTGGAACTCGGAGCGCACCGTGTGCCCCGGGGCCTTCGGCGCGATCATGATCACGTCGAGGTCCGCCCGGGGCTTGATGATGTCGAAGTGGATCGAGAAGCCGTGGGCGAAGGCCAGGGTGGCGCCCTGGCGGATGTTCGGCTCGATCTCGTCCGTGTACAGCTTCGCCTGGAACTCGTCGGGGGTGAGGATCATCACGAGGTCCGCGCCCTTCACCGCCTCGGGCACGTCGGCGACCTTGATGCCGTGGGCCTCGGCCTTCTTGCGGGACGCGGAGCCGGGCTTGAGCCCGACCGTCACCTTGACGCCGGAGTCCTGCAGGTTGCCGGCGTGGGCGTGGCCCTGGGAGCCATAACCGATGATGGCGACCTTCTTGCCGCGGATGATGGCGGGATCGCAGTCCCTGTCGTAGTAAACCTGCATGGGGAGCTCCTCGGGGCTGGTTGAGGCGGGCACTCTAGCGCCGGGCCTTTGTTGCGAGAAGCGAAATATTCGCAACATGATGTGCCGGGTCATGCAACACTGGCCCCATGGACCTGCGTCAGCTCCGGCAGTTCGTGCACCTGGCCGAGGCCCTGCATTTCGGGCGGGCCAGCGCGGCCAGCCACGTCAGCCCCTCGGCGCTGAGTCGCAGCATCCGGCAACTGGAGACAGAGCTCGGGGCGGTGCTCTTCGACCGGGACAACCGGTCGGTGACCCTGACCCGCCAGGGAGAGACCTTCCTCGCCTGGGCCCGGGACGCACTCTCCGGCTGGGACGGGGTCCGGCAGACCCTCAAGGCACAGTCCGGCGAGCTGCAGGGAGAGGTCAGCCTCTACTGTTCGGTGACGGCGAGCTACAGCTTCCTCTTCGAACTGCTGTCCCGGCTGCGGCGGGACCACCCCCGGATCGAACTCAAGGTACACACGGGGGACCCGGAGCACGCCATCGCCCGGGTACTCGCCGGGAGCGAGGACATCGCCATCGGCGCCCGTCCCGACGCGCTGCCCGCCGGCCTCGCCTTCCGGTCCATCACCCGTTCCCGGCTGGTGTTCATCGCCCCGCCCGGGCAGACGGGGCGCCGGGACCTTGGCCGGCGGGCCCCCGCTCCCGCTGCCTGGGCAGGGACCCCGATGATCCTCCCCGAGAGTGGCCTTGCGCGGCAGCGGGTTGAGCGCTGGTTCCGGGACCTCGGGGTGGCGCCCCAGGTCTACGCCCAGGTCGCCGGCAACGAGGCCATCGTCAGCATGGTGAGCCTCGGCTTCGGGGTGGGGGTTGTCCCGGAGATCGTGCTGGCCAACAGCCCGCTGGCAGGGCAGGTCAGCGTGCTGCCCGTGCGGCCGGCGCTCGCCCCCTACGACGTGGGGCTCTTCACCCTGGAGAAGAAGCTCCGCAACCCCCTGATCCGAGCCTTCTGGAGGCCGGCCCTGCTGGAGAACTGACAAGTACTGACAACTTTGTAACCATCTGACTGATATCACTCTTTCTTGTGTCTAATAGGTGCTGACTTGGCCGGAGTCAGCCCCGGCGACTGGTGGGCGGCCGAGGACCGCCCGCGGTCGGCCCGCGCCCGGCGGGCTACACTCAACCCATGGCCAATGGCACGACCCATCCCCTCGCGCGACTCGGCGGCGGACTTGCCGAGCAGGCGCGCCAGTACGCCCGCCTGATGCGCCTCGACCGGCCGATCGGCACCTGGCTGCTGCTCTGGCCGACGCTCTGGGGGCTGTGGATCGCGGGCGCGGGCCGGCCCGAACCCGTGAACTTCCTGGTCTTCGTCGCAGGCGTCCTCGTGATGCGCTCGGCAGGCTGCGTGATCAACGATTTCGCCGACCGCCACATCGACGGTGCGGTCGCGCGCACGCGGTCACGGCCGCTGGCCTCGGGCGAAGTGGCGCCGGCCGAGGCCCTGGCGCTGTTCGCGGTGCTGGGCCTCATGGCGCTCGCCCTGCTGATGCTGCTGAATCCGCTGACGCGCCTTTTGGCAGTGGGGGCGGCGGTGCTGACGCTCGTCTATCCCTTCAGCAAGCGCTGGCTGGCCGCGCCCCAGCTGCTGCTCGGCGCCGCCTTCGGCTGGGGCATTCCCATGGCCTTCGCGGCCGAGACCGAGGCGGTGCCCCGCCTGGCCTGGCTTCTGTGGCTCGACGTGCTCGTGTGGGCCGTCATCTACGACACGATGTACGCCATGGCCGACCGGGAGGAGGACCTGCGCATCGGGGTCCGCTCGACGGCAATCCTGTTCGGCACCGCGGACCTCTTCATCGTCTGCCTGCTGCAGGTCGTGCTGGTCATCGGACTGCTGCTCGCCGGCCGGGAGGCCGGCCTTGGCGGCTGGTACCAGGCCGG
>ERZ761602.8516-NODE-8516-length-10303-cov-13.779664_pt1 | contig 10303 bp, 11 predicted proteins | sample MGYA00512165_ERZ761602 | MGnify/ENA primary metagenome ERZ761602 (study PRJEB28899, sample SAMN02445085) | bioreactor sludge metagenome | biome: EBPR sludge; isolation source: Thorneside wastewater treatment plant | place: Australia: Brisbane, Thorneside...
GTGGAGAACGAGGCGCCGGAGTGCCTACGCCAGCGCGCAGCGCTTTAGTTCAACGTGAAGCTCAGGCGACGGACGCGGCTTTATGCGGCCGGTCGCCTGGAGCGCAGGGTTGGGCATGGATGCATGATTGCAAGACTTGCCCCCAAGTTCCTGATTTGACCCCAAGTTCCGCGTTCGACGTAAACGGCCGGCGACGGCGTAGCCGCAACCGATGGCGAGAAGTTTGCGATTTCACTTGGCTGTGCGCCAGATACCAAGATAGAGCGCTGCGAACTGGAGCGCTGAAGGCAACAGAGGAATCCATGAAATATGTGGAATGAACTCGGCTACGAGTGCAGTGATCGGAATTACAGGCAGCCATGCGCGATTGATTTGTCGACCTCGGAGAAAGCACAAAGCAACGATTGAGATCAGAATTGCAAGATGAAACCAGAACCCAGGCGGAATTTGTGATATTTCGAAGAACGGGTCCATCCAGAATGCTGGAATGAATCCAACGCCGGAGCGAGCAAGATCGAGGAAATAGGTTGGAACTAGCAAAAAGACAAAGATGAACGCAAACTCCCGTCGACCTACAATTAACTTGTCTCTTGTAACTTGGTCTGGGTGCTTGATTGCAAACCCTAGCATAGCACCGACGAAGTAGGAGACTCCAAGGTACCAGAAGTGTGCCAGCAAGTAGAAAAACCAGAAGCCTGCGAGCGGCACGGTTGGCTGACCTATCAGGTGCCACCATCCCGCGGGAGGGTCTCGACCGACATACCAACTCTCCGGCATAGGAAAGATGCCATTGCCAATTGCGACGAAAGCCGCGATGCCGAAAGCGACACCTAATAGACGCGGGATGCCCGCAAGAGGGTTGCCGGGAGACTTGATCTCTGGCTGGGTCATGGCTGCTCCGATGTATTTGGTAGGGCTGCGGGCTGGGTTATGCTGTCTGACGCCCAACGTGAAGGTAACCGGCAGCCGGAGGGCGAAGCCCGGAGGGAACCAACAGCGCAGCTGTTGGCTGTCCGGTTGACCGTAGGGTTAGACCTCGGCGTTATATGCGCGCTTGTGGGCAAGGCATTTCTCCAATACGCAATCGCCAAATGTATTGATCGCGCGTTCGCTGTTTAGCAGGTAATAAGCAGCACCGCGAGCGTTACCAACCCACTGCCCGTCTTCAACTTCCAAAGAGACGCCGGGATGTAGGTGTTGATTGATTGCCGTAACCAAGTTAGGCGGGAGATCAGACAGCAAGCCGCTGCCATGAGCAAACGAGTTTCTGAAAGCCTTTAGGTCCATGAGCGTCTGACGCACCTTTGGACTCTTGAACAAAGGCAATTGCATTTGATCGGCAGCGTACGCCTCAGCGGACTTGAGAAAATCCTTTCGCGGTAATACCTTGAATTCGACTGTGTGCTCGACGGTGGTTTGCCAATGTTTGAGTGTTTTCTTCACTCCGTACTCGAAGGCCGCAAACACCGAGACCAGAACGCCACCCCAAACAATGCGAGGAAGAACTATTGAGCCGTCGTGACCAACTGCTTCCAATTCTGACTCCATTTCTGCTTGCACTACAGGGTCTGACGCTCGCTTGATGCGAGCGGTGATTCTTACACTCTGTTGCGCGGTGACATGAGGAAAGAAGTCATTGACGGCGCGGATATATCGCCGTAGTTCTGCAAATGCGTCTATAGCGAAAGGAAAATCGCAAATGAGATCAAACTCGGCGAACGGGTCAATGGCCGGCGTGTTGGAATTGGGCATCGGAGTTACGCGGAGAAGAGGTCTAACGTAGAAGTCACCGGCGCTGCGCGGCTTTATCGCGCAGCGTCCGTGTGGACTGCCGGGTTGGGCGTCGCGTCCGCAACTCTGCTACAGTCAGCGCATCCATGTGGCTTCTCGATGTCACGATCCGTCAATCAAAGAATTGAGTTCGATAGAAAAGGCTTCGCGAAACTCACGCGGGACTTTACTGGCGTCAGCAAAATATGACGCAGCGGCAAGACTGAACTGCCGAACCCGATTATTCGCTCTCAGACGAACTGCAAGCCGTCGATCAATATCGGCAACCGGAGAAGAAAGCTCACGGAATGCCATGTCCTTTACCGGCAAGCACGTGGCACTTAGCGATAGTGGTGAGTCGAGGCATCCTCGGAAATAGTCCACAAACTTGTCCCATCCGGGAAATTCGAATGGCTCAGCCTCGGTCACGCCACGAGCTGCTTTAAGTGCGGTATTTAGGCGCTGGCGAAGATCGTAATTCTCTTTGCCTCCCCATATGTAATAACGCAAAGTACGCTCAAATAGCGCCCGATCAGACTGAGGGTCAAAGATGTTGTGGAAGTCGCGAACCATCTCATTCACGAACATACTGAATTGAGCTAACGCCAACTTGAATACTGCGCGGTGTAGGTCCTTTGTTGGGTCTAGCTCTCCAGCAGCATGCTTCATGTGCGCCATGAGGTTTCGCATTCCCTGCGTACCATTCAATTGAAGCAAGGCTGTTGAGTTTAGGAATGCCAACAAATCTTCCAAGGCCGGGAAGTTCTTGCGAATGTCGGCAAGTTTCGCCCAGCAATCGATGCTTTCTAGATATGAATTGGGAACCAGGTAATCAGGAGATGCCGAGGTTGCGTATGTGTCAAACAGCTTTTCTGAGAACAGTCTGACGCCAAAACTGTTGCCGGCAAGACGGTGAGCCTCGATTGCCGGCTTACCCAAAATGACAAACGCCTCCGAGCTATGTGTCACCGCCATAAGTCCCTTGGCCCAAAACGCTCGATTTATGGGACTCATTTTGTTGAGTGTCTTGCAATCAAAAATCACCCGCAGCGACGGTGCTTCCGCTCCCGGCATAATGCCAAGCACATCGATGTCCGTTAGATCGCAAGGTGAATCGCTGGTATCCCCTAAGAATCGAACCACAACTTCCATGTGGGGGACCAAACCTAGCGCAACGCAGTAGCGAACAGCTTTGAGCTTCTGTTGAGTATCTTTGATCATGCTAAAACCCTAACAAGAGTTGTTCGATTTCAGCCTTTTCGTCGGGTCTAAGTTCCGTCTTCCCGATTTCCCGAAAGTTAGCCGAGGCAGCAATTGATTGAATGTATTTTTCGTCCTGTGTAAGAGCGATTATGGCGTCTTGCTGCACCCCAGTCTGGGTCGTGCCTCCATATCGAATAAGGGACAACGCTTCATCAACTGCCTTTAGATTCTCTGGTGTATCTATCAGAACGAACTGATATCGGTCGCCCTGAGTTTTTTGAAGTCTGCCGATGCGCAAAGAAACAAGATTTCGATACTGATGTGCTGCCTCGCTACTCGCGCCAATTCTCTTCCTATCGCGCAGCGCAGATAGTATTGCTTCGGGCGACCAGATACGATATTGCTCAGGAAGCAATTGTCCTTTCCTTACCGCCGCTACCAAACCCATTGCGCGTTCGTAGATTTCACGATTTGTCGCATTCAGCCTGATCTTCCCGGGCCGTGGGGTAAAAACAAAGTGTTCCGCCTTCTTATTTGGTCTTTCAATGCTCGGGGGCTTAAGCACGCCATCAGCAACAAGACCACGTAGGATGTTGAGTTCATCCGGTGCGAGCTTTGTTCCGTTCAATTCGGCCTGTTTCTCAATCATCGAAAGGGGCCAGCCTTGCGAAGCCCCGATTAACTTAAGCAGTTTTTCTATTCGCTTGGCGCCTCCCGATGCTGCAAGGTCAGCGAGAGAATCAAGGTTGTCCGAGAAGTAGGCGGGGCTGACTAGGATGGTTTGCCCGCGCGATCTCTTTGACAGCAAGAGGCCGCCCTTCTCGACGATAGCCTCACAGCGATCAAATGTCCGTGTGTCGGCTCCGAGGCGTCCAAACAGGGTATCTCGCTTCTCTGGTTTTGATGACAGTTCGTCCAATAGAGCAAGTGAAAGTTGCTCATGTTCAGTAAGCGATTGTGTTGAAAGATACTCGCCAAGGCCTGAATATACCGAGTCAAAATGCGGAACAGATGGGATGACCTTCTTTATGGTCCGACCCTCTGTTACCAAAGCAACATATCCAACGTCCTCAAGAATCTTGAGTGGTTGATCCAGAACCATTGCTGGGATATCAAAGAAGTGGTCGGCCACCTGACGTAAGACTGCGTAGTCAATTTCCCCAAGACCCTTAATGTGAATTGCAAGAATGCTTGCCATTCCGATGAAAGGCAGTTGCTGAAAATCGGGGATGCTCGTCCTTGCGATGCCCAGTTGAAGATCGTGAGCAAGTTCGGCGTTCTTTGTGTTGTCAGTCTTCATTGTGATCTTGCCTCTGCCTCTGTGTGTTAGCGGCCATCAATTGACATGAGAAAAGGGAGAGGTGCTGCCTAGAGACGCCCAACGTAGAGATGACCGGCGCTGCGCGGCCCTATCGCGCAGCGTCCAGCGACCGAAGGGAGCGAGGTCGAGCGCCATGTTAGCCGGCACGTTGGTACTACCGCCAAGCAATAGCGACCTTCCAGCCAGTCGCGGAAACGGTTGGTAGAAGCACTGCTTCAGCGCTCTTGCGCGCTGCCTCGATCAGTTCTGGCTTTGCACAACTAGCTTCGATGTCGCTCTGTCCCTTCTGAAGAGCCAGGTTGATCGCTTTAGTCTGCTCTTCAGTTCCCGGAACAAGGGCAACGATACCGTTCGTTGTCACCTCGAAAAATGCTGAGCCACCAGTCTTCGGATCGTGATTCAGTCGAGCTGAAATGACTTGAGGATTAGGGGCGACGAGCGTTGCCGATTTTGTAGCAGCGGTTGATTGTTCGTACTTAGCCAACCTAAGATCAGTTCCGATAAGACATTCGCCTCGCGCAATCAGCAACACACGAGTGCCACCAAATCGTATTTCCCACTGAGTCCAAGGTATAGCTTGGGTAACTCGATTGTTAAATTCGAGGACATTGGCGTAGCTAACCTTTAGTGACACCAGAGTCCCCATCTCTTGAACACTCACCAACGGCGGAGGAGCGGGCGGCGGTTGCTCTTTTTCCGGCTTAAATTTCCATGCAGTTATCGCTGAAAGCACGGCAGCCCCGGCGACTAACGCAAAGGCGAATTTGCTGTTCATATATGAAGTCTCGATGGAAGCAAGTGGGTTGGCCAGTAACGGCTAACGTCCAAGGTAACGGGCGGCTACAATCTGGCGAAGCCAGATTGTAGCCGTCCCTGTTGACCGCCCTGTTGGGCTGAACCACTGCAATAGCTCCGTAAATAAATTTACCGAAAAATGCATTTCATTCTAAGGTCATTAGTATTTTCTCAATGATACGCACTGACTCTAATGCATCTTTCCCAAGACAAGGATTGCCACCCGAACCTCTCAAAAAAGAGACAACCTCCTGAATCATAGGGGCTTCAATGATAGACGGTAATGGAAGTTGTAGAGAGCATTGACGGCCATCTCGATAGTATATCTCAACATCTCTATTGCCGTGGATTGACATATGAATAGTGCCATGCTCGCAATTGATGGTTAATTGATCTTCCTTGCTCAGTGCGACAAAATTGTAATTAATGGTACCCAATACGCCGGACGTACATCTAAGAGCGCCGGTTACTATATCTTCTCTACCGTTTGGGGATTTTACGTGACGAGCGGAAGCCCCCACAAATACGACATCTCCAAAGAAGTATGTCAGTATATCAATGGAGTGGGGCGCAATATCCGCAAATTTCCCGCCACCTGACAAAGCAATATTGTATAACCATGGGTGACTAACGTTGTCTTCCAGTTTTCTGGATAGCCTGAAATCAAACTCTAGAGGCTGGCCGATCTCGCCTTTTTGTAATATCTCTCGAACATATTGAAATCGCTTTATGGCGCGGCGATATTGAGCCACAAAAATAGGAACCATACGTTCTTCAGAAAGCTCAACCAATTGCTTTGCGTCTCGATAGTTCGTAGCAAAGGGTTTTTCTATATAAACAGGTATGCCTGCATTTATGCATTGAACCGCTTGTGCGTAATGTAACCCCGGGGGTGTAGCTAGATAAATTGCGTCTACTGAGCTATCGGATAACAGATGCTCAATATCGGAATAGCACCGACTGGCACCAAGCGTTGCTGCTGTATGTCTTGCATCATCGATATTTCTCCTCACAACTGCTGATACGGTGCTTTGACCAGCAATATTGAATCCAGGACCGCTTTTGGATTCAACAACCTTTCCTCCACCAACTATGCCCCATCTGATGATGCTGTTGCTAACCATGCGTGACTCCTAAATGCAGGATTGTTAAATATACAGACTAAGACTGTCGAGCACTCTATTAAATGTCTGTAAATAATGGTTTATGACTTTTTTACTTGCCAATGGTAACTCAGCAGTGTTTGCACTTTGGTGAAGCCATTCTGCACAGTTTGTTGAGCACTCGCGCACCAATTTCCTAATTTTTGTCTGCATGACTATGCTTGACTCGGATTGAGCGCCGAGCAACATCTGGATCACTTCCACCTCCAGCCTAGATACATTATTGGCAATTAGATAAATATCAGGCAAGGTTGAGTCGCGTAACAGTGACAAATGAGCCATTACGTCTGAGTGCCTATAGCCCGACTCATTAAATAACGAATGAATTCTAGATAATAGCGGCCACGCTCGATTTACTTCTTCATTCTTTATGTCCATTTGTTGCGTGGCTCTTTTATGAAGAAAGTTAAGATCTCTATCTGTGTTGGGGAACAAAGAATTTAGTACCTTGCTGTATCTTCCGTGGGGTTGCAATCTCATTGGCTTTAGAAGTGATGCGGCATTATGTAGCATTTTCCCCTGGTTTAGTTTTTCAATGGTTTCTAAAATCTCAGCACGAGTAACAAGGGGGTCCATCATAATTAAGCCAATGGTGAAATCAAGATCGAATTCCCTTGCCGCCCTGATGCCCGCCATTATCGATGCTTCTTGTTTAAGTTTGCCATATCTTTTTAGCTGTGATGAGGCAAGTGACTCAATTCCGAAATAGCAATACGAAAGGCCCAAATCAACCATCGCGGCCCATGCGCTATTCCGCTTAATTTTTGTGTCCACTGCATCTTTATCTGACAAAATCGTGTCTATTCGACTATCAACTCCAATCCTTCCTCTAAAGCCAAACTCTTTAAGCTTAGATGCAAAATCAATTATTCTATCTAGCCGACTTGGGCCGCCGCCGAAAAAGTTTTCGTCTGAGAAATAGTACAGGCAAGACGCCCCAAATTGATTGTATAAATTCATGATCGCATTTACTGAATTGGCGCTGACATCCTGAATTACACCTGATGTCTTTTGGCTATCATTCAGATGGCAATAAAGGCATTTGTGTTCGCAACCACGAGATAAGCCCTCTATGTTAATGACCAAGCCCGAATCCATTGCCGCGCGCAGCATCTTATTAGAAAACGGTATATCGACAGGGGTGACGATATTCGGTGGTAAAGTGTTATCACTAAAAATTGAGTAATATTTTGTAGTCGCGAAAGCGGCAGTGTCACCTGATGATGGCGCGCAAATGTCATTAATTGTTTGAACCAATTCCGTCGTTTCTCGGCCCAGAAAACAATGGAATTTAACGTTCGGGAACTGGTCGGTTAACTCTTGCATAATTCTGTTAGCATTTATATCGGTAAACAGAATTCCCGAAATTACTATTGCTACACGCGATTTTATTGATTGTTTAAGTAGGTTCGGCAACAGATCTAATGCTGACTCATTAGCCATACTAACGACAAGGATGTCATGTTCTTCAATGCTTGAAATGACGTCTGGTAGACTATCTCCAGCCACACCATCAACTATTTTTATTTCTCTGCTTGGAAACTTTTGTTGCGATACTGCGGCATGTATTTGCAGCAACAAGGGGTTGGCATAAGGTAAATTACCCGGGAGGCCGATATTGGCAAAAACAATCTTCTGCATATGACGCTAAATCTTGCGAGGTGGGACAAGCCAGTGCATTGTCATCAATGTTTCGCTTTCATCCCATGCAACATGCAATACAGACACAAAGTCCCCCCCTTCAGTCAATCTATAAATGTCATCTAGGTGTTTGTTATCACAAAACGCTTTTGCTGCACCAATGGTACCTGCGCCATGCAGACCCCAGATAAGAAAACAGGGCGTTCCTGTACCTCTTGTGACCTTTGCAAGAATTGCAATATCCCCCTTTTTGCCTTCATCTTGAGGCGAGCAATAAGTTTGATGCGTTAATTTGTCATATATGACATTAGGGGCCAAGGTTGTATCAATAGTTATAGGCAAAGCCACTGTATCTAAAACTTCTTTTGATTTTTTATTGGCTCGCGGGCCACAAATTAAAACTGCATTCCCTAACTCGTTAATCTCTTTGCAATCGTTCACGACGTTTACGCGCTGCCCTAGAGATAGCAGCTTAAGTGTAATCTCATGAAATGACATTACATCCTCTATTCTTGCCATGCGTGCATTATATCCGGGGTGTATTAAGTGCCATGTATGATATTTTAGCTTGCGCAGCCAATTTGCTTTACCAGCCTTACGTCTTTCACGAATCAAGATGATTGCGGCCCATAAAATGGGTATTAGGCCCACCAACGAAATAATAGAAGCGTAAGACCCTGCGTCACCTAAAGAAGTAGAGCATTGTGCTGAATCCGTTGTATTAGGAACGCGAATTTCAGCGGTAAGCTGTCTTGTTTCTTGTGTCATGCCCATATATTCTTGCTTACAAAGTCGCTAGTGGAATTACATATGGCCCAACGTTTGAGTTCACCCGCTCGCGAAAGCGGGCGAAGCCCGCTGTAGCGAGTCGGGTGCAACGAAGGGTTAGCCCGCACCTCGCGCACGGAGGAATGCGTTTGGGTCATACGTTCGCTCGAACGCCTCACGCTTGATGCCCTTGGCTTTGTCCATGATGAGTTTCAACTCATCATCGAGCTCCTGCTCGAACTTGACATAGCTCTCGTGCATGGGGCCCATGAAGTCAAACGCTGGCGCCTTCGGGTTGCACCTGTGATAGAGGATATGCCATCGAATCGCCATTGCAGTCTTGTATGCGGCAATGATGCGATCGCCCCAGACGTTGATGGTGGCAAGGGTTCTCTCTTCGTTTGGGGACGCCGTGTGCTCCTTGTGGAACTCCTCCAGCAGCTTCTCGAGGACCCCGTGTTTGGCATTGAGGCTATCGAGCGTGGAGTGAATCAACTGATACGAGATGCGCTGCTCACGATTGAGATGAGAGAAGGCTTCCTTGAAGTACTGCCGGAAGAACATGTTGTGAATGGGAATGGGGACGGCAGGCTCCATTCCTTTGTTGGCATAGATCTGCAGGTGGCGACTGTGCATTACGACGACGCCCTGCAATTGAGCCTCAATATCCTCTAGCTCGGTAAGAAGGCCCGCCTTGAGTTTCCGTTCGGCCCACCAGTCTTTGACGAACGCTGTCCCCTGAGCAAGAAGCCACCCAAGCGCAACCGAGACCAAGGAGATGAGAATCTTCGCGTCCATAGACGTGCGGGCTAACGTTTGAGGTAACCGGCCGCCGGGGCCCGAAGGGCGGAGGGAACCGAGAAGCGCAGCTTCTCGGCGGGCCGGTTGACCGAACGGTTAGCCATCGGATTACTTGGTGGGGGGCTTGTTGGCTGATGCCAGCTTTGTATTCAACGCAGTCTTCTTCCGTTGGAGCACTGCCGGCTGAACAAAGTAGAAGTCAAAGAGACCGTCGAGTACATCGAGCGTCCACTCGGCTTCACCTGGTTCAACGGGAAGAACCTCACCGGATGCAGTCGACTTAATGGGGTGAGCGGCAAAATTTCCAATGTTGCGGACGGCATCGATGGCCTCTGCGAGATGGCAAGGCAGCGTTCCAGAAGCAAGCACTTGATCGATCTCTTTCGAGAGATCTGATTTCTTGACGCCGGCCTTCTCTCTCAACATATGTTGTAAGCAACGCCGACTGAGGGCTGCACTTGCTTTGGGGCTATCGGCTAGAACCAACGAGGCTTCGATGTAGTCCTGGGCGAACTCGGTAGGGACGTCAGGTGGCGGACTTGGGCGACAAGCTGCCTTGGGGCGAACGAAATAGCGGCTAGCTTCGTTGCCAGCAAGGACGGCATTCATGCCTTTGACGCGAGCAATAGCCTTTGATACGAGCTGAAGTACCAAACGATTGCACGCGGGGCACCGCTGGCTCTCCAAGAACCAGAAGGCATCTCGGTCAGCGCCGAGTTCGCCGACAGTGACTTTGTCATGGAAGTTCGTTTGGCAGTGCGGGCATTTCATGGCGATATCCTTGAGATGGCTAACGTAGAGCTAACCGGCGCTGCGCGGCTTTATCGCGCAGCGTCCAGCG
>ERZ761602.8517-NODE-8517-length-10303-cov-3.760148_pt1 | contig 10303 bp, 11 predicted proteins | sample MGYA00512165_ERZ761602 | MGnify/ENA primary metagenome ERZ761602 (study PRJEB28899, sample SAMN02445085) | bioreactor sludge metagenome | biome: EBPR sludge; isolation source: Thorneside wastewater treatment plant | place: Australia: Brisbane, Thorneside...
GCGTCAGGCAGCACGCGGCTTGCATCATTCCAGCGGTTTCATCGTCGGGGTGGGCGAACACGCCGAGCAGATCGGTCTTCAACAAGGCGGCCCCCTGTCGGGGTGGTTCGGGCGTTGTTGCGGCGGTCGTGGATGAGGTGGGCATCGCGAGCAGAAAACTGGCGACGACCCCAAGGCAGGCGATGGAAGAGCGGTGCATGGGCCGCAGTTGACCGTGGGTGGCGGATGCGGGCAATGGCATTTTCCGGGTTGTCACGTAGAAGTCACCGGACCGACAACCGCCCAAAACTTCCTGTTCACAAGCTGGACCGGCTCGTGTATAGGAGCCTCCGTCAAACCGGGCTTATGAGCGGCGTATTGAACAAATCAATCGTGCTGGTTCTCAACAAGAGCTGGCAGGCGATCAACGTGCGGACCCCCGCCGAGGTGTTTCCCCAACTGGCCACCAACGTCGCCACCGCCCTCGAAATCGCGGGCGAGGATGTCATCCGGCCGGTCGCGTGGGATGAGTGGATCACGCTGCCCGTGCGCGATCAGGATCAATCCGTCCAGACCGTGCGCGGCCCCATCCGCGTGCCGACGGTCATCGTGCTGGCGCGGTTCAACCGGGTGCCGATGAAGCGCCCGACCCTGTCCGCGCGCACCATTCGCGAGCGCGACGGCAGTCGCTGCCAGTACACCGGCCGGGTGTTGAAACATGACGAAGGCTCGCTCGATCACGTGCTGCCGCGGAGTCGCGGCGGCAAGGACACCTGGGAGAATCTCGTGTGGGCCTGCAAGCAGATCAACACGCGCAAGGGCAACCGCACCCCCGAGGAGGCGGGCCTGAAACTCTTGCGCCCGCCCAAGCCGCTGCCGCCCGTGCCGGTCACCCTCACCATCAAGAACTCCCCCGGCATTCCGGAGTGGAACATGTTCCTGCTGGGCGAGTAATTCCGGACGCTGAAAATCGCATTCGCGCCGGTGGATCGCCCATGTCCGCCGGCGCTTTGCTTTCCGAATGCGAGGGCGACCCCGGCAGGACGGCGCGCATCTGCTCGGGCAGTTTTGGGGATTGACCGGCGGCGGCCACTTTGGGAGAAACGCCATGAAATCAGCATGAACTGGTGTGGGACATCGAATTGCATGGTGGGTGGCCAGCACCCAATATCAGGGGAACTTTTTCTGAGAAATAAATAGTTCTCCTGAAAATGAAACGCGCTCTCAAGTGGATCGGCGGAATTGTTGGAGCCCTCGTTCTCGTCGCAGTTTTGGCGATTGCGTGGTTTGCCTATGGCTTTAACAAGGCGCTAGAGCCCATTGAGTCCATCGATCGCTATCAGCAAGTGTTGGCTGATTGGAAGCAAACTGGACTGGTCGATCACTTCCCCAGTTCCGTGCCAGCGACTGCAAGCGACGTGAAGTTCTCTTCGTTCCCGGGTTTCTTGCAGGGAGGTGGCCACATTCAACTCAGAATGGAACTTCCCGAAGCAGAAGTAAGGAGACTCTATGAGCACGCGACAAGGACCGCCAAACAACATCAGGATGGTGGGAACTCCGTGACCCTGATCAATGAGCGCGATGATGGATTGTCCAGCACCAGTCCACACACCCTTGCCGAAGGAACTTACGCTTTTCCGGTCGACTACAGGGTTTTTATTTTTCATTCAAAACCCTACAAGAAGGGATCAGGGCATGACTGGAACCATGGCGAGAGCAAGGGTATGGTTGTCAGCCTGCAACGTAATGAAGTCCTCTACTACGCCGAAAACTGGTAAGATACATACGAGGCGAACAAGACGCTTCATTCAACGGCGATAAACGTCCTGCTTGAATTCGAGATTCCATTTCGCCGTGGATGAGCTAGACGTTCGCCCGCACTGGGCGACGCGCTTTACCAAAACAAGCACAGCCCTTGGTGTTTACGAGCAGACCGGCGCGCGGATAGCGTCCGTGAATGCGAGCCAGACACTCGCGATTGGAGGTTAAACTCAGGTCCCTGGTTCGGGTAACCATGAATTGGAGCCAACGTATCGGCGACTCCCCCGCCTTCCAGCCCCGCTAGCACTAAACAGGAGTCAACCCGGACCCGCATAGCGGGCGCGTTCGGGCTTTCGCCTGATGGCGGTTCCCGTCATGCTGGCGCGGTTGCCAGACATGAAACGAACCGTAGTCATCAATGTGGTCGGCCTGACGGAAGCCTTGCTGGGCGAGCATACGCCCCGGTTGCAACGCTTTCGCCATGCCGGGTCGCTCGCGCACATTGATCCGGCGTTTCCGGCCGTCACCTGCACGGCGCAGTCGAACTATCTCACCGGCCGGACGCCCGCGGAGCACGGCATCGTGGCGAACGGCTGGTATCACCGCGAGTTGGCGGAAGTGCAGTTCTGGAAACAGTCCAACCACCTCGTCACCGCGCCCAAGATCTGGGATGAACTGAAGCGGCGCGATCCCCGGTTCACCTGCGCGAAGCTGTTCTGGTGGTACAACATGTATTCGACCACTGACTGGTCGATCACGCCGCGCCCGATGTACCCGGCCGATGGCCGCAAGTTGTTCGACATTTACGCCTGGCCATACGGGTTGCGGACGGAGATCAAGCGCGAGCTGGGCGAGTTCCCGTTCTTCGGTTTCTGGGGGCCGGCAGCCGGGATGGACTCCCCGAAGGGTCGGGCGGACGCGACTTCCCGTTGGATCGCGGAAGCGGCGAAGTGGATCGAGCGGAACCATCAACCCACGTTGAACCTGGTTTACCTGCCGCACCTCGATTACAACCTCCAGCGGTGTGGCCCCGATGACCCGCGCATCGCGAAGGATCTCCGCGAGATCGACGCGATCACCGGCGACTTGATCGATTTCTTCGAAGCGCGCGACGTGCAGGTCATCCTGCTTTCAGAGTACGGCATCGTGCCGGTGAACCAGGCCGTGCATCTGAACCGCGTCTTTCGCGAGCGGGGTTGGTTGACGATCAAGGAGGAGCTTGGGCTGGAACTGCTGGATGCCGGCAACAGCCGGGCGTTCGCGGTGGCGGACCATCAGGTCGCCCACATCTACGTGAATGATCCGGCCATCTTGTACGAAGTACGGTCGGCGCTGGAGGCAACGGCCGGCGTGAGTCGCGTGCTTGACGGCGCGGGCAAACGTGAGTTCGGGATTGACCATCCGCGGGCCGGCGACCTCGTCGCGCTCGCGGCGGAAACCGCCTGGTTCACATATTACTACTGGCTGGACGATGCGCGCGCGCCCGACTTTGCGCGGTGCGTCGATATCCATCGCAAGCCCGGTTACGACCCGGTCGAGCTGTTCACCGATCCGGCGCTGTCAGCGCTGGCCTTGAAGGCGAAGATTGGTTGGAAGCTCGTGCAAAAGAAGCTCGGTTTTCGGATGCTGATGGATGTCATTCCGCTTGATGCCAACTTGGTGAAAGGCTCGCACGGGGTACGCCCGGCCGATCGCCGTCACTGGCCGGTGTTCATTTCCGCTGCTGGCGTCGGAACGGCCGTGGGGGAGCCGCTTAAGTCAACGGACGTTTACGGAGAATTGCTGCGCTCCGTGGCTGGCTGATGCCGGGCGCGGAAATTGGGGCGGCTACTTTCCCTTGGGCGTGGCGTTCTGGAGCCGGCGGAGATCAGCGAGGTCGTTGGTGCTCGCGGTCTTGACCAGTGGGCGGTTGAAATTCTTGGGGGCGGACCACTTCCAGCGTTCGGCATGACCGTCGGCAAAGCTCAAGACCACGCCCTGGTTGTGGCGGGCCGCCGGCACATCAATCCACCATTGGTTGAAGTTGTTCGGCTGGCTCAGCGGAAAGATCCCGAAGTGGCCGTCGATGACGGTATCCGGGTGCGGCTCAATAAAGACGAATTGCTGCGCGGGCGCGGGTGAGGTGATGTCCGAATACTTGGTCAGGTTCGGTGAGAAAGGATCATCGTCATTAACGTCGCAGTTGATATGACCGTTCATGTTGTAGCTGCGGGTGCGCAACTGGGGCAGCTTTTCGCCGCTCAAGGTTTGAATGGTGGACTTGTCGGTGGGGCACCGATAGATGCCGGCGGTCTGATTGTAGGGCCAGAGCAAACCCCGCCTGAGGTTCTCGGGGTCGGCGTCCAATTTGGTGACGCCTGGAGCCCAGGACACTCCGTTGGTGAGCTGGGTCTGGGATGATGCGTAGTAAACCCAGTTGTTGGGCACCAACCGGCCGTCGTGGTCATCCGCGTACATGATCCACGCGAGGGTCAATTGGCGGATGTTGTTGAGGCAGGCCACGCGCTGGCCCTGCTCCTTGGAGCGCATGACCGAGGAAAGCAGCAGCGCCGCAAGGATGGCGATGATGGCGATGACCACCAGCAACTCCACCAGACTGAACGCCTGCTGGATCGGTTGTCGTTTTCGGTTCATCACATCTTCGAATCAACCGGCTCAGTCGGTGAGTCCGGCGGCATCCGGCTGATAAGTTACCGCCTGAACGCGTCTCAAGTCCATCTTGTCCGCTTCGTTGGCCACGGGTTGCAGCAGCTTTTCAAACGTCTTCGGCCAGCGCCACTGCCAGCGTTCGGCGTGCCCATCGGCAAACGCCAGCACGGCCCCGTTGCCGTGACGGTTAGCGGGCACATCAAACCAGTTCCCGTCATAAAAACTGCCGATCTTGGGCACGCCAAACAGGGAATCCACGATGCCGTCCTCATGCACCTCCATGAAGACGAGGAATTGCGCGGGCGGTGGTTCCCGGATTTCGCTGTAACGCTTGAACGACCGGGTGACCCGGTTGTTGATGTCGAGACTCATGTTGTAGCTGCGCGTGCGCAGTTGGGGCAGGGGATTGCCGGCGGCGTCCTCGATGGTCGATTTGTCGGCCGGGCAGCGATAAACCGCCGCGTTGCGCACGTAGGGAAAAATCACGCCCCGCTCGATGTTGCGGGTGTCGGCATCCCAGCGAGTGTTGTTCGGACACCACGACTCCTCTTCCAAAATCGGTTCTCCCGTGTCCACGTTCCACACGAAGTTGTTGGGCGGCAGCACGCCATCGTGATCGTCGGCGTACATGATCCAAGCCAGCGAGAGTTGCTTCAGGTTGTTGAGGCAGGAGACCCGGAGCGCCTGTTCCTTGCTGCGGGACAACGAAGGCAGCAGCAGCGCGGCGAGAATGGCGATGATCGCGATGACGACCAGCAGCTCCACCAAGGAAAAGCCGGCGCGATCCGGTGGTCGCAAAGACCGGCTTGCGGGTGTTGAACTGACGGTCACCATGATCATTGCCTGTGGTTCGGGAAACGAATCAGCCGGAAACTGCCTGGATGAGGGCAACTAAATACCGCCTTGGCCGATTCGCAACGGCAAATTCTCCGCCGCTCAATAGAGCAGCAGATCCACCAACCGCTCGCCGCCGCTGGCCAGCTCCCAGCGGCCGGAACGCTTGACCACCAGCTTGCGGCACCGGTGCGCCTGCTGCACGGCCTCGTTTACCGAGAGCAAATTGACCCTGGCTTTGGACTTCAACTCACCCGCCGCCAGGGGGATCAACTGCATCGGCACGCCGGCATAGTCGAAGACAATCTCATAACCGGCCACTCCGTCCACGGCTGATTCGCTCCGCTTGGTGACCAACGGCTGGTAGCGTTTGAGGAACTCAAAATTCGTGTCCCGCACCTGCACCCGGCAAAGCTCCGGCTGGGACTGGATGAACCGCACCAGGTTGAACTGCGCCCCCAGCCGGCGATGCTCCTGAAAGAGCCTCGCCGGATCGAACCCCGCCAGATTCTGACCGTTGAACATGTCGTGATCATTGCGGGCGCCGGGCATCCGGCTGGCGTGCCATTGCGGAAACTTCTTGTTCAGGAACAACGCCACTTCGAGGTGCAGATGCGCGCGGTCCTTGGAGATGCCCGAACGCGTGTTGGCCGTGCGTCCTAGGGTGCCGATCTGCTGGCCCATCCGGACGACCGCGCCGACCCGGACGCCCTCGGCGATTTCCCGTAAATGCGCGTACACCGTGCAGACCTCCACGCCGTCCGCGACGGCCAGCACCGGGTCGGTGGGTTCGCCCCGGCGGTCCCGCTCCAACGCCTTGATGTCGATGCCCTCATGGAGCTGCCAGCCTTCCGAGCGCACGCAACCGAAACTGCCGCTCGGCCATTCCCGGCCGACGGTGCCCACGAAGTAATGCTCCTCCGCGCCGGGCACAAAGAGGTTGGTGTTGGCGGTGGGCAGGACGAGGGAAACGGCGGCGGAGGCGGTTGAGGCGGCTGAGCCGAGCCACGCCAGGGCCAGCAACGTCGCGAGGATCTTTTTCGAAGGGCGTGCCATCAGCTACTCCGCGAACTTGTCCTTCTTACCCTCGGCGATCACCAGGTTCAGGCCGTCGATCAACCGGCGGCATTCCTCCAGACTGGCGTCCGGCGTGAAGGTGATCGTGCCATCCGTGTTCCGGCCGGTGACGACGGGGGCCGCGATCCAGCGCGGCTCGGGAAACTGCGCGAAGATCGCGATGTGCTTGCCCAGGCTGACGGCCGTCTCCGTCTCCAGCAGGCGCTTGCCGCCGGGATTGAACGTCAGCTTGATGCTGTGCGTCCCGCCCGAGCTGATGATCTCGGCGGCGCTCAGATAGCCTTCATGGACCAGCGGCTCCTCCGCGACCGTCAGCCGCACGGGATGCGTGCGGAGCACCGACACCTCGATGCTGCGCCGCACCATCTGCGGGTTGACCTCGAAATGCAGGCGGATCGTGGAGATTTGCTCGTCCTTCTTGGAACGGCTGGCGCAGCCCGCGGTCCCGAGCGCCAGGGCCAGGGCGAGAGCCAGATTCCAGTTGATGAGGCGAAACCGAAACTTCATAGTGCGCCCCAAGACAACTTAAACACCGACCCTTGTAAAGCGACTTATGGGACAACAATCGAACAAGACTCAGAAACGCAAACGCCGGGCCGCCTACCTCGACCGCAAAAAAACCGCGGCCAAGGCGAAACCCGCCAAAAAGAAAAAATAACCGGCGTTGACCGAGCTTCCGCCCCGCCCAAACCGGCGGGGCTTTTTTGTGGCTCGACCCGGCCGCCAGTTGTTCTACGCTGTCGGCAACCGCTCAACTCCTTCACCATGAAATCGATCCTTCTCCTTACGCTCCTCGCCGGGCTCTCCACGACCGTCGCCCGCTCCCAGGCCCCCGCGCCGGACAAAGTCCAGCAAACCGGCACCTTCACCACCACCATCACCGGGACACAGCGCTACGATTACCTGCTGTTCCTGCCGAAAGGCTACGATGCCGACCCACAGAAGAAATGGCCGTTGATGATGTTCCTGCACGGCGCGGGCGAACGTGGCACCAACGTCTGGCTCGTCGCCGTTCACGGGCCGCCCAAGCTCGTGCGCGCGCAGCCGGACTTCCCGTTCATCCTCGTTTCGCCGCAATGCCCGACCGACCAGCGCTGGAATCCGGAAGCCCTGGTCAAGCTGCTCGACCAGCTCGAGGCCACCCATCGCGTGGACAAGTCGCGCGTGTATCTCACCGGCCTGAGCATGGGCGGGTTCGGCACTTGGAGCCTGGGAATGCGATATCCCGAACGCTTTGCCGCCATCGCGCCCATCTGCGGCGGTGGCGACTGGTTGGAAGTGCGGCTCAGCTCGCGCAAGAACGGCCCGGCCCTGAAAACCCTGCCCGTCTGGGCCTTTCACGGAGCGAAAGACAACGTGGTGCCGCTCTCCGAATCCGAGCGCATGATCGAGGTGTTGAAGACCGCCGGCGGCAACGAGAACACCAAGCTCACCGTCTATCCCGACGCCAACCACGACTCCTGGACCGAGACGTACAACAACCCCGAGCTGTTCAAGTGGTTTCTGGAGCAGCGAAGGGAGGGGCGGCAGTGAGGGCCGCTGGCCAAGGCAGGGCGCGCACTGAACAATTGCTTCAGGAGGCTGACCTTGACCAAAGCCGGCTGGAAGACATCCTGAGACGGCACAACCTGAAACTGCCGAAGGCATGAAAACCGAGATGCGAAAGAATCTGGCCCGCGAACCCTTTGCGGAAAAGATCCGCAAGATAGCGCAACTCATCCGGTTGGCCAGGACGTTCCCCCGCCGCCAGCGACTAACCCCGGCACACCGCCAAGGCAAATGAAGCGTTGCGAGCCCCAGCGCATGATCAAGGTGTTGAAGACCGCCGGCGGCAACGAGCACACCAAGCCCGCCGTCTATCCCGACGCCAACCACGATTCCTGGACCGAGACGTACGACAATCCCGAGCTGTTCAAGTGGTTTCTGGGGTAGCGGCGAGCGGGGAAGGAGTGAGGCATTCCCAGAAAGGCACGACCATACCAACTTTTTTAGCAAAGGGCAGCGGAAGCCCTGAGCGGCAACGAAATTTGTGGAAAAGAGTGCGGAAATTTCCGCAAAAGCATAGACTCAACACCGATGGCGCGCTCAGATTTATTGTTGGGTTTAGTGAAGGCCGGTGTCCAAGGAGACCGAAGCCTGTTCCATCGCACCGTCGATGCGATTATCGCAGAGGAGCGCGGAAAGCAGCATCACGTCTTGGCAGAGCAATTAGAGGACACGCTGCGAAAGAACGGGAAGACAACCACCTCGCAGCCAATCCTGTCCAACGGCACGCACCAAGCCCTGCTGCATGAGACGATCCCTCAGCGCAGCATGTCCGAACTCGTTTTGCCTGCGGCAGTTCGCCAGGCTTTCCAGGAGATTGTCGAAGAACAGCACCGCGCCGAATTGCTCCGTGCGCACAGTGTCGAGCCTCGGCATCGTGTCTTGTTGATCGGGCCTCCCGGCAACGGAAAGACGTGCCTCGCCGAAACATTGGCGCAGTCGCTTGGCGTGACGCTGTTGACCGTGCGTTATGAAGGAGTCGTCGGAAGTTTCCTTGGGGAAACAGCCGGGCGGCTCCACAAGCTCTTTGAACATGTCACTACTCGTCCATGCGTTTTGTTTTTTGATGAGTTCGATACACTGGGCAAAGAGCGTGGCGACGTTCACGACACTGGTGAAATCAAGCGGGTGGTGAGTTCTCTTCTGCTCCAGATTGACCGCCTTCCGAGCTACGTCGTAGTGGTGGCAGCAACTAACCACCAAGAGTTGCTCGACCGTGCCGTTTGGCGTCGGTTCCAACTTCGCCTCGAATTGCCACCGCCAACGGCGACACAGATTGCCGAGTGGTTCCGATTGGCAGGCGAGCGATGGAAGCTACCGGCTGTTTTGTCACCAAAGAGCATCGCCCAACAGGTGAAGTTTGAGAGCTTTGCTGAGATGGAGGGCTTTGCGCTGGATGTCGTTCGCCGCACGATTCTCTCTCAAGGACAGAAGGAGGCTGCGTCCATCCTCATGGAAAGAATCAAGCAGTGGAAGATGCGAACTCGGAGGAAGGCCCGTTAAAACATGCCGGACCGCCCGCTTATCGTATTGCCTTCACCAGCCACTGCATCGCGTGGTCGGCTTCCCAGCGGCGGCGGTTCTCTTCATTTTCCGAGCAAAGCGAAGCAGGGTCAGCGCATTGGGCCAAAGTTTGAGACTCTGCGTGCGTATTTCGAGGAGAGGACTGTCGAACTCAGAGCTTCAGCTGCAGGACAGATTCCGGAGGAAGTAATAGTATTTGAGACTGTTGGCTCTGTCGCAAATTTCCTGAAGGCCGCGAGACGTGTTCCCGGCCTCGACTTTCTAGCCGAGTGGGATGAAGAGGACATCTCGCCAGACGATGATTTCTACGACGAGAAGCGTGCCGGTTCGCACCTAGCCGGACGGGTCTTCCTCGTGATGACCAACCAGCAAGCTCTCCAGCAATTACTGAGTCTTTGGCAGGGGTTCCAATCGGGCAGACGCGCAGGACACGGCTTTGCTCCGTTCTTCGATTTGTTCCAGCACCTTTACGATGTCCGCCGTTGGTCTCCCGAGGATCGCCTTCTGGAAACCGGCGTAATTGAATACTGGAAGGATGCGGCGGAATCGGGCGACGAAACCGTCATTCCGTTCGAAGTGGAGTTGTGGTTCCGGCAGACAGCGCAGCAAAGAGCAGCGTCAGTTGACCGAATCCGCCGAATTGTCACCCGACTTCGAGGACAAGTTACCTCCGTCTGCGAACTAGACGCCATCTGCTACCACGCAGCGGTGGTGACTTTGCCCGCGTCCGAGATTCGCCGCCTCGTCGACCGGCAAGAGGTCGAATTGCTGGGAGAAAGTGCGGTCATGTTTTTCCGCCCTTCGGGCCAATCGGTGATGCCTGGGCATGGCCAGCCGAACTTACAGGCGCCCGTTGCTGCCCTCCCCACGGTTATGCCGACTGGCGATCCGACAGTTGCTCTGCTCGATGGATTGCCCCTTGAAAACCATGCAC
>ERZ761602.8520-NODE-8520-length-10301-cov-6.923092_pt1 | contig 10301 bp, 4 predicted proteins | sample MGYA00512165_ERZ761602 | MGnify/ENA primary metagenome ERZ761602 (study PRJEB28899, sample SAMN02445085) | bioreactor sludge metagenome | biome: EBPR sludge; isolation source: Thorneside wastewater treatment plant | place: Australia: Brisbane, Thorneside...
GGCCAAGCTGCGGCAAGTGCTGGTCAACCTGCTGGGCAACGCCGTCAAGTTCACCCGAGAGGGCGGCGTGACCCTGCGCTTGGGCGTCGCGCCGGGCGCGAGCGGGTTCCGGTTGTTGGTCGAAGTGGAAGACAGCGGTCCAGGTATCGCGGCGGAGGACCGGGTGCGGATTTTCGAGCCGTTTATCCAGGCCGGCAAGCCGGTCGGCCAGAAAGGCACCGGGCTGGGATTGGCGATCACCCGGCAGTTCGTCGAACTGATGGGCGGCGAGATCGGCGTGACCGGCCAGCTCGGGCGAGGCAGTTGCTTCCGGGTCGAGCTGCCGGTGGATCCGGTGACCGAAGCCGAGGTCCCCGGCACCGGAGAAGAACCCCGCGAGGTGCTGGGCCTTGAGCCGGGTCAGGGGGATATTCGGGTTCTGGTCGTCGAGGACCAACCCGAAAGCGCCCTGTTGCTGCGCACCTGGCTGGAAGAGGCGGGATTCCGGACGCGGGTCGCCGAGAACGGGGCGCGAGGGGTGGCGCTGTTCCGGGAATGGCGGCCGCACTTCATCTGGATGGACCGGCGGATGCCGGAGATGGATGGCCTGGAGGCCACGCGCCGCATTCGGGCGCTGCCGGGGGGGCACGAGGTCAAGATCGTCGCGCTGACCGCTTCGGTGTTCGTCGAGCAGCACCGGGAAATGCTGGCGGCGGGCATGGACGACGTGGCGCACAAGCCGATCAGCGGCGCGACGGTTTTCGAGTGCATGGCCCGCCAGCTCGGGGTGCGCTACCGGTACCGGGAGCCGGGCGGGGCCACAGCCGCCGGGGCGGCGGAACAGGCGCCGGATCGGGCGGCCTTGGCGGCGCTGCCGGAGGCGTTGCGGCTTGAGCTGGCCGATGCGTTGGTGGCGCTGGACATCGGGCGGATCGAGGCGCTGATCGGGCAGGTCGAACAACAGGGCACCGCCCTGGGTCGGCTCTTGCGCCGGCACGTCGATAACTTCGATTACGCGCCGATCGAACGGGCGTTGCGCGGAGATGGAGGAGGTTGAGATGCTCGGGTCCGGGCGGGTCGAGGGAAAGAAAGTGTCGCGGTGGCCAACCGATGGGCCAGGGCCGGCTTGGAGCCGGGAACAGACGTTCTCGGGTGATCCTTGGCGCTCGCTGCTGATCGCCGCCGGCGTGAGCCTCGCGTATTGGGGGATTTCGTGGCTGAACTGGGCGCTGTTCAAGCGCGGCGGTATTCTGCCGATGCCGATATGGCCCGCTGCGGGGTTTGCCGTCGCGGCGGTGTACCGCTTCGGCTGGCGGGCGGTGCCGGGCCTTTACCTGGGCGCGCTGCTGGCCAACGCGGTCACCTTGGGGTCGGGCTGGGGCCTGGCCGCCATCATCGGGATCGCGAATGCGCTGGGACCGTGGCTGGCGGTCCACGTCATCCGGTCCCGGACCGAAAACCGCGCCCCGTTCCAGACCGTTGGCGACTTCGCGATTTTCGTCTTGCTGGCGGTGGTCGTTCATCCGGCGCTCACCGCCACCGGAGGAATCGGCGGCCGGCTGCTCCTGGGCGACATCGCGGCCGGCGCCTTTCTGGAGCGATGGCAGCATTGGTGGCTCGGCCACGCGACCGGGACCATCCTGTTCGCGCCCGTTTTGCTGCTCTGGATGGCTCCCCGCCGGGAGAGCGGGAGACAGGCCGGCGACAAGGAGTATTGGGTGTTGATCGCCTTGACCGTGCTGGCCGCGACCGGGCTGTTCTTTTACTCGAACGCCTTCCCCCTGGGGCTGCCATATCTGCTGATCGTCCCGATGGCGTGGGCGGCCATTCGCCATTCGATGCTGAGGACGATGGCCCTTTACATCGTCGTGGTGCTGGTCGGCATCGGCGCTATGGTCTGGGTTCCCGCGCTGAAACCGGGCGATTCGTGGGCGATCATGTTCCCCTTTCGCACCATGGCAATCGCTTACAGCTCGATTCTCCTGTTGCTCGCGATCATGCGAAACATCCAGTTGGCGACCGAGGAAACGCTGCACGCCAAGGCGGACGAGCTGGCCGCGCACCGGCGCCATCTGGAGGAGCGGGTGGCCGAGCGCACCTTGCAGTTGGCCCGCGCCAAAGAGGCGGCCGAAGCGGCGAACCGGGCCAAGAGCGTGTTTCTGGCCAATGTCACCCACGAGCTGCGCACGCCGCTGAACGCGATCCTGGGCTTCGCGGCCCTGTTGCGGCGGGATGCCGGCATCGCCGACGGCCACCGGGCGCAGCTCGACATCATCGACCGCAGCGGCCAGCAATTGCTGGCGCTGATCGACGACGCGCTCGACATGGCCAGGATCGAGACCGGCCGCGTCACCGTCGAGACCGCGCCGTTCGATCTAGCCGGACTGATCCGGGATCTGGCGGACCTGACGCGGGCGCGGGCCGAGGAAAAGGGCTTGCGCCTGGCGGTGGATCTCTCGCCCGAGGCGCCCCGGTACGTGCGCGGCGACCAGATCCGGCTGCGGCAAGCCTTGCTCAACCTGTTGGACAACGCGGTCAAGTTCACCGATAAGGGCCATGTCGTGCTGCGCCTGCGCGCCGTCCCGGACGAGGGGCGGGTCCGGCTGGCGTTCGAGGTGGAAGACACCGGTCGCGGCATCGCGATGGAGGATCGGGCGCGGATTTTCGAGCCGTTCGTGCAGATCGGCGAAGCGGCGGCCCAGCAAGGCACCGGCCTGGGTTTGGCGATCGGCCGGCAGTTCGTGGAGATGATGGGCGGCCGGATCGATGTGACCGGCCAGCTCGGGAAGGGCAGTCGCTTCCGGGTCGAGCTGTCGGTCGAGCCCGCCGCCGAGGCCGAGATGACCGGCCGACGGGACAGCGGCGAGGTGGTGGGGTTGGCGTCAGGCCAGCCGGCTTACAGGATCATGATCGTCGAGGCTCGGCCGGGCAGCGCGTCGTCGCTGGCCCGTTCGCTGGAAGCGGCGGGTTTTCCGGTGCGGGTGGCGGAGAGCGGGTCGCGGGCGATCGAGGCCTTCGAGCGGTGGCGACCGCACTTGGTCTGGATGGACCGGCAGGTGCCGGTGCCGGCCACGAAGGAAACGGTCGAGCGGATTCGCGCCTCGGAGGGCGGACGCCGAGCCAAGATCGTCGCCCTGGCCGACCCGACGCTCGCCGAGCAGCGGAACGAGCTGCTGGGCGCGGGCGTGGACGAGGTGCTGCGCGAGCCGGCGCGACCGGGCGAAATCTTCGAGTGCATGGCTCGCCATCTCGGGGTGCGCTACGCGTATCGCGAGATCGGAGCGTCGGCTGAGGCAGCGGTCGAGCCGGACGAGCCGTCATCGGCGCGGACACTCGTGGTGGCGCTGCCGGACGACCTGCGGCAAAGGCTGCTGGATGCCGCGGTGATTCTGGACGCGGGGCGCGTCGCCGCGCTGATCGGGCGGGTGGCCGAGCGCGATCCGGCCTTGGGGCAACTCCTGCGCCGGCACGCCGATAACTTCGACTACGGTGCGATCCTGAACCTGTTGGCGCCGGCCCAAAAGGCCGGTTTGGCGGAGTGACGGCGCCTTGACCGACAAAACCGAGAGAATCCCGCGCGTGAAAAGCTCGCCCTGGAATCGATTGCAGGTGGCCGCTGGTCTGGTCCTGGCGCTGGCCGTCGCCGCGTCCGCCTGTTACTGGCTGTTTCTGGAGCGATCTCACCAGCGCCTGCTGGCCGGAACCATCCAGGGAATCGAGCGGCAATCGGCCCGGTTGGCGGGGGCGGTGAGCCGGCAAATGGCCCTCCTGGCGCGCCTGATCGACTTGACGGTCATCGGTCTGCGCGAGGCCCTGGCCGCGAACGACGAGCGAGGTTTTCAGGAGACGGTCCGGCGAGTGCTGGCCGCGTTTCCGGCGGGCGCCGTGCCGCAAATCGGCTACGCGGACCGCTACGGTTACCTCATCTATTCCACGGCGGGGATAGCGGGGCGACTCTATTTGGGTGATCGGGAGCATTTCAAGTTCCACGTCGACCGCCAGGGGGAAGACCGGCTGTTCATCAGCCATCCGGTGTTGGGCCGCGCATCGGGGGCGTGGTCGATCCAGTTCACGCGGCCGATCCATCGAGAAGGCCGGTTCGGCGGGATTGTCGTCTTCTCGGTCAGCCCGCACTACATCGCCTCGTCGCTGGTGCTGCCAGAAGCCGGGAGCGAAGATATCGTTTCGGTGGTGTATCCCGATGGCGCTTTTGCGGCGCGATCCAAGAACATGGACGACGCGCTGGGCAAGGCGGCGCCACCGGATCGGCCGTTCGTGGGCGCCGGCGCCCCGCTGTCCGGCACGGTCCGTCTGACGTCGGCGGTGGACCGGACCGAGCGGGTCTACTCCTGGCGGCGGCTGGACGAATTTCCGCTGGTGGTGGTGGTGGGGCTGGCCGAAGACCCGATTCTCGCGCCGGTGGAGCAATCGATCCGGGACTCGCGCGGGCGGGCGGCGATCGGCATCGCATCCTTCCTGCTGCTGAGCGCCGGCATTGCCGTCCTGCTGTTTCGGGCCGCCCGCGACGAGCGGGCGCTGCGCGACAGCGAGGGGTTCTTAAACGGGATCGTCGAGAACATCCCGGCCATGATTTTCGTCAAAGGTGCGGCGGACCTGCGGTACATCGGGCTGAACAAGGCGGGCGAAGAGCTGCTGGGCCGCGACCGGCGGGAATTCATCGGCCGGACCGATCACGACATTTTCCCGAAACAGGAAGCGGATTTCTTTGCCGCCAAGGATCGGGAAGCGCTCGCCGAATCGAGCGTGCTCGACATCCCGGAAGAGCCGATTCAGACCAGATCGGGGTCGAGGGTGCTCCACACCCGCAAGATCGGCATCGCCGACCAGGACGGGAAGCCCAAGTATTTGTTGGGGGTCTCGGTGGACATCACCGAGCAAAAGTGGCTGCAAGACATGGAGCAGATGCGCCGGCTGATCCTCGAAGCGCTGGCCGCCAACCGATCCCTGGCGGAAATTCTCGCCCACATAGCTGGCCTGATCGAGCGGCACGGTCGCGGCGCGCTGTGCTCCATCCTGTTGCTGGATCGGGATGGCCAGCATCTGCGGCATGGCGCGGCGCCCAGCTTGCCCGAGGCTTACAATCGCGCCATCGACGGCATCGCCATCGGCCCGACGGCCGGTTCCTGCGGCGCGGCGGCGTTTCTCGGGGAGCGGGTGATCGCCCGGGATATCGCCGCGCACCCCAACTGGACCGGGTTCGCCGATCTGGCGCTCGAAGCCGGGCTGCGCGCCTGCTGGTCCGAGCCGATCCGGGCGTCGGGCGGGGCCATATTGGGCGCTTTCGCCCTCTACCACCGGGCCCCGCACGCTCCCGAGACCAAGGATCTGCGACTGATGGAGTTCGCCGCCGAGACCACGGCTCTGGTGATCGAGCACAAGCGGACCGAGGCGGAGCTGGAGTCCTACCGGCTCGGGCTGGAGGATCAGGTGGCGATCCGGACCCGCGAGCTGGTGTTGGCCCGCGACCAGGCCCAGACCGCCAACCGGGCCAAGAGCGATTTTCTGGCCAACATGAGCCACGAGCTGCGCACGCCGCTGAACGCGGTGATGGGTTTTTCCGATCTGCTGCGCCGCGATTCCCGGCTCACCCCCGCGCAGCGCGAGAGCCTGAACATCATCAACCGCAGCGGGATGCACCTGCTGGGGCTGATCAACGACATCCTGGACATGGTCAAGATCGACAGCGGCCGCGTCCAGATCCGGCTGGCGCCGTTCGATCTGGCCGGGCTGATCGCCGGCGTCGCCGACACGCTGCGGGCGCGGGCCGCCGCCAAGGGCGTCGGGTTGCGGGTCGAGCGAGCCGAGCCTTTGCCGCGCTACGTTCGGAGCGACGAGGCCAAGCTGCGGCAGGTGCTGCTCAATCTGGCCGACAACGCCGTCAAGTTCACCGACGTCGGCGAGGTGGTGCTGCTGGTGGAGGTGGTGGCGGGCCCGACCTCGCCCTGGCTGTCGATCGAAGTCCAGGACAGCGGCATCGGCATCGCGCCCGGCGATCGGCGGCGCATTTTCGATCCGTTCGTGCAAGTCGGCCAACAGGACACCCAAAAGGGCACCGGCCTGGGCCTGTCGATCACCCGGCAGTTTATCGAGCTGCTGGGCGGCCGGGTCGAGGTGACCAGCGAGATCGGCAAGGGCAGCCGTTTCCGGATCGAGCTGCCGGTCGATCCGGTCGAGGAGGCCGAAGCGCGGCAGGTCGGCGAGGAAGCGCGCGAAGTGATCGGTTTGGTGCCAGGCCAGCCCGATCACCGGATTCTGATCGTGGACGATCAACCCGAAAACGCCGCGCTGCTGCGCCAGTTGCTGGAAAGCGTGGGATTTCGGGTGCAAACCGCAGAAAACGGCGCGCGGGGGGTCGAGCTGTTCGAAAGCTGGCGCCCGGATTTTATCTGGATGGACTGGCGGATGCCGGTGCAGGACGGTCTGGAGGCGACCCGAGCCATCCGGGCTGCGGCGGGCGGCGCGGCGGTCAAGATCGCGGCGATCACCGCCTCGGTGTTGCTCGAGCAGGAGGTGCAAATCCTGGCGGCCGGCGCCGACGACATCGTCCGCAAGCCTTACCCGTTCCGGACGATTTTCGCGTGTCTGGCCCGCCATCTGGGGGTGCGTTACCTGTATCGCGAGCCCGCGCCGCCGGCCGAGCCGCCGGCGGACAAGGCGCTGGTCGCCACCGGGCTGGCCGAGCTGCCGGAGGATCTCCGGCGCGAGCTGGCGGTTGCCCTGGTCGCTCTGGACTGCGCGCGGATCGACGAGCTGATCGACCGCGTGGCCGAACGGAACGCCGAGCTGGCCAAGATCCTCCGCCAGCACGCCGACGCTTTCGACTACGATCCGCTCGTGCAGGCGCTGACGCTGGCTAGAGCTGCCGACGCGGCAGCCTGATGGCCGTCGCCGGCCGCGACCGCGAACGCCCGTCGGGCCTCGTCGATGGCCGCCAGGCGCTCCCGTTGCAGCGCGTCCGCCAGCGCCAGGCCGGTCAAGCCTTGCGCCACCAGCGGGCGCGCTTCGACGCGGGCGGCGGCGCGATGGACCGTCGCCAGCAAGGCCGCTTGCGGATACGGCCGATCCTCCAGGCCCAGGCGGCCCCGCGCGTCGGCCTCGCAAGCTTGCAGGAACTGGGCGAAACGCTGCGGCTTGCGCAGGGCGTCCAGCCCTTGCAAGGTTTTGAGCAGGGTTTTGGGGCGCAGCTCGCGGGCGCGATGGCAGTAGGTGTGGTAGCGGGCGGTCAGCACGCCCAGCTCCCGGAACATGTTGGGGACGCGCAGCCGCTGGCAGAGCGCCCGGATCCGCTCGGCGCCGCGTTGCTCGTGGCCGACATGCCGGGGCCATTCCTCTGGCGGGGTATCGCCCTTGCCCAGATCGTGGACCAGCACCGCGAACCGGGTGACCGGGTCCGCGTTCAGGCGAACCGCCTGCGCCAGCGCCATCAGGGTGTGGACCCCGGTGTCGATTTCGGGATGGTGGGCGGCGGGCTGCGGCACGCCGAACAGGCGGTCGATTTCCGGAAATACCCGGTCCAGAGCGCCGCAGTCGCGCAACGTCGCGACGAACTGTTCCGGCCGGGCTTCGCCGAGGGCGCGCACGGTCTCCGCCCAGACCCGCTCCGGCACCAGGCTGTCCACCTCGCCGCTGGCGACCATGGCGCGCATCAGCGCCAGCGTTTCCGGCGCGACCCGAAACCCGAGCGGGGCGTAGCGGGCGCTGAACCGGGCCAGCCGCAGAATCCGCACCGGGTCCTCGGCGAAAGCGGGCGAGACGTGCCGCAGCCAGCGGCCTTCCAGATCGCGGCGGCCCTGATACGGGTCGATCAGCCGGCCGTCGGCGTCGCGGGCCATGGCGTTGATGGTCAGGTCGCGACGGCGCAAGTCGTCTTCCAGGGTCACGGTCGGCTCGGCGTGGACGTGGAACCCGCGATAGCCCGGCGCGGTCTTGCGCTCGGTGCGGGCGAGCGCGTACTCCTCGCGGGTCTGCGGGTGCAGGAACACCGGGAAATCTTTGCCGACCGGCCTGAAATCGCGCGCCAGCAAATCGCCGGGCGTAGCGCCGACCACCACCCAGTCCCGCTCCTTGACCGGCAGGCCCAGCAGGTCGTCGCGCACCGCGCCGCCGACCAGATATATTGCCATCGTGCTTGCATTCATCGGTGATGTTCGGTGGTAATACCCATTCTCGATAGATTTTCGTCATTCCCGCGAAGGCGGGAATCCAGGCAGCCGCCGCACAACGGGATACCCGCTTTCGCGGGTATGACGAACGGGGTCGTTTTTGACCTGAAAAAGATACAATCTATCGGGAAACGGTATAAGGATGAGCGAACCGCCCCGGCATTGCCGTTTTGTTCGGGGCCGACGACAACCTTAGACGGTTTTGCGGGGGATGCGACAGGGTTGCTGGCGGGTTTTTTCGATGGCCGGTCTGGGGCTGGTCCTGTCGGGCTGCGCCGAACTGGCCTATTATCGGCAGGCGGCGGCGGGCCAGTGGGAGTTGCTGCGCGCCCGCCGGCCAGTGGCGGAGGTGCTGGCCGATCCGGCGACCGTGCCGGAATTGCGCCGGCGACTGGAGACCGCGCGGGAATTGCGCGCCTTCGCCAGCGCCGAGCTGGGGTTGCCGGACAACGGCAGCTATCGGGATTACGCCGATCTCGGACGGCCTCACGCGGTCAAAAACGTGTTCGCCGCACCCGAACTGTCGCTGGAACCGCGTCGGTGGTGTTATTTGATGGTCGGCTGCCTGAGTTACCGGGGCTATTTCGATGCCGAGGCGGCGCGTCGATTGGCCGACGAGTTGCGGGTGGCGGGCGACGATGTGTACGTCGCCGACATTCCGGCCTATTCGACCCTGGGCTGGTTCGACGATCCGCTGTTGAATACCTTTATCGGTTGGCCAACGGGGCGGCTGGCGGAATTGATTTTCCACGAACTGGCGCACCAGCGCCTCTACATCGCCGACGATACCGCGTTCAATGAAGCGTTCGCGACTGCCGTGGGCCGCCTGGGGGCGGAACGCTGGCTGAGGCAACGGGGTACGGCGCGAGAGATGGAGGAGTTCGAAGCCGATTACCGCCGGCGCGAGGACTTTTTGCGGTCGGTCGCGGCAGCCCGCGAACGATTGGCGATCGCCTATGCCTCATCCCTCGACGCCGCCGGGAAGCGAGCGGAGAAGCAGCGTATCCTGGCGGAACTGCGCGACCGCCACCGGCAGTTGAAGCAGAACGCCTGGGGCGGTTATACCGGCTACGACCGCTGGTTTGCCGAGGATCTCAACAACGCCAAGCTGGCCGGCAACAGCACCTATTATCGCTGGGTTCCGGCATTCCTGACCCTTTACGAGCGGGAAGGACAGGATTTCGCGGCGTTCTATCGCGCAGCGGAAACCATCGGCCAGTTGCCGCCGTCGGAACGGGAAGCGCGCTTGCAGGAGTTGTTGTAATACCAATTCTCAATAGATTTTCGTCATTCCCGCGAAGGCGGGAATCCAGGCAGCCGCCGAACAACGGGATACCCGCTGAGGCGATAAACCCATGTCAACGCAGCAATGATGACAAAACCCGAAGCGACCGAATCCCCTCACCTTCTCGAAATCCGCGACCTGTCGGTTTCGTTCGGCGCGCTGCCTGCGGTGAACCGGGTTTCGTTCGTCCTGAATCGCGGCGAAACGCTGGCGCTGGTGGGGGAAAGCGGCTCCGGCAAGTCGGTGTCGGCGCTGTCGATCCTGCAACTGCTCCCTTATCCCCACGCTCGCCATCCCGGCGGCAGCATCCGCCTGCGGGGCGAAGAGCTGCTGGGCGCCGCGCCGGACCGTTTGCGCGAGGTGCGCGGCAACCGGATCGCCATGGTGTTTCAGGAGCCGATGACTTCGCTCAACCCGCTGCATTCCATCGAGAAGCAGATCGGCGAGACGCTATCGCTGCACAAGGGGCTGAGCGGGGCTCGGCGGCGGGCGCGAATCCTGCAACTGCTGGAGCTGGTCGGCTTGCCCGATGCCACCCACCGATTGAACGCCCTGCCGCACGAGCTGTCCGGCGGCCAGCGCCAGCGGGTGATGATCGCGATGGCGCTGGCCAACGAACCCGACATCCTGATCGCCGACGAGCCGACCACCGCGCTCGACGTGACCATTCAGGCGCAGATTCTCAAGCTGCTCAAGGAATTGCAGGCCAAGCTGGGTATGGCAATTTTGTTTATCACCCACGATCTCGGCATCGTCCGCAAGATGGCGGATCGGGTCTGCGTGATGCGCGCCGGCGAAGTGGTGGAGAGCGGCGCGGTCGCCGACCTTTTCGCCGATCCGCGCCATCCCTACAC
>ERZ761602.8522-NODE-8522-length-10301-cov-3.586766_pt1 | contig 10301 bp, 8 predicted proteins | sample MGYA00512165_ERZ761602 | MGnify/ENA primary metagenome ERZ761602 (study PRJEB28899, sample SAMN02445085) | bioreactor sludge metagenome | biome: EBPR sludge; isolation source: Thorneside wastewater treatment plant | place: Australia: Brisbane, Thorneside...
GAACACAACAGCCCGGCACATCGAGCAGCACTCCGCACACAGCGCGCAGTTGGGTGCTTGCCTCCGGTTGGCTCGCGATGCAGAACCAGGGAGCGGACTCCGGCAGCCCCAGCCCCGCCGCCATTGTTCGGCGTGCCGCAACCCGATCCGGCAGCGACGTAGCCAGCGAATCCCACGCCGGGTTCCCCGTCTCGCTGATCGCTCTCGCACCCCGCGATCTCGCACGCTCCCGCTGGTGCGGCCCCCAGACCGCGACGCAATCCGCTAGCGCGAACTCGCCATCGATGAAGCGCCGGGTCGGCCGCTCGCCGATGTGCCCGTGCGGGATCATCACGATCCGCACGCCCATGTCCCGTGCAGCCATCGCCGCGCTCAGTTCCGTCGCACGCCGCAGCCGCGCGACAACCAGTGTTGGCGCCCTCGTTCTGGCCAGCACCGTGCGGACAGCCTCATCGCAGGCAGCCGCGTACGGCACATATACACGCGCCATGTGCTCGACATCGCGGCACACCAGCGGCCACAGCGAAACGCCCCCAAGCCGGCACGCCGCTTTGCACGCCGCGGCACGGCCGCGCCACGCCAGCGATACGCTCAGGGCCACCATCTCGCGGACGCTGGCCACCGCGCTGCCGGGGGGGGCCTCCAGCGGCACGATCTCCACGCCGTCAGGGATGCCTGCATCCGACGCGACAGTCCCCGGCGTAAGCAACACAGCCCGTCGTCCGGCCTGTATCAGACGCTCTATCACCGGGAGCAGCGGCCGCAGGTAGTTCGTCATGGAAGCCACGAAGACCGCGCCGATCTGACGAGCGTCATGCCACCGCTTCGACGGCTCTGGAAGAGTGTGTGCCGTAAGATCAACTTCTACGGGTTCGTAAGCCTCTGTCTCGCAGCGAGGCTTCATACGGCCGATCATTGAAGCGACGAGGCCGTCCCACGCCGCCACCGTCGCAACCCGCACGCCCCGGCTTCGGGCGTATTCGAGCAGGAAGTACTCGCCCAGCAGAAGGTCCGGGAGTTCAAACTCAAGACGGCCAGCGCCGTTCAGCAGGTCGTCCGCCGCGCCCATCGCTCTCATTGCGCGGATGACCCACCCGTGCATATCCACGTTGTATCCGGCAATCTTGTTCAGGAGTGTCCTCGCCACATCCACGCCGGCTGCCGCGGGCAGCGCAGCGCCGATGGCGAGCGACAGGCGTTCCGCCTCCCGCGCGGCCAGTTCCTCGTCGAGGCCCTGGCGACGTACCCGGGCGAGAAAGTCTTCGCGTTGAGCCGGACCGAAGCGAATCAACATGCCGGTCTCCGTTGCAGGTCACCCGGCCTTCGCGAGCGGCCGCATCTCGCCGCCGACGAGCCGCAGCCGCTTCATCACCGGCAGTTCACTTTCATACAGCCGCTTCACGCCGTCGCCCAGCGCCTGCTCCACAACGCGGATGTCGCGCACGAGCCGCGCCAGACCCCCCGGCTCGATGCTCGCTGCCTGATCCGACCCCCACATCGCCCGGTCCAGCGTGATGTGCCGCTCAATGAAGCACGCACCAAGCGTCGCCGCCGCGACGGTGGTTTGCAACCCCACCTCATGGCCGGAATAGCCCACCGGGCACCCGAAGGACGTGCGCAGCCGGTCTATCACCCGCAGGTTGAGTTCCGCGGGCGGGCAGGGGTAGGTACTCGTGCAGTGCAGCAGCACCAGGTCGCTTCTGCTCCTGCCATGCCGCGAGCACACGTCCACCGCGTGCGTGATCTGCTCCCACGTCGACATGCCTGTCGAGAGCACAACCGGCCGGCCCAGCGAGCGGGCGTGCAGCAGCAGCGCATCGTCGGTCAGGCAGCACGAAGGGATCTTGATGCACGGTGTTTCAAACCGCTCCATGAAGTCAAGGCTCGGTCGATCGAAGCACGACGCGAACCACGCGATCCCCTTCTCCCGGCAGTACCGGTCCAGCGTCGCGAACGCGTCCTCGCCGAACTCCATCCGTCGCCGGTATTCCATATACGTGATCGTGCCCCACGGCGTCTCCCGCGGCACGTCCCGCATCGCCGCCGGCACGCACAACTCGGGAGTGCGCTTCTGGAACTTCACCGCGTCGCACCCCGCCAGCGCCGCCGCGTCGATCAGTTTCTTCGCGGTGTTCACGTCGCCGTTGTGATTGATGCCGATCTCGGCGACGATGTAGATGGGGCGGTTCGGTCCAACTTCGTTGCTTCCCATACGCACGGTCATCATTGTCGAACTCCTCGCCGAGAAACGCTTTGTGACACACAGAGGAGGCCATCGCTCAACTACACGTACGTGCAGATGTGCTCATACACTGGCGCCGTCCACGGGTACCGTCAACAACTCTCTTCCCAGACATCATAAAATGCCTCGGCATCGGACCCGTCGATCCCGCTATCGCAGTTGATGTCGGCCGAACTGAAACCCTGTTCCCAAGCGTCGAAGAACGATTCGACGTCGGATCCGTCCACCCCGCTGTCACCGTTGAAATCGCCGATACACGAGAGAAACGGCAGCGTTGACGGTGCACCCCAGTACGGATCGTCCGACGCACTCGAATCAGTTGTTCCAAGGACGCCATTGAAGACGCCGAGCACGTCCTGGACAAACTGCGAAGGCGTCTGGTCGAAGCTCCAGTATGCTTCCAGATTTGCCTCAAGCCCGGTCAACCGGGACGACATGGTGAGTTGAATACTGCCCTGAGTGCGCGCCGTTGACCAAAGCCGAACTTCATCGAGCCAGCCTTCATTGAACGAGTCGCGATGCTCGTAGTTTGGGCTCAGCGTGCAGTTCGGATCAATCGTCTCGTTGTTGGGGCCGCCCGCGCACGTTTGGCACGCCGGAACAAAGATCCGCTTGCCTCCCATGATGAACTCGTTGCCGAAACTCAGCGTTTCTCCGGTCTCCGTACCGATGAGCACCCCGTCGACGTAGAACTTCTGCGTTCCCCCTGAGAATGTGCCGGCGAGATGGTACCACTGGTTGAGGTTGATCGATCCGGTGCCGCTCGGGTACATGATGTACGAAGAGTTGTCACAGCCGCTGTGATCGATGACATACGACAACTTGTGGGAACCGCCATAGTTGTGGTGCCGAAAAGCGTAGCCCTGATCGCACTGACACGGGCTGTTGAAGCGACCGACGATGACCGAGTTGAGGCCCGCGACCATCGAGTAGTCCTCGGTGGCCATGAACCAGCATTCGAGAGTGTGAGGATCACCGGGCAAGGCGTTGTATGTGCAGCAGTTATCTGCACATGACGAGCCGCAGCACATAGTATTGCAACTGAGTGCCTTGCTGAAGTAGACGTGATTGGCGAGTTGGCGATCAAAGAACAGGGCGTTGTTTCCGCATGGCTGTGCGGCAGCGACGGTGGCATAGCAGCTAGTGATGATGGAGTCGGCGCAGGTCCTCATGTCGTTGCTCCTTATCCGGTACGGTGAGAGAAGGCAGGACTGGTCGAGGTGCGAGGGGCTGGATATTCCTTCTCTGGCTGGCGAGTCATGTGCTTCGGTCTTGGCTCTGTCTGCTTGAGACTCCTGTCCGGCGTTCGCATGGTGCATGCTCGGCATGGACAACCGACGGGCGCGCCGCGTTCTACGCCGCCAGCAGCGGCACGTGCGCGAACGATTCGATAAACGCGAAGTCCGTCTCGGTATCGACCTGCATGCCGTGCCGCGCCGTCTGCACAAAGAGCCCGACCTTCCCAAACAGCCGGCACCGGTGCTTCTGATACCCCACCGTCCGGAACACGTAGATCGACCCGTTCTCCCGGAACTGCGGTTGCATCTCCTGCCGCCGCGGCCGACGCGCCGGATCGTAGTTCAGGGGCCGCGCTCCCCGTCCGTCGTTCGTCCACAGAAAGTCGTGCGAGGCGCACACGCTGAGCACCGAGTCCGCCTCTTCCCGCAGCAGCACGTGGATGGCGCCGTCGATGTCCCCCGCCTCCCGCAGCGGGCTTGTCGCTTGGAGAAACACCACCAGGTCCGGCAGGTAGCCCTCGCTCTCACACAGCGCATCCAGCACGTGCGACACCGCGCCCTCCGATGGCGATGTGTCCGTCGCCAGCGCGGGCGGCCGATGAACCACCTCCGCCCCCGCCGCCCGCGAGACCAGCTCGATCTCGGCATCGTCCGTCGAGACCACCGTCCTTGTCACCCGGCGAGAGTTGAGGGCGTGACCGATCGTGTGTGCGATCAGCGGCCGTCCCGCGAGCGGCAGCACGTTCTTGCGAGGTAGGCCCTTCGAGCCCCCGCGCGCGGGGATGATGGCGAGTACGTTGAGCATCGGTGTCTTCCGGTCGCGCTACGCGCGGGTCGCCTCCATGAAGAGTGTGTCGTTGGGATGGCGGTCGAAGTGCTCGCTCCGCAGTTCGTCCAGCGAACTGGAACGGAAGGCCGACCGCCGGACGTGATTGAAGCCGTGCGACTCCAGCCAAGAGAGCAGGTAGGCCTCGTCAAAGCAGTGGACGTGCCCGTTCCCCACCGCCGAAGTCGAATAGAACCAACTCATCAGCAGACCGCCGATGGGTGCCGCGGCATCGAACGGCGTCACCTCGGCTCGCTCGAATTCTCCAAGCTGCTGGTCGAGAAGGCGGAAGTCGCCGTCGCCCCGCAACAGCCCCCCCGGCTTCAGCACCCGCCGGAACTCATCCAGCACGAAGCCGAGGCGCTGCGGCAGGATGTGCTCCAGCGTGTGCGACGTGAACACCACGTCGATCGACCCGTCCGCAAAGGGTAAGGCTTCGCGCGAGATATCCACCCGCACGTCCGCCGTCTCTCGCAGATCGACGATCGCCCACCCGGGCAGGCGGGGATGGCCCTTGCCGCCGCCCACATTCAGTTTCGTGAACGCGGACGGAGTAGTGGTGGACCGGGCCTCGGATGGTGATTCGAGTGCGGGCATGTTCAGCGCGGGGTCTGTCTCCGATGCGACTATCGGTGAATCGCTTGTCGAACGGCTTAATTTGGGGGGGATGAATCGATAAGGCCCTCGAACCTTTGCCGCACCCCAGCCGGGGAGGCGGGTCGAAGAAAGGCGGCTTCGGTAAGATCCGTCGGATGAGCTTGTTTCAGCATCGCAACGAACGGTTCATGCGTATCACGATCCACGAGCGGCCTGGTGGGGTGGTTTGTCAATCTCGGCGGCACCCGTGTCGGGGGGTCTACTCTCACTCAGAGTGATGAACGATCCGGCGTCCATCCGTACCGCTCGCATTGTTCGGGCCACCGATGCCCGCATCGAGCCGTTGTACCCGCCGACGAGGTTGCTCCGAAGCGCCGAGGCGGAAGTCTCGCGCCTGCGTGCGGAGGCCGCCGTGGATCGTGCAGCGGCCGCCACGGAAGCCTCTGACCTCATCGCCGCCGCTCGTGCCGAGGCGGGTGAGATCCGTGATCACGCTGCACGAGATGGTGCCAACGAAGCCGCCACACGACTCGGCGCCCTCGTTGAGCGGGCCGGCATGGAGTGGGCGGCGATGCGCGATCAGGCCGAAGCCCGACTCACCGACCTTGCCCTCCGCCTGGCACGGGCTGTGGTCGATGCCGAGTTTGCCGTGCGGCCGGAGGTGGTTCGGCAGTTCGCCGTCAAAGCCCTTCGCCACGCGGGCTTCAGTGCTTGTGTCCGGATTCTCCTTCACCCCGATGATGCCGCCCTGCTCGCCGATCACGCTCCGAGCATCGCCCGTGATGCGGCGTTCGAAGGCGATTGCGGCGTCTGGCCGGATGACTCCGTCCCCCGCGGTTCGGTGCGAATCGCTACCGACATGGGAGACTACGAAACCGGCATCGAAGAGCAGTTCGCCGCGATGCGGCGGGCGATGCTGACATCCCCCGTGTCGGATGCGCCGAAGGGCGTAGAGTGATCGGACACGGCAGAGAGAGAAGTCATCTTCGCATGGAGAACCCCGCGGTCAGTACAAGCCTGCTTCAAGGAACCGGAATCCGAACCGGTTCCGATGGTGTCGTCCGTGTCGGGCGTGTCGTCGCTGTTACCGGTACGGTCATCCGTGCTGAACTGCCTGATGTGCGCGTTGGCGAACTCGTACGCATTGCGCGCAAGAGCGGCGGCGATCTTGATGCCGAGGTCATCGGCTTCGACAAGGCCGGCGCGCTCCTGATGGCGCTGGGCCGGGCCGATGCCGTCGAGGCCAACGCCCGCGTCACACCCGCCGGGGCGGTCCTGTCCGTGCCGTGCGGACCCGGGGTGCGCGGGAGGGTGATCGACGCGCTCGGACGCCCGATCGATGGTCGCGGCGACATCGCCGGGGCTCAACGAGCCGCGCTCTCCGCGGCACCGCCGCACCCATTGCTTCGGGCGCGGATGCGTGAGGCGCTGTGCACGGGCATACGTGCTGTCGATTCATGCCTTACCGTCGCGCGAGGTCAGCGGGTCGGTGTTTTCGCGGCGGCGGGCGTGGGCAAGAGCACACTCCTGGGGTCCATCGCGAGGCATGTGGACGCGGATCTGATCGTTCTAGCCTTGGTGGGCGAGCGCGGGCGTGAAGTCGCGGGGTTCATCGAGGATGATCTGGGCGATGGCGGCCTTTCACGCGCGGTCGTCGTTGTCTCGACCAGCGATCAACCCGCTTTGCTGCGTCTGAAGGCGGCCCACACCGCGATGGCCATCGCTGAAGAGGCCCGCGCCGCCGGTCAGCACGTGGTGCTGCTCATGGATTCCGTGACCCGCTTTGCCAGGGCGCTGCGTGAGGTCGGGCTGGCCGCCGGTGAAGCCCCGGGAAGGCAGGGCTTTCCCGCCTCCGTCTTCGCGGAACTGCCCCGTTTGTTCGAGCGCGCCGGCTGCGATGAGAGAGGTTCGATCACGGCGTTCTTCACCGTCCTGGTCGCGGGCGATGATCTGGAAGAGCCGGTCGCGGATGAGACGATGGGGCTGCTCGACGGTCATGTGATCCTTTCGCGCGCTCTGGCCGCACGCGGCCGCTACCCCGCCGTGGATGTCGTGCGGAGCAAGAGCCGACTGATGGAAGATGTCGTCTCGCCCGAACATCTGGCCGCGGCGCAGCGGCTCATCCGCATCGTCGCCACGCATGAACGCAACTACGACAAGATCAGCTGCAATATCTACGAGCGGGGAACGGATCCGGAAATCGACGAGGCCATCGAGCGAATCGGAGATGCCGAGCGCTTCCTGGCCCAGCGGCGAGATGAGGCCGCACCCTTTGCCCAGACCACGCGCGCCCTGATTGGGATGTTTGTATGAGCGGGCGGGCTTTTCAGTTCGCCCTCGCCGCCTCCCTCGATAAGGCCCGGGCGGACCTGCGCGGCAGAGAGTCCGCCCTCGCCGCCGCGGAACGCATCCGGCGTGAGGAAGAGTCGCGGCGCGGCACGTGCGTCGCCGCGCTGGAGGCGACGCTCTCGAAGATCGCGGCCTCCCGCGAGACCCTCGCCACGCCCCGCGCGGGCCGCGTGGACCGAGAAGACCTGTACCGCATCCACCGGTACCTCAACGGGCTGGAAGTCATTGCCGCACGCGAGCGAGATCAACTGCGTGCCGCGAACAAGCGGCTCGAGCTCGCCGTCGAGCGCGTCCGCATCCGCCGAAGCGAAGTCGAGACGGCCTTCAACCAGGCCAACGCACTGGACAAAATCCGCATCGCTCGGGAAGCAGAGCACACGATGACCGTGCGACGAGCACAATTCCACAACGAAAGCACCTGACCCGCACACCACCGGACACGCCGAATGCCCAGACCCCCGCCCATCGCCGCCGCGCCCCAGTTCCCGATGACCTCACTTCTCTGCGGCGGGGCGCTCGTCGTTTCGATCAGCCAGATGCTGGGGCGAGGCATCGAACCGCTGGTGATGGACGAGCGTGCATTCTGGGCACAGCCGTGGAGGCTTTTAACCTCGGCCCTTCCACACGGAAGTCCCGCGCACCTTATCTTCAATCTGCTGTGGTGCTGGATCCTTGGCACGCACGCGGAGCACTTCCTGGGGCGGTGGAGGGTCGGGGTGTTGATCATCCTCTCCGCCGCGGGCAGCGCCGCGGCGGAGTTCGCTCTGTACCGGGGCGGCATCGGACTGTCCGGTATTGTGTACGCACTCTTCGGCACGCTGTGGGTCATGAGCCGCATCGTGCCCAGTCTCCGCGGACTCATGACGCGCAATACCGCGCTGCTGTTCCTCGTGTGGTTCGTCTTGTGCATCCTCACGACGTGGATGGGCTGGATGAACGTTGCCAACTACGCCCACGCGGCGGGCCTGGGCATCGGTGTGCTGCTCGGCTTTGCTTATGCGGCGAAGGACTGGAGACGCTGGGCCGGTTGGCTCGGCGCTGTGGGGCTGAGCATCTCGGCGATTCTCGCCGCGTGGGTGTGGCGTCCGTATGTGAACCTCCGCTGGACCGACGCCTTGATCGAGCGGGCGCAGCCCTTTCTCGATCAGGGACAGGACGCGCTGGCGCTCCCGATGCTGCGGGCCGCCTGGGAGCGTGACCCCGCGGATATCGCCCTCGCCTTCAACACCGCGCTTCTCAGTTTCCGCACCGGCGATGTGCCCGGAGCGATCCGAGTCCTGGCGCGCTGGTCGGCCGATGGTCGCGGAGGGAACGAGATGTCGGGCTTGGCCATCGCTCTCGCGGGTCAAACGTTGGCGACATACCCATGGGATGCGCTCGTTATAGCGGGTTACGCCGTCGCATTTGATCCGGCTAACGCCGATGCCTGGGATGTTCTCTCCGCTGCGCGGTTCGCGGTGGGGGATGTCACAGGCGCGATTGATGCCGCGGAGTCCGGGCTTTCAGCGGACCCGTCACTGGGAGGCTTGCGTGAACGGGTTCAGTGGATCCGCACTGTTGGTTATCGGCAATGGGCGGATAAGGAGGATGGACACGGGTGAGGATTCTCTCGGAATTCGCGCCTCGCGCCGGTACGAATCCCGCTCCTCGTGACAGAAGCTCGCCGCGCTCGCTGTGCGCTCATTCCGGCCACGGCGTGAGCGGTCAGCCGGAGGTCTGTCATGCTGACTGGATTGAAGCGCTGGGGTGTGGTTCTATGTGCGGTGTCCGTGTGGGCGGGAAGTTGGCATCGTGCGTCGGCGCAGGCACCGGGCACGATCGTGCAGTTCAGTCGCTCGGGGATGCCACTGCCACAGGCGCCGATGCCGGCACCGGGCACGGCGTACGTGAAGGTCTCGACTGGTTCCAACTTTGGCATCGCGCTTCGCAGCGACGGTGCCGTGGCGACATGGGGCACCATTCCTTCGGCCCCATCGGGCATTTTCCGGCAGGTAGCGGCGGAAGGAAACTGGGCGATTGCATTGCGGAATGACGGCCGGGTCGTCGTGATCGGACCCGGGCCGAGCGCGCCACAGACCTCGACTTTTTACACCGAGGCCGACGCGGGGGGCCAACTCATCGGCACGGTTTCTTCGACGGGCGTGATCCAGTTCTTCGGGTCGGGCGCGGCAGCGTACAACGCGCGCATCCCCGATGCGGGTCCGTGGATTCGCGTCACCGTGGGGATCGCCAATCAGATCGTCGGGGGCATCCGGGCTGATGGCACCGCCGCGACCTGGACAGCGAGCGGCCCGATCGCCGTGCCGCCGGGTCGTTACAGGCACTTCGCCGCGAACCGCGAAACAGTGGTGGGTCTTCGCACCGACGGCACGATCGCGGCGTGGGGATCGAACGCGCTGGGTCTGCTGACGGTTCCCAGCGGCGCGTTCATCCACGTCGATGTGGGCGACAACTACGCGCTCGCCATCCGCACCAACGGTGAACTCATCTTCTGGGGAGCCGGGGCGTCGAGTTTCAATGCTCGCAAACCGAGTTACCCCGTGCGGAACGCGGGGGCGCGGTTCGAGCACGCCGCGGCGGTCGCTGGCTCGCCCCCGCCGGACTCGTGCTTTACGTACCAGGGCGTGCTGACGCGCCAAGGCGTGCCGGTGATCGGCACGGCGGACGTGCGTTTCAGGCTTTTCGATCAGGACATCGGGGGCAACCAGTTCGGCGACACGCTTCAGGTGGCTTTGGGCCCGGGCGAGATCATCGACGGGCGATTTTCCGTAATGTTGGACTTCGGTCCTGATGCTTTCGACGGGTCGGCGCGTTGGCTGGAAATCTGGGCCCGCTCGCCCAGCACGGGAAACCCGGGGGATGCCGGGATGGTCGTGCTCACGCCCCGGCAGAAGTTGTGCGCTGCGCCGTTTGCGTTGCAGGTTGTGGAAGGGCCCGCCGGGCAGCAGGGCCAACGGGGTGAACAAGGCCCCCCTGGGCCGCAGGGCGATCAGGGGGAGCAGGGGCCGCCCGGCCCCTGCTCCTTTTCTTTGCGGCGCGCCCATTCTAG
>ERZ761602.8525-NODE-8525-length-10299-cov-4.664096_pt1 | contig 10299 bp, 11 predicted proteins | sample MGYA00512165_ERZ761602 | MGnify/ENA primary metagenome ERZ761602 (study PRJEB28899, sample SAMN02445085) | bioreactor sludge metagenome | biome: EBPR sludge; isolation source: Thorneside wastewater treatment plant | place: Australia: Brisbane, Thorneside...
CGCTGGAGACCGTGCTGCGCCTGCTGCACCCGGTGGCGCCCTTCATCACCGCCGAGCTGTGGGAGGCGGTGGCCCCGGTGGCTGGCCGCAAGGCGGCGGGCAGCGGCGCGAGCATCGTCACCTCGCCCTACCCGCAGGCCCAGCCGGAGAAGGTGGACGCGCAGGCCGACGCCTGGGTCGCGCGGCTGAAGGCGCTGGTCGCCGAGACACGCCGGCTGCGCAGCGAGATGGGCCTGGCCCCCGGCGAACGCGTGCCGCTGCTGGCGCTGGGCGACGCCGGCTTCGTCGCCGCCGCGACGCCGCTGCTGAAGGCGCTCGCGCGCATCGCCGAGGTTCGCGTGCCGGCCGACGAAGCGGCCTTCGCCGCCGCGACGCGCAATGCGCCGGTCGCCGTCAGCGGCGACCTGCGGCTGGCGCTGCACGTGGAGATCGACGTCGCGGCCGAGCGTGCGCGGCTGGACAAGGAGATCACGCGCCTGGCCGGCGAGATCGCGAAGGCCGAGGCCAAGCTCGGCAATGCCAGCTTCGTCGAACGCGCGCCGGCCGCCGTCGTCGCGCAGGAGCGCGAGCGGCTGGACGGCTTCAGACAGGCGCTGGGTCGCCTTCGAGACCAGTCAGATCGTCTGGCCGCGTCGGCCTGAAGCCGCTGCGCGGCAGCGGGGTCAGCAGCAGCTCGTCGATGCGCCGCGCCACCGCCCAGGCGCTGCGCACGCGCGACTGCTGCGTGGTGCCGGCCACCCGCGGCGTGACCTGCAGCGTGTCGATGTGGCGCAGCGGCCGCCCGGGGTCGAGCAGGCCGGGCTCCATGCTGTCGAACCAGGCGGCGGCCAGCGGGCCGTTGCTCAGCGCGCCGGCCAGCGCCCGCTCGTCGAACAGGCTGGAGTGCGCCAGGCTGACCAGCACCTGGTTGTCCTTGCACTCCGCGAGCAGCCGCTCGCCGAACAGGCCGACGTAGCGCGGGTAGAAGGTCAGCAGCACGCACACCGCGTCGCTGCTCTGCATCAGCTCGCGCAGGCCCACGGCCTCCACCTCCGAGCGCGCCCAGATCGAGTCCGAGGCATGCACGCTGGGGTCGTAGCCGATGACGCGCGCCCCGAAGGCGCGCAGCAGCGCGGCCAGCGTCTTGACCGCCGGCGTGACGCCGACGACGCCGACCGTGGCGCCACCGAGCTCGCGGCCGACGAGCAGGCCCTCGTCGTTGATGATGGGCACGCGGCGCAGCATCTGCAGCAGCGCGCCGATCACGAATTCGGCCTCGGCCGAGGCGCTGGCGCTGGCCGGGCGCACGACCTCGATGCCGGCACGCGCGCAGGCCTCCAGGTCGATGTTCTCGGCGCCCACCGACAGCCGGCCGACGATGCGCAGCGAGGGCGCTCGCGAAAGCGTCACCGCGTCCAGCGCCACCGAGGGCGGGATGATCACCGAGCGCACGCGCGCCAGGGCGGCGCGGAAGCCGTGCGGATCGTTCGCGAGCTCCGGCGCGTACTGCACGCCATGCCGCGCGCCGAGCCACGCCAGGACATCGGAGTCCAGCGGTTCGACGATCAGCACGTCCATGGGGGCAGGCGTGAGTTCTTCATTGGGCAAGCAGGAGGCCGCATGCCACAATCGGCTGGACTGTGACAATTCTAAAGAGCGGTATGCGGGTCCAGAAGGCAATTTTCCCGGTCGCCGGTCTCGGCACCCGTTTCCTCCCCGCGACGAAGGCGCAGCCCAAGGAGATGCTGCCGGTCGTCGACAAGCCGCTCATCCAGTATGCGGTGGAGGAGGCCTACGCGGCCGGCGTGCGCGAGATGATCTTCGTGACCGGCCGCCACAAGCGCCCGATCGAGGATCACTTCGACATGACCTTCGAGCTCGAGGTCGCGCTCGAGCAGGCCGGCAAGCAGGAACTGCTGGAGGTCGTGCGCAGCGTCAAGCCCGACGACATGGAGTGCATCTACGTGCGCCAGGCGCAGGCCCTGGGCCTGGGGCACGCGGTGCTGTGCGGCCAGCGCCTGGTCGGCGACCAGCCCTTCGCGGTGCTGCTGGCCGACGACCTGATGGTCGGCCAGCCCCCGGTGCTCAAGCAGATGGTCGAGCAGTTCGCCGAGTGGCGCGCCAGCATCCTGGCCGTGCAGGAGGTGCCGGCCGAGCACACACGGCGCTACGGCATCGTCGACGGCCAGATGGTCAACGAGCGGCTGATGGACGTCAGCCGCATCGTCGAGAAGCCGGCGCCGGAAGTGGCGCCCTCGCGCTGGGGTGTGGCCGGCCGCTACATCCTGACGCCCGGCGTCTTCCACGAGATCGCCTCGCAGCCGCGCGGCGTGGGTGGCGAGATCCAGCTCACCGACGGCATCGCGTCGCTGCTGCGCCGCGAAAAGGTCTTCGCCTACCGCTACGAGGGCCGGCGCTACGACTGCGGCAGCAAGGAAGGCTTCCTGGAGGCCAACGTCGAGCTGGCGCTGGCGCACCCGGAACTGGGCGCGGGCTTCCGCGCCTACCTCAAGAACCTGGAACTCTGACGCGCGGCCGGCCGCGCGCGCCGGCTTCCGCGGCCGCGTGCACCTAGCGCCGGCGCAGCACGTGCACGAACTCGCTGCCGCCGCTGGTCTGCTCGACCAGTTCGTTGCCGGTCTGGCGCGCGAAAGCCTGGAAGTCGCGCACCGAGCCGGGGTCGGTGGACACCACGCGCAACAGCTGGCCGCTGCCCATGTCCGCGAGCGCCTTCTTGGCCTTCAGGATGGGCAGCGGGCAGTTCAGACCGCGTGTGTCGAGTTCCTTGGACGCTTCCATGGCGGCGGATTCTAGGTCTTGCGAGGGAGCTCGATGAACTGCGGCTCGTGCCCGCGCGAGCGCAGCCAGTCCGCCAGCGCAAAGCCGGTGCCGGCCGGCCAGCAGCGCACCGCGGCCGGCTCGAACAGCTTGTATTCGGCCAGTTCCGGCGACAGCCGGATCTCGCCCTCGGCCAGCGCGTGGTAGGCGATGATGACCTGGTTCATGCGCTGGAAGTCGTAGACGCCGATCAGCGACAGCTCGCGCACCGCCAGCGCCGTCTCCTCGGCCACCTCGCGCGTGATGCCCTGCTCGGGCGTCTCGCCGGCCTCCATGAAGCCGGTGACCAGCGCAAACATGCGCTGCGTCCAGGCGGCATTGCGCGCCAGCAGCAACTGCCCGCCGCGGTCGGCACATTCGATCACCGCGGCCAGCACCGGCGTCGGGTTGTTCCAGTGCGTCCAGCCGCAGGCCGGGCAGCGCAGCCGCGTCTTCGCGCCGCTGTCCTCGACCTGCTCGATCTGTGCCAGCGCCGTTGCGCACTGCGGGCAGAAGCGGAAGCCGGGCGTCGTCATGCGGGAAAGACGCCGGTGGACAGGTAGCGGTCGCCGCGGTCGCAGACGATGAAGACGATGGTCGCGTCGCGCACCTGCGCGGCGATCTGCAGCGCCACCCAGCAGGCGCCGGCGGCCGAGATGCCGGCAAACAGGCCCTCCTCGCGCGCCAGGCGCCGCGCCATGTCCTCGGCGTCGGCCTGGCTGACCAGCACGAGCTCGTCGATGCCTGACGGGTCGTAGATCTTCGGCAGGTAGGCCTCGGGCCACTTGCGGATGCCCGGGATGCGCGAGCCCTCGGCCGGCTGCGCGCCGACGACACGCACCGACGGGTTCTTCTCCTTCAGGAAGCGCGACACGCCGGTGATGGTGCCGGTGGTGCCCATCGCGCTGACGAAATGCGTGACGCGCCCGCCGGTGTCCTGCCAGATCTCGGGACCGGTGGTTTCGTAGTGAACACGCGGGTTGTCGGCGTTCGCAAACTGGTCGAGCACGCGGCCCTGCCCTTCGCGCTGCATCTGCTCGGCGAGGTCGCGCGCGTACTCCATGCCGCCGCTCTTGGGCGTCAGGATCAGCTCGGCGCCGAAGGCCTTCATGGTCTGCGCGCGCTCGACCGACAGGTCCTCCGGCATGATCAGCACCATGCGGTAGCCGCGGATCGCCGCCGCCATCGCCAGCGCGATGCCGGTATTGCCGCTGGTGGCCTCGATCAGCGTGTCGCCGGGCCGGATCTCGCCGCGACGCTCGGCGCCGCGGATCATCGCGATCGCCGGCCGGTCCTTCACCGAGCCGGCCGGGTTGTTGCCTTCCATCTTGCCCAGGATCACGTTGCCGCGCGCGGCGCCGGCCGCGCCGGGCAGGCGCTGCAGGCGCACCAGCTGCGTGCGGCCGATGGCTTCTTCCAGGGTCGGGTAGTCGGTACCCACGGGCTGCGTCATCCAGGCCATCCTCCTGGCGGACATTGTCGCAGCGCGCCGGCGACCACGCCGCCAGCCGGGGCGCGCCGGGGCGCCGCCGGCCGCGGCCGGCCGGAGGGCGCATGTGATAATGCCCGCGCCCTGGACGAAGTCCGGGCTCCCGCGCCCGCGTGACGAAATCGGTAGACGTAGCGGACTCAAAATCCGCCGCCGCAAGGCGTGCCAGTTCGAGTCTGGCCGCGGGCACCAGCCAGGCGCCAGGTCCTCCGCGCCGCGGCGCTCCAGCCCGTTGACCCGATGCCGCCGATCCCGCCGATCACGAAGAACCTGATGCTCGCCTGCGTCGGCATCTTCGCGCTGCAGTTCCTGTTTCCGCCGATCCAGTTCTGGTTTGCGCTGTTCCCGCTGTCCAGCGGCAATTTCGGTCCCTGGCAGGTCGTGACCTACGCCTTCCTGCACGGCGGCGTCGGCCACCTGTTCTTCAACATGCTGGGCCTGTGGATGTTCGGCAGCGAGCTCGAGCGCCTGTGGGGCAGCCGCCGCTACCTGCAGTTCCTACTCGCCGGCGTGCTGGCCGCGGCGGCGGCGCAGATGATCTTCACCGCGGTCGTCGGCTCGCGCGTGCCCACGGTGGGCGCCTCGGGTGCGCTGTTCGCGCTGCTGCTGGCCTTCGGCATGCTGTTCCCGAACCGCGTGATCATGCCGCTGTTCCCGCCGATCCCGATGAAGGCGCGCACCTTCGTCATCGTCTTCGGCGCGCTGGAGCTGCTGCTGGGCTATTTCGACCGCACCGGCATCGCGCACTTCGCGCACCTGGGCGGCATGGTCGGCGGCTTCCTGATGATCCGCTACTGGCGCGGCCAGCCGCCCTTCGGCGCGCGGCGCCGACGCTGACCCCGACGGGTTCATGGCTTTGACGCCGGCGGCATGCTGGCGTGCACGCCCTGCGGGCGTGGCTGGAGGTGCCATGCAGTCCCTGTGGTTCCGCCGCGGCCTCGCGGCCGCGCTGTGGCTGGCGCTGGTCGCCGCGACATCGGCGCTGTCCGCCGAACCGATGTCGGTGCAGGCGCAGTCGCTCGCGCTCAGCCGCGCCAGCGACGCCGTGGTCGGTGTCGAGGTGCAGGCGGTCGACGACGCCCGCTCGGCAGCCACGCTGGGCACGCTGCGCCAGGGCTCCGGCGTCGTGATCTCGGCCGACGGCCTGGTGCTGACCATCGGCTACCTGGTGCTGGAGGCCGAACACGTCGAGCTGGTCACCGACGACGCGCGCCGCATCCCGGCCAAGGTCGTGGCCTACGACCTGGCCACCGGCTTCGGCCTCGTGCAGGCGCTGACGCCGATCGGCCGCGAGCCGGTGCCGCTGGGCGAGCCGGCCGCGGTGGGGCGCGAGGAGCCGCTGGTCTTCGCCAGCGGCGGCGAGGACGCCCTGGTCAGCGTCGCGCGCCTGGTCTCGCGCCGGCCCTTCGCCGGCTACTGGGAATACCTGATCGACGGCGCGCTGTTCACGCACCCGCCGCGGCGCGACCACAGCGGCGCCGGGCTGTTCAACGGCCGCGGCGAGCTGCTCGGCGTGGGTTCGCTGTTCGTCGCCGACGCCGCCGGCCCCGACGCGCCGCCCATGCCCGGCAACATGTTCGTGCCGGTGGACCTGCTCAAGCCCATCCTGGCCGAGCTGCTGCAGCGCGGCGCCTCGCGCGCCAGCACACGCGCCTGGCTGGGGCTCAACTGCATCGAGCAGGGCGGGCAGGTGCGCGTGGCGCGTGTCAGCGACGACAGCCCGGCCGATGTCGCCGGCGTGCAGCGCGGCGACCAGGTGCTGGCCATCGACGGCGTCACGGTGCGCGATGTCGCCGCGCTGTGGAAGGCGCTGTGGGACGGCGGCGCGCCCGAGCGCGCGGTGAAGCTGACGATACGCCGCGGCGACGAGCGCCAGGAGCTGACGCTGCAGTCGGTGGACCGCGCGAAGACGCTCAGGCGCGCGCGCGGCGTGTAGCAGGCCGCCGCGCTCAGGTGCCGGCCAGGCCCTCGCGCACCGTCGGGTAGCGCAGCACGAGGCGCAGCTCGCGCTTCAGGCGCCGGTTATCGAGCCGGCGCGATTCGCTCATGAAGCTCAGCGGCATCGGCGACAGCTGCTCGCGTGCCTGCGCGCGCGTGATGCGCGGCGGCCGCGGCAGTGCGCACAGGTCGGCGGCGAGGTCGAAATAGTCGCCCATCATCAGCTCGCTGTCGTCGCTGGCATGCACGACGCGCTGCGGCCGGCCGCGGTGCAGCGCGGCGACGCAGGCGCGCGCCAGGTCGTCGGCGTGGATGTGGTTGGTGTAGACGTCGTCTTCCGGCGCCAGGACCGGCGTGCCGCGCAGCAGGCGCTCGCGCGGGTGGCCGCCCGGCCGGTCGCCGGCATAGATGCCGGGAATGCGCAGGATGCTCACCGCCACGCCGTGCAAGCGGCCGAACCAGCGCACGGTGGCCTCGGCGTCGACGCGGCGCCTCGCGCGGTCGCTGGCCGGTGCGACGGCACGCGTCTCGTCGAAGCGCGCACCGCCGGCGTCGCCGTAGACGCCGGTGGTGCTGGCGTAGACCAGCCGCTGCACACGACCGCCGCGCGCCAGTGCAGCGCACAGCGCGCGCGTGCGCGGGTCGCGCGCGCCCTGCCCCGGCGGCGGCGCCAGGTGCAGCACTGCGTCGGCCAGGCCGCCCAGGCGGCCCAGCGTGGCCGGCTCGTCCAGGTTGCCGACCAGGGGTGTCGCCCCCAGTGCACGCAATTCGGCGGCGCGTGCCGCCGTCGAGGTCAGCGCCAGCACGCGCCAGCGCGGGTGCACCAGGCGCACGACGCGGCCGCCGACGTCGCCGCAGCCGACGATCAGCAGCACGGGTCGTCGGGCGCGGGTGGGCGGTGCGGTCATGCGGTCGCGGGCACAATCCGGGGCTGTGCGCCGCAGTGTAGAGGCGGCGCACGCCACGTCGTCGCGACCGCCCGCACATGAGCTTCCAGATCACCCTCCAGCCCGCCAACGTCAGCTTCGCCGTCGAGCGCGACGAGGCCATCCTGCCCGCCGCCATCCGCCAGGGCATCGGCCTGCCCTACGGCTGCCGCGACGGCGCCTGCGGCTCGTGCAAGAGCCGGCTCGTCCAGGGCCGCGTGATCCACGGCGCGCACCAGCTCAAGGCGCTGTCGGTGGCGGAAGAGGAAGCCGGCTTCATCCTCACCTGCTGCGCGACGCCGCAGACCGACTGCGTGGTCGAGGCGCGCAGCGTGCCCGGTGCCGGCGATTACCCGGTGCTGAAGCTGCCCACGCGCGTGCTCGCCATCACGAAGCCGGCGCCCGACGTCGCGGTGCTGAAGCTGCAGCTGCCGGCCAACCAGAACCTCAAGTACCGCGCCGGCCAGTACGTGGAGTTCATCCTGCGCGACGGCGCACGCCGCAGCTACAGCATGGCCAACGCGCCCGAGGACCTGGGCAGCCCGCCGGCGATCGAGCTGCACGTGCGCCACATGCCCGGCGGCAAGTTCACCGACCATGTCTTCGGCGCGATGAAGGAGCGCGACATCCTGCGCATGGAAGGCCCCTTCGGCAGCTTCTTCCTGCGCGAGGACAGCGACAAGCCCATCGTGCTGCTGGCCAGCGGCACCGGCTTCGCGCCGATCAAGGCGCTGGTCGACCACATGCGCCACCAGGGCCTCGCGCGGCCGGCCACGCTGTACTGGGGCGGCCGCCGCCCGCAGGACCTGTACATGGACGACTGGTGCCGCCAGGCCGCCGCCGAACTGCCCTGGCTGCACTACGTGCCGGTGGTCAGCGACGCGCTGCCCGAGGACGCCTGGAGCGGCCGCACCGGCTTCGTGCACCGGGCCGTGATGGCCGACTTCCCGGACCTGTCGGGCCACCAGGTCTATGCCTGCGGCGCACCCATCGTCGTCGAGTCGGCCGAGCGCGACTTCGTCGCGCAGTGCGCGCTGCCGGCCGACGAATTCTTCGCCGACAGCTTCACCTCGGAACAGGACAAGCACGGAGCCACCGCATGAGCACCTTGAACCGCCGCCAGTTCACCGCCCTGGGCCTGCTGGCCGCCAGCGGCGCCGTCCACGCCCAGGCCGCCGCCCCGCTGCGCCTCGTCGTGCCCTACCCGCCCGGCGGCCCGCTGGACCGCATCGCGCGCATCCTGGCCGAGGCGGTGAAGGACCGGCTCGGCACCCTGGGGGTCGACCAGGTCGCGCGCTCGGCGCCGGACGGCAACACCATCGTGATGGGCGCGGTGGCCACGCATGCCATCAACCCCTGGCTGTTCGAGAAAATCCCCTACGACCCGGTGCGCGACTTCACGCCGATCACGCGCGTGGCCCAGGTGCCCAACGTGCTGGTGATGAATGCCGAGACGGCGGCGCAGCTGAAGATCGCCAGCGTCGCCGACCTGGTGCGCCACGCCAAGGCAAATCCGGGGCGGCTCAACTACGGCAGCGGCGGCAACGGCAGCGCCGGCCACCTGGCCGGCGAACTGCTGAAGTCCGCGGCCGGCGTGTTCATCGTGCACATCCCCTATGCCGGCGCGGCGCCGATGCAGCTGGCGCTGCTGGGCGGACAGATCGACTTCAGCTTCGACAACCTCGCCAGCGCCGCCGGCAACATCCGCGCCGGCAAGCTGAAGGCACTGGCGGTGACGACCGCGGCACGCTCCAGCGCGATGCCCGAGCTGCCGACGATGGCCGAGGCCGGCCTGCCGCAGGTCGGCGTGGACACCTGGTTCGGCCTCTTCGGCCCGGCCGGCGTGCCAGCCGCCCGCGTGCAGGCGCTCAACGAGGCCTTCGTCGCGGCGCTGAACTCGACCGACGTGAAGGCCAAGCTGGTGCCGATGATGGCCGACCCCGCCCCGACGACCCCCGAGCAGTTCGGCGCCTTCGTGCGCGCCGAGCTCGCGAAGTACGAGAAGATCGTCAAGGCCACGGGCGCCAAGGCCGGCTGACTGCCCGGCGCCCGGCGGTCGCCGCGGCGCGCGCGTGACGCGCTCGCGGTGAACCGGCTTCGCCGGGCACCTCGACCCCCCTCGGGGGGCGGGCCGGGCGCAACCCGGCCCTCGGGACAATCACCCCGGCGCCGCGCCGGTGCAGCGTCCCTGCGCGTCCAGCGCCATCCAGCGGCGCAGCCAGTCGAGCTCGCGGCGCAGCGCATGCGCCGTGGCCATCTTCTCCTCCGGGCTCTGGTCGGCACGGAAGTCGAAGGCGCGCCGCGCCATCGGGTACATCTGCAGCTCGACCGGCACGCCGCGTTCGGACAGCACGTAGAAGGCGCGCCCGTTGACCATGCGGCGCAACTCGAAGTCGGCGTCGCCGATCAGCATCAGCACCGGCGAGCGGATCTGCCGCACCTCGGGCGCCACCGTGAACAGCTGCTGCGGCTCGGGCGCGTTGGGATTCTGGAAATGCCCGTACCAGGCGACGATGGGCCCGACGTCCTGCGGCCGCTTGGCGGCCAGCCGGATCGCGAAATACGGCCCGCGCGACTTGGCGACGATGCCCGCCGGCTGCCGGCAGGCGTCCGGATGGGCGCGCAGCGCGGCCAGCGCGGCCTCGACGTCGTCCTCGCTCTCGGGCACGTGGCGGTCGGGCCAGCGCTCGATCATGTTGGCCGCCAGCCAGTCCGGCGCCATGACCAGAAAACCGTCGCGCGCGAGCGCGCGCACATGCGCGCGGTCGACGTCCTCGTAGCCTCGCTTGGCGTGGATGTACAGCAGCGCCGGCCAGGGGCCGCGCCCGGCCGGCCGCGCGATCTCCACCGGCACGTCGGCGCTGCCATGGCGGACGGTGGACTTCTCCAGGGTCTGCGCCTGCACCTGCGGCGGCACCGCACCGAGCCCGGCCAGGGCCACCAGCCAGGCCAGCCCCCGGACCAGCGCCTGCGGGCAGCGGCGAACTCGGTGGCAGCGGTGCATGGCGATCTCCGTCGGCGGCTTGTGGGCCCTGCCCGTCGGCAGGCGCCGGTCCGATCGCCGCGCCCCGACAGCATGGGCGGCGGGTGCGCGGGCCCCGGCGATGTCGAGCATAGCGCGCCCCGGCGCGCCGGGGCGCCGTTCAGGCT
>ERZ761602.8527-NODE-8527-length-10294-cov-10.488329_pt1 | contig 10294 bp, 5 predicted proteins | sample MGYA00512165_ERZ761602 | MGnify/ENA primary metagenome ERZ761602 (study PRJEB28899, sample SAMN02445085) | bioreactor sludge metagenome | biome: EBPR sludge; isolation source: Thorneside wastewater treatment plant | place: Australia: Brisbane, Thorneside...
GCTTCGCCCCGCTGCATGCGGTCATACATTTCGGCGTAGCGGAGTGCGCGGCGAGCGTCTCTCGGTAGAGAGTCGGCGAGTGCTTTTTGAGCTTTCTGGTCTGAAGTGACGGTCGCGTCCTCGCCGCTTCCAAGCAAGGTTTGGAAGAAAGGTTTCGGAGCCGGGAAGACGACCCGCCTAACGTCCTTATCGGCCGGCAGTCCGGCAAGTTCTTTGGCGATATCGATCGCTTTCTCAAGCCCGCCGAATTCATCGACAAGCCCGTTCTGTTTTGCCTGCGTTCCGGTCCAAACGCGGCCCTGACCAAGCTCGTTGGCCCGCTCAACGTTCATATTGCGGCCGGCGGCGACCTTCGGGATGAAGTTGTTGAAATAGATATTGTTGGCAAAGTCCTCCATCTTTTTCCGCTCATCCGGGTTCCACTTTTCCGTCTCGCGGAAAATGCCGGAGTTCTTGCCGCGGAGGATATATTGATTGGTTATGCCGAGCCAATCATAGAGCCCGCGGACGATCGGCTTGCCGACAAAAACGCCGATCGAACCCGTGATCGTCGAGGGTTGGGCGACGATCTTGTTGGCGTTGGTCGAGATGTAATAACCGCCCGAAGCCGCGACGTCCGCCATCGAAACGACGACCGGCTTCTTCGCCTTTGCGTTCTCGATCGCACGCCACATCAGATCCGACGCGAGTGCCGAACCGCCCGGCGAATCAACGCGAAGAACGATCGCCTTTACGGTCGAGTCCTCGGCCGCGGCATTGACCGCCGAGACGACGGTGTCCGAACCGACCATTTGCCCGCCAAAAGTTCCATCGCTCGATTTGCCCGAGTTAATCGCACCGCTTGCGAAAATGACGGCGACCCGCTCGCCGGTGTTCAGGCCAAGCGAATCCGAAGGCACTTCCTTATACTGCCCGCCGCTGATGGTCCGGAGCTTTTCCTCTTCCTTATACCCGAGCCGCTTCTTGATCTCGTCATACATTTGGTCGGGATAAATGGCGTCGTCGATCAGGCCAAGTTCCTTTGCCTGGCCCGCGTTGTAAGGAGCGTTGTCGATCAGGGCGGCGATGTCCTCGGGCGATTTCTTGCGCGATTCGGCGATGGCACCGGTGAACCGCGACCAATACTCGTCGAGCACGGCGTTGATCACCTCGGCCTGGCCTTCGCCCATTTCCTTGCGGGTGTATTGGTCGGGAGCGTTCTTGTACTTCGGGCCGATCTGGATGACCTCGGCCTCGACGCCGAGCTTATCGAGCGAGCCTTTGTAGAACATCGCCTCGGCGGCAAAGCCATTGACCCAAAGATCGCCCGGCGGCGGCAGGTAAATGCGCTCGGCGGCGGTCGCGATGTAATATTCGCGATTGGTGCCCATTTCCATATAGGCATAAACGGGCTTGCCGGAGTCGCGAACGCTCTTGATCGCATCGCGAAGCTCGTCGGCCTTTGCCCAGCCGATGCCGGGGAAGTTGATGTTGAGCAGGACGGCACCGACGCGGTTATCGACCTTTGCCTTGCGGAGTTGCGTAAGCAATCCGGTGAAGCTCTGCTGCTGGCCGATGCCGAGAGCCTTTGCGAACTCGTCCTCAGGGACGTAATCCGGCAGCGGGCCTGAAACGTTCAGAACGAGCACGCTATTGCTCGGCACGCTCGGCCGGCCGATCATATCGGCAAAGAGGATCAGCGCGATAACGCCGACGATGAGAAGAACGAAAAGCCCTGCGCCGATGGCAAGAGCGATCTTTGTACCTTTTGAAGCCGCCATGATCTTATCCAGTCGGCCGGAAATATTGACGCAAAACGCAAATAGATCTATCGGCCATGTATCCGTAAATTATACGACGAAAAAGAGAAAAGGTTTGAACAAATGGGTTTTCCAGAAAAGGCGTCCCTTTTTTCATCCCGGATTTTCGAGCACGATCAGGTTGACGATGCCTGCGAGTTTGCGGCGGTTCTCTACGAGCCGAAGGCCGGAGGCAACGGCAGTTTCGGCGGTCCGGCGGTTAAAGTGGTCATCTATCAATGCGACCGTCGCATAATTGAGCAGGTCGAACAGCATTCCGAGCAATCCCGGCGGCCGTACGTGCTCAAGCAGAACCACGCGGCCGCCCGGGCGGACAACGCGGCGAAGTTCAGCAAACGCATTCTCGGGCCGCGGGATCGAGCAGAAGACGAGCGTCGCAAAGGCCACGTCAAACGAGCCGGCGGCAAATGGAAGGCTTTCAGCATCCGCCTGAATAAGGGCGTTACCGCGGATCTTTTTTGCGGCGAAGGACAGCATTTCGCAGGAGAGTTCACTTGAGACGGCCTTTTCGGGCGAGGCGTAGAATTCAAAATTGGCGCCCGTGCCGGCCCCGAGCTCGAGCAAACGGGAGCCTTCCGGAACGAGCGAGAGCGTTTCCCGCCGCCAGCGGCCGAGGAACCGCCGCTCGGCCGGTGCGAAAAGCCGATCGTAAAACCTTGCAAAGCTGTCGTAAACCGCCATTTGTTACCTTTATCTTACACCCGAAACGCCGTTCGGCATCGCTATCGGGCACGAAAACATTCCGCTCCGCTTGCGGCAACGTATTAATGTGGTTAAATCTCTAATGTTACGCATATGGCACGAAAAGGCACCGTACTCGTCTGCGACGATGAAGAGATAATGCGCGACGTGCTCGAGACAATCCTCTCGGGTGCGGGCTATAAGGTCGAACTTGCCCGGACGGGCGAGGAAGCGCTCGAGCTCTATCCGACCCAAGCCTTCGACATCGTGCTGATGGACGTCTCGATGCCGGGCATGGGCGGGCTGACCGCGCTTGAGGAAATGATCAAGCTCGACCCCGAGGCCGTCGTGCTGATGGTTACGGCTTTTGCGACGTTCGATACGGCGATCTCGGCTTGGGAAAAGGGCGCCGAGGGCGTCATCCGCAAGCCCTTCCAGAACGAGCAGATCCTCAACCTCGTCGCCAAGGGCATCCGCAAACGCAAAAAGGAAGAGGAGCGGCAATCGCTCCGGCAGGCGATGACGCGTTCGGTCAGCCGCGATGCGATCGTCGGCCGTTCGGACAAGATGGAAGACATCTTCCGCCTTGTAGAACGAGTGGCACCGGCACGCTCGACGGTGCTGATCACCGGCGAAAGCGGTACGGGTAAGGAACTTGTCGCGAAGGCGATCCATGAAGCGAGCCCGCGGGCCGACAAACCCTTCGTCGTTGTCAATTGCTCGAACATTCCGTCTGAACTTCTCGAATCGGAGCTTTTTGGGCACACAAAGGGAGCATTTACCGGAGCTGTCGCGGCCAAGAAGGGCCTGTTCGAGGTCGCAGATACGGGCTCGATCTTTTTGGACGAGATCGGCGACCTGCGGCCCGAAACGCAGGTCCGGCTTTTGCGCGTTATACAGGAACGCGAGTTCACGCCGATCGGCGAGACCTCGCAGGTGAAGGTCGATGTCCGGATCATCGCCGCGACCAACGTTGACCTGAAAGAGGCGGTCAAGAACGGCACCTTCCGCGAGGACCTTTACTATCGGCTTTCGGTCGTGCCGATCGAGCTGCCGCCGCTCCGCCAGCGGCCCGAGGACATTCTCCCGCTGACGCAGCATTTCATCCGCAAATACAACGCCGAGAACGAGCGGGAGATCTCGGAGCAGCTTTCGGCCGAGGTCCTTTCGCTGCTTGAGAATTACAACTTTCCCGGTAACGTCCGCGAACTTGAGAACATCATCGAGCGGGCCGTCGTTATCGCCGCGACCGACGAGATAACGGTCGAATGCCTGCGACCCGAGGTGCGTTCGCCCGAGCTTGTGCTTGAGCGGATGACCGAGGCCGAAGGTGCATCGGGAGATATCGACATTGCCCGCGGAGTTAACTTCTACGACGAAGTAAAACGCTTCGAGATCGACCTGATCCGCCGTGCCCTTGAGCAGACCGGCGGCCATCAATCGCGGGCCGCACGGCTACTGGGCCTGAACGCCACCACGCTTAATTCAAAGATCAAGGGATATCATATTCAAGTCAGGCCCTAAGCGGGTTTTGGTGTTAAATCCAAAAATCCGAAAAAAATATCAAGATTTTCGTAAGCTGACCGATCCGTCTTCAGTTTGGTTGTCCGCAGAGGCCGCGAAAAGATTTCTTTACATTCCGCTAAACCCAATACACGCATATATTTAACCCACTTGTATTGTTTTGGTACACCCTGGCAGTCGAAATGGCACAGTGCTTGCCTTTTTTAAACACGCTTCTCAACCTATGAGTAACAATATCCAATTTGGAGGACTAGTAATGAAAAGACTTTTTGGAGCAACCCTGCTTCTGGTCGCTCTGGCCCTCACTGCGATCGCACAGTCGAACACGGGTAACCTTGTTGTTAACGTGTCTGACGCTTCGGGTGTCATCCCGGGTGCGACGGTCGTCGTCAAGGACGAACAGACCAACGCAGAGAGGACCTTCACGACCGGTAGCGGCGGATCGATCTCCGTACCGCAGCTGGATGTAGGTACCTTTACGATCACGGTCTCAGCACCGGGACGCAAGACCAGCCAGACCACGGGCGTGAAGATCGACATTGCGCAGACCACAGTTCGTAACGTCGTCCTTGAACCGGGCGAAGTGACGGAAGTCGTCGAGGTCGTCGCGGGCACTGAAGTTATCAACGCCGCTAACGCAGAGCTTGGTAACACCGTCAGCAGCCGCCAGATCCAGGAACTTCCGCTCAACGGCCGCAACCCGCTTACGCTGATCAACCTGCAGGCAGGTTCGTCATCGAACGGTGCGACCAACACGGTGATCAACGGACAGCGTTCATCGTTCACGAACATCACCCGTGACGGCCTTAACGTCCAGGACAACTTTATCCGTGCTAACGCAACGGACTTCGTCCCGGATCGCCCGAACACGGATGACGTTGGTGAATTCACCATCACCACGCAGAATGCCGGTGTTGAAGCCGGTTACGGCGCTTCGCAGGTCGCACTTGTGACGCCGCGTGGATCGAACCGCTTCACCGGTGCTGCTTACATCTACAACCGCAACTCGGTCGTCGGTGCAAACACCTTTGAGCGTAACCGCCTCGGCCAGGCCCGTCCTTTCCTTAACCGGAACCAGTTCGGCGGCCGCGTCGGTGGACCGATCCTCAAGAATCGTTTGTTCTTCTTTGCTGCTTACGAAGGATTCCGTCAGCGGCAGTCGGCTTCGGTAACCCGTACGACGCTTCGTCCGGATGCCCGCAACGGTATCTTCACGTACGTCGATAACGCAGGTGTGACCCGCACGCTGAACCTCTTTACGGCTCAGCAGGGCGGCGGTCCGGCAATCGTTGGAATCGACTCGGTCATCCAGAGCCGTATTCTTTCAACCCTTCCGACAGGAAACAACACGAACGTCGGTGACGGCCGCAACACCATCGGCTACACCTTCTCGCAGAAGCAGAACCAGGATCGTGAAGCTTTCTCGACCCGTATCGACTACGACCTGAATGCACAGAACACCATTAACGGTGTTTGGTCGTATCGTGAAGAGCTGCTTATGCGGCCTGACATCGATGGTGCTTTTGGTGCCGGTTTCACGGATATCCCGTTCGGTTTCCAGGATGCACAGACCTACACGACGAACGTTGCATGGCGCTACACGCCGAGCGCGACGCTCACGAACGAACTTCGTGTGGCTAACCAGCTTAGCCGTCCGGCGTTCGGCTCTACTGCCGAAGTTCCGGCATTCTATTTGACGGTGCCGCTCGTCAGCAGCCCCGAGGTAAACTTCGAGCCGCAGGGCCGCGACACCTCGACCTGGCTTGTTGCAAACAATGCGGTTTACACCTGGGGTGACCACACGATCCGTTTCGGCGGCCAGATCTACTGGTTCCGTATCAATCCGTTCGGACCGGGCCTCGGTGCCATCACGGTTCGCCCGCGTCTTGCCATCGGCACGAGCGCGAGCACCCCGACGATCCTGAACAATGCGACCAACTTCCCGGGTGGTATTTCGACCGCTCAGCTTGGAACGGCTAACGCATTGCTCGGCCTTCTTGGCGGTATCGTAACGACGGCTCAGCAGAGCTTCAACATCACGAGCCGTGACAGCGGTTATGTGGCCGATGCTCTTCCGAACCGCCGCCTCCACTTCGAGAACTACTCGTGGTACCTCGGCGATTCGTGGCGTGTTAATCAGCAGCTGACGCTCAACTTCGGCGTTCGCCACGAGATCTTCACGCCGGTCAGCGAGCCGGATGGACTTGTTCTCGAGCCGGTGATCAATGGCCGTGGCATCCGTGAAACCGTTCTTGACCCGAACGGAACGTATGACTACCTCGGAACGAACCACGGTGACAACCGTATGTTCCGGTCGGATATCGATAACATCGCTCCGAGCATCAGCCTCGCATGGGCGCCGAACTTCGGCGGCTGGCTTGGCAAGATCATGCCGGGCGAAGGCCGTTCGGTCATCCGCGGCGGTCTGTCGATCAACTACGTTAACGACGAGTTCATTCGTGCGGCTGACAACGCTCTTCTTGGTAACGCCGGGTTGAGTGCATCGAACAGCCTCACCGGACTCAACGGACGTCTCAGCACCTTCAACGCTTCGGTACCGACACCTGCTTTCCAGGTTCCGCGTACCTACGCACAGAACAATGCTCTTGCCGGAAACTTCGGAACGGTCTTCGCGGTCGATCCGGAGATCGAAGCTCCGAGCCTTCTGCAGTGGAACATCGGTGTTCAGCGTGAGCTTCCCTGGAAGACCGCTCTCGAGGTCCGCTACGTCGGCAACAAGAGCGATAATCTGGTTCGCGGTTTTGACTACAACCAGGTCATCATCAAAGAAAACGGTTTCCTTGCTGACTTCCTCCGGGCACGTGCAAATATGGCGGCCTCGGGTGGAGCGGCAGGTAACCCGAACTGTGCACCTAACCCGGGCTGCGTACCGCTGACCCTGCTTCCGACCCTTCCGAACGGTGGTCTTCTGACCAACGCGACGATACGGAGCCAGATCTGGAGCGGCATTCCGGCTGACCTTGCGACGCTTTATGTCACGAACCCCGGCCTCTTCCCGGGCGTCAGCTCGCTGTTCCTTCCGAACCCGAACACGGGTGTCGCGGACGTCCTGACGAACGGTGCCGAGTCGAACTACCACTCGCTCCAGATCGAGATGCGTCGCCGCTTTGCGGACGGCCTCTACTTCCAGGGTAACTACACCTTTGCGAAGGCTCTGAGCGATGCGGCAGGTACGGGCCAGACCCGTTTCGACCCGCTTATCGACAACGATCAGCAGCGTAATGAATACGCAGTCGCCGACTTCGATCAGCGTCACGTATTCAACTTCAACGCCATTTACGAACTTCCGTTCGGAAAGGGCAAGCGCTTCCTGAACCAGGGCGGCTGGGTCGATCAGGTGATCGGCGGCTGGCAGCTTACCGGTATCCTCCGGTGGTCGTCGGGTGCTCCGTTCTCGTTCACCGATCCGCGTGGTACGCTTAACCGTGCCGCTCGTGCAGCTCGGCAGACGGCAGTCTCGAACCTGACGCAGGGCGAGATCGCTAACCTGATCCAGATCATTCGCACGCCGTGCGGTGTTTACTGGATCAACCCGTCGGTGATCAACATCAACCAGGCCAACCTTAACGGTGGAAACTGCGGAAACCTCGGTCTCGGCTATGCGGCCAGCCCGGGCACCACGCCGTTCTCCGGACAGGTGTTCTTCAACGTTGAGCCCGGCCAGACCGGTGGGCTTCCGCGTAACGGCTTCCGTGGACCGTCGTTCATGAACGTTGACCTTTCGATGTTCAAGAACTTCCAGATCACCGAGCGTATCCGCTTCCAGGTTCGCGGTGAAGCGTTCAACCTCTTCAACAGGGCGAACTTCTTCATTGGCAATACGCCTGGCAACATCAACAGCACGACCTTCGGCCGTGTTGGTTCGACCTTCGATCCGAGGATCTTCCAGTTCGTCGGACGTATCGAGTTCTAAACTCAATAGGCTTAACGGCCGATCTTACAGGGACGGGAGCCGCGTGCTTCCGTCCTTTTTCTTTTTCCTGCCATCCCGGAACCGGAAAATGGGGTGTTCAAAACAGCCTTTTTGCGGATATAATCTTTTAAACACTCCTGATGTCCCTTAGCCACGGCAGCCCGCAAAACCTTTCGATCGTACCGCTCGGTGCGGGCGATCTGATCGACCGTGCGATCCGCTTTTACCGCAAATATTTCACAACGCTTTTTTTGATCGCGGCTCCGCCGGTCGTGGCCGGAACGCTCTTTTCGGTCGGTTGGCTTCTCCTTGCTCGAACGCTCTTTTTCACCGGCGAGGGCTACGACCCTTTTGAGAGCGGTGCGTTCGCCGCCTTTACCTTCGTCGGCGGGCTCGCGATCTGGTTTACGCAAACCGTGGCGACGCTGGTCGTTATGGGCGGTGCATCGCGAAACTTCGTCCGCCATCTTCTCCATGGCGAGCCGATCACTTTTGCCGATACCTATCGAAACGCCTGGAGCCGTTTTTCCGGCCTCACGGTCGCCTCGGCGATCATCGTGGTGGTTCTCTCGCTGATCGGCTCCATCATTTTCTTTGTCGGGGCATTCGTTTGGCTCTTTATCATTGGGCTGCTCTCCCTTTTGTTCGTCAGCCTTCCCTCGGCGATGGCTGTCGTCGGTGTGATCGCCGCTATAGTTGCGGTTGTTACGATCTTTCTTGCATTCTGCTTCGTCGCCTGCCGCTTTGCCTATGTGCCGCAGGTGATGCTGGTCGAGGACGAAGGCGTTTTTTCCTCGATCGGAAGGAGCATCAACCTTGCCGACGGGACCTGGCTTCGCTTTGCCGCGTTGCTTGCGTTCACGATAGTTGCAACTTACTCAGCTCTTGCCGTGCTCTATATTCCGCTGCTTTGGTACGCATGGTTCGCCGGCATCGACTTCGGCCCATTTGCCGAGGCCGTTACGCCCGCCTGGTTCGAGATAGCCTCGCAGCTTATCGGGCAGACAAGTCTGATCGTGCTGACGCCGGTTTGGATGATCGGGCTGTGTTTGCTTTACGTCGATCAGCGCGTTCGGCTTGAGGGCTACGATATCGAGCTGATGGCCGCCCGCCGGCTTGGCGAGATACCGGACGTGCCCGATCAGTATCTTAATCCGCTGCAGCCGGCCATCGGTGCCAAAGCCGAGCCAAAGGGAATGCCGTCGCAGCAGCAGCAAAGTTCGCCGGGCATCACAACGCTCGGGCTCAAATGATGATGAAGCATTATCGCTTGTTCATCTTCATATTTCTTGCATTGCTTGCCGGCTCGGCGAGCGGGATGAGCCTTGCCGAGTATCAGAAGGCGGTCGAGGAAGCCCACGGCCACGCTTACGACATCATCACCGAAATAAACGACGGCGGCGAGGGAGACACCGAGTATGAAGAAGAGTGTATCTCCGAGATGCGTCGGCTATTACCCGCCGAGCTTGAGGTGGAGACAGGCTTTGGCAAGGAGAAATTCTCGCACACGCGTTTGCACGAACTTCTCAAGCAGTACGAAACCGCCGGCGACCGAAGGATGCGAGCGATCTTTGCCGAGGAGATCGAGGAAACGCTCTCGGCCGCTCTTTGGAAACTGAAGGAGATCGAAAAGGCCGCCGCGTCCGAGCGTTCGAAGGACGAGGAGAAGCGGAAGCTGGCCGAGATCCTGACCCGCGAAGAGTATCAGAAGAAAGCAGGCGAAGAGGAAAGCTTTATCGGAAGGCTGATCCGCGAATTTCTTGAGTGGATCGCCAATCTACTGCCGAGCGGCGGGCCGCGGCCGAGCGTTTCGGGTTCGCCGGTACTTGCTCTTTTGCTTCAGGTCTTGGTCATCGGAGCTGCGGTCGCGGCTATCGCGTATGGGCTCTATCGCCTTGCCCCGGTGATCTTCCCGCAGTTACGTCGGCGTCGGCGGAAGGATGATGGCGAGCGTGTGATCCTCGGCGAGACGATCGGCGAAGACGTTACGGCGAAAGACCTGCTCGCAGAGGCCGAGGCACTCGCCGCCGCCGGCGACCATCGGGGTGCCATCCGTAAGGGCTACATCGCTCTTCTTTGCGAACTGAGCGATCGCAAATTGATCGGGCTTGCCCGCCACAAGACGAACCGAGACTACCTCCGCGACCTTCGCCGCGAGGCGGAAATTCACCGGCGAATGCAGGGCCTGACGGGCATCTTTGAGCGGGCATGGTACGGCTCGGCCGGTGCCGATGGCGGCGCGTGGGCGGCATTCAGAAACGAGGCGAGGGAGGCGATCCGGCAGACTTAGGGAAATGAAGCAGAGGCTTTTCATCGTGCTTGCTCTTCTCGTGCTCGGCCTGCTGATGGTCGGGCT
>ERZ761602.8528-NODE-8528-length-10294-cov-4.827620_pt1 | contig 10294 bp, 11 predicted proteins | sample MGYA00512165_ERZ761602 | MGnify/ENA primary metagenome ERZ761602 (study PRJEB28899, sample SAMN02445085) | bioreactor sludge metagenome | biome: EBPR sludge; isolation source: Thorneside wastewater treatment plant | place: Australia: Brisbane, Thorneside...
CCGGCCGCTATTGCTGCCGGCAGATGTGCGCTCGCTCTCGCGCGACGAACAACTGATCTTCGTCTCGGGCGTGAAGCCGATCCGCGCCAAGAAGCTCCGCTTCGACGAGGAACGCATTTTCCGTGATCGCCTGCGCCCGTCCACGCGCGAGCGCGTCACGCTCACGACCACGCATGACTGGGCTGATGTGCGTCCGCTCGGATTTCTCGAAGCGCCTGCACAGCCTGTTTCGGCAAAGCGTCGGCGTCGCACGGAGAAAGGCCAAGGCGATCTCTTCACGCCAGGCACGCCCAAACCTTCCGACATTGCGCTGGCGGGCTTTCGCAACCCCGACGGCTCGCGCAAGGCGCCGCCGCCCAATCCGCCGCCCGCGGGCGAAGAGAGCGCGGCGCGTAAGCCCCGTTGGACGGGAGTCTGATCCCAATGAACCTCACTGGCATTCGCACCTATCTCGAACATGATCTCGCCCGCGAGGTGTCTCGCGCCGCGCGTGCTCAGGGGCGTTCGGAATCGAGTCTCATCGCCGAACTCGTACGCGCGCGCTTCGCCGCGGCGTCGGACGGCGCGGCGGCAACCGCGGCGGATGGACAGAAGCGGCAGCTCAACCGCCTGGAGACGCGGGTCGATAAGCTGCAACGCGATCAGGCGGCGGTGAAAGAGTGCCTGCTTTGGTTCGTGCGCGTGTGGCTCGAACACAATCCCCCGATCGACGACACCGTAGCCGAGAGCGCGGCGGCGAGCGCAGAGGCGCGCTTCGAGCGCTTCCTTGACCTCGTGGCGCAAGGTCTTCAGCCCGGACGCTCAATCGCCAATGGCGGGCTTGAGCAAAGCAACGGGCATGACGATACGGCGGAGGTCAGCCCATGACCGCCGCGCACGTTATCGGTTCGTCGCGTCGGCGATCGGCCTTGGCGCGCGCGCTCGGCGTCAACATCGCCGAAGCGCTCGCCGCGCCGGATGTGGTTGAAGTTCTGATCAACGCCGACGGTCGCGTCTGGATCGATCGCGCTGGCGCTGGGCTCTTGCTCACGGAGCATCGCCTGGTCGCCAATGACCGCGAAACCGCTATCCGCCTGTTGGCGCATGAAGCCGGCGAGACGGTCGGCGAGGATCGCCCAGCACTGGCGACGATTCTCCCCGATTCCGCTGCGCGGGTGCAAGCGCTCCTGCCGCCGCTGGTGGAAGCGCCGGTGCTCGCCATCCGCAAACGCCCGTCAGTCATTTTTACGCTCGATGATTATGTGCGCGACGGCATCGCATCACCAGCGCAAGCGGCGTTGCTGCGTGAGGCCGTGACCGCAAAGCAGAACATTGTCGTCGCCGGCGGCACGGGCAGTGGAAAGACCACCTTGCTCAATGCGCTCCTGGCGGAGTCCGCCTTCGCAGATGCGCGTGTCGTCATTCTGGAAGACACTGCCGAACTCCAGATCGCCAGCGCCAACGCCGTGCAGCTCCTCACCAAGCGCACCGATCCGCCCGTCACTATGCGCGAGCTAGTGCAGATGACGCTTCGCCTTCGTCCGGACCGCATCGTGGTCGGCGAAGTCAGAGATGCCGCCGCGTTGGAAGTTCTAAAGGCGTGGAACACCGGACATCCGGGCGGACTGCTCACGCTTCACGCCAACTCGGCCGCCGACGCGCTCGCGCGGCTCGAAGACCTTTGCATGGAAGCTGTCAGCGCGCCGCCCAAGCGGCTGATCGCATCCGCCGTCGATCTTGTTGTCTTCATCGCGCGCTCTGGGGGCAAGCGCGCGATCCAGCACATCGTCAGCCCCAAGCACAAAGGAGAAGAGCAATGAGGAAGAACAATCTGGCGAAGTTTGCGGGCCTGACGCTCGTGGCTCTCGCTTTCGCTGCGCCGGCTTATGCCTCGGGATCGGGCATGCCCTGGGAAGGGCCACTGCAACAGATCCTCGATTCGATCACCGGTCCGGTCGCGCGCGCAGTCGGCGTCATTGCCATCGTGATGGCCGGTTTCACCATCGCGTTCTCTGATGGCGGGTCGGGCGTGCGTAAGCTCGCCTGGGCAGGTCTCGGTCTCGCCTGCGTGTTTGCTGCTGCGACGTGGGGCCTTGAACTCTTCGGCTTTGCTGGCGGGGCGGTCATCTGATCATGGATGAGCTGCCCGAAGGCTATAGCGCGCCGCTGCGCACATCGCTCACCCGGCCCATCCTGATGGGCGGCGTGCCGCGCGGCTTTGCGATCCTCAACGCGACCACATGCGCGGCGATCGCGCTTGGCCTTCAGCAGCCCTTTCTCGGCATCCCGCTTTGGATCGTCCTGCAGGGCGCTGCCGCCTGGGCGGCGTCGCGCGATCCTTGGTTTCTCGACACATGGCGGCGCCATCTCGCCAAGCCTCATTATTTCACGGTGTAGCTCATGCTCGATCTTCGCGCCTACAAAGAGAGCGGACCAAAGCTCACGGATTATCTGCCGTGGGCGGGGTTGATCGCGCTCGGAATTGTTTTGAACAAAGACGGCGCTTTCCAGCGCACGCTGCAATTCCGCGGGCCTGATCTGGACTCTGCCACGCCATCGGAACTGATGGGTGTCGCCGCGCGGCTCAACAATGCGCTGCGCCGCTTCGGCAATAATTGGTGCCTGCATGTCGAAGCGCGCCGAGCGCCAGCGCCCGGCTATCCGGATGCGACTTGGCCCGACGCGGTGTCATGGCTGATCGATGAAGAGCGCCGTCAAGTGTTCGAGACCGCCGGCGCCCGTTTCGAGAGCCGCTACTTCCTGACGTTCGCATGGCTGCCGCCGGCCGAGCGGCAAGGCAAGCTAGAGACCATGCTGTTCGAGGGCGGCGAACGCACCGATGGCGGCGTCGATTATCGGCTGCACCTCGATAACTTCATCGAACGCACCGATCAGCTCATGGCGCTGTTCGAGACGATGATGCCGATGGCGGCATGGCTCACCGACGAAGAAACGCTGACTTATCTCCATGATTGCACCTCGGACCGGACCCACCGCGTCGCCGTGCCGTCAACGCCATTCCATCTTGACGCGCTCTTGCCGGATGCGCCGCTGGTTGGCGGGCTGGCGCCAAAGCTCGGAGCCAAGCATCTCCGCGTCATCTCTGTCCGCAGCTTCGTCACTGAGACGGAGCCCGGTCTTCTCGACGCGCTCAATCGGCTGGCGATTTCGTATCGCTGGGTGACGCGCTTCCTGCCGCTCGACCGGGAGGACGCCCGCAAGGAGCTGGAGCGGATCAGGAAGCGTTGGTTCTCACAGCGCGTGGGCCTGGGCGCCATGTTGCGCGCGGCGCTCTTCAAGGACGAACCCGTCCTGCATGACAACGCCGCGACCAATCACGCCGCCGATGCGGACATGGCGTTGCAGGAATTGGGCGCCGACGTGATCGGCGCGGGCTACGGCACGCTGACCATCACAATCGCGGAAGAAGACGAAAGCGTCGCCGACGAAGCGGTCAGGCAGATTCAGCAAGTGGCTGATGGCTTGGGCTTCGTGACGCAAGTTGAGACCGTCAACGCCATCGAAGCCTGGCTCGGGTCTCTGCCAGGCTCGGCTTATGCCGATGTGCGTCGGCCAATCCTCCTGACGCCCAGTCTCGCGCACCTTTTGCCGACGAGTGCGGTGTGGGCCGGACCAGAACGCAACGTCCATCTTGATGGTCCGCCGCTCATGTTGACCGCGACGGATGGCGCCACACCATTCCGGCTCGATCTGCACGCGGGCGACGTCGGACACACAATGATCGTGGGGCCGACCGGCGCGGGTAAGTCCGTGCTGCTCGCGACGCTTGCCGCGCAATGGCGCCGGTACGCGGACGCCCAAGTCTATCTCTTCGATAAGGGACGCTCGGCGCGCGCGGCCATTCTCGGCATGGGCGGCGATTTCTTTGATCTCGGCGAAGATAACGCGCTCGGTCTGCAACCGTTGGAACACGTCGATGATCCAGGTGAGCGCGCCTGGGCGCTCGACTGGATCGTGGGCCTCATCGCCAGCGCCAATCTGACGGTCACGCCGGAATTGCGCGCCGAACTCTGGCGGGCGCTCGAAGTGCTGGGCTCTCGGCCGCAAGAAGATCGCACGCTCACTTTATATACAGCGTTGGTGCAGGACGCTTCGGTGCGCGCCGCGCTCCAGCCGTTCACCCACGCCGGTCCGCACGGCCGCTTGCTCGACCACGATCAGACCTCGCTCGGCTATGGCGCCGTCCAGGCGTTCGAGATGGACGATCTGATGCGCCGGCCACAAGCGGCGGGCGTAGTTCTGTCGGCGCTCTTCCATGTGCTTGAACGTCGCTTCGATGGAAGTCCGACACTTCTGGTGCTCGACGAAGCCTGGCTCTTCTTAAAGGACGCCTTCTTCGCCGCACAGATTCAGGACTGGCTCAAAACGCTGCGCAAGAAGAATGTTGCGGTCGTCTTCGCCAGTCAGGAGCTGGCCGACGTTGAAGCCAGCCCGATCGCATCGACCATCCTCGAAGCGTGTCTGACGCGCATCTTCCTGCCCAACGATCGCGCCCGCGAACCGCGTTCCCGCAGCTTCTACGAGGGCCTGGGCCTCAATGGTCGTCAAATCACGCTCATCGGCAACGCGGCGCCGAAGCGCGACTATTACCTCGTTAGTCGGGATGGTTGCCGACTGTTCGAGCTCGGGCTTGGGCCAGCGACGCTCGCTTTCGTCGGCGCCTCACGGCCGGAAGATCACATGCTCATCGATCGCGTGCTCGCTGAAGCGGACAAAGCGGATTTCGCAGCCGCTTGGCTCGATGCGCGCGGCTTGCGCGACGCCGCTGCGGCCGTGCGCCGCTTCAACGCACAATCACCAACAATCAAAGCACCGGCCGTCTTGGCCGCCGCTGAATAAGGGGACGCACAATGCAGCACAGATTCTCGAAACTCATGGCGACGGCCGCGATGGCGGCCGTTCTCGCCATCGCTGCGCCGCCGGCGCAGGCGCAATGGGTCGTGCTTGACCCCGCGAACTTGGCGCAATCGATCACGCAAGTGACGCACATGGTTGAGCAGATTCGCAACCAAGTGCGGCAAGTCGAACAGGCCGCGGCCATGTTGCGGCAGAACCCGCTCCAGCTTTCGCCGGAATTGTCGGAATCGATCGCCGAAGCGCGTCAATTGTTCGACGCTGCGCAAGGATTGGCCTTCGAGGCGAATCGCGTCGGCGAGGATATCCGCACCCTCTATCCTGAGACTTGGGAGAGCTTCGATCTTGATCAGGTCTTGGGCCAATCGGATCAATGGCTCGCCCAAAGCCGCGCGAGCGTCGAACGGGCGATGGAGGCGGAAGCCCGAGCCATTGAATCGATCCAGCGGCAGCAAGGCAGAATCGATCGCGCGCTCTCCTCCTCTTCCGGCGCGGAAGGGCAGACGGGCGCGATCCAGGCCAGCAACCAATTGCTCGGCATCCAGGCATCGCAGCTTGCCGAAATCCAGGCGCTGCTCGTGGCGCAAGGACGCGCGCTGCAAACCGAGCGCATGGAGCGGATCGCGCGCGAAGAGCGCGCCCGCGAAGTGCAACGCCGCGCCTTCCCGACAGAGCGGACCAATACGCCGCCGCCGGCGCAATCGGCCTTCGAGAACTGAGCCGCCATCATGGACACGTCCAGCGTCAATTCGTTCCTGAGCCAGTTTCTCGCCGTCGCCGATAGCGGCTTCGGTTTGATCCAGGGTGATGTGAACTTCGTCCTCAACGCACTGATCGTCATCTCGATCGTGCTGACCGGGACGCAATGGGCGCTGGGCCACGACAATCCTGTCGCGCCGATGTTCCGCAAAGTGCTGTTCATCGGCTTCTTCGCGTTCCTCGTGAACAATTGGGACATGCTCTCGACCGTGATCCATCGGTCGGGCGCCATGCTTGGTCTCCAAGCCGGCGGCGGGTCGCTCACGATGGCGGACCTCCACAATCCGGGACGCATCGGCGGCATTGGCATCGAACTCTTCGGGCGGACGGTAGCGCTCGCGGAAGGCATGAATCTGCTCTTCGACTTCATATCGCTGGTGACGATCTTCCTGGCGGCTGTGTTCGTGATGCTCGGCTTCTTCGTCCTCGCGCTTCAGATCTTCGTGGCGCTGATCGCATTCAAGCTCGGCACCCTCGCGGCCTTCATCGCGCTCCCCTGGGGCGTCTTCAACGGCACGGCATGGGTCGCGGAGCGGCCGTTAGGATGGGTCGCGGGGTCGGCAGTCAGACTCTTCGTGTTGGCGCTGATCGCCTCTGTATCCATCACCTTCGTCAACACGCTGCCGGCGACGCTCGTGCTCGATGACGGCGGGGCGCTCAACGTACTGCTGTTCGGCCTCACCGTGCTTGCACTCGCTTGGTTCGGGCCGTCGCTCGCGAGCGAAGTGGTGCAAGGCCAGCCGCATCTCTCTGGGTCCGACGCGATCCGCACGGCTGTCGGCGCCGGCTTCTCCACCGTCGGCGCCGGCTTCATCGCCGTACAGGCCGGTAAGGGCATGTGGAATCTCGGCAAAGGCGCTGTGAACCTGGCGCTCGGTTCGCCGCCAAAATCTCGCGGCGGATCGCGTGGCGGCGGCGGAGGCTCGTCCTCCAACAGCGGCCAGCGCGCCATCAATTACACGGCGATGCAGCCGCGGCCGTCTCAAACCAATCCGAAATCAACTGGGGGCAAGCCATGAACTTCGCATTCCGCGCACCGACTAAAAGTTACGCCGCGCCTCCGCCGGACACGCCGTACCAACGCGCGCGCCAGGAATGGGACGCGCGCATGGGGTCGGCCGTGCTGTCGGCGCGTTCTTGGCGCATGACGGCATTCGCTGGCCTTGGTCTCGCGGCCGCTCTAGGTGCTGCGCTCACCTTCGTTGCGCTCGATCAGCGGACGTTCGTGCATGTAGTCGAAGTGTCCCCTGAAGGGACGGTGATGCAGGTGCGGGCCGCGGACGGGCGCTGGAATCCGACCAACGCGCAAACCGCGCATCATCTCGGCCGCTTCGTTCGCCTCGTGCGTTCGCTGCCGACGGATGGCGTGGTGTTGCGAGAGAATTGGCTGGAGGCGTACCGCTTTCTGACGCCGCAGGCCGCCGCACAACTCTCCGAGATTGCGCGGCAAGACGATCCGTTCCTCTCGCTCGGCCGCGTCGGGCGTACCGTCCATATCCGTTCGATCATGGCCCGCTCGGGCAACACCTGGGAAGTGACCTGGGTAGAGCGCGCAACCAATGCGACCGGCACGCGTGACGGCGAAGTCTATTCCGGCGTGTTCACGGTGACGACGCGTCCGCCGCGCAATGCCGATGAAGTCGCGGCCAATCCGCTCGGCTTGTTGATCTCCGACTTCTCCTGGAGCCGTGAACGATGAAACGCCTTGCACTCCTGTTGCTCGCCTCTACCGCGCTGGCGGCGTGCGCGACAACGGACATTGCGCCGGTCGCGGAAGGCGATGGCGTCGAAACCGCCGCGGAGCAATTGCGCGGCACGTTGGGCGCCGAAGCGGCGCCGCAAGCGGCGCCGGCCGAACCGCCGCGGCAGCGTCGCGGTCGCGCCGCGCCGCCGCTGCAAGTGCTGGCGGAGGCAAACACCGCCGCGCGTCAGCGGCCAACGCCGGACGCCTTCAACCAGGCGCGGCACATCTTCAGCTATGAGCCGGGTGCGCTCTACGAACTTTACACCAACCCCAATTACGTCTCGACCATTCTGCTCGAACCCGGCGAGACGCTCAATGACATCGCCGCGGGCGATACCTCTCGCTGGATGGTGACAGAAGCGACCGCCGAAACGGAGAGCGAGCCGCGCACGATTGTCTTGGTGAAGCCGCAGACGACCGGCTTGCGCACCAATGTTGTGCTGATCACGGATCGGCGAACCTATCTCATTGAGGCCGTGTCTCAGGCGGGCAATGCCTATGCCGCGCAAGTGGCGTGGTCCTACCCGCAGAACGCCGCGGCGCAGACAGGCGCCATCCCAAGCATCGATCGGCTGAACTTTTCCTATCGCGTCCGGACCGTGCGGGGGCGAACGCCCATCTGGACGCCGGCCCGCGTGTTCGACGACGGGCGCAGGACATGGATAGAGTTTCCGCCGGGCGTCGCGGCGACGGACATGCCGCCGCTCTTTGTCATCACCGGCGAAGGCGCGGAAATCGCGAACTATCGTGTGCAAGGGCAGCGCATGATCGTCGATCGCCTGTTCGATCGCGCCGAACTCCGGCTTGGCGTCCGTGCCCCCATCATCGTCCGCATCGACCGTGAAGGAGTCCGGCGATGAATACCGCCACGACATCTGAGGCGCCCAATTTGGCGCTACGCGCTCAACCGCCATCGCCAAAGCGGCTTTCGCGCAAAGTCATCTTCGCCGGCCTTATTCTGGCGGGCATCGTGATCGCGTTTGCACTCGTCAGCGGTCTCTCGGAGCGTCCTGCCGGACGCGGTGACACTGCCGAAGCTGCCGTCGCCGCGGCCGGCGGGCCGCCAGAGTCGATTCAGCAGGCTTCTGCGGACTATGACGCGCGGGCGCTGATCGGCGGACGAGAATTGGAGATCGATCCGTTTGATGCCGGCGATGGCGACGAACTGGCGCCGCCGAACGATCCCCTCTGGGCAGGTAGGGCGGATACAACGAGCGCTCCTGCCGGTGCAGCGCTCCCGCCAAACCCGCAAGACGTAGCACGAACCTCACCGATCTTGTTCGCGGGGCGGGATGCGTCCGTCGGCGCTGCGACGCGTACGGACGCGGATAGGCTTGATACGCGCCTGTCGCCGCCGCGCTCGCGCTATGAGCTGCAAGCTGGGCATGTCATCCCAGCGGCGCTTGTTACCGAACTTGTCTCAGATTTGCCGGGCCGCGTGATCGCGCAAGTAACAGCGCCAGTCTATGACAGCGTGACAGGCGATCATCTGCTCATCCCGCAGGGTTCTCGCCTCATCGGCACATATCGCGACGGTGCGCGCTATGGCGACAACCGCATCTTGCTTGCCTGGAACCGGCTGATCCTGCCGAACGGCTGGAGCATAAACTTGCAGAACATGGATGGGAGCGATCCGGCCGGCGCTTCGGGATTGAGAGATCGAACGGATAACCATCTCGACCGGCTCGCGGCGGCGATCGCGCTCTCGTCGATCATCACCGTTGGCGCCAACGAAGTCGAAGACAACGAGTCGAACGGCATCATGTCAAGCCTCGGCGACGCCGCGGCGCAACAGGCGGCGCAAGTCGGCTCTCGCATCGTCGATCGCGAACTCTCGGTGCGTCCGACATTGCGCGTTCGCGCCGGCGCGCCGGTGCGTGTGGTGATCGGTCGAGACATTCAACTACGACCATACCGATAGGAGCGGTCATGGCGTCGCCCACAAAAGGACCGCGATCGCGAACGTCGGACGGGCCCGACCTGTTCGAGTTCGCGGCGACGCAGGAAACGACAGCGTTGGTCGCCGCGCCGGCGCTCAAGCGAGCGCCCAGGCCCGCGCCGGTGTCTAAGAAAGCAGTTCGACCGCTTCCCGCAGGCAGGATGGAGGCGGCGGTCTCCACCGTCTCCGTGAAGGCGATGCCAACTTATCCTGACGAACTCCATCGGGCCGTGGAGCGCTCATTGGCCGAGCTTCCATCGGACAAAGTTTGGTTCACTTACCGAGACATCAAGAGGCATTTCGGCGTATCGCGCGCAACGGTGGCGCGTCGCGTAAAGGATGGGCTTGTTCCCGGCATTCGCCGGCAACGTGATCGCGTGCTCGATGACGGCGCCGTTCGTCGTTTTGATCGCGTGCAATTGCACTGGCTCTTGCTCGCCGTTCGCTTCGCGCGAAATTCAGAATAGCGGAGGCTAAATCCTTGGCTTGACGCGAACCGCTGTGCGGATGTCCGCGATCTGCACGCCCGTCGTGGTGAGACCTTGCTGCACCTCTTGAAACACAGGCGCGGCGCCAGCGGGATCGCGGATCGTGAGGATGGCCGTAAACGGAATGCCCTCCGGCGGCACGGCTTCCGCCGTCCGCGTGGTGTACTTGATGAGCAAACGCCAGCTCGTCGACTTGCCCGCTCCGCGAGGGCTATGCATCGCATAGCGCTTCACCGGATTCCATTTCAGGCCGTGCTCGACCAGATCGGCCTCGTAGGCGTGACCGTCCGGAACACCAGGAAGGTAGATCGGCGCGGCCCGCCCCTTCCAGCCTCCATCAAGCTGGGCTTGCTGCAACGCTGCATCGACGTTCACGCGCATGAATTCCGCGCCATAACGCCGATCAATCGGCGCTGACGATACCAGCGTCAAGCTGGCTGAGCCACGACACTTGCCGGGCGGCGCCGTCAACGACTGCGGCCAGGAGAACGGCAGAACAATCTGCTGATC
>ERZ761602.8529-NODE-8529-length-10293-cov-4.149541_pt1 | contig 10293 bp, 10 predicted proteins | sample MGYA00512165_ERZ761602 | MGnify/ENA primary metagenome ERZ761602 (study PRJEB28899, sample SAMN02445085) | bioreactor sludge metagenome | biome: EBPR sludge; isolation source: Thorneside wastewater treatment plant | place: Australia: Brisbane, Thorneside...
CTCCGCCGCCGCCGCACGCTCGTCGCCAACGCGGCGTCGGCGTTCGGCCTCGTCGCCGCCGTCGCGGCTTCGGTCTGGTACTTCGCCGCCGAGCACGGGCGCTTCGAGCGCGAGACGCGCATGAGCGCCGCCGCCGCCACGCCCTCGGCCGCGGTCGCGGCGGTGCCCGCCTCGGCCGGCACGCGCCTCGGGCTGCCGCGCGCGCCGCAGGCGGCGCTGCTTTCGCTCGCCGCGATCGAGAGCCAGACCGAACGGCGCACGTTCCAGCAGGTGGTGCGCGTGCAGCGCGGCGAGATCTTCCAGCAGGTCCTGATGCGCGCCGGCGTCGTCGGCGCCGACGCGCAGTTCGCGAGCATCTCGCTCGCCGGCGTCTACGACGTCCGCAAGATGAAGCTGGGCCAGCTCATCACCGTCGATTTCGGCATCCTCGGCGAAGAGCACAACCGCTTCCTCGGCGTGCGCTTCGATTCGAATTTCGACCGCACGGTTTCGGTGCAGCGCCAGGCGCGCGGCGATTTCGTCGCCACCGAGATCAAGAAGGAGATCGTCACCCAGCTGCTGCGCACCGACGGCGCGATCGACCACAGCGTGTTCCAGGCCGGGCTCCAGGCCGGGCTGCCGCCCGAGCCGGTCGTGCGCATGATCAACCTGTTCGCCTACGACGTGGATTTCCAGCGCGACGTGCAGAAGGGCGACACGTTCGAGACCCTGATCGAGCAGCACAAGGACGCGCGCGGCGACGTCGTGCGCCACGGCAACATCCTGTTCGCCTCGCTGACGCTCCAGGGCCAGACCATCCGCCTCTATCGCTGGCAGGGCGAAGACGGCGATGCGGACTATTTCAGCGAGACCGGGCATTCGAGCAAGAAGGCGCTGATGCGCACCCCGATCGACGGCGCGCGGCTCTCCTCGGGCTTCGGCTATCGCCGCCATCCGGTGCTCGGCTATTCGAAGATGCACCAGGGCACGGATTTCGCGGCCCCTAGCGGCACGCCGATCTACGCCGCCGGCGCCGGGCAGATCGAGAAGATCGGCTGGCAGGGCGGCTACGGCAACGCGATCGTCATCCGCCACACCAAGGAGTATCAGACGCTCTACGGCCACATGTCGGGCTTCGCGCCGGGCATGAGCCCCGGCCGGCGCGTGAAGCAGGGCGACATCATCGGCTATGTCGGCTCCACCGGCATGTCGACCGGCCCGCACCTCCATTACGAGGTGCACCAGAACGGCAAGCCGATCGATCCGCTGAGCCTGAAGCTGCCGTCGCGCCAGCGCTTGCAGGGGCAGGAGCTCGCGCGCTACCTCGACTTCGTGAAGACCGTCAACGCCCGCTTCCAGGGCCTCGCCAAGAGCGGCGCCACCGGCCAGGGCATCGCCAGCGCCGAGCCCGAAGCGGATCCCGGCTGCGTCAACGGCGTGCGCCTCGACCCCACCGACAAGCGGCCGTGCGAGCAGTAGGCCGCGCGTAGAGGCGGCTCCCCGACCCGCCCGCCGGCGGTTCCGCGCGCGTTAGCGTCTCCGCGTGTCGACAATGAACCGCGAAGCGGTTCCGGCCCGAAGCCCAGGGTTGCCGCGCAGCGGCTACCCTGGGTAGCATGGCGATCGATCCTTCAACCCCAACGGGGTTGTGCCCAGGCACCATGCCCCAATCGCTCGCCGCCGTTTACCTGCATCTCGTATTCTCGACGAAGGGCCGCCGGGCGTGGTTCGTCGAGGCGAATCTGCGGTCGCGCATGCACGCATACATCGGCGCGACATCGCGCGAACTCGATTGCGCGCCGATTCAAGTCGGAGGGACGTCAGATCACGTTCACCTGCTCGCGCGGTGCGGGCGCGAGATTTCGCTGTCCGGTTTGGTGAAAGAGGTCAAGCGCGTCTCGTCGCGCTGGCTCAAGGCGCAGGGCGAGCAGCTCGCGGAATTCGAGTGGCAGCGAGGATACGCAGCCTTCTCGGTCAGTCCTTCCAACCTCGACCGCGTCCGCGCCTACGTGACCGAGCAAGAGAAGCATCACGCGAAGTTCGACTATCAGCGCGAGCTGCGTACGCTGCTGCAACGCCACGGACTTGAATGGGACGAGAGAAATCTCTGGGATTGAGCCGCGACAGACACAACCCCGTTGGGGTTGAACCGATGTACCGCTCATTTCCCAGGGTAGCGGCTTCGCCGCAACCCTGGGCTTCGGGCCGGAACCGCGTTGCGGTTCCTTGTTCGCTCTAATCCCTCCCCGCCTCCATGATCTTTTCGCCGAGCAGCGCGGGGTTGGTGAAGCAGACTTCGTGGCTGCCGGGCATCTCGACGAGGCGGAACAGGCCGAGCTTCTCCGACAGCCGCGGGTGCCACGGATAGGAGGCCGGCAGCGACACGTCCTGCTGGCAGTTCAGATACGACTTGCCGATCGGCGCGGCGGCCAGCTCGGTCTTGAGCGCGATCTTGTCGGTGAAAGTGGCGAGCGGGTGCGGGTTCAGCTTGTCGTAGGCGCGCTGGGCGAGATCGAGATCGGCGTCGGAGATGAACACTTCGCGCCAGATCGGGAACGGAAGGACGACCGAGCCGTCGCCGCGCTCCTTGGCGATCTGCTCGAACAGCGCCGCGTAGTGCGGCGGCACCATGTCGTTGAGGCATTGGCCGCTGTTCGGCACGAACGCGTTCCAGTAGACGAGCCGGCGGATGCGGCCCGCCGCGAGCCGGTCGGCGGCGCCGCTGATCACCATGCCGCCATAGGAATGACCCATCAGGATCGCGTCGCCGATGCGGTGCTGGTCGAAATAGTCGACGAGCGACTTGATCGCGGCGTCGAGCCCGGTCTTCTTGGAATCGCCGGGTCGGTTGCCGGCCAAGGTCGGGCAATGCACCTGGTGGCCCTTGGCGCGGATCGGCTTCGCCGTGTCTTCGAGCAGCTCGCCCGTGTGCCACGCGCCATGCACGAGAACAAAGGTCGCCATCGATTCCTCCGGTGCTGCGGTCGGGTTGATTGCGCGAGGATTAGCACGCGGGGGTGCGCAACGAGCGCGGAATCCGCGTTTGACATTGTTCTTGTATTGTTCTAGTCTGCCGCCGATGGCCCGGAGCGGGCCATCCGGGGTTGCGCGCTGCGGCGCGGGGCTTCGCGCTCTTTGAGATCGTGGATCGGTTGGACGGACGCGGCCGTTGCGGCGGACGCGAATGCGTGCGTGCCCGGCGAAGCGCGCCGCAGCGCGGTTGGAGACCGAAAAAAGCCAAGAAAAGCCAACCTCGAAGCCAAGAAAAGCCAAGGTGGGCGCGCGCGAAAGCCAAGGTTCGGCGGCGAAATAGACGAGAGAAGCCAAGGAAAGCCGAGGAAAGCCAAGCTTCGCGCGGCGGACGCCACTGCCGACGGCATCCGGGGCGGCGCGCATGCCGCCCGGCTGCCCGCGTTTGCCCGCCGGATGCCTCGAAACGCCTGCGGAAGCCTAGGTTTGCCTACGCTGCGGCCCGCCAGGGAGCCGGGCCGGTGGCCGCGAGCCGAAGCCGGGCGCGATGTTTACGGATGTTGACGATTGTTTACGTTTGTCGACACCGAGACCCCCGGGGGCGCCGTCACTGCCGCGTACCGATGCCGGGGGCGATGATGCGGCCGTCGGGCAGGAACTGCGCGCGCACCTCGGGGAAATCCTGGGCGGTGAGCTGGGCCACGAACTTCGCCGCGGCGCCGCTGGTGTCGAGGCGCGGGCCGCCCGGATGGTCCTGCATCGTCGAATGCAGGCGCACGGAATGGATGTGCCCGGTCTTGTCGATGTTGACCTCGGCCACCGGCGCGATGCCGTTCGGGCCCTTCAAGTTGAAGCGGCCGTAGGTCCAGAAATTGCCGAGGCTGTAGGCGATGAACGCGCCCTTGTAGACGTCGATCGCGCGCGGCACGTGTGGGCCGTGGCCGAACACGACGTGCGCGCCGGCATCGACGACGGCGTGCGCGAATTTGTGGACGTCGCCGCGATTCTCGCCGAGGAAGATCTCGGTCTGGCGCGGCACGCGCGTGGCGGCGGTGCCCTCGGCGCCGCCGTGGAACGAGACGACGACGATGTCGGCGCTGCGGCGCAGCTCGCGCACGATCGCCTGCGCGCGCGCGATGTCGGTCAGCCACGGGATGCCGGGATTGTGCCCGAACGCGGCGAGGCCGATGCGCGTGCCGTCGGAGGTGCGCAGCACCGCGGTGCGCATGCCGTCCTTGTCGGGGCCGGCCACGGCCATGCCGGTGCGGCGCAAATTCTCGTAGGTCTGCATGCGGCCCGCGTCGCCGAAATCGCCGGCGTGGTTGTTGGCCGTCGACACGAGGTTGAAGCCGACGCGGCGTAGCACCTCGGCGTGGAACGGCGGGCTGCGGAACACGTAGCACTGCGTCGGGTTGCGGCAGAATTTGGCGCCGCCCTGCAGCGCGTGCAGCGTGCCCTCGAAATTGCCGAAGGTGACGTCGGCCTCTTTGAGGAGCCTGGCGAGCGGCGCGCCCAGCATCGCCGCCGGATCGGCGCCGGGCGTCACGCGCGGATCCATGATCGGCTGCGGATAGTCGCTGCCCATCATCACGTCGCCGACGCCGACGATCTTGTAGACGCGGCCCTGCGCCGACGCGTCGGCGGCGGCGAAAGCGGCGAGCGCCGCGCCCGCGGCGAGTGCGAGGAAATTACGGCGAATCACGGCAAACCTCTTGCGCGTTGCGATCGCGCCCGACTATGGCGGCGCGCCTGGGCGAGAGCAATAGAGCGGCGGTGCTTAACGCGGCGTTGCCGCCGGCTCCTCGCGCTTGAAATAGGCGCCGGGATTGCGGAAGCGCTCGGTCGTGGCCGGCGCATAGGCGCCCCAATGCGTGACGATGCGCCGCCCGCCGGCGCGCTCGAGCTCCAGCAGCAGCGCGCCGGGCCGGTAGCGGCCCTTGAACATCTGCTCGTCGCCGTCGCGGTCGAAGCGGAGCTGGAGCTTGCTGCCGAGAACGGTGCCGAGCGCGAATATCTGCACCTGCGTCTGGTAGCCGCTGGCGGTGATCTCGGCGCGGTACTGCCCGCCCTCGCGCGTCACCGCGATGCGGTGCGTGACGACGATGCCGGTGCCGCCGGCGGTGCGCCCGCCGGTCTCGGCGTAGCCGTAGCGGCCGGACCAGTCGGGCGCGCTCTCGGCGCGCGCGGCGCCGGCGAACGCGAGGGCCGCGATCAGCAGGGCGGCGGCGCGGAGGCTCGTCATCGGGCGCTTTCCTCAGAACAGATGTTGCCCGCCGGTGATGAAGATCTCGGCGCCGGTGACGTAGCCGAAATCCTCGGTGCAGAGGCGGAAGACGACGCCGGCCACCTCGTCGGGCGTGCCGAGCCGGTGCAGCGGGATGCGCGGCACGAGATTCTCGTATTCCGGCGCCAGCATCGCGGTCTCGATCTCGCCCGGCGAGACCGCGTTGACGCGCACGCCGAGCGCGGCGAACTCCACCGCCATCTCGCGCGTGAGCGCCGACAGCGCGGCCTTCGAGGTGGAATAGGCCGAGCCCGCGAACGGATGGACCGCGTGCCCGGCGATCGAGGTGACGTTGACGACCGCGCCCTTGCCCGCGTGCAGCGCGCCGGCGAAGCCGCGGGCGAGCGTGAGCGGCGTGAAGAAGTTGAGCTGGAACACCGCGTGCCAGCCGGCGAGGTCGCCGTTCAGGCAGCCGAGCCGCTCCTTGTAGGGCGTTTTCGGCGAGACTCCGGCGTTGTTGACCAGCGCATGCACCGGCGCGCCGCCGAGCCGCGCGAGCGCCGCCGCCACGAAGCGCTCGGCCTCGGCCGCGTCGGCGAGATCGGCCACGATGTGGTCGGACCAGGCGGGATCGCGCCGGCACTCGGCCGGCACGTCCTCGCGCGAGCAGGTGAGCACGCGCCAGCCTTCGGCCGCGAAGCGCTTCACCGTCGCGTGGCCGATGCCGCGCGACGCGCCGGTGAGGACGAGCGTCCGCCCTTCGCGGCCGGTCATCGGGAATCGCGCGGGCAGACGCCGGTCCTGTTCATCGCTCGCTCCGGACGGGGAATATGCGGGCGGATGCTAGCGCGCGGCGCGGCGCGACGGCAACGCGCGTTAACCTCTTCGGGCTTGCAGAGGCCGGCGCCAAGGAACACGATGCGCGCCATGCATGGGAGCCCGAGCATGACGGCCCGTTTCCGCCTTGCAACCGCCGCGAGCGCCTTCGCCGGCGCCGCGCTGTTCCTCGCCGCACCGGCGGCCGCGCAATGCTGGAGCGGCGGCGCCGCCGGCCAAGGCGTTCCGCGCGAGAGCCTGCTGGTCGCCAACCGCGCGCCGTTCGCGGTCAACGTCATGGCCGGGCCGGCCGGCGGCGCGCAGCGCCAGCTGGGCGTGGTTCCGGCCGGCACCACGGTGAGCTTCGCGAGCGTGCTGCCGCCCGGCCGCAACCAGGCCACGCTGTGGGTCTCGCCCGAAGACCAGGACAAGTACAAGCTGCCCTCCGCGCGCCAGAGCGGAACGATCGCGATCGCCAACCGCGGCGCGCTCACCTGCCGCCGCGCGGCGCAGCTCGAGATCACGCAGGCCGCCTTCGCCGGCGTGCCGCGCGGCGCGCGGACGACGGCGGCGCGCCGCACCGACCTCGCGAAGCTGGCGCCCGCCGAAGGCGCGCGCCGCCAGGCCGTGAAGGCGCCGCCCAAGGCCGCCGCCAAGCCGAAGACCGAGCTCTCGCGCCTCGCGCCGGGCGCGGGGCCGCGCACGCGTTCCGCCGGCGATCCGGCGATGCAGGGCCGCCAGCCCGGCGAGCCGACCGGTTCGGCCGGCGTCGTGCGCTACTGACGGCGCCGCTACTTCCGCAGCGAAACCGGCGTTTCCACGACCGTCACGCGAAACGGGCGCGTGACCCCGTCGTGCTCGGTCACCGAGACGTATTCGCCCCGGACGAAGGCGTGGCGGTCGAAGCGGAAGATCGGCTCGTCGTCGGCGTCGTCGCCGGCCTCGTAGGAGAACACCCATTTGCCGTCGGCGCGGTGGATGAGCGTGCCGTGCTCGGTCTCCTCGCCCCAGAAGCGGCGCACGGTGCAGGCCTGCTTGAACTCCTTCCAGGCCTTGCCGTCGAGCCGGCCTTTCGCGTCGAGCGGCGCCACGAATTCGTAGCCGTGCGCCGCGCTGCCGTCGGGGAAGTCCTTCGTGCGGGCGAGTTCGAGGCGGATTTTCTTGAGCGGCATCGCGCGGGACCCTCCGGTGTTCGGTTCAGCAGCAGCAGCACACGGCGGGCAGCGGCGCCGGCCGGTGTCGCTCGATGAAATGGCGCAGAACGGCCTTGAGCTGCAACGTCGCGAGCCGGTCGCCCTTGCCTTGCGCCGCCGCGATGTCGCCGACGATGCGGCGGCTGAGGCCGGGCGCGCCGTCCGCCGCGTAGACGAGGTAGGCGCCGAGGTCGCCCGCGCCCACCGGCGAGGCGCGCTCGCGCGCCGCGAGGGCCCGGATTTCCTCGTCGGTCGGGTTGTAGAAGGCGACGCAATCGTTCCAGGTCAGCATTCGCGCCTCGCTCGTTGCCGTGCAACGCGAAGCAAAGCGGAGCGGTGCCGCGCGCGCCTTGACCGAGATCAATCCCCGTGCAGCGGCGCTCCGGCGGCGGCCAGCGCCTCCGCGAGCCGCGCGACCGTCGCGTCGAGGGGCCCGCCCGCGTCGATGCGCCGCCAGCCGAGCGACGCCGCCGCCGGCTCGCTCTGGCCGCGCGCCACCGCGATGTCGGCGTCCGAGGCGCGCGGTGCTCGGCGCTGCCCGAGACGGCGTCGGCGATCACGCTGTGCCCGCCGCGCAGCGCCGTCTCGGCGCGGCGCACCAGCTCCGCATAGACGCGCTCGGTCCATTCCGGCGCGTAGTGGCCGGCCGGCAGGCGCGCTTCGGGCGGCACGCCCGCCAGGCGCTTGCGGATCACGTCGCTGCGCAGCACCAGCGCGCCGGGCAAGGCGCCGAGCCGCGGCGCCACGGCGCGCGCGACGGTCGACTTGCCGGTGCCCGAAAGCCCGCCGATCGCCACCAGCGCCGGCGGCGGCGGCGCCAGCGCGGCCTCGGCGAGATCGAAGTAGGCCGCGGACTCGGCCCAAGCCGAGTCCCGCTGCCCGTTCGCGCCGTCCGCGGCGGATGCGATCGTCGCCTGGATGTGGCCGCGGATGACCGCGCGAATCGCGAGGAACAGCGGCAGCGTGGCGACGCCGCCCTCGTCGCCGCTGGCCGCGACGTAGCCGTTCAACGCGAGGTTGGCGTGGCCGCCGAGCCCGCGATGGACGAGATCCATCAGCAGGAACGCGAAATCGTAGAACACGTCGATGCGGCGGAATCCGGGATCGAACTCGATCGCGTCGAACAGCACCGGCTTTCCGCCGACGAGGCAGATGTTGCGCAGGTGCAGATCGCCGTGGCCGTCGCGGATGCGGCCCTCGGCACCGCGCCGGTCGAGGAGCGGTGCGAGCGCCGCGAAGCGCGCGCGGCTGGCGGCATGGAGCGCCGCGGCGCGCGCCGGCGCGAGCGGGCGCGGCACCGCCGCGCGGGCGACCGAGGCGGCGTTGCCCTCGACGATGCGGCCGATGGCGGCGGCGCCGCCCGCGGCGCGTTCGGCGGCCTCGTGGAAGCGCGCGATCGTCTCCACCGCGGCCGCGACATGGGCCGGCGCGAGCGTGCCGCGCTCGGCCATGCGGTCGAACAGCGAATCTTGCTCGAAGCGCCGCATGACGACGAGCCAGTCGAGCGTTTCGCCCGCGCCGCCGATCGCGAGCGCGCCGTCGGCGCGCCGCACCAGCGGCACGACCGCGCGATAGAGCTCGGGCGCCGTGCGCCGGTTGACGCGCAGCTCCTCCTCGCAGGCGGCGCGGCGCTTCTCGACCGTCGCGTAGTCGACGTAGGGGAGCTTCACCGCGCGCTTCAGCTTCACCGCGCGATCGCCGGCCAGGAAGACGTGCGAGATGTGGGTATCGATGCGCTCGACCGGGCCGGCCGCGCCGTGCGCCTCGGGGCGCTCGAGGAATGCGACGAGCGCGGCCTGCTCCGGCGCCGCGCTCAAACGGCCGCGCCCGGCACCGGATGCGGCGCCTCGTAGCCCTCGGGATCCTGGTGGATGATGATCTCCGCGTTCGGGAACGCGGCGTGCAGCTCGGCCTCGATCGTGTCCGAGACCTCGTGCGCGCGGACGAGCGCCATCTGGGGATCGAGCTCGAGGTGGAACTGGATGAAGGTGTGCAGCCCGGCGCGGCGCGTGCGCAGATCGTGCACCGAGCGCGCCTCGCGATGCGCGCGCGCGATCGCGACGATGCGCTTGCGCTCCGCCTCGCCGAGCTCGCGGTCCATCAGCTCGTCGAGCGCCTGGCGCCCGATCTGCCAGGCGTTCCACAGCAGATAGCCGACGATGGCGACGGCGAAAATCGAATCGGCGTAGCGCCAGCCCCACAGCAGATTGATGAGCAGCGCGACGATGACGCTGCCGTTGATCAGCACGTCGCCGACGTAGTGCAAAGAATCGCCGCGCACCGCGAGCGAGCCGGTGCGACGGATGACCCGGCGCTGGACGGCCACCAGCACCAGCGTCAGCACGATCGAGAACACCATGACGCCGATGCCGACGTATTCCTGGCCGATCGGCTTGGGCGCGAAGAACCGGCGCACGGCCTCGGCCATCAGCAGCACGCCGGAACCGGCGACGAACGCCGATTGCGCCAGGCTCGCGAGCGCCTCGGCCTTGCCGTGGCCGAAGCGGTGCTCGGCATCGGCCGGCTGGACCGCGTGGCGCACCGCGAACAGGGTCAGGATCGACGCCCCGGCATCGAGCAGCGAATCGACCAGCGTCGAGAGGATCGCGACCGAATCGGACAGCCACCACGCCGCGGTCTTGGCCACGATGAGCAGCAGCGCCACCGCGACCGAGGCCAGGGTCGCGAGCTTCATCAGGCGCGCGGCATCGCCCGGCGCCGTGGCCGGTGCGGCGGCGATCGAGGTGCCGGTGGCGTCCATGCCCTTATCTATGACGCGCGCGGGCCGCGGTGAAGCGGCCGGGCGTCGCAATCGGCCGCCGCTTCCTGCAAGAGACTCGCAACTGCGCGCCGGTCAGGGATAGAGCACCTCGGTTTTCCAGCCGGCGCCCTCGCGCGCGTAGATGAGCCTGTCGTGCAGGCGGAAGCGGCCGTCCTGCCAGAACTCCAGGCGCTCGTGGCGGATGCGGAAGCCCGACCAATGCGGCGGGCGCGGCACATTTGTGCCTGCAAAGCGGGCATCTGCTGCCGCCAACCGCGCTTCAAATTCGCCGCGATGGCTGAGCGGGCGGGACTGGTCGGCCACCGAGCCGCCGCCGTAGATGTAGCTCG
>ERZ761602.8530-NODE-8530-length-10292-cov-7.997069_pt1 | contig 10292 bp, 6 predicted proteins | sample MGYA00512165_ERZ761602 | MGnify/ENA primary metagenome ERZ761602 (study PRJEB28899, sample SAMN02445085) | bioreactor sludge metagenome | biome: EBPR sludge; isolation source: Thorneside wastewater treatment plant | place: Australia: Brisbane, Thorneside...
GGAAGTTCTTGTCCCAGCGGACCGTGATGCCGTATTCCGAAACGCCGCCGAAGCCCGAGAGAATTCGCTCGTCAAGTTCTTCCGTGATCTCGGAAATATCCTTGATCGGTTTCGGGCAGGTTATCGCAGAGCTGTTAGCTCCAAGCTCGGAGCTGTTAGCTGGTCGAGAACCAATTCCGGTCCACTCGGGCGGCAATGGTTCGATCTTGAGGCCGTCAATGCCGACAACGCCAAAGCCCTCGTTCAGCAAATACTGCGAGAGCGTGTAGCCGGCCGGCCCAAGCCCGACGACCAGCACATTCTTGCCGTTGTAGGGAAGTGCATACGGTCGCCGTGCGTTGAGTGGGTTCCAGCGTGTCAGAAGGCTGTAGATCTCAAATCCGTACGGAAGGCCGAGCACGTCCGTCAGCGAAGCCGTCTCCGCGAGCGGAATATTGACCGGCTCCTGCTTCTGGAAGATGCAGCCCTTCATACAGTCATTGCAGATGCGGTGGCCCGTTCCGGCACACATCGGATTATCGATAGTGACGATGGCCAGCGAACCGATCGGGTCGCCCTGCTTTTTGAGCATGTGCATCTCGGAGATGCGTTCGTCGAGCGGGCAGCCTTCGGTCTTGATGCCGAGCGGGTTACGCTTTGCGGTGCCGTCCGGTTCGCGAAGCCCGGTCGAGCAGGCGTCCTTTCCACGCTCGTGGCAGATCATGCAGTAGTCGATCTCGTAGAGCGCATCGCGCATCGTGCCGCGGTCGTCCGTTAGCTTAAAGCCGTCGCGGCGGCGGAGTTCCTCTTCGCGGCCGCGCATTATGTTGTGCAGCTTTGGCTCCGGGTGGATCAGGTGGACGAGGTTCTGGTAATCAAGCGCATGGGGCGTCTTAAATGCCTTCCACCGCTTTTCCTTCTTATAAAACTCGGCCGCCGACCAGGCTTCGAGCATCGAAAGAGCCGCCTTTACCGTCAGCAGATCGCCGGCCGCATCCGTTTTGATGATGTGTTCGGTAAAGACGCGCCCAAATGCCTGGTCCTTTTGCTTTTCGTAAAGTGCCTGGATGTTATCGACAGCGGCCTTGTTCGCACCGTTGGCGTTCGGGTCTTTCTGAAACGCCTCTTCCGCTTCGGTCAGCCGGGCCGCCATTGCCGCAATGCCAAGCTCTTCGTCGTAGATCAGCGTTTCGTCAAACGCCCGGTTCCGCATTTCCGTCACCGCCGCGTTCAGCTCGCTCACGTTAAGCTCGGCGATAGACTCCGGCTTATACGCCTTGATCGCCCGCCGCTGGACAAAGAACTTGTATTTCCAGATCGGGTCCTGTTCCGTGATGGCCTTCTGGATCGCTTCGCGTTCCTTTGAGATGCGGAACATCTTTCCGATAAAGTCCGAAAGGAACGGGGCCGCATCGGTCAGGATCTTTGATTCGACCCGCCGTTCGTAACCCTCGCCGCGTGCCGCGATGTATTTTTGCAGGGCATCGCCGAGCACAGGCTCTTTTTCGGCGACCTCGGCATAGAATTTATCGGCAAGCTCTTTCAGCTTTGCTGCATCATAGAGGTCTGAATAGTTAAAACCGTCGATGCCGAGTTCGAAATCGAACCCGTCGGAACCCGCACGTATCTCGGAAAATGGCGTCATATAAGTATATATTCGTGAAGATCACGTAAATAAATTCAACCTTTTATTCTATCACCGCGCCCGAAACGCCAAAAAACGCCCTGCTCCAGGAAAAGCCGGCTCAATGAGGTAAAACGGAAAAACGGTGAAAAAGCGGGCGGAATATGGTATAAAGCAAGTTTGCGCGAGAATTTTCCCCGATATTATTGATCGCGTTCAGTTTAAAGGATTTATGGAACAGGAACAGCGGCTAGCTCCAGTGCCGAGGACCGGCGAATTAAGAACAGCGGCACCCGAATATCAGCAGAGCTATTTGCCGATGTACGACGATCCGGTCTCCGAGGGCCGCCGGAATCTGCAGCATTATCTTGCGGTCGTGATGAAACGGCTGCCGCTGATCCTTGCGCTGATGGCCATCGTCACAGCGGCTGCCGCATTTTATATGTATCGCCAGCCGGACATTTTCGAGGCCGTTTCAAAGATCGTAATCGAACCGCGACGGCCGAAGGTAACGTCAAAAGACGCGATCAATATCAACTTCGGCGGCGATGCCAATTATATGGCGACGCAGATCCAGCTCCTCCAAAGCCCCGACATCAAGAAAGAGCTTGTCCGCGAACTCGGGCTGTATCGTGACCCGAACCTTGCCGGGGGCAGCGGCGGCGGGTTGTTCAGCGGCTTTAATTCGATCTTCTCCGGTTCCGAGCCTGAGGCCGAAAAGCAGAGTTCGCTTGCCGTTTTGAGCGAGGTTCCCGTAAGCCAAGATACAAAGCCTGTGCTTTCGCCCGAGGAAGAGGCCCGTGTCAATCGATATTCCGGCCTGTTCTCGGTTACGGCCTCGACCATCGAACGGACGAATCTGGTTGACATAAAGGTTCGCAGCAGCAACAAAGAGCTTGCTCAGGCCGTTGCCAATAAGCTCCCCGAGGTCTTCATCCGCCAGCATGCCCAGCGGGAAATGGAAGGCGCGATCCGTGCGAAACAAGACCTCGAGAAATCGATGGAAGACCTCTCGCGGACCATCGCCGAACAGGAACTCGAGCTGATCGCCGCGATGCGCGAGAGCAACCTGCCATTGCAGGAGAAAGGCCAGGACCTTGCTGCCAGCCGCCTAGGCACGCTCAGCGAAACCTATCTCAAGACGATGGAGACCCGCCGTCAACTCGAAAGCCGCTACAATGCCGCCGTTTCTGCCAGCCAACGCGGCGAAGGGATGAACATCCCCGATCTTTACGAGAACAAGATCTTTCAGGACACGATGCGGCTCAACAATGAGCGCAAGGCAAAGCTCCAGGACGACATCCGCAATATCGATAAGCAGATACAGCAGGCCGAGACCGAAAGGTCGGAGCTTCTTGTCCGCTACACGCCCGAATATCCGGAAGTGAAAAAAATGGAGGAGCGGATCGCCTCGCTCAAGCAATCACGGACGCGGACCGAGCAGGAGGTCTCTTCGATCATCGACCGCGACCAGAAGAAGATCGAGCGCGAAGCCGTCGGCGGTGCTCTGACCGCGCTTCGGGCACAGCTTGAGGCAAAGCGGAAAGAGGAAGCTCAGGCACAGGCCGCCTACGACCGCGAGGCCGCACTCGCGAATATCCAGGGCCAGGCGCAAACGCGGCTGACCACGCTCAAGCGCGACATCGAGACCAAGCGCAACCTGCTTGATACATATACGCAGCGGCTCAAGGAACAGGAACTAGCCATCGCCAACAGCACGCCGGACAATATCAAAATAGCCGGAGCGGCCGAGTCCTCGAACCGCGTAGGCCCGAACCGGTTCCGCAATATCATGGTCGCCTTGCTGCTCTCGCTTGCGGCCGGCATCGGCCTCGCGTTCCTGCTCGATTATCTCGACGATTCGGTAAAGAACTCCGAAGAGATCGGCCGCCAGCTCGGGCTTCCGACGCTTGCGCTTATTCCGCATTATTTCGGTTCGGAGAAAAAGCGGCTTCGCCTTGCGGCCGAAAATGGAGGCGGTCCAGGTACAAGCCTCGTTGCGCTCGAGGAACGCCATTCTCACATGGCCGAGGCCTATCGCCACCTGCGAACGTCGCTTCTGTTCTCCTCTGCCGGCAAGCCGCCGCAGTCGATCCTGATCACATCTTCGCAGCCCTCAGAGGGCAAGACGACCACCGCTATTAACACGGCCATCACGCTTGCGCAGGCCGATGTTGATGTGATCATTGTCGATTGCGACCTCCGACGGCCGCGGCTGCACAACTATTTTGACCTAGATAATTCCGAGGGGCTGACCAACTATCTTTCAGGCGACCGCAACACCAAGAACCTGATCAAGGCCTGCCGCGACCTTCCGCGGCTTAAGGTGATAACCAGCGGGCCGATCCCACCGAACCCGGCCGAGCTTCTCAGCTCGAACGAGATGCGCAACCTGCTCCAGTTTCTCAGGAGCAAATATAAGCACGTCATCATCGATTCGCCGCCGGCCATCTCTTTCACCGATGCGGCCATTCTCTCGACCCAGGTCGATGGCGTCGTACTGGTTGCAATGGCGGGCAAGAGCTCGATGCACCTGATGCGCCGCTTCAAGCAGCGGCTCGGCAACATCGGTGCCCGTATCTACGGCGTCGTGCTCAACGGAATCAAGCAGGGCTCGGTCGAATACGGCTACTACGGCTCGGGCTATTACGATTACTACAAGAGTGCGGACGCGGACACGACGACACCGCGTATGGACACGGACGCGAACGGCAACGGCTCGAACGGCCGGGCCTGACCTCGGTTCATTTTTCCGAAAGTAGAAAACGCTTGAGGGCGTCCTCCCAATTGGGAAGGGCGCCCAAATTCTTTACCTCGCGGACGGTCGCAAGCCGCGAATTCCTCGGACGCGGTGCCGGACGCTTGAGCGTTTCGCCGGAGACCTCTTCGATAAGTTCGCGATCGAAACCGCCAAGTTCAGCCAATTTATTGGCAAATCCCGAGTAGCTCGTGCCATCGCCGGCGTTCGTCACATGGATTATTCCTGTAAAATCGCTCGCGGCAAGCTCGCGCATCCGCCGGGCAAGGTCGGCGGCATAGGTCGGCGTGCCGAACGCGTCGCTGATCGCCTTGATCGCTTTCCCTTCGCCGAGCAGTCGGTGCATAACGCTCAGGAAGTTCGTTCCGCCGCTGCCGTAGATCCAGCCGGAGCGGACGATGACCGCCTCCGCGTTCGCTTCGGTCGCCGCCAGTTCGCCCTCATATTTTGAGACCGCGTAAATGCCTTGCGGCTCCGGCACATCTTCCTCGGTATAGAAGCCGTCCTTCTCGCCGCTAAAGACATAATCGGTCGAAACGGTCACGAACCGGACATCGTGTTCTGCCGCCGCAAGTGCCAGATTGCGGACGCCCGCGACATTCGCCGCATAGCACGCCTCGATCCGTGTTTCCGCACCGTCAACGTCCGTAAACGCCGCGAGGTTCAGGATCGCGTCCGGCCGAAGCTCCGCGACGCGTGCCCGAACGGCCTCTTCATCGGCGATGTCGAGCTCGGCCCGCGTCAGCGCAGCCACCTCGTCTCCTATCTTTTCGCAATATTCTTTCGCTGCCCGGGCAACCATCCCGTTGGCACCTGTTATCAAAGTTCGCATTGCCTTTCGGCTACAAGAATAGCGCACAGATATTGACCGGGCCGAACGCGTGGTTTACGCTTTCGTCAGCGTCCGACATCTCACAACAAAGGAGCAACAATGAAATACTTAACAACGACCGTTCTTTTTATCATGGCCCTTGCCTTCGCCGCCGCTGCGCAAGCGAAGCCGACACCGACACCAACGCCGACACAGCCCGCCGATCAGAAGTACAAGCTCGAAATCAACAAGCCCTTTGACGGCAAGGTCGAGTTTCCAGACGTCGATGGCTGGGAAAAAAGCGATGTTACGACCTACCCGACCGCCGCTCTCGGCTACAGCGTCGGCTACGATTCGCCCGAGGGCGGCCGTGTAACTTTCTATGTTTACAAGGGCGGCCTGGAAAAGATACCCGAGAGCCTGACCGGTCCGGTCGCGGACCAGATGAAGAACGCGAAGGCTGAGATAGCGGCCGTCGCCGATGCGGGCTATTACCAGAATGTCCGCGAGATCCGGTCCGGCACGATCACCATCGGCGGAGCGGAAGGCAAGGAAGCACTTTATACGCTCTACACGCTTTCCGCTAACGGCGTCGGGCTTGAGTCGGAGATCTACCTCTTTGTTTACAAGGATCATTTCATCAAGATCCGTGCGACCCGTAGGCCAACTCCGAAGGGCGAAACTAACGAGGCGTTCGAAGAACTGATGAATGAGGTGGTCCGGGTCTTCATAAAGTAGCGCGAGCCGGGGCAATTGAGGACAGACGTCATCATTATCGGAGGCGGTGCCGCCGGACTTTTTTGTGCCATTGAAGCGGGCCGGCGTGGCCGGCGTGCCCTCGTGCTTGAGCACAATGCCGAGATCGGCCGAAAGATCATCATCTCCGGCGGCGGCCGCTGTAACTTCACCAATCTCAACACGACGGCCGAGAACTTCGTCTCGCGCAATCCGCACTTCGCCCGCTCGGCTCTGGCCCGCTACACGCCGGCCGATTTCGTCGAGATGGTAAAGGCCCACCGCATCGAGTTCTATGAGAAAAAGCTCGGCCAGCTCTTCTGCCGCGGCCGCTCGCATGAGATCGTCGAGATGCTGCTCGCCGAGTGCCGCACGTCGCGGGTCGAGATCAAGCCCGACACGAGCGTCGAGCGAATCGAGAAAGGAAGGCACTTCACCGTTACAACTTCTCGCGGCACATTCGAAAGCGAAGCACTCGTCATCGCCACCGGCGGCCTTTCATTTCCAAAGATCGGTGCGACCGGTTTCGGCTACGGCGTTGCGCGTCAATTCGGCATCGCGATCGAGGAGACGCGTCCGTCGCTTGTGCCGCTTGTTTTTTCGGGGGCAAATGAGTTTCGCGGGCTTGCCGGCATTTCGATCGATGCGGAGGTCACGGCGGGTTCGCAGAGCTTCCGCGAAAATATTCTCTTCACCCATCGCGGGCTTTCCGGCCCGGCCATCCTGCAGGCTTCGAACTACTGGCAGCCCGGCGGCGAGGTCGAGTTCAACCTCGTCCCAACGGCAAATATCGCCAAAGTTCTAAATGAGAATCGCCGCAGCCGGCAGCGGCTTGATAACTTTCTGAAGGGCTTGCTGCCCGAGCGTTTTGTCGAGGTATTTGCTGCACGGCGCTTGCCGATGAAGCCGCTCAATGAGCTAAGCAACCGCGATATTGAAGCGGTCGAAAATGAGCTTCACCACTGGCGGCGGGCGTTCACGGAAACCGAGGGCTGGCACAAGGCCGAGGTAACGCTCGGCGGCGTTTCGACCAGCGAACTTTCGTCGCAGACGATGGAGGCGAAGAAAGTGCCCGGGCTATTTTTCATCGGCGAGGTCGTCGATGTCACCGGCTGGCTCGGCGGCTATAATTTCCAGTGGGCGTGGGCATCGGGCCACGCCGCTGGCACAGCCCTTTAGTCGAATTCGTCTTTGAAGGCCTGAAGCTGCTCGTTCGTGCCCAAAAGGTCGAGCTTCGCCCCGGCGGGCAGCACCATCTTCGGCGGAGGATTGGCCGTCTTCTCCTTGCCCTCTTCTATACCGAGCACGAGCAGGCCGGTTCGCTCGCCGATCTCGCTTTCCATCAGCGTTTTCCCGACCAGTCTCTCCGGCACATCGGCCGTAAAGAACTCGACGCCCTCGCCCATCACGAACGCCTGCCGGCCCTGCACGATCGCCATTATCGATTCCGCCCCGAGCGGTGCATAGCTCAAAACAAAATCCGCTCCTGCGCGATGGATCGCTTCAAGATTGCGGTCGTGTGTGATGCGGCTGATGATCCGAACCTCCGGGTTAAGCCGCCGGCAGTAGATCGAAAGGTAGATGTTCACGGCGTCGTCGTTCGTCGTCAGCAAAACGAGCGAAGCTTCCATCAGCCCGCCGCGGATCAGAGTCTCGCGGTCGGCCGCATCGCCGGTCGTCAGCCGGTCGAGCGAACCGCTTACGGGCTCGCAGCGTCCCGCTTCGCGTTCGACCATATAGACCGTCAGGCCCTTTTTCTTAAGCGATTCCGCCGCCGCCCGGCCGACCTTGCCGCCTCCGAGGATCAGCACCGAGCCTACGAGCGGCGCCTGCCTGTCAAGAAAACTCTCAAGAGCGGCTATTTGTTCTTCGGTCCCGACCGCGACCGGTACGTCAGAATCTGCAAGCAGATGCTCCGGCTCGGCCTTCAGCAGCCTTCCCCGCCGCCAGACCCCGACGATGTTGACGCCCGTCGCTTCGCGTACGCCCGTCTCGCGGATCCGCTTTCCTTCGAGCGTTGTATTGTGGATCGTGAATTCCGCGACCGTCCATGCACCGAATTTACCGACAACGTGGGCGCGGTCGTCGCCGACGCTGATCCGGTTCGCGATCTGTTCGCCGAGCCGCTGCTTGAGCGCAAGCACGTGCGTGGCTCCGCTTAGCTCAAGTATATCTATCGAATCCGGGTCGGTCGCCGTTGCCGCGATCGGGACATTCGGAGCGGCCTCGCGGACGGTCAGCGTGATGTTGGTGTTGGTCGTATCGGCCAGATTGGCAAAAACGAGCTTCGCCTTGCTGACCTGCATACGTTCATAGGTCGAGCGGCTATCGACCTTGCCGTGGATCACCGAGACGCCCGATTGGTATAGCTGTGCCCCTTCGGCCGCGTCTTCCATGATCACAAAGTAAGGAATGCCGGCGTGATCGAGCCGCTTGATCAGCGAAGGTGCGATGTCGTCGTAGCTGCATATGATAACGTGCCCGGCGGTGTCCGGCGGCACCTCCCGTGGGCATTGTGCATGTATCTGGGCCTCAAGCCAAGGCGCATAGAAATACCGGATGAACGCGAACGGCAGCATTATCAGCAGCAGAAAAACGCCCGAGAGCAGGACCAGCAGGCTGAAAGCACGGCCGATATCGCTCTCAAAGGTGATGTCGCCGAAGCCGAGCGTCGTCATCACGACCAACGTCCAATAGAAACCCGTGATCCACGAAAAATACTTGCCCTCGACCCAGGCCATGATGAAATGGAACATCACCGAGTAAAAGGTGATGACCAGCCCAATGAAGAGCAGATACTTTACGAGCGCGGAGATGTTCCGCCGGCTCTCACGCTGGCCGAGAAAGTATGTGATCTGGCTAACTAGAAACTTCATTTCTGCTTCCTGAATTCGCCGATGTCCATGCCGTAGGTTTCGCGGACGTGCTCTTCCTGTGCGGCGGTTACGGCCCGCAGATTCTCAAGCCGGCGGGCAGATTTGCGGATGTGCGTTGCGGCACGCTCGGCCATCTGCTTGAGCAGGTCGCGGCCCTCGGCCGTTTCGCTTTCGGCCTTGCGGAAAAGCTCGTAAAGCTCGGAGGCCTCTGCTTCGCGTTGCTCACGATCGAGCTCGGCAAACCGCCGCTTTATCTGATAGATCTGCCGGATCGCCCGGACGAGCGCATCGCCCGTCGAATCGCCGCGGACCGTCTCGGGGCTGACGCGATACTCGGCAACCAGCTTGTTGAGCCGCTGCTGGTCGCCGGAGGAATATGCCTGATTGAGCTCGGCCATCAACGTGTGGCGGCGTTCTTTTTCCGTCTCATCGAGAGCAAGATCGGGATGGATAACACGGGCGATGTCGTGATAGGCTTTGCGGGCCTCGGCGGTCGGTTCCCACTTTGATTGTTCGTGCTCCTCGGCGGCGCGGAGCCGGGCGGCAGATTCCTCCGCGAGCCGGCGAAGCTCCTCGACCCGCCTCTTTATCTCCTCGTCGTCGGGGACGAGCTTTAGCTCCTCTTCGGCGATCTCGGCATCTATCTCATCCTGCTCGGCATAAAGCCGTCCGACCTCCATCGTATAGCGTGCCTCGAACCGCTCAAGCTCCTCGCGAAGGTCGGCCATGTCCTCCTCGCGGTCGGCAAGGCGGTCCTTAAGCCGCTCAAGCACGCGGAGTTTTTTCTCGAGTTCCAGCTCTTCCGGCGGTGCGGAGTCCATAAGCCCTAGATTTTACGCCACGCGGGCTTGCGGGCAAAAAGCCGCCGCTCTGCTATCATTCGGCTGATGCGTGTCGTGATACTCGGTTCGGGAAGCTCGGTGCCGCACCCGCGGCGGACGAGTTCGGCGATTTGGGTCGAAACGCCCGAGGCGAAAGTACTGCTCGACTGTGCCCCGTCTGTGATTCACCGGATGCCCGCCGAGGGCTGCGACTGGGCGGGCCTCGACGCCGTCTGGATCTCGCACTTTCACCTCGACCATTGCGGCGGGCTCGCTCCGCTGCTTTTTGCGCTCAAATATGCTCCCGAGACCGCCGACCGCACGAAGCCGCTCGGTATCTTCGGCCCGGCCGGCATCGCCGAACTCGTTGCCGCATTCGACCGCGTGAATAATTACCGCCTGCTTGAACAGCCGTTCCCGGTCGAGATCATCGAAACGGAGACATCTGAGCCCTTTACCATTGCCGCTGGCCTCACGGCCGTCACCGCAAAAACACCGCACACGCCCGAGAGCCACGCCATCCACCTCCGCGATGCCGCCGGCCGTACGCTCGTCTTCACCTCGGATACCGGCTTCCACGAACCGCTCGCCGCCTTCGCCCGCCACGCCGATCTCTTCATCCTCGAGTGCTCGTTCATCCGCAACAAGCCGGTCGAAAAACACCTCGAACTCGCCGAGGCGATGTGGC
>ERZ761602.8531-NODE-8531-length-10289-cov-3.810240_pt1 | contig 10289 bp, 8 predicted proteins | sample MGYA00512165_ERZ761602 | MGnify/ENA primary metagenome ERZ761602 (study PRJEB28899, sample SAMN02445085) | bioreactor sludge metagenome | biome: EBPR sludge; isolation source: Thorneside wastewater treatment plant | place: Australia: Brisbane, Thorneside...
CCTGGGACCGATCGCACTGACGGGAACGGGTAACGTAGGCCTCGTGCACCAGAGTATGATGGACTGGTCGGTCGGCAAGGTGCCGGAAGAGGCGCTGTTCTCGCGCTTGCTCCCGGTGGTCGCCGAAACGCTCGACAACCGGCTCAACGACGTCTTCGGGCATGGCCTTACGCGCGATCACGTGTTCGCGGCGCTTGACGGCGCGAAGGGTGGCCCGGTTGCGGAGGGTAATGTCGGCGGCGGCACGGGGATGATCGCCTACACGTTCAAGGGCGGCATCGGCACGTCGTCGCGCGTCGTTTCGGCGGGCGACACGCGCTACACCGTCGGCGTACTCGTGCAGTCGAACCACGGCGACCGCAACGACCTGCGCATCGCGGGTGTGCCGATCGGCAAGGAGATCAAGGGCGCGTGGCCGGAGGTGAACGGCATCGTGGCTGCTGGCCCCGATGCAGGCAAGCCGCAGGACAAGAATTCGCTGCTGATCGTGATCGCTACGGATGCGCCGCTGATGCCGCATCAGCTGGAGCGCATGGCCCGCCGCGCCGCGCTCGGGGTCGGGCGTAACGGCAGCACGGCGGGGGCGCTTTCGGGTGAGTTCGCGCTCGCCTTCTCGACGAGCCATGTCATCCCGCGCGGCGGCAAGCCGCGTCTGCCCGCGATCATCAACGATACCGACAGCGAAACGATGAATGCATTGTTCCGGGGTGTCGTGCAGGCGACGGAAGAGGCGCTCGTGAACCAGCTCGTGGCGTCTGAGACGATGACCGGGGCGAACAACGCGAAGGTCTACGGCATCCCCCATGATCAGCTGGCGCGCATCATGAAGGCGCGGTTTCCACGCCGGTAGGACAAAAACGGCCTTCCCCGGGACTGAAAACATGCAAAAACACGGGGATGGCTGATCCTGCGATAACAATTGAGGCGATTCGCGCGGCGCGCGCGGCGCTCGGCTCCCACATCGTCACCACGCCGACGCTCGACTGGCAGGCGGACGAACTGCGGGAGCGTCTTGGCGCGGATACCCGCGTCAACCTGAAGCTCGAATTGTTCCAGCGGACAGGGACGTTTAAACCGCGCGGCGCGCTCACGGTGATGATGGCGCTCGACGAAGCGCAGCGGGCGCGCGGCGTTACCGCCGTCAGCGCGGGCAATCATGCCATCGCGACCGCTTATGCCGCCCGGGCGCTTGGGATTTCGGCGCGCGTGGTGATGCTGCCCACGGCCAATCCCGCGCGCATCGAACGCTGCCGGCGTCTCGGTGCCGAAGTGGAGATCGCGACGGGCGGTGCGGCGGCGTTCGAACGCGCGAAGCAGATCGAAGCCGAGGAAGGGCGGGTTTTCGTGCACCCCTTCGAAGGTCCGTTGACCGCGCTCGGCACCGCCACCATCGGCCTTGAATGGGCAGGCCAGACCGAGCCGCTCGATGTGCTGATCTGCCCGATCGGCGGCGGCGGCCTCTGCGGCGGTCTGGCCACCGCGATCCGGCTCTTGATGCCGGGCTGTCAGGTTTTCGGCGTGGAGCCGGAAGGGGCCGACAATATGTACCGCAGCTTCGCGCAGGGTGCGCCCGCCACGAACGCGAAGATCGCAACGATCGCGGACAGCCTGGGGCCGCCCTACTCGCTGCCATATAGTTTCGGGCTGTGCCGCAAGGCTGTCGAGGAGGTCGTGCTGGTTTCCGACGATGCGCTCCGCGCGGGCATGGACCTGCTGTTCCGCGAGGCGCGGCTGGCAGTCGAGCCCGCGGCCGCGGCGGCGACGGCCGCGCTGATGGGGCCGCTCGCGGAACGTGTGCGCGGCAAGCGCGTGGGCGTGATCGTCTGCGGCGCGAACATCGATATCACGGGATTTGCAACGCACGTCGAAGCCGGAAAGCGCATCACGGGCCTGCAATAGCGGCCGATGATCCCGCGTTGATCACCCTAGGGAGGAGACGGATATGATTTCGGACTGCACGAATGGGGTGCGGCCGCAATGAGCCCGGTCGTACCGGACCGCGCGGCGATCGACGCGGCGCGCGAACGCATCCGCGATCTTGCCGTGCGCACACCGCTCATCCGCCTGCAGGGTGGTGCGCGGGACGATATCTATCTGAAGCTCGAGACGCTGCAGCCCGTCGGTTCGTTCAAGATCCGCTGCGCTGCGAATGCGCTTCTCAGTCGCGGTGACGCCTGCCGCGACGGCGTGTCTACGGCGAGCGCCGGGAATTTCGCGCAAGGCCTCGCCTATGCAGGACGCGCGCGGGGTATTCCAGTGACCGCATACGTTCCGGATACGGCGGCGCGCAGCAAGGTGGAGGCGCTGGAGAGATTCGGCGCAAGAGTGGTGTCGCTGGCTTACGATGACTGGTGGGCGATGCTCGCCGAGCCGCCCACCGATCCCGCGTTCATCCATCCGGTCATCGAGAACGAGGTGCTTGCCGGAAATGCCACCATCGGCGCCGAGGTTTTGGAGGATCTGCCGGAAGTGGCGACAGTGCTCGTGCCGTATGGCGGCGGCGGGCTCGCCTGCGGCATTGCCGCCGCGCTGAAGGCGCATGGGTCCGCGGGCGTTGTCATCGCGAGCGAAACCGAGGCGGGGGCGCCGGTGCGCGCGGCATTCGCGGCGGGAGAGCCGGTGACGGTGCCGTTCGTGCCCTCGTTCATCACCGGCATGGGCGGCCCCACCGTCATTCCGGCGATGTGGCCGCTGGTGCGCAGCCTCGTTGCCGGAACCGCGCTCGTGTCGCTCGCGGAAACGGCCGCCGCGGTGCGGCTGGTTGCCGAGCGCCATCACGTGATAGCCGAAGGCGCAGGCGCCGCGCCGGTCGCTGCAGCACTTGCCGGCGATCATCCGGGGCCGGTTGTGTGCATCGTTTCGGGCGGGCACCTCGATGCCGCACACCTCGCGATCATCCTTGCCGGCGGCGTTCCATAGACACCGGACATCCATCGCCGCTTCGCATAGCACGCTGCGATGGATGCATGACATCATTGCGCTCGCCACATCTCGCTCCACTCCGTAGCGTTCGTATGGACGAGGGAAGGGACGGATGATGGCGAAATACCGGATGCTTCTTGCGATGCTGGCTATCGGCTGCGCCAGTTCGGGCGCTCTGGCAGAGGCCGGGAACGCGAACCCCGGTGAACTCTACCGTGTGTCAATCGGCCGGGCGGGCGGCACGCCGCTTGTCGCTGTCAATGGCGGCCCGGGCTTTGATCATCGCTACATGATCGCTGCGCCGATCTGGACCGGCATGGCGGAACGGCGGCGGATCGTTTTCTACGACCAGCGCGCAACCGGGCGCTCGCCGGATGCCGCAGCAAAGGATCTGACCGTCCAGCGCATGGTCGATGATCTCGAAGCACTTCGCCGAAGCCTGAACGCCGAGAAGATCGATCTTGTCGGCCATTCGTGGGGCGGCATTCTTTCGATGGCGTATGCGGTGCGCTACCCGGACCGGGTGAGCCACCTGATTCTTGTCGGATCGGGCGATGCGAAGCCCGCGGCGAACGAATATCTGTTCGACAAGCTCTATCCGGAAATCGTGGCGACGATCCCGCCCGATCCAAGCCCGGCGGGGCAGATGGGCTGCGTGGAGACCGATGCCTACGACAGGATGTCGTATTACGATCAGCGCAACAATGTCGCCGTCGCGGGCGAGGCGCCCAAGTTCTCGCAGGAGACCTGCACAGCAGTGATGCTCGATGCGATCAAGCTCGACCTCTATCCCGCGCTGGCCAAGCTCAAGGTGCCGACACTGGTGATCAACGGACGCTTCGATGCCAATGTGGCACCGTCCGTGGCGTACCGGATCAGCAAGGCGATTCCGGGCGCGCGGCTCGAATATTTCGAGCGCAGCGGCCACTCGCCGTTCGTCGAGGAGCCGGAAAAGTTCGCGCTTGTCGTGGAGCGCTTCCTTGCAGACTAACTGATTAGCGTGCTGCAGGGCGTGTCAGTGCCTGAATGACGGCCTCCATCAGCGCCTCACGCGCATCCGGGCGATAGACGATGAAAAAGGCCTGATCCGACGTGACGACGCGGTTCGACAGGCGAACCAGTTGGCCGGATTCGAGATAGGCATCGATCATCCCCTTCCAGCCGAGCGCCACGCCCCGGCCGGCAAGGGCCTCTTGAAGCATCGGCGTGTAGGTGCTGAAGAGCGGCCCCTGCATCGAAGGCGCGACGCCGAGATCGCGGAACCATTCGTGCCAGTCCACGCGGCCCTGACTGGTTGCAGTGAGGTGCAGGAGCGGGGCCTCTGCCCATGCCTCCGGCGATTCTTTCAGGAGGCCGGGATGCTGTGCGAGGAGCGCGGGCGCGCAGACCGGGAAGATGGCTTCCTCGAGCAGCTTGCGGGCGCGGTAATCCGGCCAATCGGCGGGATTGCCGTAGCGGATCGAGAGGTCGACGTCTTCCGCATCGAAATCGAGATAGGCGTCCGCTGTCATCAGCCGTAGCTGCACATCGGGCAGCCGGGCGCGCAGCTGGCCGAAGCGGGGCATCAGCCAGTCGTGTGCCATCGCATAGCTGCAGGCGATGGTGAGCGTGGCGTCCTGCCGGTGGCGGCGGCGGATCGCGTCGACACTGTCGCGGATGCGCCCGAGCCCGGCCTGGATGGCTTCTGCGAGTGCCTGCCCCGACCCTGTAAGGACGAGGCGATTGCCGTTGCGCGCGAACAGCGAAACGCCGAGGTCCGCCTCCAGATTGGAGACGTGGCGGCTGACCGCGGACTGGGCGATGTTGAGCTCGGCGGCCGCCCGCGTGAAGCTGCGATGGCGTGCTGCCGCCTCGAACACGGCGAGGGCGTTGAGCGGCGGGAGCGATTGGCGAAGGCTACGCATAGAGTGCCTTCTCATATCGAAAAGGCATCGAGTGTCCACAATTCTGTGGTTACCTGCCTGCGGGCCGCGGTCTAGCCTTGCCGAAACGGTGGGCGAGGGACGAGGGTTTGGCGACGATCATATTTGAGAACGCGCGCGTGCTGAACGCGGCCGCGAACGGTTACCGCGAGGACTGCCACGTCGTCGTGGAGGATGGCCGGATCAAGGCCGTGGACAGCGGGCCTGCAGGCGTGCGCGAAGCGGACACGATCGATCTTCGCGGCGGCGTCCTGCTGCCGGGCCTGATCGACGTGCATACGCACCCCCGGCTTTCGAGCGCCAGCGCGGCGCAGATCCTGGGGCATCCGCCCTCCTACACGACGGCGCACGCGGCGCGGATGCTGAAGCACGCGCTCGACTGCGGGTTCACGACGCTGCGCGATGTCGGCGGCGGCGATTACGGGCTTGCGAAAGCGCTCGACGACGGGCTGATCGCCGGGCCGCGCCTGTTCTACGCCGGGCGCACGCTTTCCATGACCGGAGGTCATGGCGATCTGCGTGCGCAGGAACAGGATGTGGAGCCGTGCCGCTGCCATTTGATGAACAGCATCGCGCATATCGTGGACGGTACCGATGCCGTGCGCCGTGCCGCGCGCGAGGAGCTGCGCATGGGCGCGCACTGCATCAAGATCATGCTTTCGGGCGGCGTGCTTTCGCCCACCGATCCGATCTGGATGGAGCAGTTCACGGACGAGGAGGTGGCAGCCGCGGTCGAGGAAGCGGGCCGCTGGCGCGCCTATGTCGCGGCGCACGCGCATACCGCCGAGGCTGTTGCCCGCGCCGCACGGCTTGGGGTACGCACGGTGGAACATGCGACGCTCGTTACACCGGAGGCCGCGGCCGCGCTCAGAGACGCGGGCGGCTTCGTTGTCCCGACGCTTGCCGTCGTGATGGCGCTCATCGAACGGGGAGACAGTCTCGGCCTGCCGGCGGCTGTTCGCGACAAGGCCAGGGAATTGACGCGGCTCGCGATGCAGGGCTTCGAAACCGCCTGGCGCGCGGACGTGCCGCTGGGGTTCGGGACGGACTTGCCCGGTGACCTCTTCGGGATGCAGGCGCGCGAGTTCGTCTACCGCCGCGAGGTGCAGCCTGCCGACGCCGTGCTTCGCTCGGCGACGATCGTGGGCGCGGACATACTGAAGCGGCCGGATCTGGGGCGCATCGCACCCGGGGCAGTTGCTGATCTGTTGGTCGTGGACGGCGATCCGCTGGAAGACATCGCGATCCTCGCCGAGGATGGCCGGCGCCTTCGCGCGATCATGAAGGCAGGGCGCTTCCACAAGCGCGATCTCGCGTGAGGTCGCGTTGAACGACACGGCCCGCGTAGCGACGCCGCCGGCGGCCGTCTGGGCCGCGATCTACATCGGCGTTGCCGCAGCGACGCTGCCCGCCGTGCTTCCCGTGATCATCGGCGTTTTCGCCGACCACTTCGGATACGGCATCGCGGAGGCGGGGATGATCGCCTCGCTCAACATGGGCGGCATCCTCGTCGGCAGCCTGTTATGCCCAGTGATCGCCGCGCGCCTGTCGTGGTCCGTCGCGGCGCGGTGCGGGCTTGGCGTGATGATCGCCGGAAATCTGCTCACGATGCTCGATGGGTCTTACGCTTACATTGCCGCGACGCGCGTGTTCTCCGGGCTGGGCGAGGGTGTCGTTGCCGGGATCTGCTATGCGGCGATGGGGCGTTCGGCGTGGCCGGAGCGGGCGGTGAGCCTCTATTTCGCGGGGCAATCGATCCTCGGCATCATCGGGCTCGGCAGCTTCGGCTGGATCGCTGCCACCTTCGGATGGCAGTGGTTGTTCGTGGCGCTCTCCCTCGTTGCCGTGCCGGGGTTCTGGCTCGCGCCGGTGATCGGCACGGCCCAGCAAGCGGGGCCGGTATCGGAGAGCGTGCTGCGCGTTCCCGGAAACCGGCTTGCGATCGGGGCGCTCGGCTTCGTTCTCATCTACTTTATCGGCATGGCATCTCTCTGGCCGTTCCTTGAGCGGATCGGTGTCGGCAAGGGCTTCGATGCGGGATCGGTGGCGTTCGCGCTTTCCGCGTCGGCGTTCGGCGGTCTTGCGGGCTCGCTTGCGGCCGGCGCGGTCGCGGACCGGTTGTCGCGGCGGGCGGGACTCTTCATCGGTACGGTGATCCTTGTTTGCGGCATTGCCGGGCTTGGGCTCCCTTTGGGACCGGTCGGGTTTGCGATCGCGATCAGCCTGTTCGCTTTTGCATGGCCTTTTCAATATGCGTTTCAGTTCGGTCTGCTGGCCTCCGCAGATCGCAGTGGCCGTATCGTGACGCTGACGCCGGCGATAACCGGGGGTGGACTTGTCGTCGGTCCGGCCGTGGGAGGCCTTTGTCTTCAATACCTTGGCCTCGGCACCGTCGCAGCGTTTTGTGTTGCCTGCGTGGCGATCTCCGTGGCCGGCGCGCTCTACATCAATCGCAAGGCTGGGCGCTGAGCGCGAGGGCTTCCATCACTTTTTAAGATGCTGTCACCGCAAATCTCTGCTGTTTTGCGATGCGGCCGGATGCAATTCTGATGATCGAGGCGCCGGGGTGGCCGGCGGAGGTTTCGGGAGCATCCATGTCGATCGTGAATACCGCACTCTATCCGCTGTCGGATAAAACGCGCCGTGCCGAGATCGTGGCGAACGCTGCACGGCAGCTGGACAAGGACGGTGCCGCCGCCTTTCCGGCGTTCGTGACGCCCGAGGCGCTCGCTGACATGGTGGCCGAGGCATCGGCCAGGTTCGACCGCGCCTATCGTCGCGACCAGCGGCTCGGCTTCAACCCGCAAGGTCCCCTTGCGAAGGTTGCAGACGAAGCGCTGCTGAGCCGCGCATCTCCCTATTCGATGTGGATTCTCGGTTCCGATCTCCTGGATGATGGCGGAACCCTGTGCACGCTCTATCGCTCGCCCGAGCTCATGACGCTGGCACAGGAAGCATTGGGCATCGCGCGCCTGCACGTGACCGTCGACCCGCTCATCAACGTGAACGTCACGTACATGGGAGAGGGCGACCAGCACGGCTGGCATTTTGACGACAACGACTTCGTCGTGTCGCTGTTGCTGCAGGCGGCCGAAACAGGCGGCGCTTTCGAATATGCGCCCGAGGTCGACACGGCGCCGGTGGAGGATATCCACGCCATTCTCGACGGCAATTCGTCGCGCACGCGGCTCCAGAAGGTTGAAGCGGGCACGTTGCTTCTCTTCCGGGGGCGCAAGGCATTGCACCGTGTGACCGAGGTGGCGGGCGGCAAGCATCGTATCATCGCGCTGCTCAGCTATCACACCGAACCCGGCTTCGTTTACGCGGATGAAGTGAAGAAGAACGGGCTCGGCCGCATCTCGGCAATCGCCGCCTGATGCACGGAAACGCCGATCGGGCAATCCGGCATCATTCGCGCGATGGACCTGGCGCATCAGGCTCCGTCCGCCTGCTCGCGGAAGAGGATCTCTACCGCATCACGGTGCCGCGCGCGCCAAGGCTGTCTCCCGACGGCCAGTTCATCCTTTGCCTGCTCGAACGTGCGGACAAGGATGCGGACAGGCTCGTCAGGCGCCTTCAGGTTGTCGCCCGCGAAACGGGCAAGGTGGCTGATTTCGATGTCGGCGACGATGTGCTGTTCGCGTGCTGGAGACCGGACGGGGCGATCGTCGCGGTGGTACGAAGCGACGGCGATGGCGCGCTCGTGCGCGTGGCGGAGAGAGACGGTGCGTGCCGCAACGTCGCGGTGCTGCCCGCGGTTCCCTCAGGGATCGCGCTCTCGCCTGACGGGCGTACGCTCGCGCTCGCCATGACCGTTCCCAGCACCTCTTCCGGCGCGCTTTATGTGGAGGATGCGTTCTGGCGTCTGGACGGGGTGGGCGTATTGTCCGCACCCGAGCATCTGTACGAACTCGATCTCACGACCGGTGCGCTCACGCAGCGAACGTTTGGGGAGAACCGGCCGTCGCTGCTGCCGCGCGGGCTCGCATGGTCTGGGGACGGTGCGGATATTTATTTCTCGGCCAACATCCGCTCCGAAGATGCCGGGCTCTACCGTCTGAATCGTACGTCGGGCGACGTAACGCCGCTCATCGACCGTGCAGGCCCCGATTTCGACCCCCGAGTCTCGCCCTGCGGCGAATGGATCGCATGGCGCGGTTTCGACGATCGCGGCCGTTTTCATCATGTGACGACGCTCCACGTGATGCGCAGAGATGGATCCGAACAGCGCCTGCTTGCCGACGTTGGGCAGGATATTGGCGCGCACGCATGGAACGGCGCAGGGGACGGCCTCTGGTTCTCCTACGTGCGCGCTGGGCGCCAGCACCTCGGCCACGTTACGCTCGCAGGTGCTGTCGAGGAAATCGCAACTGGTCTTGCGCCCGGTGAGGGTCTGGATGCCGAACCCTGCATCAGCGGCAACGCCGAATTCGATGCGGGGACGGAAGGTGCCGTCGTGGTCCTCGCTACGCCGGATGATCCGGGTATTCTGGCGATGGTGGCGCGTGATGGCGACATCACCACTATTGCGCGTTTCAACGACGACTGGCTTTCCGCCATCACGCTGGGCCACACGCAGTCGATCTCCTGCATCTCCGGCGATGGCACACCCGTGGATGGCTGGCTGGTTCTGCCGCCGCAGCATGAGGGCGGCCCCGTTCCGCTCATTCTCAACATCCACGGCGGCCCCGACCTCGCTTATGGGGCACAGTTTTCGTTCCGCTTTCAGCGTTACGCTGCCGAGGGTTATGCGGTGTTGCTGCCGAACTATCGGGGCAGCCTCGGCACGGATCTCGGCTTCTACGAAAAGCCGTGGCAGTTTCCGGGCGCTGAACTCGATGATCTGCTGGCATCGCTCGATGCTGTGCTGGGCGAGATCGAGGTCGATCCCTCGCGCCTGTTCGTCACGGGTCTTAGTGCCGGAGGCGCGCTTACGGCGTGGACCATCGGCAAGACCGATCGCTTTGCCGCCGCCGCCGTGCATTCGCCCGTGATCAACTGGATCAGCCACGCGCTGACGCAGGACCTTTGCAGCAGTTACACGCGGCGGATGTTCAGCACGATGCCGTGGGAGGACATCTCCGCATGGTGGGCGCGATCTCCGCTGTCACTCGCGGGGAATATCACCACACCGGCGCTCATCATCCACGGCGATGCGGATTGTCGCACGCCGATGAGCGAGGGCGTGCAGCTTTATCATGCACTGAAACTGCGCGGGGTGCCCGCGGCGCTGCTGCTGCTTCCCGGCGCGTTTCATATCCCTTCGCGTCCGTCGCAGTGGATCGAGGAGCAGGGATTCATCGTGCAGTGGTTCAACAAGCATGGCGGCCGGAATGCGAACCGGACGCAGGAATAAACCAGAAAAAGGAGGGGTGTTTAATGTCTCGGCGAATGATTCTGATCGCGTTGCTTTCGGGTACGGCCTTTGCGGCACCGGCTATGGGG
>ERZ761602.8534-NODE-8534-length-10283-cov-12.956101_pt1 | contig 10283 bp, 7 predicted proteins | sample MGYA00512165_ERZ761602 | MGnify/ENA primary metagenome ERZ761602 (study PRJEB28899, sample SAMN02445085) | bioreactor sludge metagenome | biome: EBPR sludge; isolation source: Thorneside wastewater treatment plant | place: Australia: Brisbane, Thorneside...
TAAACGTTTTATTCAACCAGGCCACCACCGGATTTGTCAGCGGAATCTCGTATGCCTACAAAGGCAACACGATAACCGGTTCAAAGCTTGGAAATGATTTCAAATGGGGGACCATCAAAAACATAATTGACTATAATCAGCAACGGGATCGTGAAATTATCCGGCAAGGAAACGATAAGACAAAATCCGCTCAGCCAGAGCCAGGTTCAACACCATCTAATATAGAGTGGGAATGGCCGGGACAGTTCGATCTTCACGCCATCCTGAAAGGTCTTTCACCCGGAGACCTCCTTCACGCAGACCCGCAACCGGAAGTTGATCCTGAAAAAGCGTTGAGACTGAGAAAGCGGAAGAAGCGGAAGATTTCACATTAACCCATTGGTAAAATAAACATTTCCAATACTCGAAGATCAAACCGTTCCGGTTGAGTAAATTTATATCATAATAACTATTCGAATGTTTACTACTTCGATTTCTTAATTAACCTATGTCATGAGCACTCACACAATATCCATTAATTCAGATCAGGCATCAAACGAAGATCTATTAAACAGAAGAAAATTTGCTGAGGAAATCTCGTCTAACATCTCAAATCATTTTGCAACAAGCAGTCAAAGTTTAGTCATTGGTATTCACGGCCCGTGGGGCAGTGGCAAATCAACCCTGCTGAATTTTGTTAAAGACGAGATCAAGAAGTTGGAGTCATACCAAAAAGCACAGGCACCAAAGGGCGGATTTTGGAGCAAGCTTTTTAGCAAGAGCAAGAATACCGCTGAAGCAAAGTTATTTATCCTTGAGTTTAATCCCTGGATGTTCTCTGGGAAACAACAATTACATGGCATCTTCTTAAATGAGCTCGCTCTGAAAATAAAAAGCGAAAAACAAAAACACCGATCAAAGCTAAAAAAACTTGCTCGCGGACTAAGTTGGGTAGGAGGTTTAGGTGGTATTGGTGATGTTGGAAACCCAATAGAACAGTTTGCAGAAATCTCCATTGAAGACCTAAAGGCTGAAACAAACAATCTTTTGGAGAAGGAACAAATTCAAGTCCTTATAATTATGGATGATATTGATCGGTTAGCTCCGATTGAAATCATTGAGATTTTCCAACTGATCAAACTCAATGCAAATTTCAGCAACACCATATTCTTAATCTCTTTTGATAAAAGTGCGGTGATAAGTTCAATCAATGAGCATTACAAACTTGACGGTGAAAAGTATCTTGAGAAAATCGTTCAGGTTGATTATATCTTACCGTCCATTCTTTCCGAAGATATGGAAGCCATGTTCTTCAAATCACTGAATGCCACGATTGATAATCTACAAATCAAATTTACAGTTGGGGATTTAACGACACCTTGGCTTATAGTCGGTTTAAAATTCTATTTTAATAACATACGTGATATAAATCGCTACTTCAACAGCATAAATTTCCGACTTCCAACTATACACGAAGAAGTCAACATCCATGATTTTCTTATTCTGGAGGCTATGCGATTATTTGATTATAAGTCTTACGAGATAATAAAAGATTCTTATAAGGCAGCGCAACAACTTGGCGAGAAATCATACTTCTCCAAACGAATGGCTAAACTCAGAAAAGAAAGTGTTGGACTTTTTGATCATTTGTTCACGTCAAATTCATATATATTGACCGAAAGCCAGTACAGATTGAGAGATTTAGAATTCTTTGATAGGTACTTTTCTCTTTCAATCGCAAAGACTGATATGCGCGAAAAAGAATTGCGCGAGTTCCTTAATTTCCCCAGTACCCGCACTAACCTTCTTATTAATATTATTAGGAACAAGAAAGTCGATTTCCTTCTGAGGCGTCTTTCAGCCAATCCAACGCAATTCCAAAATGTAGATTCATTAGAAATAACCGCATCACTGATACATGTCTGGGATGACTTTCAAAACGAATTTACAGAGTCATGGCGAGAAGTTTGGACCGTTATTAAGATTATCATATTGAGCCACTCCGATGGTCACGCTGCTACCCGGAACCTTATCAAAGAGTTGATTTCCTCAAAATCATATTTTAGCCCTGCTCAGTTTGTGTTTATCTGGACACTACTCGATGCAGTTAGGGTTAAGCAAGGAGAAATTCACTCTGATTTGTACCCATACATGGACCTGATCAAATCTAAACGGAATGAGTTGGAAAATTACTTCAAGCTTATGCTTGAAAATCATCGCTATTCATTTCTCTACAATAACAATTATCATAATCTTTATAAACGCATATTTTTGCCGAGTCTTGCCAGTTATCAGCCTGAAATTTATAACAACGAATTCAAGAATCTCATAAAGGATGATCGATCCATTTTTAATGTCATAGATATCTTCGTGCTGAGAGATACGGCCACGAAGGTAGCTTTTAGTATCGATACGAAATATATCGATGTCCTATTGAAAGGGGAGCTTTATAGTGAATTTGTATCAAGATTGAAAAGCTATAACCTCGGGACTTTATCAAAAGTAGACGCTGAAGCAGTTCAAGGGCTAACTGCATATTTCGAAAAGGATGAAGATCCGTTTCGCGATAATCGAAATTCAATGAGTTCATAGAATAGAATCTAATCGCAGTTGTCTTTGAACTGACCTGTTTTCCTTTCGTCCGAATTAATTCTGAAGCAAAAGTGCGCAAGGCCAGCTTCGTCTGGTCAAAAGCTTCCGGCATAAAATTATCGGTGCCTAACGGCCTTGACTCTTGTTTCAAATTTATTCCTTTTCCTTTTGCCCGGTCGGCTGCCCTTAGCGCTTTGAAGGGCCCCATAATTAATTCTTACGATTATGGAAAACAGCAATGATCAACACAAACCCCTCGAAGTCGCGGAGATTCAACTCTCCTACAAGTCAAACGTGAAACCTTCCATGCGACCCAGGATTTCAACTTCACGTGATGTTAGAAATGTATTTATGAACTCCTGGGATTTGTCAAGACTGGAGTTGCAGGAACAATTCAAAGTACTATTTGTAAACAGGGCCAACCGCGTCTTGGGAATCTTTGAACTTTCATCCGGTGGCACAGCCGGAACTGTAGCTGATCCCAAACTCATCTTCATCGCAGCTTTGCGTGTCGGTGCGCATGGTATCCTGATGGCACACAATCACCCTTCCGGAAATCTGCAACCCAGCGAGTCCGACATTGACCTTACCCGAAAAGTGAAGGAAGCCGGCAAGCTGCTTGACATTCAGTTGATGGATCACATCATCCTTACTGTTGAAGGTTACTACTCATTCTCGGATGAGGGGTTGATATAGACTTGACTTGTCAGGATAATTCCTTGCTTGCGACCTCGCCTTTGCTCAGGCGTGAGGAGATCGCCCACTAATTTCTTAAATTGGTTCGTAATAAAGGTATATAGGAAACTAGTTTCCTATATACAATCGTTGGCGGTAATGCTTCAGGACAAACAGGGAACATATGACATGTGACATAACATTTGGACTTGGTGACTTAAGTGATCTCATTAGCATCCTGACAGCGTTGGTTCTACTTCTTTGGTTTTATTATTCGCAGCGACAAATTCTTTCCGGTAAATATTTTTCTGAGGTAGCAGGCATTTACGCTGGTTTTACAACTCCTAAGACTCAGGCTCAGCACAATGGACAAATGCACGCTGGAATAATAATGAACATTAGGAGTGTTGACAGTCGAGGTTTTTTTAAGGGAGATTTTGATTATGCCGAAACTGAAAGCTATACACAGGGTGATCAACACGTCTTTGGATTAATAACAGACGGAGTTTATTCATTCTATGGTGACTTCGATTTTGAGATATATAGAAGTAAAAAGAGAAATCCTTTTAAGTTAAAAGAAAATAGAATTTACAAAGGGAATTTATACATCGTGGACAGGATGGACTTCAAACTTGAGGATTATAAATTGGAAGACTATTTGATCGCGGAGTTTTCTGCAATTCACTATAGAGAAATGGAGACCATAAAGTTTAAACTAAACAAAGTTCATAGAAAAGGAAGCCAGAAGTTCCCAGATGAATTTGTCCTTTATAGAAGCTCTGGATTAAATTTCGAACCGTATAAAAATTTAAAAACGATCGTATTCCCGCGGACGAGAGTTGATAAATGAAGCACAACCGCCAACAAAAGCTATGCGCCATTGCGTTATTAATTATTTTTAAAAGCCAAAGCAACGACTCATAGCCAGACATTCAGCGCGGCCACGAAGCACTGGGTATGCTTCCTTAATCAGGAAATTACATCGCGCAAGAGAAATATTCGTACGCTGGCACACGACTAAATAGTTTACTGCAATGACGAAACGCAAAATCGATGCCTCGTTTGAGCTAGCGAGGTATTTTGATAAAGGAACTAAGGTGACTGTTTCAGTTGAGCAGTATAATGAGGCATTAGCTGCGGTTGATAAGAAAGAAATCGCCAACATGGTCTATCATAGACTTCATGCAAGATACCTAAAGCCATTTCTTTTCAAGGACAAAATCTATAAGAATGAATACAAGAATGGATTTTCGATCATGGCGAATTTTTGCCTGTTGATAGAAACACTTCATTCATTTAAAAATGGCTGGAGTGATAGCAACGGAAGATCAGGGCAGGCTTTCAAGGATTTTTTTAACAGTGACAAGAATTTCAAAGAACTGAAATCAAGAGGAAATGAAATCTATGTGAATATCAGGTGCGGCATCCTTCACCAGGGAGAGACAACCAACGGATGGAAAATTGATCGCGATGACAGAACGTTGATTGATGGTAAAACGATTCACGCAGTGACCTTTCAAAAGAGACTGGAAAAATCGCTGGAAGAGTATCGAGATTCCTTACAAGATGAAAAATGGGATTCCGAACTGTGGGACAATCTCAGGAGGAAGATGAGGAAGATCATTTCAAATTGTGCGAAACATCAATAGCAGGCCACATTAATGAAAAATGCTTATATCGGATACACCTACCAACAGTATGTAACCTCTTTGCTGTTGACAAAGATGGATGTGGAGCGGGAATTTGATCTCATTGAAATCGAAGCTGCGGACGGAACTAATGATTTTGACGATGTAAAAATCCGATCAGGCGATCATAACTTTCATTTCCAAATCAAGGATTTCGATCATGTTTCCTTAAGCACGCTTGAGCTGAAGGGCGACACGATCGTTATAAATGGTAAAGCGCACAAACTCTCCACATCCAAGAATGTAATTTCTTTCAGGTATATCGATATCCGACAGGACAGTGAAATACTCGGATTACCGGCCTATAAGCTTGGGCCTCTATATATCGTGTCATTGAGCAGGGAGGAGATTGAGGACAGGATCAGCGAGTTGTATAATCTCAATCCCGAACGAGAATCCATCATGAACAAGTTTTTTGGAGCATGTTTGGACAATCGAAAGCTGAAAATTGAGAGAAAAGATTTGCCCTCTATACAGGTTTTTGACACCAAACTGCTCGAACCAACTATTGATGTTGGAAGGAAACATCTGGAGTTTGAAAATATGTTGATGATTGAAGGGAGACCTGGTATTGGCAAAAGTCATTTGGTCAATAGCCTGATCAAGGAATATCGAGGCAGCATCCATTATAGATTTTGGATTTCTAGTCAGGATAAAGACTACGAGCAAAGACTCAAATATTCCAATTTTATTTTTGATTTCTCCAAGAAGCTATTCAATGACCAGGTAGCACGGAAAGCAGATGCCATTGTGAAGAAGCTTTGGGAATTGAAAAAAGTCGTGATCATTGACGGACTCGACCATGTCGAAAACTACAATGCTACAGAGCTGAAGAAATACATAGACTTTATTGAGAAATTACAAACCAAATGCAAGACCATCGTCTTAACACGACCGTTGCAATATAAGCTCACCTGGAACAAGCACGAGCTGATCAACTGGAATGAAACGCAGACCCACAAAGTACTGGACGAGCTTTTTCATATTACGGACTATACGATCGCTGGCAAAATTTACTCAATCACAAATGGATACCCGATCCTGGTAAGGTATTTGGCCGAGCACTATAAAAAACACAATGCTATTCCCGATCTGAATACATTAAGCAGCGTTGACGAGTACTACACTTCGATATTTAGAGAGAATGTCCGTACGAAAAGTGCCCTTACTCTTTTCTTGTGTTGCCATTCCTTTTATACAAAGACAGAGATCAATTTATTTTTGAGTGAAGAATTAGCAGTAATTGTTAATGAGTTCATCGATGACTATTCCTATTTATTTGAACGGAGGCTCAATCGGGTTTCGTTGCTTCACGATAGCTTCAATACGTATCTGCGCAAACAGAATATTGACTACTCAGCGAGATTAACGGCAGTAAACCAGATCGTTTTTAAATCGATCATTGACATGGATCACCGTTTTCTTTCACGCTTGTCTTTTTTCGATCTCGATAAGCGAATGCGAAAGGAAATTGTCGTCAAATATTCCTCGATTTCGATTTTTGCTACGCTTATTACGGAGGTAGTTGACATAGAATCGATCCGAGCGTTTTATGCTCAAATCCGAGAATTGATCCGGGAGTTGTCTCCCGATGACCTGTCGCTTGAAAATTATTATGAGCTATCACTAATTATTAACATTGTAAACAGAGACCATACTTCAACCCTCAATGGATTTCTGTATACCTATGTAAGAACGCTGCTCTTCAATGGATATACAGAGGATGACATTACAAGTTCAGGGTATCTGTTTGCTATGCTGTATTATTTGCAAACCGGCAATGCCGACCTGTTGTTGAATCTGACGAGTGACGATTTCTACGACACGAACCATTTTGTTGAAAACCTAAACGAAGAGATCCAGAAAGAGGTGTTCTTCTTTGACAAGCACAAATTGGTTTTGTCAAAATCGAAGATCGAAAAACTATTTGTCAGGGACTCGGAACAAGGTTTTAGAGAAAAAGTGACATTCGTTCTTGAAAACTTGTTTCTTCATGAGAAGTACCAACTTGATTTTCCAGAACTAACAGCATGCATTAAGAAATATGTTGAATCAGAAGATGAAGAATCGATTTATTTCTTAGAGGATTTCTTGGAGAAGTATGATGTGCGTGATTTTTATGCGCGATGGATTCTTGGTGACGCAAAGAAAAACTTATTAGCATTGGGGCACATCACGCAATCGAACGACCACCTAAATCTGTCATTGAAAGACTTTATTTCTAAGTACCGGGATCTTGGTGGCTTCAAGTTGTCGGATGAAGTATTGAATTACATTCGTCTTTCATTGCACAATAAAACAGCAATCGACCTTTCAAGTATTTCTGCGTTTTGGGCTAAGTACTATAATAGGAAGGACTATTCCATGACAAGTATTCCGAACGCTTTACGGATATTTGAGAAGCTGAGATTTATCAGCCGAAGGGAGTCAATCCGATTAATTACGGCAATCCAGGAGCAATCGGAAAAGGGTTATCGCGGTCTACTGGTTGACTATATCGAATTGCATACTCCTGATATCGTTGATTTCCTAGTTGACACCTATAGCCTTGATGACTTGCATATTTCTTGGTTCACCTTACCTACTAAATACATCAATCGGTTTCCTAATAGCTTATTTGAGTTTTCAATGAAGGAATTATTGAAATACCACAGCTCCAGAGAGATCGATTTCGTTGACATTGAAAATGTCATCCGTTCGGATAGGCGTGACGAAGTGAGGCGTATTTTAGAAGTAACAAAATTCAGCGTGCGTGCAAAAGGAAGCAAACAAATTGGTCTTCTTAAGAGAAATAGAATTCCCTTCAAGAAATACGCTGATGACACTTCATCGTACAGGCAAAATAGTCAGGAACGGTTGGCAAGCGGAATACTGACATCAAAGGATAGAAAAATGATTGTTGAAAAGAATCTGAAACCTGAGGACATAGCTGGTCTCGGTGATGGAAATTACTCAACATTGGCTGATGTGAGCCTCTTCAAAGCATTTCCTAAAGACAGAATAAGAAAAAGCATGAAATCTATTCTGCATCATGCGTTAATTGGTAAAGTGAACACGCTTAATTCATTCCACAATCTGTTCTATTTTCCCGGAAACCTACCTAAGTTGTTCACTGAATACAAGGTTGAAGCCGATTACGATGAGCTTTTCGAAAGTTTTAGAAGGTACTTGGAATTATCAATGTTTGACGTTAATAGCGAACCCTCTCGTAAGAAATCTGATGTTTAAAGTTGAGTTATACTAGTGGCAAGAAATGCATCGTTATATTTTCGAAATTTCCCCTTGCGCCATTTCGGGAAATATGACTTTAAATATTGTATCAAAGTCGAATTTCTGAACAGGAAGGTTGTTATAAAGTGTCGTCACCTTTTGTTGAAAGGTTCCTTTTCGATCCGACTTGATCAGGTCGTCCCAAAGACCGAAATGTTTTAATGCTAGTTCGATGTATTCCCAATATGAACTATAATATTGCACCGCGTTATTTGCAAAAGCTATCCATTCGGTCGGCTTGTAGTTGAACCCTATTATTCTTCTATCCTTGATTGAATATAGTATGCAAATCAGTTTGGCATGAGTAAATATGTTCTCTACAAATATGCGGTTGTTGAAGGAAGAACAGAGTTTGTAAATTAAAATAGTAGCATCTGTTTCATAACCCTCTTTAATTGCCCGATAAGCAATTTCATCCTCTTGCGTAAGGATGTAACCTTTTTTAAAAAGCGCCTTGAGAGGCGCGAAGCTACCCATCTTCGGATTTTTAAGTATCACTTGAAAGGCTGTCATGCCATTTTTCGCCTTAGCATTCACATCAAATTCCAAGTGAACACTTGTCATCAGAAATTCTATAAAAGCTGTGTCTTCCTGCTTAGCAGAAACCAGCCATCCGAAGAATAGTGGTTGACCCTCTTTGTCAGTTGAATCCAATTGCAGCACTGAATTTAGATGAGTTGTTTCTTCTTCATCTAAATCCCGCAATAGATGCCTGACAGAATCAAACACTTGAGCGTGAAAACTGCGCAGTCGCTTTATTTCCTGAATTACAGCATTTGATTTTCCCTTTACTTCTTTAAGTCTGTCTGCAATTGCGTCCTGCCGTTCATTTTCCCTAAATTGCTCTACTCTTTTTTGTTCGAGTTCCCGGAGTTCCAAGTCACGAATTCGTTTTGATTCTTCTTGTTCCTGTAAGCGTTTATTGAAATCAAAAAAGAAAATTTGATATTCCACCTCATCGAATTGAACATCAGTCAAGGATACTGACTTTTTGATCCATTTTGAGTGAACCTCATTATCCTGACTTAGAAATGGATATTTATACTCACAGGCAAGTTTGAATTCGTCAATGGTCTCGTCCAGTTTAAAGAAGTTCTGATATTTCGTTAGATACTTTATATCACGTTCGAGTTGAGATTGGTCGCGAACATTAAAATTGTCCAGAATCCAAACCAGATAAATACCCTGCTCCTTATAAAAATCATGTCGGCTCAGGATATATCGGAGAGAAAGGTCAGAGAGTTGAATTTCAAAAACGATTTCTTTTTCGTGGTACTTACAGTACACATCGGGTCTGCGCTTTTCTGAACCGCGAACAATAAACCGGTCGTCAATGGCAGGGGAAGATGGATCGATACCCGGTATGTTGCGCAGTCTTTCTCCAATCTTGTTTTTCAATTCCTTATGCCGGGTACTTTCTTTGGCTTTGAGAATTTTAGTAAACTGCTCAAGCTCTGCCGGAGACAAGTTCTCATCTTTCAGGATGCAGTACTCTGCATTCTTTTGGTGTTTAAAGTGAAGTCTATCATACTTGCTGGTTGACACTTCAAGCTTCTGGTGACATTCGCAGCAATACAATTCAAATTCATCTTTATGAAATTGCCTTCGCACTTCAAAGGCAGCCTTTTTCTTATCGAACACATCATCCGCCTCAAGGATCTCGCCTGAAAGCTTATCGAAACCAATTTTTATTGATCGCTCGTATCGTGCCATATTCCAGTGTGTTTCAAAGATGAAGTTATGACCTTGGACTGAAAAGACTGTCACAGCGTAATTATTAGACCAATCTTTTAATCGTTCCCGCTTTTTTTGAACTGCACTTCAGGTAACTAAAATCGTTTTAGAGAGCCCATAAAGGGGTTGAACATTTGACTTGAAATGGATACATTAAAATGTATCTTTTATCTTTATCATAACTGTATTATTTTTGTTTGGATTCAATTTTTCTAATAGACCTCTTCTTAGCAAATTTCACTTTACTCCTGGTTATCCAGTAATGTGACTCACACGTAAATCCCCAGTTGCCAATAGAAGGATAAAGTGAAACGGTTTCACCATTATAAATCAATTCCCAATCAG
>ERZ761602.8535-NODE-8535-length-10282-cov-3.044295_pt1 | contig 10282 bp, 8 predicted proteins | sample MGYA00512165_ERZ761602 | MGnify/ENA primary metagenome ERZ761602 (study PRJEB28899, sample SAMN02445085) | bioreactor sludge metagenome | biome: EBPR sludge; isolation source: Thorneside wastewater treatment plant | place: Australia: Brisbane, Thorneside...
TTTTTTTGGGGACGTTTAGTTCCGGAGTTTGTGTTCGAGCAGCTCGCCCACCAGCGCCGGGTTCGCCTTGCCTTTGGAGAGCTTCATCACCTGGCCCTTGAGAAAATTAAGCGCGGCCGCCTTGCCCGCGCGGTAGTCCGCCGCCGGCCCTGGATTGGCGGCGATGGCCTCGTCACAAAACTGCTCCAGCGCGCCTGTGTCGCTGACCTGGGCCAGACCTTTCCGCTCGACGATCTTCGCCGGTGACTCGCCGGAGTCGAACATCTCGACAAACACATCCTGGGCGATCTTGGAACTGATCTTCCCGGAATCCACCAGGTCCACGAGCTCGGCGATGGCCCCCGGTGCGAACTTCAATGCCGCCAAGCCCGGCAGCTCCAGGTCGGCGGGATCGATGCCCATCGCGGCCTGTTCGGCCTTCGCGGCGTCCGTCGCCTCGGTCAGCTTCGCCCGCAGATTGTTGATTACCCAGTTGGCCAAGGCCTTGGGGCTTTTTGCACCCTTGGCAATATTCTCAAAATAATTTCCCAGCGCGACGTCGTTCTTGAACACCTCGGCGTCGCCCGCCGCAATTCCATATGCCGTGATGAAGCGCTGCTTGCGCGCGAGCGGCAGCTCGACGACCCGTAATTTCACCTCGGCCAGCCACTCGTCCGCCGGCTCGAACGGCATCAGGTCCGGTTCGGGAAAGTAGCGGTAATCGTGCGCGTGTTCCTTCGAGCGCATCACCTCCGTCATGCCGGAGACGTCGTCCCAGCGCCGCGTTTCCTGGTTGAGTTTTTCGCCCTTCGTCACGGCTTCGATCTGCCGGGGAATCTCGTATTGCAACGCCCGCCGCACGCCGCTGAACGAGTTCATGTTTTTGATCTCGATCTTGGCGCCGAGTTCCTTTTGTCCCTTCGGGCGCACGCTCACGTTCACGTCACAACGGACCATGCCCTTTTCCATGTCGGCATCGCTCACGCCGGCGTACACGAGAATGTCCTTCAACGCGTTCAGGTATTCGTAGGCCATGTCCGCGCTGGTGAGGTCCGGCTCGGAAACGATCTCCAGCAACGGCACGCCCGCCCGGTTGAAATCGACACCGCTCTGCCGGTCGAAATGGTTATTCTTGCCGACATCCTCCTCGAGGTGCGCGCGGGTGATGCGCACGCGCTGGAGGCCGCCCGCGAACTCGAAATCGACATGCCCGCCGAGCGTGGAGGGAAAGGCGAGCTGGGTGACTTGATAATTCTTGGCGACGTCCGGGTAGAAATAATTCTTCCGGTCGAACACCGCGTGGCGGGGAATCTGGCTGTTCAGAAGATGGCCCGTCAGCACCGTCAGGCGCAGCGCCTCCTCGTTGGCGACCGGCAGCACGCCGGGCAGGCCGAGGCAGACGGGGCAGACGTTGGTGTTGGGCTCGGAACCGAACTGGTTCGGGCAGCCGCACCACATCTTGGATTTCGTCTTGAGCTGGACGTGTGTTTCGAGACCGATGTTGACTTCAAATTCCATAACGGCGGGAGGTTTCTGCCACAGCCCGCACCGCTTGAACATCGTAAATTCAACGGCTTCGCCACCGCCGCCGCGCCACCCGTCCGGCAGCCCACGCTTGACACCGGTCCGGTTACTCTCTATCTCCCGCAGCAGCTTTCAGCCTCCACGGTTAGTTGACATCGCCGATGTCCCCGGTGGCTGGGGCGTTTCGAGGCACGGAGTTTAACCAGGGCCTCCCGTCGCGCGAGCCGCGACACATTCTCCTCCAATCCGGCGGGCCGAGACATGTAACACTTGCCGGAATCACATCACATAATGCATCCGAATCAATCGTCCGGGCAGCGGCGCAGGTCGCGGTTTCGTCCGCGACGCAACCGTAGTAACCGGCCGCCCGGCGGCCAGCCCCGTCAAGGTGGCCAGCCTCATCCAGGCCGCAGCTTTCACCAACCCCATCAGTCGCCGCGGGCGGCCCAACCGGTGGCGGAGCCCGTGCCACTGGAGGTGTTTCAACAGGAGGGAAATGTCTTTGGCAAATTGTTGCCGGAGTTGCAACGCGCCTTGAGCGAGTCCGGTTACGCCCGGCCCACCCCGGTGCAGACCCAGTGCATCCCGCATTTGCTCGAAGGTCGGGACCTGCTCGGCAGTGCGCAGACCGGCACTGGTAAGACGGCGGCGTTCACGCTGCCGCTGCTGCAGTATCTTCACGAACACCCGCTGCCGCCGGTGGCGCGGCAACCCCGCGTGCTCATCTTGGCCCCCACGCGCGAACTGGCTGCGCAGATCGGCGATAGCATCGCCACCTACGCCCGGCACCTCAACCTGACGCACACGGTGATCTTTGGCGGCGTGGGCCAGCATCCGCAGGAGAAGGCGATGAACCAGGGGGTGGACCTGCTCGTGGCCACGCCCGGCCGCCTGCTCGACTTGATGAACCAGGGCATCGTCGAGTTCGACGGCATCGAGGCGTTTGTGCTGGATGAGGCAGACCGCATGCTCGACATGGGTTTCATTCACGATGTGCGCCGGGTGATCGCGGCGCTGCCCAGCCAGCGGCAGTCACTCTTCTTTTCGGCGACACTCGCCCCGGAGATCGTGGAACTGGCCAACGCCATGTTGAACGATCCCGTGCGCGTGACCATCGCGCCCGAACAGCCCACGGTCGAACGCATCGAGCAGCGGGTCATGTTTGTGGAGAAGCAACGGAAGGACGCCCTGCTGATTTCCCTGTTTGACCGTCCGGAGATGGACAAGGCGATTGTCTTTGTGCAACGCAAGCGCGCGGCGAACCAAGTGACTCAGAAACTGCTCGCGGCGGGCATCAACTCGGCCGTCATTCACGGCAACAAGAGTCAGAGCGCACGCACGGCCGCCCTGGAAGGCTTCCGCTGCGGCCGCGTGCGTGCCCTCGTGGCCACCGACATTGCCGCGCGCGGGTTGGACGTGGACGGCATCACGCACGTCATCAATTACGAATTGCCGGTCGAGCCGGACACCTACGTGCATCTCATCGGGCGCACGGCCCGCGCGGGGGCGGGGGGCGATGCCGTCAGTTTCTGCATGCCCAGCGAGCGCAATCAATTGCGGGACATCGAGCGCCTGATCCGCAAATCGATTCCCGTGGACCGCGAACACGGCGAGCATTCGGACGCCGCCGAACATGCTTCAGGCGCGGCGGCCAAAGCACCTCCCCGGGGTCAGCGAAACCAGGGCTCGCCTCAAGGCCAGGGCCGGGGTCGTCCCGGCGGTGGCGGTGGTGGAGGAGGCAAACGGGGCAAGCGTTGGAAGAACAAACGCAAAGTGTCCTCGCCGCAGTTGCAACACGTTTCGCCGATCTTGCGGGGCTTGCAGGCCTCGAGCCCGAACAGTCCCTCGCACGGCAATCGCGAGGGGGCCAATCGCAGCCGTCCGTTTGGTGGCCCGCGCCGCCAGCGCGCCCGTCCGCCGCGCCCCTTCGGCGTGTAGGCCGGTGCCCGGCGGCCCGGAGGTTGATGATCATCCACCACGGTGGGCTTGCTGATGTCCGACTCACGGATCACGATTGAAGCAGTTCGCGAAGCTGCCGGGCGCATCCGGCCGTTCGCGCATCGCACACCCGTGCAAACCTGCGCGACGGCTTCCGGGTTGGCCGGTCGCGAAGTGTTCTTCAAGTGCGAGCTGTTTCAAAAAGTGGGGGCGTTCAAGTTTCGCGGTGCCTGCAACGCGGTCTTCAAATTGACCGATGCCGAAGCGGCGCGCGGCGTGGTCACGCAGAGTTCGGGCAATCATGCACAGGCGCTCGCGCTGGCGGCGAAGTTGCGTGGCATCGCGGCCCACATCGTCATGCCGACGAACACGGCGGCGGCCAAGGTGAACGCGGTGCGGGAATACGGCGCACGGGTGATCCTCTGTGAGCCGACGCTGAAGTCGCGCGAGGAAACCGCGGATCGCGTGGCCCGGGAAACCTGCGGTATTTACGTGCCGCCGTACAATCACGCGGACGTGATTGCGGGGCAGGGGACCGTGGCCCTGGAATTCCTGGAACAGGTGCCTGACCTGGACGCGATCGTCGCGCCCGTGGGTGGCGGCGGGTTGATCAGTGGTCTGTGTGTGGCTGGCAAATCATTGCGTCCGGAGCTGCGGGTCTTTGCCGGTGAACCGGCCGGAGCGAACGATGCGTTCCGCTCCAAGCAGTCCGGTCGGTTGATTCCGCAGGAGGCTCCGCAAACCATCGCTGATGGGTTGCGCACCAGTCTTGGTGATCTGACCTGGCCGTTTGTGCGCGATGTGGTGGAGGGGGTGATCCCCGTTGGGGAGAACGAGATCGTGCAAGCCATGCGACTCATGTGGGAACGCGCGAAGTTGATGATCGAGCCCAGCAGCGCCGTCGCCGTGGCGGCCGTACTGACGGACGAGTTCAAGAACTTGGGCGGCCTGAAGCGCGTGGGCGTGGTCCTCACCGGCGGCAACGCTGACCTCGATCATCTGCCTTGGTGAGCGGGAGGTGGTAAAGGAATGGTGGAGTTTTGGAGTGATGGGGTCTGTCACTCCAGTGTTCCACCGCTCGAACATTTCACTTCAACCCGGCGTTGAGATTCCTTTGGTGAACAACAGGCGCAGACTGTTCAGCACCACGATGACCGTGCTGCCTTCATGCCCGAGGACGCCGAGCGTCAGGGGAATCTGTCCGGCGAGCGCAAACCCGACCAGCAGGAGCACCGTGCCGAGCGAGATGAAAAGGTTCTGCTGAATGACCCGGCGGGCGCGTTGACTGAGTTCATAGGCCGCCAGGAAATTTTCGAGGCGGTCGCGCATGAGCACGACATCCGCCTGTTCCAATGCCGCGTCGGATCCGCGCGCACCCATCGCCACACCCACATGGGCGGCGGCGAGACTCGGCGCGTCATTGACACCGTCGCCGATCATGGCGACGCGCCCGCCGGCTTCCCGTTGTTTGACGATGTACGCGAGTTTGTCATCCGGCCGCAACTCGGCCCGCACTTCGTCGAGTGGGAGTTCCCGTTGCATGGCTTCGGCGTTTTCGCGTCGGTCACCGGTGAGCAGCACGGTCTTGAGTCCGGCCTGGCGAAGCGCGGTGATCAGGTCAGCCGCTTCCGGGCGAAGCTCGTCATGAAACTGGATGTGAGCGACCAGTCTTTCCGTGGCCAGCCAGACTTCGGGCTGGGGCAGGCGGGAAGAGCTTTCCCGCGGCAGTTGTTTCAACAATTCACGCGTCGGCCCCGCCGCCAGTGACTCGATGAATTCGCGTCGGCCGAGCAGGCAGAGAGATTCATCGATGCGTCCGGAAACTCCCTGGCCGGCGACCGATTCCAAGTGATCGATTTCGCGAGCCTGCCAGCCCAGATGGCGGCCGTGTTCCGTAAGTGCGCGGGACAACGGGTGCGTTGAGTGCCTGGCGAGCGACCAGGCAATTTCGCGTGCTTCCGATTCAAGTTGTGCGGGGATGGCGCGGAGTGATTCGACGGAGAGTTGGCCGGTGGTCAACGTGCCCGTCTTGTCGAGGGCCACGACATTGACTTCCGCGAGCATCTCGACGGCGGCACCCCCGCGAAACAGAATGCCGCGTTTGGCGGCCCACGCAATGGCCGCGAGAATGGCCGAAGGAATCGAGAGCACCAGCGCACAGGGCGAAGCCACCACCAGAAGCGTCATCGCGCGATAGAAGGCACTGGCGGAATCGGCGGTGGAGAGGAAGGGTGCGAGTCCGTATCCGCGCCACCAGACGAAGAACATTACCACCGTCAGGCACAGGACAATCACGGTGTAACCACTCCCGAAACGATCCGTGAATCGTTGCGATGGCGCCTTGCTGCGCTGCGCCTCGCGAATGAGGTGGATGATCTTTTGCAGCGCACTCTCGGTGGCCGGCCGCAACACCCGGGCCTGCACCGCGCCCCAGAGATTCAACGTGCCGGCGAAGACCGTGTCGCCCAGTCGTTTGTCCACCGGCGCGGATTCACCCGAAAGAGTGGACTCATCGGCGGCGGTGGAGCCCTTGGTGATCTGCGCGTCCACGGGGAACTGGGAATTCGGTTTGATGGCCAGCACCATGCCCGCGGCAAGTTGTGCCACCGGTCGTTCGTTTTCCCGGCCGGCCGCATCGATCACGGTCGCGGTCTTCGGGGCTTCTTTGAAGAGTGAGGCAATTTCCCGTTGTGTGCGGCCGAGGGCATAATGCTCCAAGGCTCCGGAAAGCGAGAAGAGGAAGAGCAGCATTGATCCCTCGCCCCACGCACCAATGGAGGCGCTGCCCGCCGCGACCGCCAGCATGAGAAAGTGGACATCCACTGTGCGCTTGCGCAGCCGTTCCCAAGTTTCCCCGACGGTGAACCAGGCTCCGGCGATATAGGCGGCGATATAGAGGGCCAGACCTGGTGTTTCAGCCGGCGTGAAGTAGGCGGTCAACCCCAGGACGCCGCAAATCACCGCAGCCAGCAGTTGATGCTTCCACTCGTCGGCGTGGTCGTGGTCGTGGTCGGCCGGTAACGCCAGTTCGCGTTGAACGAATCGCGGCAGCGGGAATTTTTTCCAGTGCCAGAATTTTGGCGCGGTGGGGCAGGTGATCCGGGAGAAGGTGGTTCCTTCACCGGTGCGCGTGACGTTGATCTGTGAACGTCTTGCGGCATCCAGTGGGTTGGGGCAGGTGGAGCAGTCATTGGTTCCCGCCAACAGGCCGCAGCCGGTGGTTTGGCCTGATTTGGATCCCGTCAAAATGGCCCGTTCTACTTGTTGCTCCAGTTTGGTGGAGTCGGCGGCTCCCATGGTCGCCAGGCTCAAGGCTTCGGCCTCGGGCGACAAAGTGACCGCCTCAAGCTTAGGCTCCGTGGCGATCACATCGGCCAAGGCCCGCGCGAGGCAGGTCGGGTTATTTCCATCGCCGCAGGTTGCCGTTTCACCGGAATTCACGGTGGCATTGTGGGGCGGCATCCCACGGAATTCCAGTCGTCCTTTGCGAATAGTTGATCTCCATTCGCAAGAAGCGTGGCTCACTATAACGTTAATCACATAACTCACCCCGCTTTCTTTGGCGGGTTCCACGCCCAAGTACCCTCGAAATCTCTAGCGCAGAAATGGATTGACTCGAAGTGGGTCGTTATACCATAACTTTCCTCGAATTGGGGCAATATGGTGCAGGCCACCGGCCCAGTCAGCCCATGTCCGAAAGCGCGACCAGCTTAACTCAAGATTACCATGGCTTTTTTCGCCATGGCATTGATGACAAGCGTCGGCTGCAAATTCCGGCTCGCTGGCGGCCTTCGGGGGAGAACTTCGAGCTGACCATCATGATCTGGACCGGGCACGCGGCGGGAACCTGTTTGCGCGTTCTGGCCCCCAAGGAAATGCGCGAGCTGCGCGACAAACTGACCAACCTGCCGGGCAGTGATCCCAACAAGGAGAAGTTGCTCCACTTCATCGGTCGGAACTCGGACAAGCTACCGGTGGACAAGTCCGGCCGCATGTGTCTCCCCGAACGTCTGGCCTTCGAGGCGGGCCTCAAGGACGAGGCGGTCCTCGTGGGCATGATCAACAAGTTTGAGGTGTGGAACCCCGAACGATACGCGGCTCATGCCGAGGGAGAGGGTCCGCTGGAACCGGCACTCCTCAACATAATCAAATAGCCATGAACTCACTCAAGCTACTTGCATTTGGAAACAGCCTGGCACCGGGTCGCGATGTGGTCGGGCGCTTTCGGGAACGGGAAGATTGTGTCCTGCCGCGATTCGAGGCGGTGCCGGCCGGGCTGGGCGGGTCGTGGTGGCGGCGATTGCTGGCCCGCTTTCGGCCACAAACACCCGTGCCAACTGAATCTTGTGCGAACCCTCCAGCGCTGCCAGCGCCTGTCGAAGGCAACGCGCTGGCGGCCGAGCCCACCTGCGGAGAGCCTGCGACCACAGCTCCGCCCGCGGTGTCCCGGGCTATCATGGACGAGGGGACGGCCACCAACCGGTTGGTGACGGCGCGGCAACGCGAATTTCGCTTCGAGCATGTCACGGTGGTCTGCAACGACTTGCATGACGCAGATATTGAGTTCGTTTCGGTGAACTCAGCCGCCGACACGCGAGTTCAGCTTGAACGTCAGCGGACCCCGGTTTCCGTCGGGGCGGAGATTTGAAACCATGCCCGGCGAATTCATGCCCGATGAGCCGCTTCGACCACCAGCCGGTGCTGCTGGCGGAAGTGCTGGATCAGCTTCGGCTGCGACCCGGCGCGGTCGTGGTCGACGGCACGTTGGGTGGAGCTGGGCACGCGGTGGCGATGCTGCTGGCGACGTCACCGACTGGATTTCTGTTTGGTTGCGATCGCGATGGCGTCGCCGTTGAGACGGCGGGGCGGCTTGCGGGTTACGCCGGTCGTTTTGAAGTGCGGCGGGGGCACTATGCGGAACTGGCGGATTGGGTGCCGGCAGGCAGTTGTGACGCGGCGCTGTTGGATTTGGGTGTCAGCTCGTATCAACTCGATACGGCGGAACGCGGATTCAGTTTCAGCCACGACGGCCCGCTCGACATGCGGATGGACGACCGGCAGTCCGTGACGGCGGAAACGCTCGTGAACGAGCTGGACGCGGCGGCGCTGGCAAAGATTTTTTGGGAATACGGTGATGAAGCCCAGTCGCGGCGGATGGCCGCGCGAATCGTGCAGGCGCGGTCGGCGCGGCGGATTCGCACCACGGGCGAGCTGGCGGCGTTGATCGAGCAAATCGCGCCGCGGCGGGGCCGGCGGGCGCATCCGGCCACGAAAGTTTTCCAGGCGCTGCGGATCGCGGTGAACGACGAACTGGCGGGGGTTCGTGCGGGGCTGGCGGCTGCGTTGGTGCTGTTAAAACCCGGCGGGCGGCTCGCGGTCATTTCGTTTCAATCGCTGGAAGATCGGGAAGTCAAAAAGTTCGGGCGCGAGCGCAGTGCGGAGTTTGCGTGGGATGCGGGGGCCATGCGGCCCGACTGGTCGCGTCCGCGGCGGCCCGAGTTGCGGGTGATCACGCCCAAGGCCATCAAGCCGGGCGAGACCGAATTGCGGGACAATCCGCGCAGCCGCAGCGCGCAGTTGCGGGTGTTCGAAAAACTGGAATTGAAGTCATGAGAAATCGGCAAACGCACATTCAAGCCGCCACGATCGCCAAGGTCGTGGCGTTGAGTTTGTTTCTGGGCGGTTCCGGTGTCGGCTATGTTTTTCAGAAGGGGCAGATTGATGGGCTGGCCAAGCAGATCAAGGCCAACGACGAGGTGCTGAACGAGCTCGAGACCCGGCAGCAGAGCTTGAAGCTCAAGCTGGAAAAATCCACCTCGCGCGCCCAGCTCGAACTGGCCCGCCGCCATTTTGATCTCCCGCTCGTCCAGCCGGATCGCCGACACGTGCTCACGCTGCCCGAGCCGAGGATTGATGCTCCCCGAATAATCCAACTCGTGAATCAACCATGAGGGGTCACCACTGTGTTCTTGTGCCTTTGCACTCATGCGCCGTCTGCGGGCGGGCTGTCTGGTTCCCGGAGGAACGGGTTGCCGCAGGCGGCGCCAACTTGAAGCCGCCATGCTGAAATCCATTCAATACCGGCGACTGCTCTGGCTCTCACTGCTGGTGGTGCTCGCCTACTGCGGCCTGGGCTGGCGTCTGGTGGATCTTCAGTACTTGTCCGCCGCCGCGATCCGGCAGGCCTACGCCGAAAGCACCCTGCGGGAAAACATTGAAGCGCCCATGCGTGGGGACATTCTCGACCGGCATGGTGCGACGCTTACCACTTCGATCCGGCTGTACAATCTGGGAACCGAGCCGCCCATGATCAGTCCGCATCAAGCCCGGGTGGCGGCTCTGCTTGCCGGGCCCCTACAGATGAGCCAGGCGGAGTTGGAGGCGAAGCTGACTCCCGTGACCAACATGACTGCCAAAGGCAAAACGGAGGTGACGCCTCGCTACATCATGCTGAAGCGTGAAGTTTCTCTCGAGCAACTCAAGGCGGCTCAGGCGATCATGCGGACGAACGGTTTCGGGTTCGATCTCAAGGCGCTTACCAAGACCGAGCGGGACCAGTTGGATTGGTTGCGAAAACACGGCGTGCAGGTGGAGTCGGTCGTGCAGACGCGCCATTATCCAAACGGGGCGATGGCCGGCCAGATTCTGGGGTTCGTCGGTTCGTCCAACGTGGTTTACTCGGTCGGCCGGCCGGTGGTCGCCGCGTTCGGTCTTGCGGGAATCGAGCGCGCCTTGAACAGCAAACTGGCTGGTGTGCCGGGTTATCGCCGGGTTGCGCGCAGCGCAATGGCCGAGGTGAACGAAGAATATCTGCCGGCGATCGATGGGTTGAACGTGGTGC
>ERZ761602.8536-NODE-8536-length-10281-cov-6.150010_pt1 | contig 10281 bp, 20 predicted proteins | sample MGYA00512165_ERZ761602 | MGnify/ENA primary metagenome ERZ761602 (study PRJEB28899, sample SAMN02445085) | bioreactor sludge metagenome | biome: EBPR sludge; isolation source: Thorneside wastewater treatment plant | place: Australia: Brisbane, Thorneside...
GCTCTGTGATCAGTTCGGGATGACCCTGCCGCTGTTCGCGTTCACCCGCAGCCCGCCGATCGATCCGGCCCACACCGCCCGGTCGCAGGTCGCGATGGCTGAACTGGCGGACCTGATCGCCAGCCATGATGCGAACCGGGGGCTGCTGGTCTATGAAGGGCCGCCGTTCCTTTACACGCTGACCAGCCAGCCCTTCCCCTCGCCGCTGGCCTTTCCGGCGCATCTTTATCACGGAATCGAGAAGGACGTGTCGCACCTGATCACTCTGGACGAGGTCAACCGTATCCTTGCCCGGCGCCCGGGGGTGATCGTGATGACCCGCGAGCCGCGCGACGGTCCGATCAACGCCGAAACCCACGCCGCGGTACAGGCCCATGTCGAGGCCCATTGCCGCCTGGTCGGGGAAGTCACCGCACCGGAGCGACTGCGCGCCGATCAGGTGCTGGTCTGGGGGGATTGCCGCTAGACCGCACAAGCAGAAAGGGCCCCGGATCGCTCCGGAGCCCCTTCAAAAGCGGTCAAGCGACTGATTGCTCAGTCAACCACGGCCACCATGTGCGGCAGCTTGGCGATCGCGCCACGCACTTCCGGGGTGTCTTCCACCTCGACCACGCGGTGCATCTTGCCCAGGCCCAGGCCAATCAGGATCTTCTTCTGATTTTCCGGGCGACGGATCGGCGAACCGATCTGCTTGATCTTGATCTTGGCCATGATCGCTTACTCCACAATCGCGTCAGCGGCGGCCTCGGCCTCCGCAGCGCTCGCCCCGCCACGACCCAGCAGGTCGGCAACCTTCTTGCCGCGACGCTGGGCAACCGACTTCGGCGAAGTCTGGTCGGTCAGCGCGTCGAAGGTGGCGCGGATCATGTTGTAGGGGTTGCTGGTGCCGACCGACTTGGTCACCACGTCGGCAACGCCCAGGCTTTCGAAGACGGCGCGCATCGGGCCGCCGGCGATGATCCCGGTCCCGGCCGGGGCCGAGCGCACGTTGACCTTGCCAGCGCCGAAGTGGCCGCGGCCATCATGGTGCAGGGTCCGGCCTTCCTTGAGCGGAACGCGGATCATCTTCTTCTTGGCCGAAGCGGTCGCCTTGGTGATCGCTTCCGGCACTTCGCGGGCCTTGCCATGGCCAAAGCCGACCCGGCCCTTGCCATCGCCAACCACGACCAGTGCCGCAAACCCGAAGCGCTTGCCGCCCTTCACGGTCTTGGAGACGCGGTTGATGTGGACGAGCTTTTCGATCAGCTCCTCGCCACCTTCCTCGCCTTCACCGCGGCCACGACGGTCGTCACGGCCACGGCCGCGTCCGCCACGCTCGCCCCGGTCACCACCGCGGCCACGGCCACGGCCGCGACCTTCGCGGGCTTCACCTTCGGGAGCAGCCGTTTCGACGGCGACTTCGGTTTCAATGGTGTTTTCGTCAGCCATCTTAGAACTCCAGCCCGCCTTCACGGGCGGCATCGGCCAGCGCCTTGACGCGGCCATGGAACAGGAAGCCGCCGCGATCGAACACGACGGTGGTCACGCCAGCCTTCTTGGCGGCATCGGCCAGCGCCTTGCCCACTTCGGCAGCCCCGGCGACATTGGCGCCGCCCTTGGTGCCGAGCGAGTTGGCGGCAGCAATGGTGCGGCCGGCAGCGTCGTCGATGATCTGGGCGTAGATGTGACGGCCCGAACGATGCACCGAAAGGCGCGGACGCCCACCGGCACGAGCCTTGAGCGCCGTGCGGACACGACGGCGACGGCGGTCGAACAGAGAGAGCTTGGCCATTACTTCTTCTTCCCTTCCTTGCGGAAGATGAACTCGCCACGGTACTTGATACCCTTGCCCTTGTAGGGTTCGGGCTTGCGCCAGCGGCGAATTTCGGCCGCAACCTGGCCGACCTTCTGCTTGTCGATCCCGGAAATCTCGATCGTGGTGTTGTCCGGGGTCTTGATCTCGATGCCTTCCGGCACGGCGAAATCGACGTCGTGGCTGTAGCCGAGCTGCAGCTTCAGGTTCTTGCCCTGGGCCGTGGCGCGGTAGCCGACACCGGTGATCTCGAGGACCTTGGTGTAACCCTGGGTGACACCGGTCACCAGGTTGTCGACCAGCGTACGCTGCATGCCCCAGAAGGCACGCGCCTGCTTGCTGTCGTTGGCCGGCAGCACCGAGATGCTGTCACCCTCGACCTTGTAGGCGATTTCGTCGCGCAGGCTGAGCGTCAGGGTGCCCTTCGGGCCCTTCACGGTCAGCACGCCGTTGGCGATTTCGGCCGTGACCCCGCTGGGGATCGCAACCGGCTTCTTACCGATGCGGCTCATCAGAACACCTCCGCCAGCACTTCGCCGCCGACGTTCGCAGCGCGGGCTTCGGCATCCGAAAGCACGCCCTTGGGGGTCGAGACGATGGTGATGCCAAGGCCGTTGCGCACCACCGGCAGTTCCTTGGAACCCGAGTAGACGCGGCGGCCCGGCTTGGAGACGCGGGCGACGTGCTTGATAGCCGGTTCGCCTTCGAAATACTTCAGCTCGATGCGCAGCTGCAGGTGGGCGCCGGTGGCGTCCTCCGAAAAGCCGCGGATATAGCCTTCACGCTGGAGCACTTCGAGCACGTTGGCGCGAAGCTTCGACGCCGGCGAAAGGACGGAGTCCTTCTTGGCGCGCTGCCCGTTGCGGATACGGGTGAGCATATCACCCAGGGGATCGGTCATTGCCATCCTAGTTACCCCTTACCAGCTCGACTTGGTCACGCCGGGGATCATGCCCTTGTTGGCAAGATCACGCAGCTCAACGCGGCACAGGCCGAACTTGCGATAGTAGCCGCGCGGGCGGCCGGTGGTGACGCAGCGGTTGCGCACGCGGGTGGGATTCGCGTTGCGCGGCACTTCAGCCAGCTTCAGGCGGGCGATCAGGCGCTCGGTTTCGTCGAGCGACTTGTCGTCGGCCACAGCCTTCAGCTTCGCATACTTGGCTGCGTACTTCTTGACGAGCTTCTTGCGACGCTCGTTCTTGTTCACGGAACTCAGTTTCGCCATGGACTTAAGCTCTCTCTAACTCAGGCCGCTTGCGCGGTTTCGGCTTCCGCCGGGAACGGGAAACCGAACAGGCGGAGCAGCTCGCGCGCTTCGTCGTCGGTCTTGGCAGTGGTGGTGACGATGATGTCCATCCCACGCACCTTCTCGATCTGGTCGTAGCTGATCTCCGGGAAGATGATCTGCTCCTTCAGGCCCATCGCGTAGTTGCCGCGACCGTCGAACGACTTGGCGTTCACACCGCGGAAGTCGCGGATACGGGGCATGGCAACGGTGATCAGGCGATCGAGGAATTCGTACATGCGTTCGCGGCGCAGGGTGACCTTGCAACCGATCGGCATGCCTTCGCGCAGCTTGAACTGGGCGATCGACTTCTTGGCCTTGGTGATGACCGGCTTCTGACCGGAGATCAGGGCCATTTCCTCGGCGGCAGTCGTGACCTTCTTCTTGTCCTGGCTGCCTTCACCGACGCCCATGTTGAGCGTGATCTTTTCGATCTTCGGCACTTCGAGGGCGTTCTTGTAGCCGAACTTCTCGGTCATCGCCTTGACGATCACGTCGTCATAGCGCGACTTCATGCGGGGGACGTACTTGTCAGCCATCGATCTTCTCCCCGGACTTGACCGCGACGCGCACCTTCTTCCCGTCCTGGGTTTCAAAGCGCACGCGGGTGGCCGCGCCGGTCTTGGGGTCGGCCAGGCCGACCTTGGAAATCGCCATCGGCGCTTCACGGCGCTCGATACCGCCCTGGGGGTTCGCCTGGGTCGGCTTGCGGTGGCGGGTGGCGACGTTCACGCCGGCAACCACGACCTTGCCTTCCTTCGGCATAACCTGAAGGACAGTGCCGGTGCGGCCCTTGTCCTTGCCCGAGCGGACGACGACGTTATCGCCCTTCTTGATCTTTGCGGCGGCCATTACAGCACCTCCGGAGCAAGCGAGATGATCTTCATGTAGCCCTTGCCGCGCAGTTCGCGGACCACGGGGCCGAAGATACGGGTGCCGATGGGCTCGGCGTTCTTGTTGATCAGCACGGCAGCATTGCTGTCGAAACGGATCACGCTGCCGTCGGCGCGGCGCACGTCCTTGCGGGTGCGGACGATGACGGCGCGGTGGACGTCGCCCTTCTTCACCTTGGTGCGCGGCTGGGCTTCCTTGACCGACACCACGATGATGTCGCCCACGCCAGCCGTGCGGCGCTTAGATCCGCCCAGCACCTTGATGCACTGGACGCGCTTGGCACCGCTGTTGTCAGCGACGTCGAGCTGGGATTGCATCTGGATCATTGATCCGGTTCCTTCTCACTGGCTTGCCGGAACCAGTCCGGCAGTTCCAAAAAACGGTTCTGACTTAAACGTCAGCCTCGACGGCGGTGCCCTTGCTGGCGGTGACGCGTTCGATCACCTTCCAGGTCTTGAGCTTCGACATCGGGCGGGTTTCCTCGATGCGAACGGTTTCGCCGGTCTTGTAGGCGTTGTCTTCGTCGTGAGCGTGATACTTCTTCGAACGGCGGATGATCTTCCCGTAGAGCGGGTGCTTCACCTTGCGTTCGACCTTCACGACCACGGTCTTGTCGGTCTTGTCGGAAACCACGGTCCCGATCAGGATACGCTTGGGCATCTGTGGGCTCCTTACTTGGCCGCGCGGGCGCGTTCGCCCTGCAGCGTCTTGATGCGCGCGATGTCGCGGCGCACTTCCTTGATGCGGGCCGGACGCTCAAGCTGGTTGGTGGCAGCCTGGAAGCGCAGGTTGAACGCCTCGCGCTTCAGCTCGGCCAGATCACCGGCCAGCTGGTCGTCGGTCTTGGCGCGCAGATCGGGGGTCTTGGCCATTATTCGCCTCCCAGGTGGCTGGTGTCACCCAGGCGGGCGACGACCTTGGTCTTGACGGGCAGCTTCATCGCCGCACGGCTGAACGCTTCAGCCGCGAGCGGACCGGCCACGCCGTCCAGTTCGAACAGGATTCGGCCCGGCTTCACGCGGGCGGCCCAGTATTCGACCGAACCCTTGCCCTTACCCTGACGGACTTCGGCAGGCTTCTTCGAAACCGGCACGTCCGGGAAGACGCGGATCCAGAGGCGACCCTGGCGCTTAATGTGACGGGTGATCGCACGGCGAGCCGCTTCGATCTGGCGGGCGGTGATCCGCTCCGGCTCGAGAGCCTTGAGGCCGTAGGAGCCAAAGTTCAGATCGGTGCCGCCCTTGGCAGCGCCCTTGATCCGGCCCTTGAAAGCCTTGCGGAACTTGGTTTTCTTCGGTTGCAGCATGACTTAGTTCCTGCGGTCTTCACGCGCCGGACGGACGCCCGTGGTCTGGGCTTCCATCATCAGGCGGTCCTGCGCCATCGGATCGTGACCCAGGATCTCACCCTTGAAGATCCAGACCTTGATCCCGATGATGCCATAGGTGGTCAGCGCTTCGGCTTCGGCATAGTCGATGTTCGCGCGCAGGGTGTGCAGCGGCACACGGCCTTCGCGGTACTGTTCGACACGGGCGATTTCGGCGCCGCCGAGACGGCCGCCGCACACAACCTTGATGCCTTCGGCACCCAGGCGCATGGCCGACTGCATCGCGCGCTTCATCGCCCGGCGGAACGCCACGCGGCGGATCAGCTGATCGGCGATGCCCTGGGCGACGAGCTTGGCGTCGATTTCCGGCTTGCGGATTTCAACGATGTTCAGCTTCACGTCGCTGTCGGTCATCTTGGCGATGGCCGAGCGCAGCTTTTCGATGTCCGCGCCCTTCTTGCCGATGATGACACCCGGACGGGCAGCATAGATCGACACGCGGCAGACCTTGGCCGGACGCTCGATCACGACCTTGCTGATCGCGGCCTGCGGAACGGTTTCCAGCACGAACTTGCGGATCTTGAGGTCTTCCTCAAGCAGCTTGCCGTAGTTCTTGCCTTCAGCGTACCAGCGGCTGTCCCAGGTACGGTTGATCTGCAGGCGCAGGCCGATCGGATTGGACTTGTGACCCATGACTTACGCCTCCTCGACTTCGCGAACCACGATCCGCAGCCGGCTGAACGGCTTGAGGATGCGGGTGGACTTGCCACGACCGCGGGTGTGGAAACGCTTCATGGTGATCGACTTGCCAACGCTGGCTTCGGCCACCACCAGGGCGTCGACATCCAGGTTGTGGTTGTTTTCCGCATTGGCGATCGCCGAGGCGAGCACCTTGCGGGCATCAACCGCCATCGCCCGCTTCGAGAAAGCGAGGATGTTCATGGCTTCTTCGGCCTTCTTGCCACGGATCAGAGCGGCAACCAGGTTGAGCTTCTGGGCCGAACCACGGATCGTGGTGCCGACCGACAGGGCTTCCTTTTCGCCTACGCGGCGCGGAGCTTTAGGCTTGCTCATCAGCGCTTACCCTTCTTGTCGGCGGCGTGGCCGGGGAAGTTGCGCGTCGGCGCAAATTCACCAAGCTTGTGGCCGACCATGTCTTCGTTGACCGAGACGGGGACGAACTTCTGGCCGTTGTAGACGTTGAACGTCAGGCCGACGAACTGCGGCAGGATCGTCGAACGACGCGACCAGGTCTTGATCGGAGCGGCGCGGGTGCCCGCTTCCTGCATGGCTTCCGCCTTCTTCAGCAGGTGCAGGTCGACGAAGGGGCCTTTCCAGACGGAACGTGCCATGGGGCCTTACCTCTTCTTCTTGGCGTGACGCGAACGGATAATCAGCTTGTCCGTCTGCTTGTTGTTGCGAGTGCGGGCGCCCTTGGTCGGCTTGCCCCACGGAGTAACCGGATGGCGACCGCCCGAAGTCCGGCCTTCACCACCACCGTGCGGGTGGTCGACCGGGTTCTTGGCGACACCACGGGTAAGCGGACGACGGCCCTGCCAGCGGGTGCGACCAGCCTTGCCGAAGTTCTGGTTCTGGTTGTCGGGGTTCGACACCGCGCCAACCGTACCCATGCAATCGCCGCGCAGGTAGCGCTGCTCGCCCGAGTTCAGGCGGACGATGACCATGCCGCGGTCACGGCCGACGACCTGGACGTAAGTCCCGGCCGAACGGGCGATCTGACCGCCCTTGCCCGGCTTCATCTCCACGTTGTGGCAGATGGTGCCGACCGGCATCTGGCTGAGCAGCATCGCGTTGCCCGGCTTCACGTCGGTCTTCTCACCGGCGACAACGGTATCGCCAACGGCGAGGCGCTGCGGCGCGATGATGTAGGCCAGTTCGCCGTCTTCATACTTGATGAGAGCGATGAACGCGGTCCGGTTGGGATCGTATTCCAAGCGTTCGACCACCGCCGGGGCATCCCAGCGGCGACGCTTGAAATCGATGAAGCGGTACTTCTGCTTGTGACCGCCAGCGATCCCGCGCGAAGTGACGTGGCCCTTGTTGTTACGGCCACCGGTCTTGCGCTTGCCTTCGGTAAGCGCCTTGACCGGCTTGCCCTTCCACAGCGCCGACTTGTCGACCAGGATCAGGCCGCGACGGGCCGGGCTGGTCGGGTTGTAGTTCTTGAGTGCCATGGTTCAGCCTCAGATCCCGCTGGTGACGTCAATCGACTGGCCTTCGGCCAGACGGACGACCGCCTTCTTCACGTCCGAACGGCGATAGGGCTTGCCCTTCCACCGCTTGGTCTTGCCCTTCTGGGTCAGCGTGTTGACGCTCACCACCTTCACGTCGAACAGCGCTTCGACGGCCGCCTTGATCTGCGGCTTGGTCGCGCTGTCCGCCACCTTGAAGACGACGGCGTTGTGCTCGCTGGCCAGCGTCGCCTTTTCGGTGATGTGGGGGGCCACGATCACGTCATAGTGACGCGTGTCGATTGCTGCCTTAGCCATTGAAACGCGCCTCCAGCTTTTCGACCGCGGCGCGCGTCAGCACCAGCGTGTCATGCTTCAGGATGTCGTAGACGTTGGCACCGATCGCCGGCAGGACATTGACGCCCACCAGGTTGGCCGAAGCGCGGGCGAAGCCCTCGTTCACGGCTTCACCGTCGATCACCAGAACCTTCTTGCCGAAGTTCGCCTTGGCGAACGTGGCGGCCAGGGCCTTGGTCTTGGCGTCCTTGATGTCCAGGCTGTCGACAACCACCAGGCTGTCCTTGGCCTTGGCCGACAGGGCCATCTTCAAACCGAGCGCGCGGACCTTCTTGTTCAGCGAGACGTCGAACTCGCGGCGACGGGCGCCGTGAGCCTTACCGCCGCCGATGAAGACCGGAGCCGCACGGTCACCGTGACGGGCCGTACCGCCACCCTTCTGGCGACCGAACTTCTTGCCGGTGCGGGCCACGTCCGAACGCTCGCGGGTCGCGCGGGCGATGCCGCGGCGGTTCTCGAGCTGCCAGGTGACAACGCGGTGAAGGATGTCGGCGCGCGGCTCAAGGCCGAACACCGCATCGTTGAGTTCGATGTCGCCCTTGCCGGCGGTGCCATCGAGATTGGAAAGCTTGACCTTCACGACTTAGCCCTCCTGGCCTTCGGTCTGCTCGACGGCCGCGGTGTCTTCCGCGGGGGTGTCGGCAGCAGCCGGGGTGTCATTGCTGTTGGCAGCGCTCTTCAGGCCGGCCGGGTACGGCGCATCGGCGTGGCGCGAGACCTTCACCGAGTCCTTGACGGTCAGCCAGCAGTTCTTCGCGCCGGGGACCGAACCCTTGACGAAGATCAGGCCGCGTTCGTCATCGACGCGAACCACTTCGAGGTTCTGCTGGGTGCGGTTGCGGTCGCCCATGTGGCCGGCCATCTTCTTGTTCTTGAAGACCTTGCCGGGATCCTGGCGGTTACCGGTCGAACCGTGGGCACGGTGGCTGATCGAAACGCCGTGGGTGGCGCGCATACCGCCGAAGCCCCAGCGCTTCATCGCACCGGCAAAGCCCTTGCCCTGGGTGGTGCCCGAAATGTCGACCAGCTGGCCGGGAACGAAGTGCGAGGCGGCGATGGTCGCACCGACTTCCAGCACGGCATCGTCAGCCACGCGGAATTCGACGACCTGCTGCTTCAGCGGCACTTCGGCCTTGGCGAAATGTTCACGCTGCGGCTTGGCAACGTTCTTCTGCTTGGCTTCCCCGGCGCCCAGCTGCACCGCGACGTAACCGTCGCGCTCAGCGGTACGAACCGAGACCACCTGGCAATTTTCCAGCGCCAGAACGGTAACCGGCACGTGCCGACCGTCCTCCTGGAACAGGCGGGTCATCCCCACCTTCTTGGCGATCACGCCAGTGCGCATGATCCAGTCTCCTACAGAGGCCCAAGGGAACCATTCCCAGGGGCGTGTCCAACCCATGTTTTGGTGCGAGCCCCGTCCGGGCTGGGTGCCTCTTTCCGAAGAAGGAGGCGAGACGGGGGACGCATGCCCGGCTGATGCCGGAGGTATCCCTTGTGTCCTTGGCTATTGCCGAGGCTCTGTCTCGTCGCAGGTTGGGCCTGCTAGGAGCCGGACCGAAGCCCGGAAGGAACGTGGCCCGAAGGCCGAAACCGATTACGCGAGTTTGATCTCGACGTTGACGCCGGCGGCCAGGTCGAGCTTCATCAGCGCGTCCACGGTGGCGGCGTTGGGCTGCACGATGTCGAGCAGCCGCTTGTAGGTGCGCACTTCGAACTGCTCACGCGACTTCTTGTCGATGTGCGGTCCGCGGTTGACGCAGAACTTTTCGATTCTCGTCGGCAGAGGAATGGGGCCCCGGATCAGCGCGCCGGTACGGCGGGCGGTTTCCGCAATTTCGCCGGTCGCCTGGTCAAGCACGCGGTGATCGAATGCCTTGAGACGAATGCGAATATTCTGAGCTTCCATTGTATCCTACCGATGAGAAAGAGCCACAGGGCATGCACCCCGACTGAATTCGAAGCCGCGCCCCTACACAGGGATGGGGATTCGCGCAAGGGGAGATTTGCGGGAATTTTTGGGGCGGGTCATCGGGGACATGCTAATGCGTGTCCCCGCCGGATAGCGAAGCATGAAAGAGCCGGAATGAACCGGGGACATGCTATCGCGTGTCCCCGTCCGACGATGCCGTTATGCGGAACGCCGAAGGGACAAGAGGCCGCGTAGTGGGGGTTATGCAAACTGTCATCGCAACTCCCCGTAACTCCAACGTTGATCGAGGACACGCGATAGCCCGCCCCAGCTCCAAGTCGCCGCACTTCCCGAAATTCTACACTTCTCCAGCAGTGAAGTCCGATAGTATTTTTATCAATACCACAGCAACGAAAGCCATGAAGAAGTAAATTCCAGTATCGTAGTAATTTATTTTTGCAAGTATTAGAGAGGCAATTAAAATAATAATTACCCTCCTCTTTGACAGCCGCACCGTCAATC
>ERZ761602.8538-NODE-8538-length-10281-cov-4.192451_pt1 | contig 10281 bp, 9 predicted proteins | sample MGYA00512165_ERZ761602 | MGnify/ENA primary metagenome ERZ761602 (study PRJEB28899, sample SAMN02445085) | bioreactor sludge metagenome | biome: EBPR sludge; isolation source: Thorneside wastewater treatment plant | place: Australia: Brisbane, Thorneside...
GCGCCCGGTGGGCGGGCTGAGCGAAGGCCAGAAGCTCAACAAGGCGCTCTGGAGTCTCGCGAGCGAATTCGCGAACAACTGAGTCCCACACGGGGAGCGGCCTGTGGGCCGCTCCCTTTTCTTCGGGAGGAGTGATCCCCCGTTTCCGGTAGGCGCGCTCGCGTGCCAGGCGCACGCGAGGCCGCTTCAATCAGCGGCTCCGGTCAGCACTCCGCTGGCCGGCGCATTCACAATCCAACGACATTCATCATGAACAACGGCACCCCCGAAACTCCCTCTACCGTCCGCACCCCTCGCACCTTGGCCACCGCCGACGAACTCGACACCCTCAAGCGTGAGCTGATGAAAGCCGAGGTGCGTCTCGCCAAAGCCCGCGCCACCGTCGTCAGCGCGGAGATCGACATCAAAGTTTTGAGCACACGGCTTAAGGCGCACGCGCGCTGACGCGTTACTTGGAGACCGGCACTGGCTTGTTGGCGATGATCCGTCGATAGGAGCCGCGGAATCCGGCCGGTTCGTCCGAACGCACGCGCCAGCCGCGTCCGGCCACCAGCGGCTCGACCGTGCGATTCAATTCGGAAAACATGAGTGCCGCCACCTGATTGGCCAGCCGGCGACCCAAACCGGGGGTTTGCCCGGCTGGCAGGAATTTATCGAAGATCGACACCGTGCCACCCGGAACCAGCACACGGTCAACTTCGCCAACGATGCGCTCGGGTTCCGGTGCGACTGCGAGAATCAGGTGCAGGATCACCACATCGAAGCTCCCCGCGGCGAAGGGCAGCGCGCGAGCATCGCCCACCACAAAGACTCCACCGAGACCGCGCCGATGCGCCCTCTCTTCTGCGCGTCTTACCATGCCAGGCGTGAGATCGAGCCCGGTCACCGCAACCCCGGCGGGGATGAAATCCAAGTCGAGCCCGGTCCCGCAACCGACCAGCAGAACCCGCTGCCCGGCCTGTAGACGAAGCGCGGAAATGGCCACTTTTCGCTGTCCGGAGAAGATGCCCGCGATCCAGTCGTAAACGGGGGCATAGAGACCGTAGCGCCACCGGTTCAGCCGGTCGGGGTCGGGCGCTTCGGCATGGGGTGGCACAGTGACGGTCATTCGGGCACAAGCGAGACTGACAGTCCTCGGCTCACGGGTGAAGCGCCTTGTTCGTTTGGCGTTTGCCGCGAATGCGGCGGTAGATCAACAGGACGGTGTCGCAGATTGCGCCAGCCACGCCGCCAACGAGGCCGCCCCCCGTCATCCACAATATATTTCCATGCCAGTAAACCTCGGCGGCCAATCCGAGCAGCAGCCCGATCCCGACTCCCCAAGGGATGACATCGGGTTCCCATTGCACCCTGCGCGAAGGCTTGACCGGCTTCCCCAATGGTCGCCCTGCTCGCATGACACATCACCGGATGGATGACTTTGGGGCAGCAAGCAGGCGCAGCGCGTTGGCGACAACGAGCAGAGTGGCTCCGGTGTCCGCCATGATCGCCAGCCACAAGCTCGCGTAGCCGATCAAGGTGAGCGCGAGGAAAAGAGCCTTCAGGCCGAGGGCGAAACTGATATTGAAATGGATGATGCCGAGCGTGCGACGGCCCAGGCGGATGGTCTCCGCGATCTTCCCGAGTTCGTCCTGCATCAGGGCAATGTCAGCGGTTTCGATGGCGGCATCCGTGCCCGCGGCGCCCATCGCAATGCCGATGTTGGCCGTCGCCATGGCTGGAGCGTCGTTCACGCCATCGCCGACCATACCGACCACGCCATGTTTCGCCCGCAGGGCCTTCACGGCCTCGACCTTGTCATCGGGCAGCAGGTCACCCCGAGCCTCGTCGATGCCGACCTGACGGGCAATGAAATCGGCGGTGCGTTGGTTGTCGCCGCTCAACATCACCACTTGTTCGACCCCCGCCGCATGCAACGCAGCGATCGCGGCCTTGGCGTTGGGGCGCAGCGTATCACCGACAGCGATGATTCCCAGGACTTCGCCTTGGCAGCCATCGTGCGGACGATGACCGACCACGACGACGGACTGACCCCGGGCTTCGATAGCGGCCAGCCGGGCTTCGACGCTATCCGAGCACACCCCCAATTCGTGGGCGAACCGGTGGTTACCGACAAAGTAGGCGTGGCCGTCGATCACGCCCTCGGCACCCCGACCGCTGCGGGCCTGGTAGTTGGTGGCGCGTCCATAGGGGATCTGCTGAGACTTCGCGTGCGCGACCACCGCCTTGGCCAAGGGATGCGCCGAATGTTCGTCAATGGAAGCGGCCACACCCAACACTTGAGGCATTGTAGCCGAGCCCAGCAACTCGACGCCGAGCACCTGGGGTTTTCCTTCCGTGATGGTTCCCGTCTTGTCCACGGCCAGTCCCTTGAGTCGGCCAATGGTTTCAAGGTGGGCGCCGCCCTTGACCAGCACGCCGCGTCGCGCAAGCGCGGTCAGGCCGGCGACGATGCTGACCGGCGTGGAAATGACCAACGCGCAGGGGCAGGCGATGATGAGCAACACACAGGCGCGATAGAGCCAGGTGTTCCAGTCGCCGCCCATGAACAGCGGCGGCAGCAGAAACACCAGCAAGGCCACCACGGTGACGGCGGGGGTGTAGTAGCGGGCGAACACATCCACGAAGCGTTGCGTGGGGGCTTTCTGCTCCTGCGCCTCCGCCACCAGCCGGATGATTCGAGCCAACGTCGTATCGCCGGTCGTCTTGGTCACTTTGATTTCCAACGCCCCTTCTCCATTGATCGTGCCGGCAAACACGGTGTCGCCCGGCTTCTTGTCCACCGGCACGGATTCACCGGTGATCGGCGCTTGGTTGACGGCGGACTCCCCGGATAGCACGACCCCATCAAGGGGAATGCTCATGCCGGATTTGGTCGCGACGGTCTCGCCGAGCGCGACTTGATCCACCGGCACTTCGGCAAACCGTCCATCTCGTTTCACGACGGCAGTCTTCGGGGCCAGTTCCAGCAAGGCCTCGGTGGCCCGCCGCGCCCGCCGATCCGCCCAGCCTTCCAGCCATTCGGCGACACCAAAGAGAAACACCACGGCCGAGGCCTCCACCCACTCGCCAATCACCGAGGCCCCGATGGCCGCGATGACGACCAACAGGTTGATGTCCGGGCGCAGCCGTCGGACCGCCCGCCACGCCTTAGGCAGCAGGAACCAGCCTCCGGCCAGCATGCCGGTGCCGGCAAGCAGGGTGGTGAGCGATGGTCCACCGGCCCCCAACTGGCCGGCAAGGAGGGCGGCCCCCACCAGCACACCTGATACAATCAGGCTCACGGTCTCGAACCGGTTGTCATGCGTGTGCTCGCAACAGGGTTCATGGCTGTGGTCGTCTTCGCTCATGGTGGTCGATCTTATCCTGCAGCGGATGGGGGTGGGACTAGGCGCGCCTGCCCGGCATCAATGCTTGTGCTCGCCGCCCTCTTCGCCGTGCTCCTCGCAGATGCAGGCGTATTCGGCACGTTTGCACTCACCGCAGACTTCGTCGTGAAATTCCAGGCGATAGTTCTTGGGCTTCGCTTGGGCCGAGTCACGGACTTGCACGACGATGCGATAGCCATCGCCTTCGGGCAACGGAGCAGACGACACAAGCGCGCCGTCCTTGGCCGCGAACGCGAGGTTCACTTTGCCGGTCTTGGCTTCGGCCACCGCCGAAACCACCTGGCCGGATGGAGTCACAGGTTTGAGGTCCTTGTCGTAAAAGGACACGGTGACCGTGCGGTCATTCTCAACGAAGAACTCCACATGGGGAGCCTCCGTGGTGACGATCTTGCCGCCCTTGGGGCCGGGAATCGGCTTGGCGGCGAACGCTGCGGCAGCGGCCAGAAGGGCGAACGAGGTGAGGAGGAGGTTACGGATGGTTTTCATAGGAACAATAGAGGTTGAGATTTAGGAGTGGTTGCCTTCGTGAGCGCGGAGTTCGATGCGGACCGTGCCGCTCGGGAGCGGATCGAGCGGAACGCTGTAGCTGGCGTAGTCGGGGCGCCGGGAGCGCCGGGGAATCTGCCGCGGCTCAAAATACTCCACACTGCGGCGGAGAACGGAGCCAGCGGCATCGTAGAGCGTCACGTCCAGATGGGTTTGGGTCGTGTCTTCGGCCTCCAGTCGCTTGACGATGTAGCCCTTGACGACAAGCGGACCCTTTTTCCGCTCCAGCCAGATTTTCTCGACCACCACGACCGGAGAGTCGGCACGCTCAAGTTTGATATGAGCCACATCGGGCGGAGCCCGGAAGGGTGTGGCGCAGCCAGCCAGGGCGACGGCTGCGAGAATCGTTAACCATAGGGTGGCTTTCATACATTTCCTTCGGTTGGGGTTGTGGGCTGTTCCGGCGAACCTTGATGGGTGTCGCGCTCGAAGCGGTCGTATAACGCGGGCAGCAACACGAGGGTCAGGAAGGTGGCACTGACGATGCCGCCGATGACGACCGTCGCCAGCGGACGCTGGACTTCGGCGCCGGCACCGTGTGCGAGCGCCATCGGGAGGAAGCCGAGGGAGGCGACGAGGGCCGTCATGAGCACGGGCCGCAGGCGGGTGAGCGAACCTTCAATGGTCGCTTCCCGGACCGTGCGGCCGAGTTCGCGAAGCTGGTTGAAGTAGCTCACGAGCATGACGCCGTTGAGCACGGCCACGCCGGAAAGGGCGATGAAGCCGATGCCCGCGGAGATCGAGAACGGCAGGTCACGCAGCCAGAGGGCGAAGACGCCGCCGGTGACGGCGAGCGGGATGCCCGAAAAGACCAGCAGAGCCTGGCGCAGGCTGCCGAAAGCGAGGAAGATCAGGAGGAAGATGACGGCGAGCGCCACCGGGACGATGACCGCAAGCCGGGCGCGGGCTTCCTGGAGGTTTTTGAACTGCCCACCGAACTCGATGGAGTAGCCGGGAGGCAGCTTGATCGACTCGTTGACCTTGGCGCGGGCCTCGAGGACGAAGCTCTCCACGTCCCGGCCACGGAGGTTCACCATGATCGCGGCGCGGCGCTGGCCGAATTCGCGGGCGATGGTGTTGACCTTCTCGGTGATGACGAAGTCGGCAACCTGCCCGAGGGTGATGACGCCTTCCTCGTGGGAGGAGCGCAGCGGCAGGTGCTTGAGTTCGTCGAAGGCGGCGCGGAGATTCTCCGGGAGCCGGACCACGATCGGATACCGGCGGTTGCCATCCACGATCACGCCGGTCTCCGTGCCCGCGAGCGCGGTGGCCACGGTGGCGTTCACCTCGCTCGCATGGACGTTGTAACGGGTCATGGCGTCGCGCTTGAGTTTGATCTCCAACATCGGGGCCTTGCCCAGGGCATCGAATTCCACGTCGGCCGCACCGGGAACCTGTTCGAGAATCTCGCGGGCCTCGGAGGCGATGCGCTCGATCTCGGCGTAGTCGTCGCCGAAGACCTTCACGGCGATGTCGGCACGGGTGCCTTCAAGGATTTCATTGAAACGCATCTCGATGGGCTGCGAGAAAAGGTGGGACTCGGCCGGGAGCTGGGCGGCGAGTTCCGCCGCCATCCGGGTGGCGACCTCGTCCTTGGTCGGCGTGTGGCCGTGTTCGTCCTTCGGCCACTGGTCGAAGGGCTTGTAGAAGATGTAGGTATCGGCGACGTTGACGCCCATCGGGTCCGTCGCGACCTCCGAGGTGCCGATGCGGGAGAACGTGTAGGTGACCTCGGGGAACCGCTCCTTCAGGATCTTTTCCGACCGCTCCTGCATCGCGATGGCGGCGTCGAGGCCGATGCTGGTCGTGCGGATCATGTGGGCCGCGTAGGAGCCTTCGTCGAGCTGCGGCACAAACTCCGCCCCGAGCCGGGTGAAGAGGACGACGGCGCCGACGAAGAGGGCGATGGCCACGCCGACAAAGAGCCAGCGAAGGCGGAGCGCCACGTCGAGCGTCGGGCGATAGACGGCCTTGGCGGCGCGGACCAGGAAGTTGTCCTCCTCCGTGATCTTGCCGCGCAGGAAATACGAGCAGAGCACGGGCATGAGGGTCAACGCGAGGATGAGCGCGCCGATCAGGGCGAAGATGACCGTGAGGGCCATCGGCTTGAACATCTTCCCCTCGATGCCGGTCAGCGAGAGGATGGGCACATAGACGATGGTGATGATGAAGACGCCGAAGAAGGTCGGGCGACCGACCTCCTTGGCGGCGGCGAGCACGGTGTGCATGCGCTCTTCGAGCGTCAGCGTGCGATGCAGCTCGTGCTGGCGCACGCCGAGGCGTCGGACGATGTTTTCGACCATCACGACGGCGCCGTCGATGATGAGGCCGAAGTCCACCGCGCCGAGACTCATCAGGTTGCCGGAGACGCCGAAGCGCACCATGCCTGTGATGGCGAACAGGAACGAAAGCGGGATGGCCAGGGCAACAATCAGGGCCGCCCGCCAGTTCCCCAGGAGTCCGAGCAGGACGACGACCACAAGGATGGCACCCTCGAAGAGGTTCTTTTCGACCGTGGCAATGGTCCGGTCCACCAGATCGGTGCGGTCATAGACGGTCGTGATGATCACCCCCGGTGGCAGCTTGGGGGTGATCTCCTCGAGTTTTTCGGCCACGCGCTTGGCGATGATGCGCGAGTTCTCCCCCGCCAGCATGAGCGCGGCGCCGAGCACGGCCTCCTTGCCGTTGTAGGTGGCGGAGCCGGTGCGGAGGCTGCTGCCGATGCCCACGTCGGCCACATCGCGGACGAGCAGCGGCTTCGCGGCGGCGCCGCGGAACTTGATGGGCAGTTGGGAGATTTCCGCCGCGCTCTGGACGCGGCTGTCGGCGCGGATGGTGATCTGTTCACCGCCGATCTGGACCGCGCCGCCGCCGGCATTCTCGACATTCTCCCCGATGACCTCGGCGAGGTCGCTGAACGTGATGCCGGTGGCAAGCAGGGCATCCGGGCGGGGTTGGACGACAATCTGCTTTTCGTAGCCGCCGGAGGCGTTGACCTCGGCGATGCCGGGAACGGTGCGCAGACCCGGTTTCACGACAAAGTCGTGGATGAGCTTCAGCTCCATGAGCTGCGCGGTCCGTGTCTCGGGCTTGTTCGGCGCGTCGTCCTTGTAATCGACGACGTAGTAGAAAATTTCGCCCAAACCGGTCGTGATGGGCGCGAGCTTCGGGGTGATGCCGGGCGGCAGCTCCTCGGCCACGTTTTGCATGCGCTCGCTGACCAACTGGCGGGCGCGGTAGATGTCGGTGTCTTCCCCGAAGACGAGGGTGATCTGCGAGAGGCCCGTCTTGGAGAGCGAGCGCAGCTCCGTCATGCCGGGCACGCCGCTCATTTCCATTTCGATGGGGAACGTGACGAGCTTTTCGATCTCCTCGGGGGCCAGGCCGTTGACCTCCGTGTTGATCTGCACCTGCACGTTGGTGATATCGGGAGTGGCGTCGATGGGCAGCCGCAGGGCGGCCCAGATGCCCGCACCGAGCAGGGCGAGCGCGCCGAGCACGACGAAAGCGCGCTGGCGGAGGGAGAATTCCAGAATTTTGTCGATCATGTGTGGATCGGAAGAGGATTAGTGGCTGTGGCCGCCGCCCTTGGTGAGGCGGAGTTCGGTGAGCCAGAGTTGTTCGACGCCGGCGGTCGCGACCACGTCGCCCGCGTAAAGTCCGTCGAGGATTTCGATGTATTCGCCGTCGCTGGCGCCCGGCTTTACCGCCGTGCGGAGCAGATTGGCTCCGTTGACCACATATACGAAGCTGCCCGTGGCCGTGCGTAGCAGGGCAGATCGGGGCACGGCCGTGCCCGTGCTGGCCGGGCCGCGGAGGGTGAGGCTGATCGTCGAGCCGACAGGAGGGTTTCCTACGACAGCAAAGACGATCTCTACCTGGGTGACCGCTGATGAGAGCTCGCGGTGGATGGCGAGAATCTTGGCTTCAGCGGGAGGATGCTTTTCCAAGTCGTCAGCGATTTCGACCGGCACGAGCGAGCTGGCGCGGGCCGGCGGACCGGCATCGAAGACCGAGGCTGTCACCTCGTAGGTATGGCGGACGGTCCGCTCCTCCACCTCTCCGGTCTTGAGGCCGAGGGCGGCGGAAGTTTCGGCCGAGAGCAGCAATCCGGAACCCTCCTTGAACTGCACCGGGCTCTCGCCTTCGTCGTGACTGTGGGCGCTGTGATCGTGGCCTTCATGGCCGCCGGCTGGAGCGGATTTTCCGCAGCCAGCGAGGGCCAATCCACCCAGGAAGGGAATCGTCAGCCAGAGGAGATGGGGCCGGTTCATGGCTGGGTCTCCACGGCGTTGAGTTCGAGTCCGGTCAGGAGCTGGAGCGTGCCGGCGGCTTCGAGCGCTTCCTGCTGGGTCTCGTAAAGTGCTTCAATCGCTTCGAGGTAGGAGTTCTGCAGCTCTACGTAGGTGGAGATGGGCACCGCACCGAGACGGTAGTGACGGTCGGCCAGTTCGGCCGCTTCGCGGAACCTCCGGGCGGCGTCGGGCGTCCACTTGGCGGACTCCGCCAGTTTGGCAGCAAGGCGGTGGGTGACGGTGATGACCTCGCGCTCCATGTTGCGTTGGGCGACCAAGACGGCGGTTTCGGCCTGACGGCGGCGGGCCTCGGCGGCGGCGATGTTCGCGCCGGCGCGACCGGTCACTGGCAGCGGCACCGACAGGCCGATGCCGAAGGTTCGCTCCTTGTCGCCGGCCTTCTCTTGGGAAAGGTAGGGACTGACGGTGAAGCTCGGCCGGCCTTCGTTGCGGGCCAGCGACACGACGAGCCCCTGTTGCTCCAATTCGAGCTTGGCCGCCCTGAACTCAAAACTGTTCTCGCGGGACGCGGACAGGATGCGGTCGAGATCGGGCGCGGAGCCCAGTGCGAGTTTGACCGGTGCGACCGTGATGGGCGTATCCACCGGGAGCCCGCGAAGCTGATTCAATTCCACGAGGGCTGCTTGGACGGCAAGCTGGGCCTCGGTGGCGCGCTTTTGCAGGGTCAGCTCCTGCGCCTCGATGACCCGCGTCTCCAGCAGCGGGGTGATGCCGCCGGGCTCGCGAGCGAGGAAAAGTTCGCGCAACGCCTGATAGCGTGAGGCTACTTCGGCGGCAGCGGCGGCGCGCTCATGCGCGGCATGAAGCCCGTAGGTGAGCGTGCGGGCGCGGCTGGCTAGGGCGGCCTTGAAGCGCGCGAGACCCAGCTCCGCGAGCGCGATGTCTTGATTGGCGATAGCCTTGCGGAGCGCGAGCCGGCCCGGCCACTCGAAAGTTTGCGAAACGGACACCGACCAAGCGGTGCCTTCGCCGGCGAGTGCGCCTGTCGAATCGGTGACGCGCTTGCGGCCAAGTTCCAAGGAGAGCTCGGGGTTTTCCCGCGTGCCGGCGGCCTTGCGGCCGGCTTTGGCGGCGTCGAGTTCGGCCTCGTAGAAGGCAACCTCGGGGTTCTTGGAGGTGATTTCACTAACGAGCGTGGTTACGGATACGGCAGGGGCGACTTCGGCGGACGCAGTCTGGGCGCGTGCGACGCCCGCGAAGGCGAGGAGCATCAACCCGATGGTCGGGCGGATAAGATAGCAGGGCGTGGAAACAATGGGCTTCATGAAAGGTGAATGGATGGGAAAAGGCGGTGAACGAAAAACATCCCCAGAAATGCAGACGCGCGCAGGCGTCCCGCAGCGGGATGGAATGGAAGCAGGGTCGATCAGTCCGCGTAGGGACTAATCAACCAACGAGCGAAGGCGCCCGCGACAGCGGCGCGGCACGGCGGACAAACTGCCAAACCGCCACCCAATGCTCAGGGGACTCGGAAGCAGTAACCGCGAAGATCGGCTCAACGGCCACGACCGGCCGCAAAAGCTGCAAACAAAGAAAACATGCGCAGGCAGCCAATGCGGGAGTCGGCACCTTGATCGTATCGCTACTGGACTTAATGAGACTGCTCTCGACCACATTGCATCCATCATGGGTGCAGTGGCTGTCGCCCGTCTCACAGCATTTCGAATCGGCCCCATGGGGAGCTTCCGCCGCGATCAAACCCGCTGCCTCCAATCCGCAATGTTGAGTCGTCGGCAACCAAAGGGCCAACAAGACAAGCGCGACGATGTGGCGGAGCGTGGACACTGCCACTAGTAATCGACACTGCGCATTTTTTGTCAATGGCCACTTGGCCGGAGCCGCGGGGCGAACCCCGCTGCGCAGTCGAGGAACGATACTACTGACTGTCGCCGTGCATCTTGTCGTGGATGCAAAACAACGGAGCCTGCAAAGATTGTGACATATACATCTCAAGCCGAGGAGTTACGCTCGCTTCGCTCGAATTCTTTTAGCTCTGCCCCGTCCGGTAGCGCCCCATTTTATGGGCGGTC
>ERZ761602.8539-NODE-8539-length-10280-cov-6.485477_pt1 | contig 10280 bp, 6 predicted proteins | sample MGYA00512165_ERZ761602 | MGnify/ENA primary metagenome ERZ761602 (study PRJEB28899, sample SAMN02445085) | bioreactor sludge metagenome | biome: EBPR sludge; isolation source: Thorneside wastewater treatment plant | place: Australia: Brisbane, Thorneside...
TCAATTAACATAATCAACAAAATTACAATTTTGAGGTAAAAGACCCCCGTTAATTTTTGGTTGGTCTGCTTACCCACAGCCGGAGAATAGCTTATGATTCCTTGTCAACTTGTTAACATTTCAGGCGGAGAATTTTCTGAACAATTATTGTAAATTTGCCGGGTAGCTTGGATTTTAACATCGAAAAAGTTTAAAAATGAGAATAGCATTGTTAACGGTAGGATTTGTTTTGTCATCGCTCTATACAACTGCACAGGATAGGATTGTAGCATCCTCTTCGCCCAAAGGGCCTGTAATTGAACACATCGTTACACCAAAAGAAACGCTCTACGGAGTCTCCAGGATGTACAATGCAAAAGTTGCCGAGATTGCTTCAACAAATGGGTTTGATGTGAATCGTAGCCTGATAATAGGCGAGAGCCTCAAAATCCCATTAGGCGCCTCCAACCTCAATCAGAAAGAAAAAAAGGGCACACCGGTTTATTACACGCCTGGCGACGGTGAAGGTCTTTTAAGTGTGAGCAAAAAGTTTAATGGAATACCCATGAAGACTTTAAGGGACTGGAATGGTTTGAAAACTGATGTGGCCTCAAAAGACAAGGCTCTTGTTGTAGGTTATCTAAGCGGTATGAATCTGAAACCAACTTCTAAGCCGGAAATGGCCAAAGTAGAGGAAAAATCCAAAGAGGTTGCTAAAAAAGAAGTCCAGCCCGTAAAAGAAGTAAAAAAGCCTGAGCAGGTGGTTGAAGAAAAAATAATTGCTAAGCAGGAAACCAGGCAAATTGCAAAAGTACCGGATCCGGTAATAGATGAATCTGGTTTTTTTAAAGCTGCTTTCGAGAAAACAACCAATACTGCGCTTCAAAACAACCGAACGCTAATGTGTGGAGTTTTTAAAACGGATGCCGGTTGGAGCGACAAAAAATATTACCTGCTGATGGATGGTCTTACTCCCGGAACCATTGTAAAAGTGTCGAATCCTCAAAATAATAAGGCTGTGTACGCCAAAGTACTTGGCAGTATGAAAGATGTGAAGTATAGTGAAGGGCTTAACCTGCGTATTAGCGAAGCCGCCGCTGCCGTTATGCAGCTAAATAATCTGGAACAATTTGTGGTTACTGTAAACTATTAAAATCTGTAGCCTCTCAGGAAATCTTCAATTAACATTCTTTTCTTTCCTTCCAACTGTAACTCAGTTACGGTCAGGTAGCCGTTACTGCAGGCAAATTGTAACAAGGTTTTGCCGTCTGTGTCGTACTCCCCTGGGTTTATTGTGGGAGTCTTATCTACAATTGCTGATTGAAAAATTTTCAGTTTCCTGCCGTTTAAAAAGGTGAAAGCCGTTGGATATGGCGACAAGCCACGTATAAGATTATGTACCGTTTCCACTGGTGTGTTGAAATCAATTTCACAGGTCTCTGTAAATATTTTTGGCGCGTGACGCAGCGTTTCGCCGGGCAACAAAAGTTGAGGTCGTTCTTTTAAATTCCATTCTGCCAATTGTTTTACCGTTTCTACTAAAAGAGCCGCGCCAATACCTTTCATTTTATCATGAACAGAACCTGCATTGTCGCCCGGCTCAATTGGGAAACGCTCCTGTAGCAAAATATCTCCGGTGTCAATTTCGTGCTTCAATTTGAAAGTTGTAACGCCGGTTTCTTTTTCTCCATTAATTACCGCCCAATTAATAGGGGCTGCGCCACGGTATTGGGGTAGCAGCGAACCGTGTAAATTGATGGTACCCATCGGCGGCATGTTCCACACAATCTCCGGCAACATCCGAAAGGCAACACAAATTTGGAGATCGGCGTTCAAGGCTTTTAGCGTGCTTAAAAACTGATGGTTGCGAAGTTTTTCGGGCTGAAGCAAAGGGATATTGCCCGCCACGGCAAACTTCTTCACGGCGCTTTGTTGCAATTCCATTCCGCGCCCGGCCGCTTTATCGGGAGCAGTAATTACGGCCACAATATTGCAGCCGGCTTGCACCAATGCCTCCAGGCTTGCCACGGCAAATTCCGGCGTACCCATAAAAATGACCCGTAAGTCTTTATAAGATTTTCCTTTGTTCATAATTCCACGCGAATATCGTTTTATTTGTTCATAGATGGTTCAGGGTAAACAGGTTTTCGATGCCCGAAAAGGCGGGAAACCAGTAATGTAAAACGAGTTTGCCTAAAGGAGAAGCGGTTGCTTTGCATAACGAACCCGGTAACGACATTAATGCCACAAATCCTTAAATCATGGTTAATTTTCCCTACCTTTCGCGCCAAAATATTTTTGCAACTATTAAATTAAACAGATGGCACAAGTTAAGAAGGGCGATAAAGTAAAAGTTCATTATCATGGCAAGTTAACAACGGGTGAAACATTTGACAGTTCTGAGGGGCGCGACCCGCTGGCTTTTGAAGTGGGTAGCGGAATGGTGATAAAGGGATTTGATGACGGAGTTACCGGCATGGAAGTAGGTGAAAAGAAAACAATTCAAATTCCGGTGGCTGATGCTTATGGGCCTAAAAATGCTGATATGATCGTAAAAATGCCAAAGGCCAATTTTCCGGAAGATATTCAGGTAGAAGTTGGACTTCCGTTGATGATGAGCGATCAAGCCGGCCAGCAGTTTCAGGTGGTGATTACCGGAATTGACGATGAAGGCGTCACTCTTGATGCGAATCATCCATTGGCCGGGCAGGATTTAATCTTCGAACTCGAATTAGTTGAGATTGAAGGCGGCAGCCCGCTCATCATAATGCCCTGACAATTGGGAAAACCATTTTAATATTTCAATTGCTGTGGCCAATTCGTCAGGCTTTGAAATCTGATTTTTATCACATTTTTTTATGATGAAGTATTGACGGGACGCAATGTTTATTGTTGTATCTTTAGTTAAACAAAAGGGTAATCTAACTTGGAGCGATTTAATAAATACATATTGTTGCCACTAACTGAATTGCCCTATTCTCTCACCTTTAAATATTACTATCATGGTACTGGAAGAAATTTCACAGTTGATTGAGGACTGCAATGTAAAAAGAGATGTATTGGTCGAACATCGTGAAAAGATTCACCAATTGCAAAAAGAACTTCTCAAATTTGCAGCCCAAAGCCTACCCAAAGATGACCTGACCGATTTGGAGCATTATCAGAACCAATTTCACATTCAACTGATTAACATTCACGATTTAAGGCATGATATCAAACTTCATCAACAGCGTTTGAAAACCGAATTGCATGTGCACGAAGATGTAAGTGAAGGAGTGATTCAAAAGCACAAAGAAATAATGAGTCAATTTGATACACTCGAACAACTTTTAGAAGGCGTTGAAGCCGAATTCGTATCGTTTTTAAAACGACCACATTAATTATTTTTTCGTAGCCGGTTGTGAGTCCCGATTTCTGCATTAATTGAATTAATGCGAACAGGATTTTTATACCGGCTACGTTGTTTTTTTCGTTTACCTTGTAAATTCATCTATGGATTCTTCTTATAATTTTACCGTTGCAAACAGGTTCTTAAAATATGTAACTATTGACACCCAAAGCAATCCATTTTCAGATTCACAGCCTTCCACCGAAAAACAAAAGGATCTAAGCCGTTTGCTGGTGGATGAATTGCAACAGTTGGGCATCAACGATGCGCACCTTGATGAACACGGTTATGTGTATGCAACCATTTACTCAAATACGAATAGAGAGGTGCCGGTAATTTGTTTTTGCAGCCATGTTGATACCTCGCCTGATTGTTCGGGTACGGGCGTTAAGCCCATCGTGCACCAGTCGTTTGACGGAAACGATATTGTGCTCCCGGATGATAATAGTCAGGTTATTTCAGTTAAAAACCATCCCTATTTGAAAGAACGAATTGGCGACGATATCATTACCGCATCCGGCACAACTTTGCTGGGAGCAGATGACAAAGCCGGCGTTGCCATTATCATGGATCTGGCCTCCTATCTTACGAGCCATCCCGACGTAAAACATGGCACTATAAAAATTTTGTTTACACCCGATGAGGAAATTGGCCGCGGTGTGGAAAAGGTGGATTTGCAAAAACTCGGAGCCGATTTTTGTTACACACTCGATGGCGGTGAGCGCGGTAGCTTTACTGACGAAACCTTTAGTGCTAACGGCGTTACCGTTGTGTTTCAGGGGGTTGCGGTACATCCTGGAATTGCAAAAGGTAAGTTGGTGAATGCTTTAAAAGTTGCCGGAACCTTTTTAGATTTATTGCCCAAGGATACCTTCAGTCCTGAAACTACCGAAGATCGCGAAGGTTTTGTGCATCCGATGCATTTTGAAGGAAACGCAGAAAAAGCGACTATCCAGTTTATTATCAGGGATTTTGACACCTCTAAATTAAAGCTTCATGAAACAAGACTCGAACAGTTTGCTAAGCAGGCGGTAGGGCGGTATGAAGGGGCGTCGTACCAGTTCACAAGTAAAGAGCAATACAGAAACATGAAAGACATTTTGGTAAATCATTCGAAAGTGGGCGACTATGTGGAAGAGGCTATGAAACGCAGTGATGTGAAATTTAAAAAGGAGAGTGCCCGTGGAGGAACCGATGGTTCCCGCTTATCGTATATGGGACTGCCTTGTCCTGATATTTTTACCGGGGAGATGGCTTTTCATGGTAAACAGGAATACGTGAGTATTCAGGATATGCAAAAAAGTGTGGAGGTTTTGGTAAATTTGGTGCAGGTGTGGGAAGAAAAGAGCTAGCACCATTATTGGGTTAACGGACAATATTGCTCATTATAATTGCGTTGCACACTCGTTTTGTGGAGTGATGCCCGATTGGCATTTTTGATTGTAAGAAGCGCATGTGTGTAGCGTATATGTAGGCTGCCATTAGTGCCAAAGCTGAACTGAGCGTAGCAAGAGCGATGCCATTTGTTTACTACTGGCTAAAAAAAGATACTAAGTTCCAAAAACTGTATAGCTTTGAAGCTTGCCATTTTAGCTTTCATTCGATTTTTGCCTTGATGTTATGCCTAAGATTATTTACTCGTTTTTTTGTTTGCTTTATTTGCTGCTGTTCAAATGTGCTAATGCACAGTTGCCTGTCAACAGGCTGGGGGTGGATCAGGGATTGTCTAATGAAACTATTCGCTCCATATATCAGGATGGGAAAGGGTTTATGTGGTTTGGTACGTTGGATGGTTTAAACCGTTATGATGGGTATGGCTTTAAAGTATATCATAATAAATTTAAGGATACCAGCTCTTTGCTGAGCAATGTGATTTATGGCATTACTGAAGATCGGCAAGGAAATCTTTGGTTGGGAACCCGATCTGGTGTTTGCCGGTTGAATTACCTGCAGGATGATTTCACAACGGTGTATTATAAGAACGAAGTGAGTGGCAAATTGCTCCGTTTGGATCGGGAAGTGATTAAAACGATTTCCTGCGATGCGCAAAATAATATCCTGATTGCGTCAGAGTTGCAGGGTTTGATGATTTGTAAAAATGCGGCTACTGCGGCTACCCAAGTTCCATTTGTGGGTACTGATGATCGTAAGAATTACCAATATGGTGTACAGGCGATATGCTACGATTCGAAAGGACAAACGCTCGTGTTTGTACAGGGAAAAGGGCTTTGCCGATTTAACTATCAAATAAACCGTCTTGAATTATTAAGCACGGCTGTTAGTTATGTCAATAGTCTTTTGGCTGAAGGGAATGAGATTTGGATGGCAACCAACGAAGGCGTCTTTGCTTATGATATTTCAACCCGAAAAACCAATCTTCGATTTTCTGTTCAAAACGCAAAGTTGAACAGTAATCTGTGTGTTGCTATTGTATCCGGCGGCAATAAATTTCTCTATATCGGTACCATGGGAGGGGGGCTCAATATCTATAATAAACATACAGGGCTAATGAGCTACCTGACTTCAGGCGATGGTAGAAATGGCTTGTCAAGTGGGGGCATTTATGCGTTATATGCCGACAAGACCCGCATTTGGGTCGGTACCAGGCGAGGAGGCATCAATGTAATAGATCATGGGAGAGAAAAATTTACCACCATTAATCGCGAACCGGGCAATGCCAACAGCTTGTCGGGCAACTTTATTACTTCGGTTTGCGAAATGCCGAACGGCGATTTATTGGTAGGGACCGAAGAAAATGGTTTGAATGTGCTGGAAAAAAGTACCGGTCAGTTTCTGCATTATCAGTACAATCCGGCAAATCCCAACTCTATTTCAAGCAATAATGTGAATCATATTTTGATGGATCACACAAAAAAGATTTGGCTGGCCACCTACACCAATGGTGTTTGCAGTTTTGATCCTGCAACAAAAAGGTTTCAACAATATAAGACCATCAACCCTAAAACGGGTGTAGAAAATAAAGTGTTCAATGTCTTTTACGAAGATGCACAAAAAAACTTATGGACTACTGCCCTGCGGAGGGGGAATCATTTTGGAGCATTGTATCGCTATAATCGCGAAGCGGACCGGGTTGAGATTTTCGATGACCGATTATCAGACTTGTTTTCGTTGAAAGAAGATCGAGAGGGCAATTTTTGGGGAGGCGGCCTTACGGATCTGCTAAAAATTGATAGGATCCATAAACGCCATCAGACTTTTTATATTGGCCAGTTTATCCGTACCATTACCGATGGTGGAAACGGAAAACTTTGGCTGGGAACCGAGGGTGGCGGCCTGGTACTTTTTGATACTCATAAAAACATAATCATTTCCAGATTTACAAAAGAACAGGGCTTGAGTAATAATAGTATCTTCTCCACCCTTCAGGATGACAAGGGCAATCTTTGGTTAGGCACTTTCAATGGATTGTCTCGATTCGATATCGCTAAAAAAACTTTTAAGAACTATTATCGGAGTGATGGGCTGGAAAGTGATCAGTTCCATTTCAATGCTGCCACGAAACTCCGCTCCGGTGCATTTGTATTTGGAGGTATCAGCGGCTATAATGTTTTTTATCCTGATAGTATTGATGCGCCAATCGGTAATGCTCCTTTGCGATTTACCGGGTTCATCGTGGATGGAAAACCCATCCAATTGCAGCAAAAGTTCATTAGTAAGACGGCAAATAGTTCCATTGCCGGAATTGCGGTACCCTATAACAATGCGGTGTTGTCTTTCGATTTTGCAGCCTTAGAGTATTCGGTTCCGAATAAAATTCTTTATGCCTACTATCTGGATGGTTGGGATAAAGGATGGAACTATACCGGAAATATCCATACTGCCAGTTATACGCATTTGCGGGAAGGGAGCTATGTGTTTCGTGTGAAGAGTACAGATGGTAATGGTGTTTGGAAAAACGAAATTTCAATTCCAGTCACCATTTTTCCGCCCTGGTATAGAAGTTGGTGGGCTTATTTGTTTTATTTGGGTGTAATAGGCTCATTAATTTATATATACCTGAGATACCGTACCCGCCAGGCGCAATTGCAGTATGAGGTAAATCTTGAAAAGATCAATGTAAAAAGGGAGAAGGCCGAAAGGGAAAAAGAAGCAGCCGAATTGGCACGTGAGAAAGCGGAACATGAAAAGTATGCAGCCGAATTGGAAACGGAAAAGGCTCAAAGGGTGCTGGAGCGTGCCGAGCGGGAGGCCGAAAAAGCATTGGCAGATAAAGAACGGGAAGCCAGTGAGCGACGAGCTGCCTTTTTTACGAATATCTCCCATGAGTTTAGGACACCGCTTACCTTGATTATCAATCCTATAAAGGATATTCTGGGAAAAGCAGCACAACTGCCCGAAGGCGATGATAAACAACTGAAAGTGGTTTACAGAAACGCCCGCAGAATGTTGAGTTTGACCAATCAGTTGCTGATGCTTCGTAGAGAGGAGAGCGGGTTGGATCAGGTGCATCCTGTAAAACTTGATCTGGTTTCCCTATGCGATGAAGTGTTCTTATGTTTTATACAGCAGGCGCAGTCCCGAAATATTTCTTATGAGTTTCATTGTTCAGAAAAAGAAATTGAAGTATATGCTGATAAAGACAAGATGGAAATGATATTTTACAACCTGCTTTCCAATGCATTGAAATACACTCCCCAATCCGGGAAAATTGCTTTGTCTATTATAAATGAAGAACAGGAAGTATTGATAGCCGTTACCGATAATGGGCGTGGAATAGCTCCTGCCGCTAAAGAAAGGGTTTTTGAGAAATTTTATCAGGCAAAGGATACCGATAGCAATACTAAGCCTGGTTTTGGAATTGGATTGTATTTGGTAAAACAGTTTACGGATGCACATCATGGAACCGTAACCTGTGCCGATACTCCGGGTGGAGGAACGACTTTTTCAGTAAGACTTGCAAAAGGATCAGCACATTTTACCCAGGAAGAACTGGCGTATAACAAATCGACTATCCAAACCCTGTTGGAAGAAATGGCTCCTGTGGCAGGCGAAGATGAAAAATCGGCAACGATTCTGGAAGAAATGACGGGAAGTACCGGCAGCATGATGGCCAGCGAAAAACAGTCCGTTTTGGTTGTGGATGACGATGAATCGATCAGAGATTATTTGAAATTGATTTTTGCAGATATATATAAGGTATATGAAGCTCCAAATGGGAGAGAGGGAATCCAGACTGCAGAAAAGTTATTCCCTGATATCATCATCAGCGATATCATGATGGAAGATTTGAACGGTATCGATCTTTGTAAATCTATCAAAGAAAATCCTTCGCTTAGTCATATTCCGGTGGTGCTGCTAACCGGGACATCCAGCGAAGATCTAAAACTTCAGGGTGTGCAAGGTGGTGCCGATGACTATATCATGAAACCTTTCGACAAAGAATTGTTGATAGCCAGAGTCAGCAATTTGTTGAAAGCCAGAAACAGCCTTCAGCGATATTTCTATAATGAAATAACGCTGAGTAATCAGGATTCGAAAATTTCGGAGCAGTTTCGCCAATTTTTGGATAAATGCATCGAAGTAATTGAACAGGATCTGGACGATGAAAAGTTCAATGGCAAGAAACTGGCCCAGCAATTAGGGATGAGTTATTCCTCCATGACCAAAAGGGTAAAAGCCATCTCGGGACAATCACTCAATAGTTTTATTCGTTTTGTTCGGTTGCGCAAAGCTGCCAGGCTATTTATTGATACAAATTATAATGTGAACGAAGTGGCCGGCATTGTCGGAATTTTTGACAATCGCTACTTTCGGGAACAGTTTAGCAAACAATTTAATATGAACCCTTCTGACTTTATTAAAAAGTACAGAAAACCCTTCGCCAATAAATATACCGTCAATAAAGATGTGCTGAACAAGGGTGGCGAGGCATAAACCACATCCCTGTTTTACTGCTTTTCTCAAGTAGCCAGGTTCCATTTGGAAGCTCGGTGGAAGGAATTATTTTTCCAGCTATCAAATGGTGATTTTTTGATTTAGCCATTAATTTCTACTCAAAAATGCGGGTTTAACCCAGAAATGCCATTTTACCCCCTATTTTTTGTCATCTATCCCCCTTTTTACCCCTGTTTGTGATAGTAATATTGTAGTGCGAAAGCCAAATGAGCAATTGAGCCTGGAAGCAGGCTTTTAAAAACAGAGATTGCTAAATCGGTTTACTTTAATGCAGCACTTATCTGCTAAAACAATAAAGCAGTTTCGGAAATAAAAGACAATAATAATTGCCAGTAAATGAAAAAAGGGAATTCCATACATGCGATTGCAAAAGACCTGGGAGTGTCAGCCACCACAATTTCATTTATTGTTAATGGCAAGGGAAAAGAAAATCGAATTAGCAATGAGGTAATAAAAAGAGTGGAGCAGTATCTGCAACAAATTAATTATAGACCTAATATAATAGCTCAAAGTCTTCGTACAGGTAAAACCTATTTAATTGGGATGCTGGTAGAAGACATCTCGGATGTATTCTTTTCGAGCATCGCAAGGGGTGTTGAAATGGGATTTGAAAATAGTGCTTATCGGATACTCTTTATGAGTACAAAGAACAATGACGCCAACACCTCTTTTATTTTAGATCTGCTAAAAGAACATAATGTAGATGCTTTCATCATTGCTCCCAGCTTAGGAACAGAGGCGGAAATACAAGAGGTCGTTCAGTCAGGTAAACCCGTTGTTTTATACGACCGGTACTTCAAAGGTCTAAACACCTGCAATGTAATGGTAGATAATAGAGGCGGTGCCTATATGGGAACGATGGAGCTTTTTAATAATGGATTTAAAAATGTGGCATTTGTAACCCTGAAATCAGAACAAGTGCAGATGACTGAAAGGCTCTTGGGATACAAAGATGCATTGTTACACGGGCAGCAATCCCGGGCAATGGTACTGGAAC
>ERZ761602.8540-NODE-8540-length-10278-cov-15.250611_pt1 | contig 10278 bp, 11 predicted proteins | sample MGYA00512165_ERZ761602 | MGnify/ENA primary metagenome ERZ761602 (study PRJEB28899, sample SAMN02445085) | bioreactor sludge metagenome | biome: EBPR sludge; isolation source: Thorneside wastewater treatment plant | place: Australia: Brisbane, Thorneside...
ACAGGCCGGAAAGTCCAGGAAGTCATCGATGGATAGCTCGATCTGGGACCTCATGAGCCATGGCGGCTACGCCATGTGGTTCATCGTGGCGTTCTCGGTGATCTCCCTCGCCGTGGCCATCGAACGGGCCGTCGCGATGTGGCAGTTCACGACGCGCGCTCGCGCGCTCTCCGAGACCGTCATCCGCTGCCTGCAGAAGGGCGCCGTCCAGGAGGGCCGCAGCGCGTGCGAGCGCTCGCCGTCGCCGCTCGCCGACGTCTTCCTCGTCGGCTACGAGCGGTTCGGCCGCGGCAAGGCGGAGCACCTCGGCACGGCGACGCACCGCGAGCGCCAGCGCGTGATCGGCGACCTGCGCACGCGCCTGTGGATGCTCGGCACCATCGGCGCGACCGCGCCGTTCGTCGGCCTCTTCGGCACCGTCGTCGGCATCATGGCGGCGATGCGCCGGTTCAAGGGCGACGAGCAGGTGAAGTTCGCGATGGTGTCGGGGCCCATCTCCGAGGCCCTCATCGTCACCGCCGCCGGCATCCTCGTCGCCGTCGAGGCGGTCATCCTCTACAACTACTTCAACCAGCGCGCGGCGCGGATCTCGACCGAGCTCAAGCTCCTGACCGACGAGTTCCTCGAGGCGCTCGAGGAGCTGCCGCCCGAGGCGCGCGAGACCCTGGCCAAGAAGGAGACGGGCGATGGCCGGCAGGCTGCCTGACGACGAGGAGGACGGCGGCCACGGCGGTGGCGGCATCTTCTCGGAGATCAACATCACGCCGCTCACCGACGTCTTCCTGGTGATGGTGATCATCTTCATGGTCAGCGCGCTCGCCGTGCAGGCCGAGGCGCAGGAAGAGAAGAAGCGCACCGAGGAGGTCATCGAGGAGGTCGAGGCGAGCAAGCGCAGCGGCCTCAAGGTGACGCTCCCCTCCGGCGCCGCCCAGGAGATCGACGTCAAGAAGGAGAGCCTCATCCTCCTCATCCCCGTCGAGGGCGACATCATGGTCTCGGGCCGCGTCATCCGGGACGACGAGCTCGACAACCTGTTCCTCGCCGCGTTCACCAAGGACAAGACCACGCAGGTCGTGCTCCAGGCCGACAAGGGCGTCCCCCACGGCCGCGTCGTGAACGTGATGGAGCGCGCGAAGGCGTCGGGCCTCACGCGCCTCGCCATCGGCACCAGCCCGGCGCCCTGAGCCAGGCGGCGTGCCCACCTGGCGACCGACCACCGCCGCCGACCTCGACTACGTGATGGGGCTCGAGGCCGCGCCCGAGAACGCGCCCTTCGTCTCCCAGTGGAGCCGCGCCGAGCACCTCGACACCCTCACCGATCCCGACGCCCGCCACCTGATCGTGGAGGACGACGGCCGCCGGGTCGGCTTCGTCATCCTCGCCGACCTGACCCTGCCGTCGCGGGTCCGTCAGCTCCTGCGCGTCGTCATCGACGACAAGGGCAGGGGCCTCGGCCGTGCCACCCTGCGCGAGGCCGCGCGCATCTGCTTCCACGAGCACGACGCCGTGCGCGTCTGGCTCGACGTCCGCGAGGAGAACGCCCGCGCGCGGCACCTCTACGCCTCCGAGGGCTACGTCTTCGAGCGCCGCAGCGAGACCGACCCTCACCTCCTCATCCTGTCGCTCGCCCGCCCGTCGACCGGTTGATCCTCGGGTCACGTCGCGACGGCGTGCGGCCCGATCGACCACCTCGGCTTCTCGCCGAGCCCGTCGAGCCGCGCCAGCCCGTCCACCACCATGTCGTACTGCACGGGCAGCCCGTCCCACCGGCACTGGTTCGTCGCCGCCGTGATGCCCAGCCCCTCGTTCTCCGCCACGATCCTCGTCCACGCGTCGGTCGAGCTCGGAGCGATCCGCGGCCCCTCCGCCGGCACCACTCGCCCGCGCGGATCGCGCACCCGCACTTCACCATCCACGAGCTCGACCTCGTACCCGTGCTCGTGCACGAACGTGTGGTGCCGCGAGCAGAACAGGCACGCGTTCTCGAGCGACGTCTCGCCGCCATCCGCCCAGTGCTCGATGTGATGCCCCTCGAGGTAGACGCGGTTCGTGCACCCGGGGAACCGGCAGTGTCCGTCGCGGCGGGCGAGGGCGCGCTTCAGCGCCGCCGACATCGTCCGCGTCTTCCGTCCCACCGACAGCGGCTTGCCCGCCTCGTCCTCCACCAGCTCGACCACCCCGCAATCACACGTGAGCCGCCGCGCCGTCTCCGCCGACACACACGTGCCATCCGCGAACACGCCCACGTCCTCCACCGCGTCACCCCGCCGCTCGAGCGCCGCCCTTGGCACCGTCAGCACCACCTCCACGGGCGCGCGCTCCGGCCGCTCCCCCCGCACGACCATCTGTGCCATCGCGACCAGCGCGTCGGCCCGGTCGAAGCGCCGCCGTGGCGTTTCCGCGGAAACCTCCACTGGACGCTCCCCCTGCGCCTCCTTGGCCATCCGCTCGATCGCCGCCATCACCATCGCCGCCTCCTCGGGCCGGAGCGTCGCCTCGATCCGCACCATCCCGTCATCCAGCCCGCGCCGCACCACCGTCCGCTCCTCCTCCACCTCGCGCACTTCCTTTCCCGCGAGCCGCTGCACCGCGCGGAACTTCCGGCAGATGGTCTCGAGCTGCGCCGCCGTGCTCGCGTACGCGTTCACGAGCAGCTGCTCCTCCGTCGCCGCCGACGCCACCCGCGTGATCGCCCGGACCTTCGCGTACGAGAGCTTGCCCAGCCGCAGCGCCTCGTCCACGCGCGGCAGCTCACCCAGCCGCTTCGCCACCCGCACGTGCTCGCGCCCGGTCCCCAGCGTCCAGCCCACGCGCCACGACAGCCAGTGCGCGCACGACTGAGCACCTGCGTGGAACCAGCCATTGCCAGCATCGAAGTCTCGAATGCGACTCAATAGCCGGTGCATGGCCGCGTCCATGTGCGCCGCGTCCTCGGCGATCTGCTCCCCCAGCGCCAGCATCGCCGCCCGCTTCCGGTCTCCCGGCCGATCCATCACGTCCACCATGAATGACCATATTCCTGCGCATCGGTTCAGTTGTCAACTCAAGAATGTCAGTCTCTACTGTCGATCTTGGCGGCCTTCAACTGGATCCTGATCGACGCCGCGTGCCCGGCCTGCGCACGCTCGGCGCTCGTCCGCTGCCAGACCCACGTGGCCTCGAGCTACGACGGCGACGCGTCCCGCCGCTTCCACGATCGCGAGTACCGCCTGGGCCAGCGTATGGCATGGTCGCAGCCCGGCGATCCGCGCCACGACGAATGGCGCCAGGAGTACGGCGCGGCCGACTCGCTCGCCGAGGAGCCCTGCTACTCCGATTGCACCGCGTGCGGCGCCGAGCTCCTCGTCGTCATCCGCTTCCGCGACCTCGTTCCCGCGGAAACGCTCTCCATCTCGCCCGCGTCGAGTGCCGGCGGACAGCCATGAAGACGGTCGACGATCTGCGCGGGCTCGAGCTCGACTGGCTGGCGACCGACGCGGAGGGCTTCGTCGCGCTCTTCAGCACGGCGGGAGGCGGCCTCGTGCCCGAGGCGCTGCAGCTCGACACAGACGCTCACGGCCACGCGATCGACGCGCTCCTCGCCATGGCACCGTTGACGCGGGCACGCTTCGCGCCCCACCTGCCCGCGGACCTCGTCAATACGTGGCGGCTCGTTGCGGAGCGAGGTGTGTTCGCCTTCGACGCCGACTCGAACGGTGGTCCTTATCACCTGGTCGCGGCGCCCGAGTCGCCCGTCGAGGTCTCGCAGCTGCCGGACGCGGTCGCAGCCGTCGCACGTCGCGTCAGGCTCTCGGGCGCTCGCTTCAAGCCTGGGCTCCGGAACGAGCCGGCGCTGGACGTGAGTGCGATCCGGACGCACGCCGCCTTTGTTGGAGCTGTGACCTACGTATTTCCTTCGCGCGGCGTCGTCGATCGCGCGTCGTTCTTCGCCGCCGTCCGCGCCACCGCTCCGCTCGATCCGCCCATCGTGAGCGATCGAAGCTGGGACGCGCTCGCCGATTCGCTCTGGGAGGGGCTGCACCAGCGGCCGGAGAAGCAGATCGTCATCCTCTGGCCGAACGCGCGCGAGATGGCCGGGGGCGACCCTGGCGAGTACCGCCTTGCACTGGAGGTACTGGGAGAGGTCGCGCGGTCGCTCGGGGACCATGAGGCCACGGTCGGTCGCCCGCAGGAGCTGTGCATCCTGGTCCAGGCCGACTGACGCTTGTCGACGCTCGACGACCGGCCGACGTTTCCGCGGAAACGTTCGGCGCACGCCGGTGTGCTCTCTGGGATGTGCCAACTGGTGACCCGGTGCGTTGTGCCGAAGCTGCGGCGCCAAGGTCGTCATCGAGCGCACGCGGGCGTTCACGCTGAAGATCTCGACGGGCGTGGTTGGTGGTCGCTCAGGTTCCAGGCTAGGTAGGATGCCGTTCCTCTTCACGGACCAAGACATCGTCGCAGGCTCGGATGCCTACGTCGCCCGGCTGCCTGCGAAGGTGGCGAGCAAGGAGGCGTTGCTGCAGGCGCTGGACGAGCATCTGCGGTTCCCTGACTATTTCGGCTTCAACTGGGACGCCCTGTCCGAGTGTCTCCGGGACTTTCATTGGCTGGAGTCGCGGACGGTGGTGCTCGTTCACGCCGACCTGCCTCGACTCTCGTTGGACGAGTGCCGGACGTACGTCGGGATCCTCTCGTTCGCCGTAACGAGCTGGCAGCCGGGGGAGGAGCACGAGCTTCGGGTGATCTTCCCGACAGACGTGCGCGCGGAGGTCATCCGGCTCCTGGTGATCGACGAGTTCTTTCAGCGCGACGCGACCTCGGCTGTCCGGTCGATGCTGCAGTCTGCGTTGCAGGCATGCTCGGCTGCAACGGAGCCGCTGATCCGAAGGCTCGAACTCGACCGATTCGAGGTGACGCTCGACGCGGCGACGCGCTCGGTGCTCGTCGAGGATGTCCTGGACCCGTCCGACGACGGCATGGCCCGGCTCACCTTCGACGAGCTCGCAGATGTGCTGGTCGGCTCGAGTTCCAATGACGCGTGATCATGTCATCCGCCACCTCACGCGCGGTACGCCGCTTGCTGCGTGTGTTCCCGCAGTGCGGCCCGAGTCGCACGCGTGGGTCGACGTGTATTCCATGAAGATAGGTTCGCCGACGGCAGAGCAACTACTCACTTTGAACAACGGGAGCCGCTAGAGCCTTTCGTGAAGGCCCTCGCGGGTGAGCGAGGAGAACCGTATGGCAGTTCGTGTGTCCGGAGCGATGTCCGTCGTGGTTCGCAGGGAATCGCTCCGTCGTGCGTCGATCTCGGTGGAGTCGAATCCCCGGGACTTCGGAGACGTCTTCGCGAGCGACGATCACCTCGTCGTCCTGGGCCCCCTGTTCGACGCGGACGTCGTGATGCAGCAGCTGCACCGGCACGGGCTCGAGTACTTCGAGGACTACTTCGACCTCGCGGACTCCGGTGGCCCGGTGCCCACGTGGTGCCAGGTGCTCGTGGAGCTGCGGGGAGGCTGAGCCTGGGAATCAGGGGCGGACGCTTCCGCGGAAACGTGCCGGCCGTGCGCGTCGTGGTATCTGTGACTAGCCGCGATGCCGACCGTGTTCGTGAAGGGTGACCTGTTCGGGCGCGACGACCTCGAGGCACTGGCGCACGGCTGCAACTGCGCCGGCGCGATGGGCAAGGGCATCGCCGTGGAGTTCCGCGCACGGTTCCCGGAGATGTACGAGGAGTACAAGCGGCGTTGCGCCGACGGCAGGTTCAAGCCGGGTGACGTGTTCGCGTGGCGAGCCGACCGTCAGACTGTCTACAATCTCGGCACGCAGCGGACCTGGCGCACCGGGGCGGAGCTCGACGCGATCGAAAGGTCAGCGCGGGGGATGGTCGAGCTCGCAGAGAAGTCCGGGATCTCGAAGATCGGGCTGCCGAGGATTGGCGCGGGCCTCGGCGGACTGCCGTGGGCCCAGGTGCGGGCCTTGCTCGCCGAGCTCGGCGGCGGGACCGACGTCGAGCTGATCGTGTTCGAGGAGTTCGAGCCGGTCGGCGCGAGGCGCACGTCATGACCGCGGACGACCTGGACGGTGGCATGGCTGTGGATGTGGCTGGTAAGACCGTCGCGGCTCTCGTGCGGCACGTTCGGGACGCTTCAATTCGAAGCTGCGACGCGCTGCTTCAGCCCGAAGCCGCGTCTCCAGCGGCGCGTCGATGGAAGGGCCTTCGTGCGGAATCGTCGGAGCTCCTATCCGTTATCCCGGACGCAGTGGACGAGGCGGTCTTTGGCGTCCTCCAAGCGATTGATCAGGGGATCTTGCGGCTCAAGTACGTGAGCAGTGGCGGCCGTGAAGTCGACCTAACCGAAGAGGGGCAAGGAGAGTTGTCGGGTTGGTACATGGGCAGCGGCGGTTGGCGAGCCCTGTACTCCGGTGAGCGCTTCATCGACGACTTCGCTGATTTGATCGGGTGATGAGTTGAGCGTCGGCCACTATTGCAGAGGCCCGGCTGCCTACCGCCGATCGAACGCCACGGTCGATAGGGCCAACGTGATCGGTCGGCGCTTTGCGTCGTGCGCGTGCGCGCCTACAGGCCCAGCTTGTCGAGCTTCTTGTGCAGGCCCTCGCGGGTGATGCCGAGGGTGGCGGCGGTGCGGGTCTTGTTGTTGTTGTGATCGCGCAGCGCCTCGGAGATGAGCCAGCGCTCGACCTGGTCCATCATCTCCTTGAGGGTGCCCTTCTTGGGGGCGACCTTGGCGACCGTGCCCTCGATCTTGCGGAGGCGCGGTGAGAGGTCGGTGACCTCGACGGGGAGGTTGGGCTCGGCCTGGATGACGAGGCGCTGGATCTCGTTCTCGAGCTCGCGGATGTTGCCGGGCCAGCCGTAGGCGGAGAGCGCGTCGAGGGCCTCCTGCGAGAAGCCCGGGAGGTCGAGGCGGTACTCGGCCGCGTACTTGGTGAGGAAGTGGCGGGCGAGGAGCGGGATGTCCTCGCGGCGCTCGCGCAGCGGCGGCAGCCGGATGGGGAAGACCATCAGGCGGTAGTAGAGGTCGGAGCGGAAGCGGCCCTTCTCGACCTCGGCGGCGAGGTCGCGGTTGGTCGCGCAGATGATGCGGACGTCGACCTGCTTCTCGGCGGTGGCGCCGACCGGGCGGATGGTGCCCTCCTGGAGCACGCGCAGGAGCTTGGCCTGGAGCGAGAGCGGCATCTCGCCCATCTCGTCGAGGAAGAGGGTGCCGCCGTCGGCGATCTCGAAGAGGCCCTTCTTGTCCGAGTCGGCGGAGGTGAAGGCGCCGCGCTTGTGGCCGAAGAGCTCGCTCTCGAGGAGGTTCTCGGGGAGGGCGGCGCAGTTCTGGGCCACGAACATCTTCTCGCGGCGGCCCGAGCGGTAGTGGATCGCCGAGGCGACCAGCTCCTTGCCGGTGCCGGTCTCGCCCTCGATGCAGACGGTGGCGCGGGTGTCGATGACCTTGTCGAGCTGGCCGAAGACCTGCTGCATCGCCGGCGACTCGCCGATGATGTCGGGGAAGCGCTGCTTCTCTTCCTTCTTCTTGAGGTAGACGTTCTCGCCGCGGGCGCGCTCTTCGGCGAGCTTGAGGCGCGAGACCAGGGCCGCGTTGTCGAGAGCGAGCGCGCCCTGGGCGCCGACGAGGAGCGCGACCTCGAGGTCGTTCTCGTCGAACATGCCCGCGGTGCGGCGGTTGTCGGCCTGGAGCAGGCCCGTGATCTCCTCGCCGCGCCAGAGCGGGACGGCGATGACCGAGAGGATCTGGCCGGCGTGGATCGACTCGGAGGAGGGGAGCTCCTCCTGCGCGTTGGCGGTGAGGATCGCGGCGCGGTCGCTGAGGACGCGGCGCAGGATCGCGCGCGAGGCGCGCACGGGATCGACGCCGGGCTCGGGCGGCCTGGTGGGACCGCCGCGCTCGCGCTGGAGCGCGAGGGTGAAGCGATCCTTCTCGTTCTCGGAGCGGAGCAGGATCGTGACGTGGGTGGCGCGCGCGAGGATCTCGAAGGTCGCGTCGGCGACGGCCTCCAGCACGCTCGCGTGATCGAGGCGGCCGGAGAGGGGCTGGAGCGCCTTGTACAGCTTGAGCGCGCTGACCGGATCGTGCTCGATCTGGTCGCGCACCGCCGGCAGGTCGATGATCGAGCGCGACGCGATGAGGCGCTCGCCGATCTCGGCGTCCTCGTCGGCGGCGCCGTAGCGGACGCGGATCTGGACGGGCGCGCGCGCGTCGCCGAGGAGGAGCAGGTCGCCGGGCTCGAGGCCGAGCTCGTGGCGGCGGCTGGCGTCGACCGGGATGCGGGTGCCGGCCCGCTCGACGGCGGAGCCGTTGGTCGAGCGCAGGTCGCGGAAGACGTAGCCGTTGCCCTCGCGGAGGATCTGGGCGTGCTCACCCGACAGGTGGTAGTCGGTGAGCACGACGGTGTTGGTCGACGCGCGACCCAGCGTGATCACCGGCGCGCTGAGCTCGTAGCTCGGACGGGGTGACGTTCCGCGGAGGATTTCGAGGACGAGCACGGGTGTTTTCGGGCGAGAACAGAAGTGCGTTCGGCCTCGGACGGTTATACTCCGAGTCGCCTTTTTCGGTCATGGCGTCACCTTCCAAAGTGCTCGTTGTCAGCCGAGATCGCCGGGCCGCGGACGGCGTGCGCCTGGGGTTCGAGCGCGAGGGGATGCCGGTCGAGGCGGCGGAGTCGCCGGCGGCGGCGTCGTTCGACGACGTGGCCGTGGTCATCGCGGGGGCTGACCCCGATGGCGGCGATCCGGCGCCCTTCATCCGCGAGCTGGTCGCGAAGGGCGCGGGCGCGGCGCCGCTCCTGTACCTCGGCAACGGCATCTCGCGCGGCGCGGCGCTGGCGGCGGGCGCGACCGCGATGCTGGCGGCGCCGGCGTACGTGCGCGACGTGGTGACGATCGGGCGCATCCTCGCCGGGCGGCGGCCGGGCAATCGCTCGGTGATGGACGGCGATCTGGGGCAGAGCTTCGGCGTCTTCTACCTGGTGCGCGCGCTGGCGCGGACGGGCGCGACGGGCACGCTGCTCATGCTGCGCGGGCTGCGGCGCGGCGAGATCCGGTTCTTCGAGGGCGAGGTGACGTCGGCGCAGGTCGGCGGGCTGCACGGGCAGGCGGCGTTCGATCAGCTCTTGCTGTGGACCGAGGCGCGGTTCGAGCTGCGCGACGAGCCGGTGGTGCGGCGGCAGCAGATCCCGGTGACGCTCGACGAGCTGCTCGGGCACGCCGAGCGGTACCTGAACGATCTGCGCGAGGCGGCGGGCAGCCTGTCGCCGTCGGCGGTGTACGAGCAGGATCAGGCGACGCTCGGGTCGATGGGGCGGCAGCTGCCGACGGAGGTGCACGGCGTCCTGCGCATGTTCGACGGGCACCGCACGGTGGCCGACGTGCTCGAGGACAGCCCGTTTCGCGTGCTCGAGACGCTGCGCGTCGCCGAGCGGGCGGCGCAGGTCGGTCTGCTGAAGAAGCTGGTGTTGGCGAAGGCGCGGAACACGCACCGCGCGATGCTCGCCGTCGAGGAGTGGCTCGTCGGCGGCGCCTCGGGCGAGGTGGCGCGGCCGATCGCGCCCGAGGGCTCGGGGCCGGTCGGGAAGAAGAAGGGCAAGCAGAAGGCGAAGGCGGGTGGGGGAGGCGGCGCCGAGGCGGAGAAGCCGCGCGCGGTGGTCGAGGTCGACTGGGCGGCGCTGGTGCCGCGCGGGGCGGGGCTCGACGCGGGCGCGCTGTCGCCGGTGGTGCCGTCGTCGGCGGCCAAGGGCGAGATCGAGGTGCGGTCGGCGAGCGCGCCGGCGAGCCGTGACGCCGAGCGGGAGAAGCTGGAGACGTTGACGGATGCGGGCGAGCGCGATCGGCTGTTCGCGCCGCTGGTCGAGGTCGCGGAGCGCGAGAAGCTGGACGAGGAGGAGCAGGAGTGGCTCGCGGCGGAGCGGAAGAGCAGGGAGGACGCGGCGAACGCGAAGGTGGCGGAGGAGGAGAAGGCGAAGGCGAAGGCCGAGGCGGAGGCGGAGGCGGAGAAGGCGAAGGCGAAGGCGAAGGCCGAGGCGGCGGAGAAGGCGCGGAAGGAGAAGGAGGCGGCGGCGGAGAAGGCGAAGGCCGAGGCGGCCGAGAAGGCGCGGAAGGAGAAGGAGGCGGCGGAGGAGAAGGCGAAGGCCGAGGCGAAGGCGAAGGCCGAGGCGGAGGAGAAGGCGCGGAAGGAGAAGGAGGCGGCGGCGGAGAAGGCGAAGGCCGAGGCGGAGGAGAAGGCGAAGGCCGAGGCGGAGGAGAAGGCGAAGGCCGAGGCGGCCGAGAAGGCG
>ERZ761602.8542-NODE-8542-length-10277-cov-3.495402_pt1 | contig 10277 bp, 9 predicted proteins | sample MGYA00512165_ERZ761602 | MGnify/ENA primary metagenome ERZ761602 (study PRJEB28899, sample SAMN02445085) | bioreactor sludge metagenome | biome: EBPR sludge; isolation source: Thorneside wastewater treatment plant | place: Australia: Brisbane, Thorneside...
CGTGGGGAACGCCCCACGCCGCCCGCCGAGCCCAAAGCCTATGCCGGTTCATCCCCACGCCCGTGGGGAACGCACCAAACGCAAACGGTTGTCCTGCAACGCAATTTTCGTCGGTCGGTGTCCTACCAGAAAAAGGCCATCAATCCGGCTTCAAGAAGCTCACCAGTTGGACCCCATCGCGCTCGACGGGAATTCGACGGTTGCTGCCAAGGGTTACGAACTCAAACCCCGCCTCGACGCCGCTGCGCCATGCCATCACGGCATTGCCATCTCCGAGGCCTTGCTCCACTTGGTCCCACAGGTACTCCCGCACTTTGCGCGAGTAGTTGCCGACATAGACCCCGGCGCGGACTTCCAGCAGCCAAATTGCCAGCCGGCCGCGCAAGCGCGGTGGCGCGTTCTCAAGCACGATGACCAGCATCACCCAGGCCCTCTTCGTTTGGAATGGCCGGCGCCACGCTCTCGGCTGGTGCCTCCGGCGGCGCAATCTCTCCGGCCGCCAGCACGCGCTCGATGTCGGGAATGATCCGATCCAGCAGCTTGGTCTGCCTGAAGCAATCGCGGCAGGCCAGCCGTACGGCGCGCTCCACCGGGCCTGTCTGCTTGCTGCCTGCAATCTGGAAGGCGACAGGGACCACGGTGTCGAACTTGTACAGATCTGCCATGTCATACACAAAGGACAACGGTTTGCCGGTGTGAATGAAACCTACCGCTGGCGCATAGCCGGCCGCCAGCACGGCGGCCTCGGTCACGCCGTAGAGGCAGGCGGTGGCGGCACTCAGGCAGCGGTTGGGCAGGTCGGCAGCGTGCCAATCGTCGTGGTCGTAGTTGCGAGCCTTCCATTCCACGCCGTACTTGCGCGCCAGCAACTGGTAGCTGCGGCGCACGCGCGCCCCTTCGATGCCGCGTAGTTGCTCCACGCTGCGGCGCTGTGGTGCCTCCTCGCCAAAGCGCATCGCGTACATCTGTCGCACCACCTTCAAGCGCAACTCATCGTCCAGCGCCAGGCGCGCTTGGTAGAGCAAGCGGTCGGCGCGGGCGCCGCCCGGCTGGCCGCTGGCGTAAAGCCGTACCCCGGCTTCGCCTACCCAGATCAACAGTGTGCCTACGCGTGCGGCCAAGGCGGCGGCGCGGTGTGAGAGCCGGGTGCCGGGCTCCAGCATCAGTGCCGCCACGCCGCCCACGGGTATCTGCGTCCGTACGCCGCTGGCATCCACCAGCACGAAGGCGCCGTCGATGACGTCGATCTCGCCGCGCTCGACGAACAGCACCGACAGCCGCTCCTTGATGGCCAGCGGTTTGAGCGCCGGCAGCGGTGGGCCCTGCTCAGCCAAGCCGCCGCACCAGCAAGAGGCCGCAGCCCAGGCTCTTGGCGCTGCCCACGCCCGCATACAGCGCGGCACGCAAGCGCTCCGGGTTGGTTACGCGCAGATGCCCGCTCAGGTCCACGCTGGTGAACTGCAGCTCGGCGCTCGCCGCGCCTCGCTTGCGCTCACCATGCTGCTGCGGCAGATTCACATCCAAGCTGTCCGGCTCCAATGCAAAGCCCAGCCGCTCGCCCCGCTGGGCCAGCCAGCGGCCGCAGGCCTGCTGGGTCAGGTCGGCCAGGCTGGGCCGGTCGGGCGCCGTCCATTCGGCCCAGGTCTTCAGGCCGCGCTCGGCCAGCAGGCGCTTCTTCTCGTGCATCACCACGTCGTGCCGCTTGCCCTTCACGCCCGGCGGTGCCGCGCTGCGCAGGGTGGGGTTGGCGCGCAGCTCGAAGGCCAGGCGTTCACCCTGCTCCAGCACGGGTTCGTAGGGGCGGCTTTGCACCTGCCAGGCGTCGTCGGGCGGTAGGGGCGGGCGCGTCGACACCGTGTAGTAGCAGGGCAGCCCGCCCACCAGGTGGCGGCGGAACAGGAAGTCGCGCGGCGCTCCTGCCGGGGCGGCAAAACAGCGCCACAGCCATTGGTGCTCGGCATAGGGGCCGGCCAGGCGCTGCTGGGCAGCTCGCTGTTCCTGGCCGGGTGCGGGGGAGATGCGGCTGAAGTACATGGCTCAGTTCCTTTCTGCGGCGGCGTTCACGTACGCGAAGTGCTCGTCGCGATCGCCGAACTGCCAGCCCTCGCGGCGGATCAGGCGATCCTTGCGGCGGCGCGTCATGGCGGGGGCGATGCCGGCCTCCACGGCATCGTCAAAGGCCAGGCTCTCGATGGCGGGGAGGGGGAGAGCCGACAAGGTGGACAACTGCTCGTGGTAGCGCCGGGTTGCCGCCAACGCATGCTCCGCCTCCATCACCAGGGGCCACAGCGGCGCACCCGGCGGGCAGCTCTTGCGCCCCAGATAGAGCACGAACCTGGGCTCGCGTAGCGCCTGGGCCAGCAGCTCCAGCGGCCAGCGGGGCGAGGGATTGGCTTGCAGCGCTACGAGGTGATGCGCGCCCTGCCGGTAATCCCGGGTGGAGACGATGGTGGAGAGATCCCGGCTAGGCAGGGCCAGCTCCTGGCGCCTGGTGGCCTGCGGGCGACCCTTGAGGCTGCTGCGCGGCGGCACCTGCACCGTGTGGTAGTCGCGCAGCAGGCTGCCGGCGCCGTGTTGCCCCAGTTGTGCGGTGGCAAAACCGTAGCCGTCGCGCAGCGCCGCGTGGGCGGCTTCGTCGCTGCGTTCAAGACCCAAGGCCGCACCCAGCAGGCCGATCAGCGCCGACTGCGTGGGTCGCTCGCTGCTGGGGCGGTACTCGCCCACGGCGGCTTCGCCCCAGGAGGACAGCGGCGCCTCCAGTTGGAAAAGCAGGAAGGCCGGCATGGCGTCAGCTCGCGGCGAAATCGCTCAGGCCATCCAGGCTGCCGGTGCCGGCTTCCACATCGAGCGTGTAGCGCGCCTCGGCGCAGGCGCCATAGGCGGCGTCGAACTTGGTTGCGCGCTCCTGCAGCGCCGCGATGGCCAGCTGCAGCTCGCTTTCGTCCTGGCCGCGGCGGGCCTGGATGGGTTTGAGGAAGGCCTGCGCCAGCGAGCGCGGCTGCTGCGCGCCCTTCTCGGCCAATGCGAAGCTGGCGTAAGCGCGCGAGGCAAAGCTGTTCTGCATGCCGGTGGGGGAGACGGTGCAGACGGCGCGCAGCAGTGCGCGCAAGGCGCGCTCGACCAAGGCGTCATCGTCGCCCAGGTTCTTGGCCAGCAGCTCGCGGTCGATGCACAGGTACAGGTAGAAAAGTCCGGCGCCATAGCCGCGTTCGCCCAGGTGCGCCGCCCCGGGGTCGTTCTTGTTGAGGTCGTCGACAGCGGTGAAGTAGTCGTCCTCCACCGCAGCGGCGTGCACGGTGATGGCGTGGGCCACCTGGGCGGCGGCCTCGACGTTGTGGGCCGGGCTGTCGGCCAGCATGCGGCCAAAGAGTGCGATGTCTACGCTGCCGCGCGGCAGGGTGAGCAGTTTGAGTTCGGCCTCGGTGGGTGCCTCGCGTCGTGCGACCAAGGCCTCGGTCAGTGCCTGAACCGCCGCCCGCTCCTCCGGGCTCAGATGCGCGAGCTGCTCGATCTCGAGGTCCTCGTTGTTCTCGGACTTCTTATCACTCTTGGGTTTTCCGAAGGCACCGGCGATGGCGCGCGTCCACTCGCGTGCCGTCTTTTCGGCGATGCCCCCCGCCACTAGCGCAGCATGGACCTCGTGGCCCAGGCGCTTGGTGCGCGTGCCGAGCTGCCCGGCCAGTGCCTGCTCAAAGGTCTCGCTGGTGCGCCAGGCTCGCTTCAGGCTCTGCGACGAGACACGCAGGCGCTGGGCATTGCCCAGCAGCGCGGTCTTCGGGCGTCCGGTGTCGTCGCGGTTGAGATTGGAGGGCGGGTAGCTGGTCAGCACATGCAGTTGCAGGAAGCGGGACATGGGTTCTCCTTGGGTGGGTAGCTGGCTGAATAGCGGAATCAGGACCTGGCCTCGTCCGGCCAGTGGTAGGCATAGGCCCAGCGGCGCCGGGTCTCGTCGCCCCAGCTCAGCACGTCGGCAGCCAGGCTGATGGCTGAGACCTTGCCGCCGATCAGCGGCAGGGCGCGCCGCAGGCCTTTGAACAGGGCGTCGATGTCGTCGTCTGGGGTGTCGAGCAAGCGTCGGAAGCGCAGCGGCGACAGCGGCGGGCGCTCGCCCGGCTTTTCGGTATGGCTGGCCATGACGGGAAATGAGCGGCCCTCGCCAGGGCTGACGTGAGCCGCCAGGGCCGCCGCAGCAGCCCAGCCATTCATCTGGGCCTCGCGCATGGCAGGCGAGAAGACGGTCCCCGCCTCCTCCAAGTGCCGGTACAGACGCTGAAAAGCTGGTTCCAGCAACACGTTGCCGACGCCATGGCAGCGCTTCAGCTGGGCACGGGCGGCGCGCCAACTGCCGTCGAGGTGGTGCAGCTTCTGGTGCCAGGCCTCAAAGGCTTCTTGCACGGGGCCGGCCAGGTAGGGGGATGAAGGCATCACGGGTCTCCTTGGGTTCACTCGGGCGTTGGCGCGGCCGCTTTGGCGCTGCGCTTGGCATTCGCCTTGGTGGCCTTGCTGGCATTGGCCTGCGGCGTGGGCAGCCCAAGGAGCTGGCGCAGGGCGCTGCCCTCCAGCTGGCTGCTGAAGCGCCGGTGGGCCGCTGCCACGCGGGCGGGGTTCTGGCGGTCGATGCGGGCTGTGCCGACAATTTCGTCGTCGAACAGGTGGCGCGCGGCTTCGCACAGCACGTGCAACCAAACCTCGGCGCGGGCGTGGCGTGCCTGGCGCTCGGCGTCTTCCGCAGCTTCCTCGCCGGCAGCGACCAAGGCTTGCTGCAACTGCCGGTAGAAGGCCGGCTCGGTCGCGGCCCAAAAGGCTGCATCGACGTGAGAAAGGTCGCCGCGCGCTTCATGCCCGAAGCAGGCCTCGCGCACCGCCCCGTGCAGATACCGGGCCGTTTGCTCGGCGCCGGCGAGCCAGGCACCCACTTCGGCGCGAAGTTCTTCGTGACGGCGGGGGCTGGCGTCGGCCAGGTGGTGCAGCGGCACGGTGCTGTCGTACCAGCAGCGCGCCTTCATGTTGTCCATGTCGAGACCAAAGGCCCAGAGCCGCAGGGGCTGGCGCAGCTGCCGCCCCAGCCGCTGCCAGGCACCGTGCACCACGCGCGCGGGTTCGATGCGACGCTTGTCCAAGGCCACGCCGAGCACCCAAGCCGCCCAATGCCGATAGCCGAGCCCATCGGGCTGTGGGTGCAAGGGCAGCCAGCCGTCCTTGGCCTCGTAGTAGGGCGAAAGCGGGTGGCGCCACGCGCCCTTGTAGTTGAGGCCGTAGTTGCGGGCGAGGTAGTGGCGGATCAGCCGCAGGCTGTGGCGGCCACAAAGATCGCAGGGCCCTGCCGGTTCGCTTGCAGTACCCAGGCGGATGCGCCGGGGCATGGCCCAGAAAACCTGGTCGGGGTGGGTCTGCAGCGGGGTGGTCTGCCCCCCCTCGACCTGCTGCGCCGACAGCGGCGCCAGCCAAGGGAAGCGGCAGCGCAGGGCGTCGAGGCCGGGTTCGACGCCCTGCTGCAGCCATTCGCCTGCGGGCGCGTTCAGTTGCAGGGTAAACAGCGCCAGCGCCGCGCAATGCGGGCAGGCGGCTTGCAGACGCCCTCGCTTGACGAAATGGTCACTGTTGTTGCGGATGGCGTTCTCGCCAGGTGTGTCGATGAGCAGCGCAGCGATGGGCGTGGGTTCCCCCTCGCGCAGCTCAAGGTCCTGCATGAAGCGCGCGCCGTCGCCCTCGAACTCGAAGGCCTCGCGCACAGGGGCGAACCAGGCCGCCAGTTCCTGCGCGCTCGGCGGCATCTGCAGCCGTTCACGCCAGTCGTAGGCGTCCCGGGCGTCGTTGCAGCTCTGCAGCAGGCCGATGGCGAGCTGCGCCAGGGCGCCGTTGAGGTCCGGGCGGCAGGCGTCGAAGCCTGAGATACGCGGGTCGCTCAGCTGCGGCGGCGCCACCCAGTGACGGCTGCCGTCGTGATGCCGCACGGGCATCCAGGGTTCTTCGAGCAGATTCACTACTTTTTCTCCCGTTCAAAGAGTGGGCGACAAGCTTCGAACAGCTCAAGCACCACGAAGCAAACGATGAACAGAACGGCCACTTGCTGCAGGTGCCCTCCGCCGAGTGGCAGCCATGGAGCTTTAAAGACTTCCTTTACGGCAAGCAGCAGCAACTCAAAGGCCATGGCAACTTGGAGAACAGCCTTCCACACAGCAACCTCCGCTTACAGATCAAGCGGTTGCGATGCTAACAGCACAAATCAAAAGCTAAAACCGTCATGCGGATAGGATTCTTGTTCAGGTTTCTGGCTACAGTTCCGTCGCGCCAGAATCTTGGTGCTGCTCCTCACTCGAGTGGGGATGAACCGCTAAATCCGCCTTGCGGGTTGTGTGGCGACGCGCGTTCCTCACGGGTGTGGGGATTTGGCCGGAGGCACTGCCTCCGGCCGCTTCGGCGCGCAGTCCAGTCAAGGAGCTGTAGTGCCAGCTCTGGCACTGGCCTCGGGCATTGCGCACCCAGGCGCGACCGCTGCCGTCGGCGTCTATCACCAGGGGCAGCAGCGGGGTGAAGTCGGCGCCGGGCAGGCTGCGGCACAGCTGCTCCCAGGCCGCGTGCAGGGCGGGGTCTTCGGGGGCTTCGACGCCTTGAATCAGGCGGGTTGGCACTCTTACGGTGCTGTAGGCCCAGGCGTGGCTGGGGCGCTCGGCCCACGGGCGAAGTTGCTGTCCGTCCCAGCGTGCAAGGCGGACTTCGTGGCAGGGCTCGCCCAGGCGGGTGGGGGCGGTGGCGTCGTCTTCCCAGCGGTTTCCGTCGCGCTCATAGCCCTTGGCGAGTTGCAAGGTGTTGTGCAAGGCCAGGCTGGCGTCGGCCAGGGCCTTGCCTTCGCTGGCGTTGGCGCTGGCCGTCAGCCCGGCCGGTGCCTCTTCCTCGGCGGCGAAGACCTGCTCGACGAAGGTGCGCGCCTGCTCCGGCATCTGCCACTGGCCCGCTTGCAGCAGCTGGGCGCTGCGCCACAGCACGGCGGGGTTGTCGTAGACGCGCGCGGTGCGGGGCAAGGCATTGCGCAGCCAACTCGGGGCAGGATCGGCCTCCCACGCTGGCGTGTGCACGAGCAGCTGCGGGGGCGGGCGCTGATCGGACTGGCCGGGGCCCAGGCGTTCGCCGGCCGCGCTGCGGCGGTGGCGGTGAAGCCGGCCGGCGCGCTGGATCAGGCGGTCGATGGGAGCAAGGTCGCTGGCCAGCAGGTCCACATCAATGTCGAGCGACTGTTCGGCCACCTGGGTGGCAATCAGCAGCTGGCCGCGGCGCGCCTGCGCGGTGCTCTGCGCCCCCAGAGCGGCAAGGACCTTGCCTTCGATAGCTAAGCGGTCGGCCAGCGCAAATCGGGCGTGGAAGAGCGTGATCCGCTCGGCCGGCCAGCGCGCGGCCATCAGTGCATGCAGTTCCAGGGCATCGGCCACGCTGTTGCAGATCCAAGCGGCGCAGCCGCCGGCCTGCAAGGTGGCGAGGAGGGCCTCGGCCACCGCCTCACGGCTCGCCAGGGCTTGTACGGCCAGCGTGCGGCGCAGTTCGGAGCGGGCAGCCATGGGCTGCTGAAGGATCTCATCCGGCGCGTGCGCCGCCCAGCGTGTCGCCAAGGGGTAGTCGCGCCTGGCTTGCCAGCTCGGCAGCTTGGCCTGAGTGCCGGCGGCGAAGGCGCTCATCAGGCTGTGCTTCATGCGCTCGGTCAGCGTGGCCGAGAGCAGGATGGCGCTGCCCCCCGCATGCGCATGAAAGCTGAGCAGCGCGCACAGCACCCTTTCCATGTAGAGATCGCAGGCATGCACCTCGTCCACTACCAGCACCTTGCCCATCAAGCCGAGCAGGCGCAGCGATTGGTGCTTGCTCTTGAGTGCGGCCAGCAGCGCTTGGTCGATGGTGCCGACGCCGGCCGGCGCGAGCAGCGCGCGTTTGCTGTGATCGGCCAGCCAGTGCTGGCAGCGGGCCTCGGCGCTGTCGGCTTCGCGCAGCGGCGCATCGCCTCGGCGGATTTCAGGCAAGACGGAGGTGGCGAAGGACTCCACCAAGTTTGCCGACCCGGTGGCCAGCGCCAGGCTGGGGTGGCTGTCGCCAAAGAGCTGCTGGTAGTAGGTCTTGATGCGGTCGTACAGCGCATGCGCGGTGGCCATGGTGGGCAGACCCACATAGAAGCCCTCCGCCACACCTTGAGCCATCAGGCGGTGAGTGAGCAGCATGGCAGCTTCGGTCTTGCCGGCGCCGGTCGCGTCTTCCAGGATGTGCAGCTGCGGGCCTGTGGTCAGCGCCAGATCCCGCACAAAGGCCTGCAGCGGCGAGGGCGTGGTGATGGCGGGGAACAGCGCGTGGAAGGGCTGCTCAGGCCCCTGCTCGGCAGGCAGCACGCCGCTGGCATCCAGGGCGGCGTTGGCAACTTGCTTTGCGCGGATCCAGTAGTCTGAGAGTGATGACTCTTCCGTTTGATAGGGGAAAAAGTCGGCGTTGGAGCCCAGCCAGTCGGCCAGTACGGTGAGGCCGGCCAGCCACCAGGAAGTGCGCTTGCTGCGGGCTGCGGTGTCTCTGGCGTTGCGCCCCACCATCCAAGGGGCCGCAGGCTGCAGCAGTGTGAGCATCTGCCGGGCAAACATCAGTGCGGCTTGGCGATGCGCGGCCGGAAAGTGGTCGCGCAGGTCGCCCTTGACTTGGGGCTCGGGCGGCTTGCCGTGATGCCCTGTGACCGCCTGCAGCCAGGGGCGCAGCGCGTCGTCATCGGCTCCCGGAAACCAGGCGGCGTCCACCATCAGCGGCAGCAGTTGCTCTGCTTGCTCAGCCCATGCGGCGCCCAACGTGTCGTGGCGCGCACTATCCAGCGCGCGGTCCCTGGGCATCTGATGGCGATCCAACAGAACCGGCCATTGCGCCTGGAAGGTCAGCGAGAACTTGCCCAGGTCGTGCAGCGCAACCCAGAACACCAGCCAGCGCCGCAACGCCTCCAAGTCCTGAGTGCCCAACTCGCCGGCCAGCCAGTCCAAACAGCGTGGGTTGCGCAGCAAATAGGACTCGGCGACCGCTGCGACGTCCAGGCTGTGCAGGGCCAGCAAGTGGTGGCTGGCGCTGTGCGGCGACGGGGGTTGGGCCTTGCCCCAGAAGCGGGCATCAGCGGCGAGTTGGAGTTCAGACATGGGCAGGCGGGGTCGCTGCAGTTCTGCAAACGATGGCCGGCAGGTCGCTCATGGCGTGAGCCATTGGCGTTCTCCCTGAGAATTTTTATTTGGCCAGCATCGCACAGCGGGTGCTCGCCAACTGCCGCAGCGGCCTGGGGCTATCCCGCGCAAACCCCTTCAGCACGGCTATTGACCGCGCGGAACAATAGACATGCCGACTTTTGCCAAGGCCACTGGCCTCGCCGCATGAGCACCATGAACTTTTCCCGACCTGAGTCCTTGAAGAATTTTGTGGACGAGCAGGTCTGCCAGCTCGGCTGTGGCACCAGCTGTGAGTACGTGCGCGAGCTGATTCGGCGCGCGCAGGAGCGGATGCCTTTGCGTGGCCTTCTGCTGGAGGGAGCGGGCTCCGCGCAGTCGGGGCAGGCGGACGCGGCGTACTTCGAAGGCCTCAGGGCGAAGGTGCGGGCCGCAAAGGGCGGCGCGGGCCAGTGAGGCACAAACCGCTCGTCTTGCACGAAGCGGTGCGCCAGGACGTGGTGCTCACCGACGAGTAAAACCAGAGCGAAGGCGCGCCGGCTGCGGTCCTTGGCTTAGTCGACGCGCTGCAGCAGGCTTGTGCCCATCTGGAACGCCACCCGGCCACGGGCTGCCCGCGCCACGTCCATGAACTGAAGCGCAGCTGCAGCCTGACTCGCTACTCCTTTCGAATCTTCTGCATGAAATGCGCCGACCCTGTGGAGGTGTGGCGCTTGCTGCACGCTCGGCGCGACTTCCCGGCCTGACTCAGCGAGTCTGACCCGATCTGACTCGAAAACGAAGGGCGCCCTTTGTGAAGCTGCGACGGGCCGTCTACTCCACCGCCTTCACCATGTCCTCCACCACCTTCTTCGCATCCCCAAACACCATCATGGTCTTGTCCATGTAGAACAGCTCGTTGTCCAGGCCGGCATAGCCGGCTGCCATCGAGCGCTTGTTGACGATGACGGTCTTGGCCTTGTAGGCCTCCAGGATGGGCATGCCGTAGATCGGGCTGCCCTTGGTCATCGCGGCGGGGTTCACGACGTCGTTGGCGCCCAGCACGATGGCCACGTCCACCTGGCCGAACTCGCCGTTGATGTCCTCCATCTCGAACACCTGGTCGTAGGGCAC
>ERZ761602.8543-NODE-8543-length-10276-cov-414.677722_pt1 | contig 10276 bp, 14 predicted proteins | sample MGYA00512165_ERZ761602 | MGnify/ENA primary metagenome ERZ761602 (study PRJEB28899, sample SAMN02445085) | bioreactor sludge metagenome | biome: EBPR sludge; isolation source: Thorneside wastewater treatment plant | place: Australia: Brisbane, Thorneside...
CACTGGGAGTGAGGCTTCATGCTCAGGCATTGCCGAGTGGCGTCTAACGAGTAAGGATAGATCGTGCGAAGCCACCATCTATCCGATTGTTGGACGAGCCCGGGCCGGAGAACGGGGCGCCCTCCTGCAAATATCTTTTCTGGATTGACCCCATGGGCATTGTGGGGAGGGGGGAGCCGTGAGGCTGCTCCCTATCCCGATTGGGCGCCAAGCTCCAGGAGTCCCCATGCAGATTGAGCGTCTCGATCATTTCGTTCTGACCGTGCGAGACGTAGATGCAACGGTTTCGTTCTATCAAACCGTTCTTGGCATGGCGCCTGTTACCTTTGGCTCGGGGCGGAGAGCGCTTGTTTTCGGGCAATCGAAGATCAATCTGCATCCGGCAAATGCGCCTCTTGCCCCGCACGCGAGCCATCCCGTTCCCGGCTCGGCCGACTTGTGTTTCGTTACCACGGATTCGCCGCAGTCAGTCATCGATCAATTGCGCAAGTGCGGCATCTCTATCGAAGAGGGGCCAGTTCCTCGCACTGGTGCTCTTGGCCCGATCACGTCGGTCTACTTTCGCGACCCCGATGGCAACCTCATAGAAGTGTCGTCCTATCGTGAGTAGTCAACCTACCACGCCGCAGCGGTGCCGCATGACGCCCGACCCTGCAGTCAACCGGGCCTTGCACAAGCATGGCATTGCAGCGTACTCGCTCCGCTCACCGCTGAGCCTGCAATTCGGCTTCCATAGGCAAGAACCCGCGCGCACCTTGAGCGCTGACTCTGGTGTGGCTGGATTGAAGAATGCGCATCGAGTTCGACCCAGACGAGGACATTGCAAATCAATCGAAGCACGGCAGGAATCTTTGGGGGACAGTCCAAGGTTTCCAGGAGAGACTGAATTCATGAAGCGCAGAATCCAAGTCGGAGCCGGCTGCCGTGCGGCTTTTCCCCATCCCGATCATGCGCGAAGGGCAACGAGATGGCTGTCGCAGTGAATGATTGCTTTGTCGAGGTGGCTGGCGGGGAAGTATTCGTTCGCCACTGGCAGCCCGATGGCGCCACGCATGCGCCGATCGTCCTGCTGCACGACTCGCTGGGTTCCGTCGAACAGTGGCGCAGTTTCCCGGCGACGTTGGCCGAGAGGACAAGCCGCCCGGTGCTGGCGTATGACCGTCTTGGATTTGGCCAGTCGAGCAGCCGGACGACGCCTGCGGACCGCGGGTTCATCGATGACGAGGCACGCGTTCATTGGCCGGCCATTGCCGATGCTCTTGGGCTCTGTCGGTACGTGCTTTTCGGGCATAGTGTCGGTGGCGGTATGGCGTTGGTCGCTGCCTCTGTTGCGGGAAATCGCTGCGTGGCGGTCATCACCGAGTCCGCCCAGGCATTCGTCGAGGAGCGAACCCTGTCCGGCATCCGGGAGGCCATGCAGTCCTTTGCAGACGACCGCCAGTTTTCCAGGATCGTCAGGTGGCACGGGCAGAGCGCGCGCTGGGTACTGGATGCCTGGACCGAGGTCTGGCTGTCTCCGCAGTTTCGTGCGTGGTCCCTGGATCCATACCTGGCCCAGGTGCATTGCCCTGTGCTCGCGATTCACGGCGAGTCGGATGAGTTCGGATCCGGTGCGTTCCCCCGCCGCATCGCGGAAGGTGTCAGCGGGCCGGCAAGAATGGAGATTCTCGATGCGTGTGGCCACACTCCGCACCGCGAGAGGGAAGAGGAGGTGCTCTCCCTCGTCTCCTCGTTCCTTGCTGAAAATGAGGTTCCGTAGGTGGATTCAGCGCCAGAATGGTGATGGCACATCGGGCACTTCAGCCGCTGCAGCCATGCGACGGATGAAGTGCACATCTCGCCACCGTTTTAGCAAACATCGAAGGCACTGCGCCGGCCGTCGCGTCGGCGCTGCCGTCAAGGGAGGATGAGCATGCGGTTGAATCCTTGCATCCCGTCGCGGGTGCTGTTGTGTGCGGCCATCGCGGTCGCCGGTCTGCCGCCGCTACAGGCGCAGGAGTATCGCCGTGATGGCTCGGTGCGTCCGGACCGGGTCCTGTCGCCCGATGAAAGCGTCGGCGAGCCGGCGCTCTCGCCGGGGGCAGTCCGTCCGGACAAGGCGCTGGCGCCCGATCAGACCGATTCCGGACCGCTGTGGTCACCGGGCGCGGTGCCGCCCGACAGGGCGCTCGCGCCCGACGAGACCGACGCATCACCGGTGCTTTCACCTGACGCCGTGCCGCCGGATCCGGCGTTGCCGCCAGACTAGCCGGCCGCCGGCGTGACGGTGGCAGTTGCCGGGTTGACGGCGGGCAGGCGATCGATGAACCAGCGCGCGGTGGCGCGCGCGACCAGCTCGAAAGCCGCGGCCGAAGTGGGCGAGTCGGCCTCGGCAGCCAGCGTCTGCAGTTCGTGCGGGCAGGCCAGTTCGCGCAGCGCGCGGCGGTTGCTCGTCGTGCTGCGCTCGTCGTCCTCATCGACGAGGACCAGCAGCGGCGCTGCCAGCGAGCGCAGGTAGAGGACGCCGGCGAGATCGATCAGCCCGCCGCGACAGACGAGCGCGTAGATTTCGTGATCGCGCAGCGCGGCGACGCGTAGCACGACAGGCGAGCAGTCACCGGCGGCACTGAGGCCGATCGGCAGCGGCGGCAGTTCGCCCAGCAGCATGCGCTGCTTGAGCAGCGCCAGGCCGTCGAGCAGACGCCGGGCGAGCAGTGAGACGTTGTGCTGCAGATCGGCGAAACGCTCCTCCGCCGGCGTCAGCAGATCGAGCGTCAGGGTGCCGATGCCGGCATGCTGCAGGATGACGGCGAGGGCATCGTCGCGTGCTGCCGGCGCCGGCCCGGCGTGCGTCAGGACGACCAGTGCGGAGAGCCGCGCCGGCAGCGTCAGCAATCCCTGCAGCGACCCGTGGCCGGCGGCGATGGCGATCGGCGTCTGGCCCGGGAAGGCGAACGCGCCGGTCAAGGACGCAACAGCCTGACCGGCACCCGGCGTGGCCCGAAAGGCTTGCCGAAGCGGGCAAAGCGGCCGGCGATCTGCGTGCCGCAGTGCGGGCAGCGACCGTCGGCGGGCAGGTCGTGGTGACGGATGTTGTACCAGTCGCGCTCGATCAGCGCCGCCTGGCAGCCCGGGCAGAAAGTGGTGCCGCCCTCGCTGTCATGGACGTTGCCGGTATAGACGTAATGCAGGCCGGCGTCGATGGCGATTCGCCGCGCCTGGGTCAGCGTCGATGCGGGCGTTGGCGGCAGATCGTCCATCTTCCAGTCGGGGTGGAAGGCGGTGAAGTGCAGCGGTACCTGCGGCCCGAGTTCGCGCGCCACCCAGTCGGCGAGGGCCTTGATCTCGGTCGGCGAATCGTTCTTGCCGGGGATCAGCAGCGTCGTGATCTCGAGCCAGCAACTGGTCTCGTGGTGGATGTAGGCGAGGATGTCGAGCACCGGCTGCAGGTGGCCGCCGCAGAGGCGGAAATAGAAGTCGTCGGTGAAGGCCTTCAGGTCGACGTTGGCGCCGTCCATGACGGCGAAGAACTCGCGCGCCGGCGCGGGGTGGATATAGCCGGCGGTGACGGCGACGGTGCGGATGCCGCGCTCGTGGCAGGCGAGGGCGGTGTCGATCGCGTACTCGGCAAAGATCACCGGGTCGTTGTAGGTGAAGGCGACCGACTGCGCGCCGTAGGCGACCGCCGCGCCGGCAATGCCCTGCGGGCTGGCGGCATCGAGCAGCCGGTCCATGTCCTTCGATTTCGAGATGTCCCAGTTCTGGCAGAACTTGCACGCCAGGTTGCAACCGGCGGTGCCGAAGGAGAGGATCGCCGACCCGGGATAGAAGTGGTTGAGCGGCTTCTTCTCGATCGGGTCGATGCAGAAACCCGATGAACGGCCGTAGGTGGTGAGGACCATCTGGCCGTCGACGTTCTGGCGGACGAAGCAGGCACCGCGCTGACCGGCGTGCAGCTTGCAGTCGCGTGGGCAGAGGTCGCACTGGATGCGCTCGTCCGCGATGGCATGCCACCAGCGACCGGGGTGAGCCGATTCGGGTACCTTCGGCGAGTGCGTCAGGTCTCTTTCCATTTGCGTACTCCGTAGCGGGCGAGGCGGATTTCCGGATGCCAGAAGTCGGCCGGCAGCCCCGCCTTGAGCTTCAGTTGGTCGAGGAACTGGCGCGGGTCGGGGAGTGACTCCCAGACCTGCGGCAGGAAGGTGGCGCGCCGCTGCCGATAGCCGAGGACAAGGCCATCGACGCCCGGCCGCAGGCGGGCGATGGCGTCGGCCTCATCGGCGACCGGGAAGGCTTCGGGTGCCGTCAGCAGCGAGACCTCGACCCGCGTCGTGGCGAACTCGTCGGCGGTCAGCGGGGCAAAGCGGTGGTCGCGGAAGGCGGCGGCGAGGGCGTTCTCGCCGACATCGAGCAGCAGCGGCCGGTGCGCCTCGAGGCTGCCGATGCAGCCGCGCAACTGGCCATTGCGGGTCAGCGTGACGAAGGTGGCGCCCGGCTCGCCGAGTTCGGGCAGTTCGCCGAGCGGCCGCGTCGCCAGGCCGAAACGGTGTGCGATGGCGTTGCGGGCGGCGGTCAGCAGGGTATCGCCGAGGCGGTCGGCGGCATCAATGGGCACTGGCGGCCTCCTCGCTGAAACAGAAGGCACCGTAACCGACGACCCGCGAGCGATCGCCGGCGGTGTCGCCGGAGTTGCGCAGGTCGATCAGTCGTGCCCGCAGGCCGTGCCGCCGTGCGGCCAGCAGCAGGCCGTTGACCGGCGTCGCACCGCAGGCCTGCTGATGGTCGATATGGGCGTCGAGGGCGACGATGTGGCGGGCGGTGTCGCCGTCGGTCGCCCGCGCGGTGTCGTAGGGCAGGTAGTGCGACAGATCCGAGCTGACCACGAAGAGCGTCTCGTCGCCGCCCCAGAGGCATTCGAGCACCTCCGCCACCTGTGCCGGCGAGGCACGGCCGACGGCAAGCGGCAGCAGGCCGAAGTCGCCGAGCACGGTCTGCAGGAACGGCAGTTGCACTTCCAGCGAGTGCTCGGCGGCGTGTGCGGCGTCGCTGACGACGACCTGCGGCAGATGGGCGATCGCCGCGACCGCCTGCTGGTCGACCGGGACGACTCCGAGTGGGGTGGCAAAGGCGCTGGCGGCCGGCAGCGCCAGTCCGTTCACCGCCACGCGGTGGGTCGGCCCGAGGAGGACGACGCGCCGGATGCCGGCGCCGAGTTCCGCCAGTGGCGCGTAGACGCTGGCAGCGATCGGCCCGGAATAGATGTAGCCGGCATGCGGGGCGATGATCGCCTTGACGCGCCGGCTGCCGGCCGCCGCCGGCGCCGCGATCGCCGCCAGCATCTGCCGCAGATCGCGGGCGAGAACGGCAGGCGATCCCGGATAGAACATGCCGGCGACGGCTGCCGGGCGGGTATGCTGCGTCGACTGCATCACGTTCGTTCTCCTTCGTCCGTCTGGCTGCGCCTGATCGGCGCGATGCCTTAAAATTAGCCCATGTCAAGCCACTACGCAATCGTTCCCGCTGCCGGCAGCGGTTCACGCTTTGGCGGCGATGCGCCAAAACAGTATCAACTGCTCGCCGGGCGGCCGCTGCTGCATCACAGTCTCGCCGCGCTTTGCCGCTGCCGCTCGATCGAGCGCGTCTGGGTCGTCCTCGCGCCCGATGATGGCTGGTGGCGCCAGTATGACTGGACGAGTCTCGGTCACAAGCTGGAGACGGTCTTCTGCGGCGGCGCGACGCGTGCCGAGAGCGTCGCCAATGGCCTGCGCGCGGCGGCCACCGTCGCGCTCGACGACGACTGGGTGCTGGTGCACGACGCGGCGCGCCCGTGCCTGTCGCAGGCGATGCTCAGAACCCTGCGCGACGAACTCGCCGACGATGCGGTCGGCGGCCTGCTGGCCGTGCCGGTGGCCGACACGCTGAAGCGTGCCGACAGTGACCAGCGCGTCGCCCGTACCGAGTCGCGCGACGGCCTGTGGCAGGCGCAGACGCCGCAGATGTTCCGCTACGGCCTGTTGACCAGGGTGCTTGGCGAGTACCCGGGCGGCACCGACGAGGCTTCGGCGGTCGAGGCTGCCGGCCTGCGGCCGCGACTGGTGCGCGGCGACGCCAGCAATCTCAAGGTCACCTTTGCGGCGGACCTGCGGCTGGCGGAAATGATCCTCGAGGCGCAGGCGAGGTGGGGCGGATGATCCGCGTCGGTCAGGGTTGCGACATTCACGCGCTGGTGCCTGGTCGCCGGCTGCTCCTCGGCGGCGTCGAGATCGCCCATCATTCGGGGCTGCTCGGCCACTCCGACGCCGATGTGCTGCTGCACGCGATCACCGATGCGCTGCTCGGCGCCGCCGGGCTCGGCGACATTGGCCGCCATTTCCCGGACAGCGACGAGCGCCATCGCGGCGCCGACAGCCGGCAATTGCTGCGCGCCACGGCAGCACTGCTGGCACAGGCCGGCTGGCGGGTCGGCAACGTGGACGCGACGATCATCGCGCAGCAGCCGCGTCTGGCGCCGCATCTGCCGCAGATGGTCGCCAACATCGCCGCCGATCTGCAGGTGCCGCCCGATTGCGTGAACGTCAAGGCAAAGACGGCCGAGCGACTCGGCTTCGTCGGTCGCGGCGAGGGCATCGCCAGCGAAGCGGTGGTGTTGATCAGCCGGGAGGGCTGAGACGAGGCCGCCGCTTCAGCTTGCTGCCGGTTGCCGGGTCAGCCGCAGCGGCCGTCCGCTCTGCAGGCTGTTCAGCCAGAGCTGGCAGTCGAGAACGGCGCCCGCGTCGCTCAGCGTGCAACGCAGGTTGCCGGTGTCGATCAGCGTTTCGCCAGGGATGCTCACGACTTCCAGGGCGATGCCGACGACCGTGCTGCCGTCGGCAGCGGAGTGCAGGCTGCCGTTGCCGCGGTAGGCGATGGCGTTGAGCTCCTCGGGCGAATTCTCGCGCCAGAACTTGCGATAGGCACGCCAGTCCGGCCGCTGGCGGATGTCGACCGGCGGACTGCCGAGCGTCACGTCGTCGCCCGACTGCCGCAGCGAGAGAACGACCTGCTCAGCCGGCGCCAGCTCGGCGAGCCAGCGGCCGCCCAGCGCCGGCGCCGGCGAAGCGGCGAGGCCGTCTGCCGGGCGTGGCGGAACGGCAGCGCCAGCGGTGGCGGCGGGCGTCGCAGGCGTCGCAGGCGTCGGCCGGGATGTTGCGTACCAGCCGCCGGCAGCCGTCAGGAGCAGGGCGCCGGCCAGCATCGTCGCGATGGCCAGCGAGCCTCGCCGACGCCGCCGGCGGGCGCTGTCGGCTGTCGCCGAGGTCGGCGCAGGCGGGACCAATGGGCGTCGTGTCGGCGGGGTGACGCCGAGCGCGCACAGATCATCGACCAGCCGCTGCACGTCGTTCTGCCAGTCGTAGGCGCGTAGCTGCCGCCAGCTGAACTCGTCGAGGCGGTCGAACGGCGGCGGCAGGCTGGCAAAATCGGGAGGCGCCGGCAGATCGTCGCAGAGCAGCGGAATGATCGGCGCGCCGACGGCGAGCGCTGCTTCGACCTCCCGCCGTACCGGGTCGTCGGCAGCGCTGATGCGCAATGCCCCGTCGTCGCCGGTGGCGGCCAGCAACTGCGGCGTCAGCAGCAGCAGGAGCACCGGCCCGTCGGCGATCGCCTGGCCGATCGCCGCGCGCCAGCGGACGCCGCCGCGCAGGTCGTCCTTGTCGAGGAACACCTGTTGGTCGCCGTACAGCTCGCCGAGGTCGCGCGCCAGCGCCGTCGCCTTGTCGCGCCCGTCCACCGTGCGGTAGCTGATGAACAGCCGTGCCACTCGCCCGCCTAGTTCGGCTGCCGGTCGGGAGCGAAGGCTGCGGCAGCAGCGGCGCTAGACATCCTTCGCCGGCCGGTGTTTCTTCGCCTGCCGCGCCTTCTTCGGCGACACCGCCTTGTCGGCAGCGGCGGCCGACCTGCTGCCTGTCGGTCCGGCGTCGGCCGCCGCTGCGATCGAGCTGGCTGCAGCAGACCGCGGAGCGGCCGCTGCAGCGATGAATGAGTTGCTCACCCAGCCCTCGACCTCGGCGTTGCTGACGACCTCGACCAGGCTCCAGCGGTCACGGGCTTCGAGGAGGAAGACGTCGGTGCCTTTCTTGAGCGCCGCCGCCACCGGCTCGAAGCTGGCGTCCGGGCCCTTGCGGATGTTGAGGTTGCTGGCGGTGACGACGTAGCGCGGTGGCGAATCGTCTTCGCGACCGAGGACACGACTCTTCAGCGCGGAGAGCGGAAAGGCTGGGCCGGGATCGCTCTTGCGGCCGGGGGCGATGTCCTCGTGGCCGAGAACGTCCTTCAGTCCGTAATGCTCGACGAGCAGGTCGGCGAGTTCGATCGCCCGCTCGATCTGCACTTCGCTGTAGGTGTGCCAGGGAGAAACCGGGCCACCGTTGCGATGCGCTGCCAGCAGGACTTCATCCTCCGGGTACGCCTTGCCGAACCAGGCCTGGTACTGGCTGCCGATCCGCTTCAGCAAGCCGGCGTTGTCCATCTCGACGCCGATCGAGTGGCTGTTGAGGCCGACCAGTCCGGCCCACTGGCTGACGCCGGCATGCCAGGTGACGATGTTGAAGGGAGCGAGCTGGACGATGCGTCCGTCCCGCCCGAGGACGATGTGCGCCGAAGCGTTGCCCTGCGGTTTCCGGGTGCACAGCGATTCGACCGAGCTTTCGAGCGAGCGGCCGGCGGTGTAGTGCAGGACCAGATAGCTGGGGCTCATGGCGCCACCCCGGTTCGGGGTGTCGCGATGGCTGACCTGGTCGCCGACCAGTTTGTGGTTTTCGATTCTCAGGGTCATGGTTGTCTCCTCGCCAGTTTGTGTGGTCCGCGATGCCGGGCATCACGGGAATGCCCGCGGGACGACAGGCGGGCTGCGGGCAATGCTAGCACCAATGTCGCCGCGAGCCCGCATTCGCGCAGGGCGGTGTCCGGCGAACACTTGGCGATCGCCGCCCCTGCGGCCCCGAAACCACCTGCATCGGACCGCTGACATCGTCGCGCCAGCCGCTCACGTTGATCCGGACCGGGCCCGAATGGCCCGTGGCGAACAAGGCAGAGTGCCATCCGAACAAGCGCTCTCGGGTGACCACAGCGCTGCAGTTGGCGGTGGCGTCGAGCGCCATCTCGACCACGCCTTCGACGTGGCGGTCCACCCGGGCCAGGGCACCGATGTTTTGTTTGACTATGTACGTTGTTTTGCCGTACATTGAAAGGAGGAGGTTTGCCCATGTCTACTGAAGTTCCTCGCACATCCCGCCTGGAAACGCGTATCGCGCCCGAGGTCTTGGCGGTCGTTCGCCGCGCCGCTGAAATGCAAGGGCGCAGTGTCAGCGATTTCGTCGTTTCAGCGGCCCAGGAAGCGGCGTACCGAGCGATCTCCGATGCCCAGCTCGTTCGCTTGTCTCTTGCCGATCAAGAGCGTTTTGCGGCCGCCTTGCTCGATCCGCCGGCCTTGCCGGCCGGTCTGGGGCGGGCAGCGCAGGCGCATGCTCGACTGGTGAGCAAGGAGTCGTGACCCGTTTTTCCATCATGTCGCTATCCGACGAGCACGACCGAAGCTCCTTTGAAAGCCCCTCTCCGATCCTCGATCGGTATTTTCGTGAGCAGGCAACTCAGGACGTGCGCCGATTGGTGACCGCCTGCTACGTGGCTACGCCTTTGGATACCGTCCTTGTCGCGGGCTTCTATACTCTGGCGGCAGGCAGTGTCGTGCTCTCGGATTTGCCCGAGGCCATGGCGAAGAAGCTGCCACGCTACCCCGCCGTGCCCGTCGCTCGCTTGGGCCGATTGGCCGTCGATCGGCGCTTCACCGGCCAGCAACTTGGCGCGGCTCTTCTCTGGGATGCCGCGCAGCGTGCCCTTGCTTCCTCCCTGGCCGCCTTTGCCTTGGTGGTCGATGCCAAGGACGACGGTGCCGCCGCGTTTTACCGTCATCACGGATTTGTCCCTTGCGCTGACCAGCCGCTGCAGCTCTTCTTGCCCCTGGCCAGCTTCCGTTCCCGTATCTGAGGTTTTCCCGTGCTTCGCCCGCGATGATCCTCGATCCGTGCTCCTGGATCCTCCATGAACGGAGCGGGGGGAAAACGTTCTGGCGGCAAGGCGCATAAACTGCCAAGCCGATAGGATGACAGATGTTTATACGGAGAGGGCAATAGATGCCAAACGAAGAGGCCACCCGTCTGACCGTTACGCTTTCGCGAGAGACTGATCTTGCCTTGCGGGCTTTTGCGCCGCCGTCGGCGATAATGCGCGCGCCGCCGGCTTCGCGGGCGCGGCCGCAATC
>ERZ761602.8544-NODE-8544-length-10276-cov-398.308776_pt1 | contig 10276 bp, 7 predicted proteins | sample MGYA00512165_ERZ761602 | MGnify/ENA primary metagenome ERZ761602 (study PRJEB28899, sample SAMN02445085) | bioreactor sludge metagenome | biome: EBPR sludge; isolation source: Thorneside wastewater treatment plant | place: Australia: Brisbane, Thorneside...
GGTGGTGAACATGCTCGAGGAGATCGGCAGCAAGGACCGCATCCCGCTCTACATCGCCCGCGCCAGGGACCGCAACGATCCGTTCCGGCTGACCGGCTTCGGCCACCGCGTCTACAAGAACTACGATCCGCGGGCGGCCGTGCTGCGCGAATCCTGCCATGAGGTGCTGGCCGAGCTGGGCAAGGAGCACGAGCCGATGTTCGCACTCGCCCTCGAACTCGAACGGATCGCCCTCGAGGATGAGTACTTCATCGAGCGCAAGCTGTTTCCCAACGTGGACTTCTATTCGGGGATCATGCTGCGCGCCATCGGCTTCCCGACCGCGATGTTCCCGTCTCTCTTCGCGCTCGGCCGTTCGATCGGCTGGATCGCGCAGTGGAAGGAGATGATCGAGGGAACCGACCAGCACATCGCGCGGCCGCGCCAGCGCTACACCGGCGTGCCGGTGCGCGCCTACGTGCCGCTCGCCGATCGCTGACGCAGCTGCAGACGCGATCGCCGAATCAGGTGGCCACCTGCTCGCCTCCTGCCAGTCGTCGCGTCAGCGCCGCTGCCGATTCCTCGCTGATCGCGGCAACGCTCTCGCCCGCCCACAACGGAGAGAAATCGCTGCGCCCGAGTGCCTCGGCCTTTGCCCGCAAAGGCCCGAGCGCGGCGGTGGCGAGCGGGAAATCCGGCGGCAGGTCGCTGAGCGGACCGAGTTCGCGCATCAGCCGGTTTTCGATGCCGCGCGCCGGGCGGCCGGTGAACAGATTGGTCAGTCGCGTGTCGCCACCGCTGGCGGCGCGCAGCGCAGCGCGGTGCAGCGGGCTGGTGGTCGCTTCCGGGCAGAGCATGTAGGCGGTGCCCACCTGCACGCCGGCAGCACCTTGCTGCAGCGCGGCGGCCACCGCCGCGGGGGTGGCGATGCCGCCGGCGGCAATGACCGGCAGCCTGGTCGCGGCGAGGACGCGCGGCAGCAGTTCGAAGGTGCGCATCTGCCCGTTGAGATCCCGTTCGAGGAAGTGGCCGCGGTGACCGCCGGCTTCGAGGCCCTGCGCGATGATCACGTCGGCGCCATGGGCCTCGAGCCAGCGGGCTTCGTCAACGGTGGTGGCGCTGGCGAGAATGCTCGCGCCCCAGGCATGCACGCGGCCGACGAGCCGCGGCGCCGGCAGGCCGAAATGAAAGCTGACGATGCGCGGTGCGCAGGGCTCGATGAGGTCGGCGATCTCGTCGCTGAACGGCAGGCGGCCGGGGCCGGCAGCGATGCCGGCGGGGTCGATGCCGAACTCGGCATAATAGGGCGCCAGCGCGGCGCGCCAGCGCGCTTCGCGGGTCGGGTCGGGCGTCGGCGCTGTGTGGCAGAAGAAGTTGAGGTTGTACGGCCGGTCGGTGGCGGCGGCGATGGCCGCCACTTCCTGGCCGATCGCCTCGGGCGCCAGCATGGCGCAGGGCAGTGAGCCGAGGCCGCCGGCCCGGCAGACGGCGATGGCCAACGTGCTGCCCTGCACGCCGGCCAGCGGCGCCTGGATGATCGGGAGGTCGATGCCGAAGAGTTCGGTGATGCGCATGGTCGAGGCTTGGCCGTTGTGGTTGGGTGAGCGTGGTCCGTGGCGCGCTTGCCGGGCGCGGTTCGCCTGGCGCGGCGCCGGCAGCGCGGCCGTCGGCAGGGACGGATGTCCTGCACGGTGGCTCGATACTGTCGGTCGGCCCGAGCGGCGCCGAACGTGGCTGGACAGGATACCGCCAGGCTCCCGCATCATTGTACCTTCGCGTTGGCCGCCGGTCTGCTGTTCCCGCGCCCGGCGCGACAAGCAGCCGCTGGCGCACTGCAGCGGCTTGCCGGGGCCGCGACGGGGCGGGATGATGGGCCGCTGGATGCGAACCACGGGAACTGATCGCCGGCTTCACGATCAGTTGGAAATGGTCGCGCGAAGAGGCTCCGGGCCCGAAGTCCCCGGGCGTTTCGGATTCACGGCGTTTGCGCCAGGCGAGGTGATCCACCACGTCCCGACCCTCGCGACCGCGCGCCAGAGCTGGAGGAGGAGAGCGACGTGAGGAATTCAAGCAGCGGAACGGACGATGCGGCGGAGCGTCCATGGGAGGGCCGACGATGAGCACGAAACTCGAGTTCTCGGTACGCATCCATGCGACGCGCCCGCACGTCTGGCGCGCGATGCTCGACGACCCCACCTATCGTGTGTGGACACAGCCTTTCTGCGCGGGCTCGTATTACGAGGGGTCCTGGGACGAGGGCGCGCACATCCGCTTCCTGTCGCCGCAGGGCGGCGGCATGGTGGCGCGGATCGCGGCGAACCGGCTGCACGAGTTCATTTCGATCCAGCATCTGGGAATCATCCGCGACGGTGTCGAAGACGCCGACAGCGACGCCGTCCAGGCCTGGGGCCCGGCTTTCGAGAACTACCGCTTGCGCGACGTCGACGGCGCGACCGAGCTGTCGGTCGAATGCGACACTGCGCCAGAGTTCGAGGAGTACCTGCGCGATGCCTGGCCGAAAGCGCTGGCGGTCCTCAGGGAACTGTGCGAGGCCGGGCAGGACGCGGTGTGAGTGGGGCGATGAGGCGCTGCGCGACGAGCGTCCGCTGCCCCTGCCGCGCCGGGCGCACGGCAGCGGTGGCGGCAGGCCTGGCGATGCTGGAAGGGAGTGCGGGATGACGGAGACGACGGCGAAGCCGGTATTGCTGGTGGCGACGCGCAAGGGCGCCTGGCTGTTTCACGGCGATGCGGCGCGCCAGTCGTGGCGTGTCGACGGCCCGCATTTCCTCGGCCACATCATCAACCACCTGACGCTCGATCCGCGCGACGGCCGCACCCTGTTGGCGGCGGCGAAGACCGGCCACCTGGGGCCGACGATCTTCCGCTCGACCGACCTCGGCCAGACCTGGAAGGAAGCGACGAAGCCGCCGGCCTTCGGTCCGGCGACGAACGGCCTCGCGGCGCGCAGCGTCGACCATACATTCTGGCTGGCGCCGGCGCACACCAGCGAGCCCGGCGTCTGGTACGCCGGCACCTCGCCGCAGGGGTTGTTTCGCTCGGCCGACGGCGGCGACACCTGGGCGCCGTTCTCGTGCATCAACGACGATCCACGCTACCGCCAATGGTTCGGCACGGCGCAGGACGGCACGCCCGACGGGCCGAAGCTGCATTCGATCATCGTCGATCCGCGCGACGCGCGGCACCTCTACTTCGCGATGTCGGGTGGCGGCGTGCACGAGTCGACCGACGGTGGGCAGAGCTTCGCGCCGCTGGTCGATGGCCTGCAGGTCGTCGAGGGTTTCGATGCGGACGACGTCAGCTTCCACGACCCGCACTGCGTGCGCTTCTGCCCGAGCAATCCGGATCGGCTCTACCAGCAGAATCATTGCGGCATCTACCGCCTCGACCGTCCCGGCCGGTGCTGGCTGCGCATCGGCCTGGCCATGCCACGCGAGATCGGTGACATCGGCTTCCCGCTGGTCGTCCATCCGCGCGACGACCGGGTGGCCTGGGTGCTGCCGATGGACGCCTCCGACGTCTGGCCGCGCACCAGTCCGGGCGGCCGGCCAGCGGTCCATGTGACGCGCGACGGTGGCGAATCCTGGCAGCGCCTGGACGAGGGGATGCCGCGCGAGCAGGCTTGGTGGACCGTGAAGCGGCAGGCGATGTGCGCCGACCAGGCCGAATCCGTCGGCCTCTACTTCGGCACGACGAGCGGCGAGCTGTGGTGCAGCCGCGATGAGGGTGCGCACTGGCAGGTGCTGGCGCGCCACCTGCCGGAGATCTACGCGGTCGACATCGCGTACCCGCGGTGATGCCGAGCGGGCGGGCGACGAGGCGGCGATGCGCGTGCTGATTCCGAGCGCGCTGCAGTCCTACACCGGCGCGCAGTGGGTCGAGGCGGAAGGGGCGACGGTGGGCGCGGTTCTCGACGACCTCGAGCGGCGCTATCCGGGAATCCGCTTCCGGATGGTTGACGAGCAGGGCGCGATCCGGCGCCACATGCGGGTCTTCTGGCGCCGGGCGATGGTCTTCGAGCTGTCGACGCCCCTCGCGGCGGACGGCGAGCTGATGATCGTGCAGGCGTTGAGTGGTGGCTGATCGCCGGTGACCGATTCGGCGGCGCCTGCCGCATGCAGCTGCCGTACTCGACTTCTGGCTCGCGCGCAGCCATGCTCATCGCGCTGCCGCCGGCCCGCAGGCGCCGTCCGGGCGCACCGAAAGTGCCAACCGCAGGCGCCCGAATCCCTCGATCAGCCCGCGAGACCGCAAGCCATGAGCAATCTTGCCCAAGACCTGGCCGAACTCCTCAGGGATGTCCGCCGCCCTGGCGATTTCTTCGCCACGGGCCGCCGCGAGACCTTCGTGACACCGAGAAGGCGCCGGGGATGTTCGCCACCCTGGTGGTCGTCCTGCCTTCGCTCTACACCGGCGGCGAGCTGTGTCCTCGCCAGCGCCGCCGGGCGGGCGGATTGCGAACTCCACCTTGCCTTTCTGGCGATCAGCGAGAGCGGCAGTGCCGAGTACTGCGGCGAGTGCTCGCGCGGCAGGCATCACTCGCCGCTGGGCGACGATGATTTCGAAGTGCTCGATATCTGCGACCGTTCGAGCACGCTCTCCGGCTGGCAGGCGCCCCTTGCCGGTGACGCCGGATCTCGTCGTCGACCTGCTGACGGCGCTGTGTCATCTCGGCGTCCACTTGCTTGGCGAGCAGACGGTCGACCACCTGCTGAAGTGGCCTGGATCCTTCTCCGTCGATGCCATTGTCCTCCCCGCCGCCTGGCTGCTGACCGAGCACGGCTGGCCGGCGAGCGACTGGCTGCCGACGCGGCGGCTGCGCGCGCATTGCCTGGATCATCTCGCGCGACGGATCGATCAACCGCTCGCTCCGCCAATCGACTTCGCGCGCCCCAGGCGCGTCGGTTGCAGCTGTGCGCACTGCTGGGATCTCTCGGAGTTTCTCGCTGACCCGGGGATTCCTGCGTTCATTCGATCCTTCCGAGGCGGCCGCTCTGGCTGCCCATGTACCAGTAGCGGCCGTCGGCGTCGATGATCGCCTTGCGGATGCCGACGCCGCTGGAGGGCAGCGCGATGACGCGGAAGGTCTCGCGCTGCGGGTCGAACAGCGACACGGTGTCGGTATCGATCCCGTTGACCCACACGCGTCCGGCGCCATCGACGGTGACGGCGTAGGCGCCTTTGCCGCCGTTCGCCGGCAGCGGCCAACTGTCGGTGACCTGCCGCGTCGCCGGGTCGAGGCGCGCCAGCCGGCCGTTGCCGTAATACGCGACCCAGAGGGAGCCGTCGGGTGCGAGCGCGATCCGCCGCGGGCGCGAGCCGCTGCCGGTCGCCACTTCGCCCCGCTGACCCGTCTTTGGATCGATCCAGCCGAGCGCGTCGCCGGCCAGCCGGCAGACCCAGACGACTCCCTGGCGGTCGATCGCCAGTCCGTAGGGGTTGTCGCTCATCGGGTATTCGACGATCCGGCCGCTCGCCGGCGTCAGGTGGCCGACGCGCTGGCCATGCTGGACGGTGAACCACAGGCTGCCGTCGTCGTCCAGAACGATGGTGTGCGGGTCGCCGCCGCCGGGTACCTTGAACTCGCTGAGCTTGCCGGTCTTCGGATCGAGGCGGCCGATCGTCCCGTTGCCGTTGCCGGTGTACCAGACGAGGCCTGCGCGGTCGACGACGAGACCGTGCGGCTTCGCTCCCGGCGGCAGCTCCCACTCGACGAAGCGCTGTGTCGCCGGGTCGAAGCGCGCGATGCGGTTGCCCTGCATCACGGCGATGTAGATCGCGCCGTCGGGGCCGGGCGCCGGATCGCGCGCGAACTTCGGCGTCGGCACCGGCCATTCTCTGACCGTGCCGCTGACCGCCGGCAGCGCTCCGGGCGTGACACCGTAGTTCGAACCGCCGGCGAGCGCGACGGCAGGGGCGAGGGCAGCGGCGACCGCCAGGCCGGCACGCGCCAAACGCTGCAAGGAAGAGGCCATGGGCTCGCTCCGCAGGAAGTGACCATGCATTCTGACCGTCGCCGTGGCCAAGCGTTTCCGGTGCGCCTCGATGCGTGGCGAGCGGGCGTCGTGCGGCGGCGAGAAGGTGGTCGGCGGCGGGTTGGCGCCGGCGCGCTGCGCGCTGCAATGCGCGTGCGTCAGACTCGGCAAGCGCCGTCCTGTCGACACGACGCCGAGCTGCCCGAACCCGAGCCGCGCAAGCGCGACTCGTGCCTGCCAGCGAGGCAGCCGGCGTTCGTTCCCCCATCGCCCTGTTGTCCCTTCCTTTCGCCCGGCGCGGATTTGGCGGTAGGATGGTGAATCTGCGCCGACTGTGACGGGCGTCAGCGGCTGCTGCCCTCGCGGCGCAGCCAGTTTGCCAAGGATACGGGATGCCGCATCGCTTCGAGAACGCCTACGCGCTGCTGATCGCCGTCGATCAGAACCGGGAGCCAGCGGCTGCACTGCCCGCCGTCGCGCGCGACGTGCAGGCCTTGCACGCGGTCCTCGTGCACCCCGAACGTTGCGGCTACGCGCCCGACAGGGTTCGTCTGCTGTCCGGCGCCGGGAGCACCCGCCAGGCGATCCTCGATGCGCTCGACTGGCTCGGCGACCAACTGGCGGCGATAGCGGATGGCAACTCGACGGCGATCCTCTACTTCAGCGGCCACGGTCACGTCGACGGCGGTGAGCACTACCTGATCCCCAGCGACCTCAACCTGCGGCGGCTGCGCAGCAGCGCGATTCGCGCCGCCGACTTTGCCGACGCAGTCGCACAACTGACGCCGCGACGCCTGCTCGTCGTCCTCGATTGCTGCCACGCGGCCGGCATGGCGGTCAAGGGCGCTGCTGCCGGGCCGGCGCCGTTTGCCGGCGCAGCGCTGCCGCCGGCGCTCTTCCTGCCGACGGGCAAATCGCCTGGCGCCGGCCCCGGCAGCGGCGAAGGGCGCGCCGTGCTGAGTTCGTGCAAGCCCGCCGAATATTCTTACCTGCGCGCCGATGGCCGCATGAGCCTCTTCAGCTTCCACCTGATCGAGGCGCTGACCGGGCACGCGCAGCCGAGGGGCGGGGCGGCCGAGGTGCTGGTCTCCGACCTGGTCAGCTACCTGCAGCGGCACGTACCGCAGAGTGCGCTGGCGCAGCATGGCGCCGCGCAGACCCCGGACTCGTGCCTGACCGGCAACTTCCCGGTGGCGCTGGTTCTTGGTGGCGACGGACTCGCCAAGGGGCAGGCGGCGCCCGACCCGCTGGCACCGCTGCCGCCGGTGGTTTCCTGGCAGGCGAGCGTCAGCGGCTCGGGCGCCGTCGCGCAGGAGGGCGGCAACGCGATCGGCGAACGCGCGGTGCAGATCGGTGGCGACAACAGCGGCACCATCGTCAGCGGCACGCAGATCGTCAAGCACTACTACCAGGCGGCTGGCGGCAGCGCGCCGAGCCGCGAGGAGATCGCCCGGCAGGTCGCCGGCTACCTGCTCTGGCTGCAGGAACGGACGCAGAGCATCGAGTTGCGTGGCATCGAACGCGCGGGTGGCGCGGCGGTCGTCGTGCTGCCGCTCGAGACCGCCTATGTGCCGCTGCGCGCCCGCTCACTGCCGCGCCCCGGCGAAGCGCGGGAGCGGCTCGCTGCGCCGGGCAAGACCAGCCACCGTCTCCCGGCCGAGATCACCGAACTCTTCGCCGATGCCACGGCCGACGAGTCTGGCGGCAGCGAAGCCGACGTCGCCCTGAACGAGGTCCTCGGGCTCGGCAATCGTCTGGCGATCATCGGCGGGCCGGGCTGCGGCAAGACGACGGTGCTGCTGCACATGGCTTGGGCGCTGGCCACGTCGTTGCTCGCCGGCGAGCCCGAACCAGCGCACTCGCGCCTCGGCCTGACGGTGGCGCCGAGCGAGTTGCCACTGCCAATCCTCGTACCGCTGGCCTCGTTCGCGCGCTACCGACGCCAACTGCCGGCCGGAGCCCCGGCACACGAGAAGACGCTGGCGACCTTCATCTCGCACCACCTGATCAGTAGCGAAGCGCCCTTCGACCTGCCGGTCGACTTCTTCGTCCGCCTGCTCAAGGATGGCCGCAACGTCCTGCTGCTGCTCGACGGACTCGACGAGGTGGCGAACGAAGGCGAGCGCGCCGAGGTCCGCCAGTCGGTGCAGAATCTCGTCGCCGGCCGCAACGCGATGCGCGTCGTCGTCACCTGCCGGACGATCGCCTACCGCAGCGGCGGCACCGCGCTTGGCGGCGATTTTCGCGAGATCGCCGTGCAGGCGCTGGACCACGAACAGCACATCGCGCCGATGGTGCGTCAGGCCTACGCCTGCATCCACCCGCAGGACAGCGAGCGCCGCAACGAGCGTGCCGATGACCTGCTGGCCGGGATTCTGCGGCTCGAGGCCGAGCGTCGCCAGCGGGTCGGCGAGGATGCCGAGGCGCTGGTCGACAGTCCGTTGATGGTGCGGCTGCTGCTGATCGTTCATCTCAACAACCGCGCGCTGCCCGACCAGCGTGCCGACCTCTTCGACAAGGCGATCAACGCGCTGCTGCAGGTCGATTTCGGGATCGACACCACCAACAACCGCGAGCTGTCCGCCGACTGGACGCTGTATCGAGACATGTCGCAGCAGCTCGCTTTCGCCATGCACCAGCAGGGCGCCGACCAGGGGCGCGAGATCGAGGAACCGGCGCTGCGCGCGATCCTGCGCGCCGAGCCCGAGTTCCAGCCGCGTATCGAGGATTTCGTTCGCCATGCGCGGCAACGCGGCAGCGTGCTCGAGGAGCGCGACGGCGCTTACCGTTTCCTGCATCTCGCCCTGCAGGAGTTCCTCGTCGCCCGCTACCTGAGCGAGGTCACCGGCCGTGACAGCCGCGAGGCGATGCTCTCCTTCCTCGCCGAGCGAGTCGAAGACCCCTGGTGGCGCGAGCCGATCCTGCTGCTTGCCGGTTACCAGGCCGGCCACGCTGCCCGCTCGGCACGCGAACTGCTGCGCGCGCTGGCCGAGACTGGCAGCAAGGCCAACGCACAGTTCTCCGCTGCCGAGCTGGCGGCGACGGCGGCGCTCGAATGGCGCGAGAGCGGCGAGCCCCTGCGTGCCGACTGCGCGCGCCGCATCGTCCGCCTGTTGCGTGACGCCGATTCGCTGGCCCATTCGAAGCCGGTCGTCCGCGCCCGCGCCGGCGACCGCCTGGCGCAACTTGGCGATCCGCGCTTCGACCCGCAGCGTTTCCATCTACCGGTCGACGAGACGCTGGGCTTTGTGCGAATTGCCGCCGACCCCGGGTTCATGATCGGCACGCGGCGGCAGGACGTCGCGCGAGTGTCGAAGATCATCGGTGGGAAGGTGTTCGACGACGAGATCAACGACGCGCCGACGCCGACGCCGGAGTTCTGGATCGCTCGCTATCCGGTCACCGTCGGGCAGTTCCGGGCCTTCGTCGAGGCGACCGGATTTGCCGTCGGTGACGCCGACGCCCTGGCCGATCCCGACAGCCGGCCGGTGCGCTATGTGAGCTGGCACGACGCGCTGGCCTGGTGTGACTGGCTCAACGAGAGACTGGCCACTTCCCCGGCGTGCGCCGGCGGTCCGATCGCCCGGCTGGTGCGCGAGCACGGTTGGCGGGTTGCCTTGCCGAGCGAACTCGAGTGGGAGAAAGCGGCGCGCGGTGGTTTGGGCGGCAGCGTTTTTCCCTGGGCAGGCGACGCCGATGCGAACCGCGCAAACCATGGCGACTCGCAGATCAGCGAGACGTCGGTGGTGGGCTGCTTTGCGGCCAATGGCTTCGGTCTCTTCGACATGGTTGGCAACGTCTGGGAATGGACGCGCAGCATTTACCTTCCCTATCCCTATGATCCAACCGATCCGAAGCGTGAGGAGCTGAAGGCCGACGAGGAAGACCGGTGGGTCGTGCGCGGCGGCTCGTGGGGCAATCACCGGGGCGATGCGCGCTGTGGCGTCCGCCTCAGGTTTCACCCGGACCTCCGCGTTGACTACCTCGGTTGTCGCGTGGTGTTGCGTTCTTCCCCAGTTCGCCAGGGCAATCGCATGAATCCTATACAAGACCCAGGACTTGAGCACGAAAGGTGTCGGAAGTGGCGGCGATCAGACGCTGGACCTTGAGTCCGCCTTTCCGCCTGACGGGGGCGAGGCGCAGGAGGTTCAAGACGAACTGACGCAGGACGGCGAAGTTCTGAGCGGCATGGTCGGTACGAGCGCGCATCTGGTCATCGCCAAAGACGACATCCATGCACCAGTGCAGACTCAGACAACCTGATCTCGGCGCCATGACGCTGGCACAAGTGGCGTCATGAATGC
>ERZ761602.8545-NODE-8545-length-10275-cov-49.026027_pt1 | contig 10275 bp, 12 predicted proteins | sample MGYA00512165_ERZ761602 | MGnify/ENA primary metagenome ERZ761602 (study PRJEB28899, sample SAMN02445085) | bioreactor sludge metagenome | biome: EBPR sludge; isolation source: Thorneside wastewater treatment plant | place: Australia: Brisbane, Thorneside...
CTTGATGAATTTGGGGCGCTTGCGGTCGCAATGCCGGTAGTCGAGGGTCAGAACCTGCATTCACTTCTTCTCCGTAACTTCCCGGCGGTACATCCGCACCACGTTGCCCACATCGTCGCGCATGTCGGGCGGCAGGCGACTGGCCTCAACAAAGGCGTCGTCCGGGTCGATGCCCAGAATCTCGGCCGCCTTGCGGATCAGTTCGTCCTTGGGCGGTTTTTCCATGTCGCGTTCGATGCGCGACCAGTAGGCAGGCGAAATCTCAAGCTGACGCGCGAACTCGTTCATCTGGATCTGCTTCTCTTCGCGCTTTTTGCGAATGAAGGCTCCGAAAGGCATGTGTGTTTCCTAGTTGCGTGATTTGTTAATGATTCGAGCGTACTGCGGGGAATGCCGCCTGTCAACTGTTTAGTTAACACGAAAGTTTTGCCGCCGATTACCCGGAATTGCCATCCGCTTCGGAAGATCAGGCTCACTATCCATGACGGTTGCTATTCCTCGGAGCCCGTCATGAAGAACCTCGAACTTGCATCTCCAGCAGAGATGTCTGCCAGCGCCCGTGCTGGCGAAATCACCGCCATCCTTGCCCGCGCCATCGTCCGCACCCTCGTCGCAGAGGAGCCGAAACAGAGGGCAGTTGACCTTGGCTTCCTGCCCGACCAGCGCGTTCATACAACCCCCTATCAACAGGAGAAGTTGTGATGAACGAAAAAGAAGCATCCGTGGCCGCGCAGGTGGCGGCCTTGCCATCCTTGACGATGCCCGAGGTCTGGGCGCTCTGGGATCGGTTTTTTCAGCGCCGCCCGGACAAGACCAATCGCGTCTATCTGGAATCGCGCATCGCCTACAAGCTGCAGGAAGAAGCCTTCGGCGGGCTCGACCCGGACACCCGCAGGCGGCTGGCCAACATCGGCGTGCGCCACTCGAAAATCAAAGAACGGCGCAAGGCCCGCGAGATCACGCTGGCACCGGGCACGGTGCTGGTGCGCGAATGGGGCGACCGCGATCACCGCGTCCTGGTCACTGCTGACGGCACCTTTGACTATGAGGGCCAGCAGTTCAAAAGCCTGTCCGCCGTTGCCCGCCACATCGCGGGCACGCCGTGGTCGGGGCCGTTGTTCTTTGGCCTGCGCCGCAGCGGGGAGGATTTCGAATGAATGACGTGCCACACAGCAAACCGCGCCAGCGCTGCGCCGTCTACTGCCGGGTGTCCTCGGACGAGCGCCTCGATCAAGAGTTCAACTCCATCGACGCGCAGAAAGAAGCAGGCCACGCCTATGTCGCCAGCCAGCGTGCCGAGGGCTGGATTCCGGTGGCCGACGACTACGACGATCCGGGGTTTTCCGGCGGCAACACCGAACGCCCGGGCTTGAAGCGCCTGCTGGCCGACATCGAGCGCGGCCTGATCGACATCGTGGTGGTCTACAAGATCGACCGCCTGACGCGCAGCCTCGCCGACTTTTCCAAAATGGTCGAAGTGTTCGAGCGCCGCAACGTGTCCTTCGTGTCGGTGACGCAGCAATTCAACACCACCACCTCGATGGGCAGGCTGATGCTCAACGTGCTGCTGTCCTTCGCCCAGTTTGAACGCGAGGTCACCGGCGAGCGCATCCGCGACAAGATCGCCGCCGCCAAGCGCAAGGGGATGTGGATGGGTGGCGTGCCGCCCTTGGGCTACGACGTCGACAACCGCCTGCTGATCATCAACGAGGTCGAGGCGGCGGTGGTGCGGCGCATCTTCGCGGAGATGCTGACCATCGGCTCGCCGACGCAGATCGCTAGCAATCTGACCGAGGAAGGTGTCACCACCAAGGCATGGACGACCCAAGACGGCTCCACCCGCGCAGGCACGCGCATCGACAAGAAGTACCTGCACAAGCTGCTGCGCAACCGCATCTACCTTGGCGAGCTGTCGCACAAGGGAACGTGGTACCCCGGCGTGCATCCGGCCATCATCGATCACGGCCTGTGGGGCAAGGTGCATGAGATTCTGTCCAAGGACGGGCACACCCGGTCGGTGGAAACCAAGATCCGCTCGCGCACCGACGCCTTGCTGCGCGGGCTGCTGTACGCGCCGACCGGCGAGCGGATGTACCCGACGTACTCGCGCAAGAACGGGCGCAAGTACCGCTACTACGTGTCGAAGTCGGAGGTGCGCTACGGCGCGGGCGGCAAGACCTACGAGCGCATTCCTGCCGACGAGGTGGAAGCCGCCACCATCGCCCAGATCAAGTCGGTGCTGGCCAGCCCCGAGGCGATCACGGCGGTCTGCCAGTTCATCCAGCGCAACGGCGCGCAGGTCACCGAGGACATGGCGGTGATGGCGATGCACCGTTTGGGTGAGGTGTGGGAGCGGCTCTATCCGGCGGAACGCCACCGCATCGTCAACCTGATGCTGGAGCGGGTGGACATCGTCCCCGGCGGCCTGAAGGTCAGCTGGCGCGAGCTGGGCTGGAAGGCGCTGATCGTCGAATTCGCGCCGGACAGCATCGGCGCAGAGCTGGTCGAGCTGGAGGCATCATGAACGAGACCGCAGACCTGCCGAACTTTGTGCCGCTGGTGTTCAAACGCCGGGGCATCCGGCGTCTGGCCGATACCGGCGCGGTGGCGCATGACCCGACCCTCATCGAAGGCGTGGCGCGTGCGATCCACTGGCAGCAGTTGCTCGACAGCGGCGAGTTTGAAAGCGGCACCGCCATCGCGCGCGCCGAAGGTCTGCACCGCAGCACGGTCAACGAACTGCTGCGCCTGACCTTGCTGGCCCCGGACATCGTCGAGCAGTTGCTGGCAGGCCGCCAGCCCCGGCGACTGTCGCTGATCTGGTTCCTGCGCAACCCCATCCCGGTCGACTGGCAGCAACAGCGCCAGATCATCCAATCCTTCGAATAGGAGCCCAGCACATGGCCAAGAAAGACATCGGCAAGCTCACCGGCGAAGCCGTCACCTTCCAGATCCCCAGCCCCGCAGGCGGGGTGCGGATGGAGACATTCATCCCTTGGAAACTGGTCAAGCGCGGCGTGCACCGCGAGATCATCACGCCGCTCGACGCGCCGCAGGCGTTTGCGGACGAGGCCGCACAGGAGCGCGGAACACGGGCAGCCGCGCAAGACAGCGCACTGATCCGCGCGCTGGGCCTCGCGCACCACTGGCAACGCCTGCTGGACGAAGGACGGTTTGGCTCCATGACCGAGATCGCGCAGGCCGAAGGGCTCAACCCGGGGCGGGCCAGCACGATTGCCCGGCTGGTGCATTTGGCACCGGAGATCGTCGATGCCTGTCTGGCCAACGACGGCGGCATCGCCCTGGAACATCTGATCCGCAATGGCAGCCTGCCGCTGGACTGGCAGCAACAGCGCGGACTGATCGCTGCCCGAGCCTGATCCGACACCTGCGCCAGCACACCGCCTTCGGGCGGTTTTTTTGTGTTCTTCGCGCTCTCGGTCGCGCAACCCCAGCAGACGAAAAACGCAACCCGGCACGCGCAAACCCGCGCCGTTGCTGGATGCGGGGCGTTTTTCGGTAAAGAGCCGAGCAGAGAACAGAGAGAGAAAACGGGCAGGAATCGCCTGCAAACGGGCACCGGCAGAGGGGTGACGCTAAACAGCCAACCGCCCGGAACCGCGCCAACACTGGCGCTGCGGACGAAAAAAAACCCAACCGATAAGGGTTGGGTTTTTAAGTATTGGTGGAGAGGAGGAGGATCGAACTCCCGACCTCCGCATTGCGAACGCGGCGCTCTCCCAGCTGAGCTACCCCCCCACTGCCGGACCAATTTTATATCACTCCGTTTCGCATCTCAAAGCACTGTCGACCGCGGGGGGAACCGAAAGGCCGGGAAAGCTCTCTGAAGCTTACAGGCTCCGCATCCGCGAGCCACTCTGGAGACAGGAAATGAATGCCACCTGCGATCTCGGGAGCCGCAAATGCAAGCCCTGCGAGGGCGGGGTGAGTCCCCTCGACGAAGTCATCGCGAGGGAATATCTGCGTTCTCTTGACGGCTGGGAACTGGCCGGCGCGGCCATTGAAAGGACCTTCCGCTTTCGCAATTTCCACGAAACCATGGCTTTCGTCAATGCCGTGGCCTGGGTGTCGCATCGTGAGGACCACCATCCCGACCTGGCGGTCGGTTACGCCGAGTGCCGGCTTCGCTACCTGACGCACGCGATCGGCGGCCTGTCCGAGAACGATTTCATCTGCGCCGCCAAGGTCGACCGCCTCTTCTCGCTCTGATCAGGCATTGCCCGACCCGGCGGCGGCGCGCCGCAGGCGGTCGGTGACGGCCGTCCACTCCGGTCGGTCCGGTGGCGCCTCGACGACGATGAGGGCGACGCCGGCGTTATCCATGTCGCGCAGCGCGGCGTACAGGTCGTGCGCGTAGGCGACGGGATCGGCCGACAGAAGCCGCCAGAGGTGTGGCACGCCGGCCTGGGGCGGCTGGCTGTGCCCGATGACCCCGCAGCGTGCTCCCTGCTTGCGTTGGGCGCCGAGGAAATCGATCAGTCTCTCGCCGACGACCATGCGCAACGGTGTCTGCGGCGCGTAGTGCGCCTCCAGCGCGCCGGAAACCCTGGGTGCGCCGCCGGCAACCAGCCGCGGCTGGACTCCGCTGACGACCTCCACATGGGCCGCCGAGATGTGCCCCGGGCGCAGGATGACGGGGGCGCCGCGCGAGCAGTCGACAATGGTCGATTCGATGCCCACCGTGCACGGGCCGCCATCGAGGATCAGCGCCACGCGGTCGCCAAGTTCCTCACCGACATGCGCGGCGGTGGTCGGGCTGATATGCCCGAAACGGTTGGCCGATGGCGCGGCGATCCCGCCCGGCCCGCCGTCGGCGGCGAAGCGGCGCAGCAGTTCGAGCGCGACCGGGTGACCGGGAACGCGCAGGCCGACGGTATCCTGACCGCCGGTCACGGTCGACGGCACCCAGGCCTGCTTTTTCAGGATCAGCGTCAGCGGGCCCGGCCAGAAGGCCTCCATCAGTTCCCAGGCCACCGCCGGCACTTCCTCCGCCCAGCGGTCGACCGCGTCATGTCCGGCGAGATGGACGATCAGCGGGTGATCGGCGGGCCGCCCCTTGGCAGCAAAGATGCGGGCGACGGCGGCGGGGTTCGTGGCGTCCGCCCCCAGGCCGTAGACCGTTTCGGTCGGGAAGGCAACCAGTTCGCCGGCGCGCAGCAGCTCGACCGCCCGGCCGAAATCACGAGTCATTGCCGAAGAGCTTCGTCGTCGGCGCTCACGGAAGATCGGGCAGCGTCTTGGCCAGAACCTTCTCGGTCTGGCGCTGGCGGAAATGCGCCAGCCGGGTGGCAACGTCGGTGTCTTCCAGCGCCAGAATGGCGACGGCGAACAGGGCCGCATTGAGCGCCCCCGCCTCGCCGACGGCGAAGGTGGCGACGGGAATGCCGCCGGGCATCTGCACCATCGAGAGGAGCGAATCGAGACCCTGCAGGTGCTTGGAAGGCATCGGCACGCCGAGTACGGGGATCTGCGTCTTGGCCGCGAGGACGCCGGCGAGATGCGCGGCGCCGCCGGCCGCGCCGATCAGAACCTTGATGCCGCGCTCGCTGGCGGTGGCAGCATAGTCGAGTGCGGCGTCGGGGGTGCGATGGGCTGAAAGCACCCGGGCGTCGTAGGGGATGTCGAAGTTCCTGAGGGTCTCGGCGGCCACCCGCATCACCGGCCAGTCACTGTCCGAACCCATGACGATACCCACCAACGCTTTCGTGCTCATGCCTTGTTTTCCTTGAAGAGATGACGATATTCCAACATTCAGGGCGGATGATCCCGGCGCCGGCAATGCCGAAGCGGAACGGCCGGGCCTTTGGCGGCGGTCCGTTGCTTCAGTTCCCGGCGGCCTTGCGCTCGGCGGCCTCGATGGTGTTGGCGAGCAGCATCGTGATGGTCATCGGGCCGACTCCGCCGGGTACCGGGGTGATCTGGCCGGCCACCTCGAGGCAGCCGGCGAAATCGACGTCGCCGCACAGCTTGCCATCGGGCAGACGATTGATGCCTACGTCGATGACGACCGCGCCAGGCTTGACCATGTCGGCGGAGACGAAACGCGGCTTGCCGACGGCGGCGACCAGAATGTCGGCGCGGCGCGTATGGCCGGCGAGATCGCGGGTGCGCGAGTTGCAGACGGTGACCGTGGCGCCGGCATTGATCAGCAGCAGCGCCATCGGCTTGCCGACGATGTTGGAGCGGCCGATGATCACGGCTTCCTTGCCGGCAAGATCGACATTGCCTTTCTCGAACATCTTCATCACGCCGTACGGCGTGCAGGGAATGAAGCGCGGGTTGCCCTGGGCAAGCGCGCCGACGTTCTCGGCGTGGAAACCATCGACGTCCTTGTCCACGGCGATCGCCTCGAGCACAGCCTCCTCGTCGAAGTGCTTCGGCAGCGGCAGTTGCACCAGAATGCCGTGGATCGCCGGGTCGGCGTTCAGTTCGGCGATCCTTTTCAGCACGATTTCCGGGTCGACCGCGGCATCGTAGGTGATCTTCTCGGAATGCATGCCGATCGCCTGGCAAGCATTGACCTTGTTGCGCACATAAACCTGCGATGCGGCGTCCTTGCCCACCAGAATGACCGCCAGACCGGGGCGCTGCCCTCTTGCCGCCAGCGCCTCGGCCCGGGCCTTGAAACTCCGGCGCAGTTCCTGGGCCAGAGCGTTGCCGTCGATAATTTGTGCCGTCATCGTTGTATCGGACAGAAATCAAAAAGGGAAACGCCGCGGCCTTTCCCTCTGAATGGAGCGGATCTTACCAGCATCAGGCCGCGGCCGCTTCCGCTGCGCCAACCGCCGCGCGACCGGCCGCGAAAGCCCGGCGGTTCAGGTCGACCAGTTTCTCCCCCTTGCGCGCGAAGCGCTTGAGGACGCAATCGAGGAGGACCTCGGCCGAGAACGGCAGGTGGTCGGCGATGGCGCCGAGCATCACCGTGTTGCCGAGGCGGATGTCGCCAAGATCCAGCGCGATCGACGTGGCATCGAAGGCGACGACCTTGTTGCCGGTCTTTTTGATTTCGGTCAGCGGATCTTCGGGGTAATCGTAAAGACCCAGCTCGACGACCGGCGGCACCAGCCGTGCGGTATTCATCAGGGTGATCCCGCCCGGGCGCAGCATGTGCTGCCAGCGCATCGCCTCGGCCGCCTCGAAGCCCAGCAGGACGTCGGCAGCGCCCGGCGCGATCTGTGGCGTCAGGACCCGGGTGCCGAAGCGCAGGTGCGACGACACGACACCGCCGCGCTGCGCCATGCCCGCAACCTCGGTCTTCTTGACATCGTGACCGAGCGCGATCGCCGCTTCGGCAAGAATCTCGGTTGCCGTCATGACCCCCTGACCACCGATGCCGACGACGAGGATATTGGTGTTCTCGCTCATCTCAGACCTCGCAGCCCTTGACCAGCTTGATCGGCGAAACCGGCACATGATGGACGATGGCATTCGGCGCGCAGGGCTGCACGCACAGGCTGCAGCCGGTACACACCGACGTCTCGATGCGCACGAAGGCCAGGTCGACCTCACGCCCGTTCGCCTTGACCTCCTTGCCCCGGCGTGTTACGTGGATGGCCGGGCAGCCGACGTCGATGCAGTTGCCGCAGCCGGTGCATTTGTCGTCGATGACCTCGTAGGCCTTGAGCTTGTGATAGTCCTTGATCAGCACGCAGGGCTGGTCGGTGATGATGACCGAGACTTCCGGCGCCTTGACCTCCTCGCGGATGGTCTTGAAGAGGACCGGCAGCTCGTAGGGATTGACCGTGTGGATGCGCTCGGGCCTGACGCCGAGCGCCTCGACCAGCTTGGCGAAGTCCACACGCGGCGCCGGGTCGCCGTGGATGTCGCGCCCGTTGCCGGGGTTGTCCTGGCCGCCGGTCATGCCGACCGCACGGTTGTCGAGCAGCAGCACGGTGACGTTGCCCTTGTTGTAGACGATGTCGAGCAGTCCCTGCATGCCCATGTGCAGGAAAGTCGAGTCGCCGATCACGGCGAGGATGCGCTTGTCCTTGTCGGCTTCGCCGCGCCCCTTGTCGAGACCGAGCGCGATGCCCATCGAGGCGCCCATCGAGATGCAGGTGTCGAGCGCGTTCCACGGATGACCGGCGCCCAGCGTGTAGCAGCCGATGTCGCCGGAGATGGTCAGGTTGCGCACCTGTGACAGGGTGTAATAGACGCCGAGGTGCGGGCAGGCCACGCACATCGTCGGCGGCCGCGGAAAGAGCGGCATCGGCGGGGTCGACCGCAACCGGGGCGCTTCTTCGCCGAGGAGCCGGGCGATCGCCGGCCCGAGCACGTTCGGCGCCAGTTCGCCCTGCAGCGGCAGGATGTCCTTGCCGATGACGGCGATTCCCTCGGCCTTCAGCTCGGTCTCGACCAGCGGCTCGACTTCCTCGACGACCACCACCTGATCGACCATCGCCGCCAGTTCGCGGCACTTGTCGAACGGCAGCGGACAGGAGAAGCCGAGCTTGAGCACCGGCGCGTCCGGGAACGACTCCTTGACATGCATGTAGGCCGGGCCCGAGGCGATGAAGCCGACGCGGCGGTCGCGACCCGGCTCGATGAAATTCAGCGGAGAAACCTCGGCTTCCTTGCGCAGCTCGCCAACCCGGGCGAACATCAGCGGAATGCGCTTGCCGGCGCCGGTCGGCGTCATCACCCAGCGCGCCGGCTCCTTCCTGAATCCTGCCGACGCCTTTTCGCTGCGCTCGCCGACCGTGACCAGGCCCTTGACGTGGTTGATGCGCGTCGTCATGCGCAGGATGACCGGCACCTGAAAGCGCTCGGACAGTTCGTAAGCGTCGAGCGTCATCGCATAGGCTTCCTGCGAATCGGCCGGCTCGAGTACCGGCACATGCGCGAAGCGCCCCCAGAAGCGTGAATCCTGTTCGTTCTGGGACGACGACAGCCCGACGTCGTCGGCGATGGCGATGACCAGGCCGCCGATCACCCCGGTCAGCGTCAGCGTCATCAGCGCGTCGGAGGCGACATTCATGCCGACGTGCTTCATGCAGCAGAAGGCGCGCGAGCCGGCGTAGGCGGCGCCGATGGCGACTTCGAGCGAGACCTTCTCGTTGACCGACCATTCCGAGTAAATGTCGGGGTAGGTCGAGATCACCTCGAGCATCTCGGTCGACGGGGTGCCGGGGTAGGCCGCGGCGACCTTGACCCCCGCCTCCCAGACGGCGCGGGCGACCGCTTCGTTACCGGACATCAGAACCCGGCTTGCGGCCGGTACGGGCATCACTGCCGCCATGGCGACTCCTCGATCAGCAATATCAAACCGATCATTATACGAAGGGTGTTGGCCCGGCATTTGATTCATCGCAAGCCTGGCCACGATTCTTCGCCCGGCGATCCGGGTAGGCGGGCCACGTCCGCGAGACCGGTCAGCGACTCCTTCGCCGTGGAAAGCGACTGGGTTGCGCGATACGGTTTTGGCTTTTACAATCCGAAATATCGTCTAGGTGTAAACACGGGTTTGCGATCCGTACCCGACGCGACACAATTGCCGTTACAGTTGTCCTGACCAGCAGGCAGGACCTGACGAAAACCAGCTATGGAGACGAACGATGGCCGACCAGCACAACGCGCACCCCGAACCGATGGATGCAGACCCGCAGGAAACCCGTGAGTGGATTGAAGCGCTGGACGGGGTCATCGCGCAGGAAGGGCCTGACCGCGCCCATTTCCTGATCGAGAAGGTGATCGGCCAGGCCCGCGAGGCGGGGATCGGCCTGCCCTATTCGGCCAACACCGAATACATCAACACCATTCCGGTCGACCAGCAGCCCAGGTACCCGGGCGATGGCGACATGGAGATCAAGATCCACTCCTACATCCGCTGGAACGCCATGGCGATGGTCGTGCGCGCCAACAAGAACACCAATGTCGGCGGCCACATCGCCTCGTTTGCCTCGGCCGCCGCGCTCTATGACGTTGGCTTCTCGCACTTCTGGAAGAGCATCGAGCACGAAACCGGCGGCGACCTGATCTTCTTCCAGGGTCACTCGGTTCCCGGCGTCTATTCCCGCGCCTTCATGCTCGGCCGCCTGACCGAGGAGCAGATGGACAACTTCCGCCAGGAAACCGGGGGCAAGGGTATTTCGTCGTACCCGCACCCATGGCTGATGCCCGACTTCTGGCAATTCCCGACCGTCTCGATGGGCCTCGGGCCGATCCAGGCCATCTACCAGGCGCGCTTCATGAAGTACCTCGCCAGCCGCGGCCTGATCGACGCCGCCAAGGCCGAGCAGCGCAAGGTCTGGGCCT
>ERZ761602.8546-NODE-8546-length-10275-cov-5.073386_pt1 | contig 10275 bp, 10 predicted proteins | sample MGYA00512165_ERZ761602 | MGnify/ENA primary metagenome ERZ761602 (study PRJEB28899, sample SAMN02445085) | bioreactor sludge metagenome | biome: EBPR sludge; isolation source: Thorneside wastewater treatment plant | place: Australia: Brisbane, Thorneside...
CGCCTAACGTGGCGGTTCAGGCGCTTGGCCGAGCGCGTTAGCCCGAGCACCGCGAGGGCAGCGCGAAGGCCAAGTCGCCTGCAACCGCGTGTTAGCGTGCCTGCTATGTGAACGGGTTGAAACGGACGACAGCCCGAACAGCTCTTTGAAACTAGCGCAGCGCCGGGACGAGATGGGTAAAACACCTTCGCTGTTTTCACCACCGTTACAAGCCTGGTTTTCAGCTGTGCCTGTTACCGGCGCCCGGCCGGATCAAAATCGCTGACGCAGAGTTTACCCCAAATCCGGGTATGACCCAGCGGCGGTGGAAGAACCAAGTGCAGCGCGAGTCGTTTACCTGCTTGGCGGTGACGATTCGCCGGCGATGAAATGGCTGGCGATTGCCTGCGGCGCTTGAACCGTCGTTTGACCCCCTGAACGGCGCTTGGTGGGAGTGGCCTTACACCGCCGCCTTACAAAGAATCCAGGCCGGGCGACGGAGTTATCGAAAGCGATGACTCTCGCCACCGGTATTCTGATGAGATCGCAAGAACTCCGAAGACCCGGCCGGCGCGGCGCAGCTCCGCATCTGGGCACGCTAACATTTGATTAGACTGACGAGACCCCCGATGCCTATAGCAGTGGAGCCGGGTCTTCGCCCCTATATGCAAACCGCCCGCTGTCTTCAGCCTCTACGATTAGAGCCGGGTGTCTAGCCGTAGATGCGCTCGTGCCCAATGATGCGATTCTCCAGCCCTAGTTTCACTGCCAGATCGTATCGCAACTCCCAGTAACGGCCTGGCCGGTTCCACTGCCCACCAGCATATTTTACTCTACCCGCGATGTCGGTTTCGCCCCAGGTGATTTGCAGGTGCACGATCGTGTCGGGCTTGAAGCGTGGCGTCCAATCAGCTTCGTCGACAATGAGCTCCACAGTCTTGTAGCGGCGCCGCTTCTCCTCGTCATAGCGATAGCGGACGCAGACTAACTGGCTGCCATATTGCTGAACCAGTTTCCTGGTTCCGCGCTGGCCGGGACTGAGCGTGAGACGGATACGCATGGCCTCGAGTATACGAACAAATCAGGCCGTCGCCGCGCCGGGGTTCGTTGGCACGATCGCCTATTCGATTGTTATTCAGACGGGAAACCGCATGTTTGTCGCCCCAGACTCAGACTGGCCGGCCTTCCCTGTCTGGGAGTCCGCCGCGTGCCTGGGCGCGCATAGCACCGTGACCTCGGCGTTTTCGGGTATCCCAACTGAGCCAGACCGACTCCAACGCTCGCCCCTATTGCTTCTGCTCGGGTAATTTGGTTCTATCTCTCCGCGACGTGCGCAAGGAGAGATAGCGTGTTGGCCGAACCTCAACAGCCCACCCCTGAAATCATCGGCCCGGTCCGGGCGGCCGAAATTCTACAACTGGATCGATCAACGGTCAGACGCCTGGCCAATCAGGGCGCCATCCCGGTCCACGCCTGGACGCCCGGAGGCCATGCGCGGTTTCTCAAGTCAGAGGTGGAATGGCTGCGCGATCAGCTAGCCGCCCGGACCAAGCTGCCGCGGTCGCTCAAACGGCTGCGGCAGATCCGGCAGGCCGGCTCATGATCAGGCCCGGTACGCGATCCGGCCGCCTCGACGCCTTTATCGCGGTCAGTTTGCTGGTCTTTGCCAGCTACCGGCTCACCGGCGCGAGTGTGCTTAGCCTGTTATTGGCCGCACAGGCCGGTCTTGTGGCGATGTTGCTCGTGATCCGGCGCGGCCCGGCGCGGGAGGCGCGTTGGCCGCTGCGGTGGCTTGCATGGTGGACGGCTTTGACGCCCCTATTGATGCGGCCCGGCCGCGACGAGGTCTTGACTGTGACGGTGCAGGTCGCCGGCCTGGGTCTGGCGCTCTGGGCCAAGGTCTGTCTCGGCCGCTCATTTGGGATCGCGCCGGCCGATCGCGGGCTGGTGGTCGCCGGGCCCTATCGCTGGCTGCGCCACCCAGCCTATGCCGGCGAACTGATCAGCTTTGCCGGCGTGTGGCTGTCTGCACCGACTGGCTGGAATACCGGCCTGCTGGCCCTGATCGCGTTAGGCCTGGTGCTCCGGATTCTGGCTGAGGAGAACGTGATCGGCGGTTATGCCGACTATGCGGCCCGGGTGCGCTGGCGCCTGGCGCCGGGGATTTGGTGATGGAGATGGAACTCATCTTTTTGCAGGGGTTGACCATTGGTCTGGGGATCGGGGTTGGGTTGGGCACTCTGGTAATGGCCATCCAGCGCTTCCTGGAAGGCCGGTAGATACGGCGTGCTGGCAGGTCCCGGTTCACAGTGCAGTTAGCGACACAGGAAATGAGGGATTGAGGGAATGTTCGATCTGAAGTTGGTACGGTTGGCCGGCGTCCTGCTGCTGTCGGCATTGCTGGCCGGTGGCAGGCACGCATCCGCCGGTGCCTCGGTCGGCACAGGATTTACCTATCAGGGGCAATTGATCCGGGATAGCACACCTGTCTCGGAGACCTGCGATTTTCAGTTCGCGCTCTGGGATCAGGCGCGTGACGGCTCACAGGTCGGCGCGGCGCAGACTGCAACTGCCACAGTCGCAAACGGCCTGTTCACAGCTCAACTCGATTTTGGCCCCGGCGCCTTCGATGGCTCAGCGCGCTGGCTGGCCGTGGCCGTGCGTTGCCCGGCGGGAGGCGGCGAATTCACCGCGCTGGATCCCCGTACGCGGCTGACGCCCGCCCCGTATGCGCAATATGCCTTTTCCGCGCCCTGGGCCGGCCTGCACGGTGTTCCGACGGACCTGCTAGACGGCGATCAGGACACGACCTACGCGGCCGGCTCTGGCCTGTCCTTAACGGATGGGGTCTTCAGTATCCCGGAGGGCGCGCTAACGGCCGAACACCTGGCGCCAGGCGCCGTCAGTGCCAGCAGCGTGGACACAACCACGGTCCAGGCGCGCGTGAGCGGGCTATGCGGGGAAGGCGAATTCGTCCGCCAGATCAATGCCGATGGCTCGGTCATCTGTGGCCAAGACGCGGACACGGTTCTGGCTGCTGGTGACGGCCTCGCACTCGCCGGTCAGGCGCTGGCCGTAGACACCACTGTGGTCCGCGTCGCCAATCTACCCCAGTTGATCAGCGCGGCGGGCTACCTCACAGAAACACTGGCTGATGAGCGTTACGCCCTGGTCGCCGGCCCCGGCCTGGCGCGGAGTGGGACTACGTTCAGCGTCGTGACCGACACCGTCCAGGCGCGGATCACCGGGACCTGCCCGGCCGGCCAGTACGTGCGCCAGGTGGAGGCTGACGGCGCCGTCGTCTGCGGCCAGGACGCGGACAGCGGCGGCGACATCACGGCCGTCACCACCGGGGCCGGTCTGAGCGGCGGGGCGGCGAGCGGTGACGCCGCGCTGGCGCTGGCCAACTCCTACCGCCTGCCGCAGTCGTGCGCGGCCGGCCAGGTGCCGGTCAGCGACGGGGCCGGCGGCTGGGCATGCCAGAGCCTGCTCCCGCCCGGCACGATCGCGTTCTTCGCCCAGGCTGCATGTCCGGCCGGCTGGAGCGAGGTCACGGCCCTGCGCGGCCGGGCTGTCGTCGGCCTGCCGGCTGGGGGCACGGTGAATGCCGCCGTCGGGACGGCGCTGCCCAATCAGGGGACGCGCACGGTCACGCTGGCTACGGCCAACCTGCCCGCCCACACACACAGCGTCGACCCAGCCCCGGTCACCACCGGCGCAGCCGGCGCGGGCTCCCACACCGCCTACTCCGGCACCGAGCAATGGGATGGCACAGGCGGCCAGGCCCTGCTGTACGGCACGCTCGCGCAGGGCTCAGGCCAGTGGCGCAGCGGGATCTCGGCCGAGGGCGACCACACCCACAGCGTCGATGTCCCCGGCACCACCACGACCAGCACCGGCTCGGGAACGGCTTTCGATGTCACCATGCCCTACCTGCAGCTGCTGGCCTGCAGCCGGAACTGATGCCCATGCCGCGCTTCATCGCCCTCGGACTCCTGGCCCTGAGCCTGCTGGCGGCCTTATCCACAAGCCCGGCGTCTGCGCTTGACGGGACGGCGGCCACCGGCGCCGGCTACTCCCTGAGCGGCGTGATCGCGGGCTCGGCGGCCGGGACGGCGGCCGGCGGCGGCTACGTCCTGAACGGCGGCCTGTGGGTGTCGCCGGGCGAAGCGAGCGAGCCCGCCCCGGTCCAGCACCGGGTCTTCCTGCCCTGGGCGAGCCGCTGATGCTCAGACACCGCGCGCTCTCGCTGACTGCCCGCCGCCTGTTGGCGGCCCTGCTCCTCGGGCTTGCTCTGAGCCAGGTCGCCGGCGGCGCCAGCGCCGACCCGGCCGGGCGGACCGGCGCGGCCTGGGTCCCGCCGGTGAGCGGCTACGCCGATCGCGCCGGCCCGGCCGAATGGGGCTGGCCGGCCTGCACCTGCAATCCGCAGGAGTATCGGGGGCCGGTCTGCGCCACCGGCCGCGACCCGGTCTGCGGCGGCGACCCCGGCAGCCTGGGCGGGATCTGGGAGTGGCAGGACCAGCCCGGCTACTGGGAGCCGTTTGTTTTCCCCGAGGCGTCCGTGTCCGCCAGCCTGGCCTGCCTGCCCGGCGCGAACGGCTGGTGCCGGTCGGCCGCGACCCTGACGCTCACGGGCCACGAGCCGCTGGCCGGGTACGCGATCACGTCCCTCCAGGGCGAGCGCGATGCGGTGCCGTTCGCGATGTTCGGGGATACGGCCACGCTGGTCATCGGCGACACGGCGGGCACGACCGTGACCTACCGCGCCCACTCGTCCTTCGGCGACTCGTCCTACCCTGGCGCGACCACGGTGCGCGTGGACACAACGGCGCCGACGGTGAGCGTGGCCATCGCGGGGCCCGCGGGCACAAACGGCTGGTACACCGGCCCGGTTCAGGTGACGGTCTCCGGCGCGGATGCCGCGTCCGGCCTGGCGGCGCTGTATCTGGATGGCGCGGCCTACACCGGGCCGCGGCTCATCGCGGCCGAAGGCCAGACCACGCTGCCGGTCGCCGCCGCCGACAACGCCGGCAACCTGAGCGGCGCGCAGCCGGCCACGGTGAAGATCGACAGCGTCCCGCCGGCTGCGGCCCACGAGCTGGCAGGCACCCCTGGCGAGGCTGGTTGGTTCGTCTCGCCCGTGCAGGTAACGATCTCCGGATCGGATGCGACCTCGGGCGTGGCCGCTCTGACCCTGGACGGCTCGCCGTACGCCGGCCCGCGCACCTATGCGGCTGAAGGCGAGATCACGGTCACGTACGCGGCGCGCGACATGGCCGGCCAGGCCAGCGCGCCGCAGACGGCCCTCTTCCGCGTGGACACGACCCCGCCGGCGGTGAGCGCGGCCGTCTCCGGGCCGGCCGGGGACTCGGGTTGGTATCTCGGCCCGGTGACGGTGGAGGTCAGTGGGGCCGATGCAACGTCCGGCCTGGCGGCGCTGACCCTGGACGGGCAGCCTTACTTGGGTCCGCGCGAGTATGCGGCTGAAGGCGCGACGGCCTACACCTTCTCGGCCCGCGACGCCGCCGGCAACCTGAGCGCCGCGGGATCAGCCACTGTCCGTATCGACGCGACCGCGCCGGCACTCGACCTGGCCGTGGCCGGGACGCCGGGCCGGAACGGCTGGTTCGTTTCGCCGGTCACCGTGACGCTCACCGGCCAGGACGCGGTCAGCGGGCTGGCTGGCCTGGAACTGGGCGGCGCGGTCTATACCAGCCCGCAAGTCCTTGGCGCGGAAGGCGTGAACACCGTGGCCTACGCCGGCCGCGACGTGGCCGGCAACCGCGCCGCGGGCAGCCGCGCCTTTGGCATCGACACTCAACCGCCGACCGTCACCGCCACGCTCTCCGGCCAACGCGGCGCCCAGGGCTGGTATGTCTCGCCCGTGACGATCACGCTCTCCGGGTCCGATGCCGCTTCCGGTCTGAACACACTGGCTCTAAACGGCGCGCCGTATTCCGGTCCGTGGGTGGTCCAGGCGCAGGGTGAGGGTGCGTTCACGTTCAGCGGCCAGGACCAGGCCGGTAACCGCAGCGGGACCCTGGCCGGCCTGGTCCGGATCGACACCGTCGCGCCGGTGGTGACGGCCACGCTGGCCGGTCAGCTCGGCGCGAACGGCTGGTACGTCTCGCCGGTCACGGTCACGCTGGCAGCGGCGGATACGACGTCCGGCGTGGCCGGCCTCTCGCTTGACGATCTGCCCTACACAGCGCCCCGCGTCTTCAGCGATCAGGGCCAGACCACCGTTGGCTACACCGCCGCCGATGTCGCTGACAATCACTCGGCCGAGCAGCGCCAGGTCTTCCGCATCGACACCCGGCCGCCGGCGACGCGGCCGACGCTGATCGGCCTGCCGGGCCGGAGCGGTTGGTATCTCGGCCCTGTGCTCGTGGTCCTGAGCGCGGAGGATGCGACGTCCGGCGTGGACCACGTCCTGCTGGACGGCCAGCCTTACACCGGGCCGCGCCTGTTCCCGTCCGGCGTCGTCACAACGACCTACCAGGCCGTGGACCGGGCCGGCAACGTCGAGCCAGTGCGGACCCTGGTCTTCAACGCGGACGGCACGCCGCCGGCCACGACCGCGACTCTCGCTGGCACGCGCGGCGAGAACGGCTGGTTCACCAGCGCCGTGACCGTGTCCCTGGCGGCCCGCGATGACCTGTCCGGCGTGGTGCAGGTCTGGCTGAACGGCCAACCGGGGATGGTGCAGTCATTGGACACAGATGGATTGCACCCTGTCGCTTTCGCGGCCGAAGACCTGGCCGGCAACCGCGCGATCACTCAGACGCTCACAGTCCGGATCGACCAAGCGCCGCCCGAGGTGGCGGTTCTGGCGATGCCGGGTCAGGGTGGGGGGCTGGTGGTGGATGTGCAGGCTCACGACGCCGGCAGCGGCGTCCAGGGCGGCATGGTCGGCATTCTGGTCGACGGGCAACTCGTCCAGTGCTGGAACTTCGCCGGCGAGAGCGCCCACGTTGAATGGGACGGCGCCTTGCCCGATGGGCGCAGCCTGCCGCCCGGCGCCTACACGGTCTGGGCCGCCGCCCACGATGCCGCTGGCCTGAAGTCGACGGCGTCCACCGGTGCCATGCTCGCGCCGGCCGCGACCTTGCCCCCAGCCCCGACCCAGTCGGCTCCTGTGTCGAGCCAACCTACCACGCCACCATTACCTCCCATCACCCTGGAGCCGGAAGCAACCGCCAGGCCCGATATTCCGTCACCGACCGCTACCCAGGTCACGCCCAACCCGGTCATTCCACAACCCATGCTCCCGGCAACCCCGCGCTCCCCCGCTCACATGGCTCGGTCTACGGCCGGCCGGGGCGTACCCGGTTGGTGGTGGATGCTCGTGACGCTGATCCCGGCCCTGGCGCTCGCCATCGGCGCCGTCTGGCTTCTCGACCCACGCCCGTGTGCCCTGGGCCGCCTGTCTCAAATTGCCGCTCAAGCTGAGGCCTGCCTGTTAGGAGACTTTGATGATTGAAAGCCTGTTGTTCCTGAACTTCGCGGCCATCCTGCTCCTGGCCGCGCTCCTGTCCTTCTATAACCTGCGCCAGGCGCGCGCGCTCGAACAGGCCCGCTCGGCGCTGGAGGACTGGGTGATGCTCCAGATCCGGCGCCACCGCGAGGCCAAGGCCAAAGAGGCCCTGGTTCCTGAACCGCTGGCCTGGGCAGCCGCTCAATTGCAGGGTGATCTCGACAAGCCGCTGGAGTTGATCGCCGTGCAGCGTGTGGCCGTCGACGTGCAGGGCGTGGAGCTGACGGCCCGCGACGGCCGGCGGGTGGTCGTGGCGCCGCTGGACGCCGCCGCCCTGCGCCGCGCCCAACGCCCGGGCCGGGGCCGGCTCAGCCAGGCCTTTGATGCCTCGTTCCTGGACCGCCAGCGCCCGCTCCTGAGCCGGCAGCGCTCCCTGCTCAACGCCGGGGACACCTTTGACCTGGAGGCCGCCCAGGCCGGCCGGCACTTCAACGTCGACTGGTCTGAAGCGCGCCGGCTGTGGTTCCACGTGCTGGCACCGCGCAATAGGGCGGCGGACGGAGCCAGCCGATGATGGAAAGGCCTAGGGCTTTGGCCGAACCCATGCTGCTGGCCTTCACGGGCGTCGCCGCCCTGGGGCTGGCCGCCGCCTGGCAATGGGGCGGCGCGGAGTGGCTGCTGCTCTTCGCCGCGCCGCTTTGGCTGGCACCGCTGGCGATATACGACTTTCGCCACCGGCAGGTGCCTCGGCTCGCCTGGGTGGCTGGACCGTGCCTGCTGGCTCTGGGGCTGGCAGCCGCGCGCGGCGATTGGGCTCTGGCCGCGCTCGCCCTGGTAGCCCTGGCCGCCAGTGAGCGCTGGCGCCTGCCGGCCAGTGGGCGCCGCCCGGCCCTATTCGCCGGCTGGTTGGCTTGCTTCTGGCTTTTGGCCTGGATCTCAACGCCCAGCCTCATAGGGGCCGTGGCTGTGCTCGGCTTCTGGCTGATGTTCGAGCTTGGCTGGTGGGCGGGCGCGGATGCCCTGGCCGCTATGACGCTGGTCCTGTTTTGGCCGACGGCCGGCATGGTGCTTGTCATCGGCATCGCCCACCTGATCTGGGCGTTCATCCGGCGATCGGCCTGGCGCTGGCCGCGGCCATTGTCCGCCGACGAGTTGGCGGCCACTGGCCAGCCGGGCCTGCCGGCGCTGGCCCTGGCCGCCGGCCTCAACACCGTTCTCACCTTCTTGTCGAAATAGAAAGGATGCCTCGATGTCTGCAAATGAATTCGCTGGCGCTCTGCTCGACTTGGGCAACAGCTTCCGGGATTGGCAGAGCCAAGTGGAAGCTGATCTCCTGGCGGCCGAAATCGCCGTGGACGCCTTCGGCGCCTGGATTGAACCCCCGGAGGCCGGATTGAAGGGTTACCTGGAGCAGTGCTTTGATGAACTCCGGGGTCTGCCGGATCAGCTTGGCCTGGACGCTGAACGCCTGGACCGGATCGCGGACCGGCTGGGGAAAAACATCCGGCCGAACGGCTGGATGCGGCAGGGCTTGTTCGCGGCCCGCTTTCTCAAGGTGTTGAGGGACGAATTGAGACAGGCGGGTGCCCTCGTGAAAGACGAGCCGATTGGCCTCCCCCCGCTGCCGGCTTTTCAGATCAGCTTGCCGCCGGTGAAAATGGAGCAGTTAGCCGGCCGGCTCCTAGACAGCGGGGAAGCACTGGCGGGTTGGGCCGGGTCACTGCAGCTGGAAGTGACACATTGCCTGGGCGCCCACTTCGTCAGCCTGTACTCCCGGTCCTTTCTACCCAGCGGCAGTCTGTTGGCGACAGCCGCGGATCTGGCGCATACCTTGATCAGTCTCAGCCAGTGGCTGAATATGATGGCGGAGACCTATGGCCACTGCGAGATGATCGCAGCCCAGTTTGAGCCCCGTCTGGCAGAACCGGGACCTTCCGGCGCGCTGGACTTCGGAGTGCTGATCGTCAGCCCGGAGCAGATCTACCACAATGAGCTGCCACGCAATCACTCCGTGCCGGCGGACGGTCAGCTGTCCCTGCCGATCCAGGCTGAGCCGGAAGGAGCGTAACCGGCGATGAGGCTCCTAACCGACAACCTGGCCGCGCCAGCCGGCCTGCTCGGTTTGATGACGCCCTCGGCCAGGCCGGCCGCGCTCAGCCGCGAGACTCGCCGGGAGATCCTGGATGAGGTCGCGCGCGTCGTGAGCGACAGATTCAGCCCCGACCAGCTCCGCCGCCCCAGCGACGCCATCCGGGAGTCGGTCCAGGCGCTGGCCGGCCAGGCCACGGCGGCCGCGGTCCGCCGGCGCGGACTGACCTCCGTCCCGTATGTGGAAGAACAGAGACTGGCGGGCGAGATTGCGCGCCGCTTGGTCGGGCTGGGGTTCCTGGACCTGCTCCTGCCGCCGGCCCGCCGCGATATCGCCGAGATTGCGCTCGATTCCTTCGGGGTCGTCTGGCTCAAGCTCCAGGGCCGGCGCGAGTTCGAGCCGGCCCTGGACCTGGAGCTCGACCTGGTCGAGGCCGAGACCGTCTTCTCCAACCTGCTTGGCCAGCAGATGAAGGCTGCCAGCGAGGCCAACCCCTCGATCAATGCCAAACTGCCGCGCACCGCCGGCAATCCGGGCGGCGGCCGGGTCAAGTACATCCACCCCGTCATCGCCCCCGGCGCCGGCTTCCCGTCCGTCAACGTCCGGCTGTTTGAGCCGGAGCCGGTGCGCCCCGAGAAGCTGCTGGACTGGGGGATGTTGGACGAGCCCACGCTCGACCTGCTGGCCGGCCTGGTGCGCGGCGGCCGGCGCGGCTTCATCTGCGGCG
>ERZ761602.8547-NODE-8547-length-10274-cov-16.063705_pt1 | contig 10274 bp, 8 predicted proteins | sample MGYA00512165_ERZ761602 | MGnify/ENA primary metagenome ERZ761602 (study PRJEB28899, sample SAMN02445085) | bioreactor sludge metagenome | biome: EBPR sludge; isolation source: Thorneside wastewater treatment plant | place: Australia: Brisbane, Thorneside...
CGGCGACACCTCGCGGCCATTCCGCGACAACAACTACATGCCCGAGCTGTTCGTGAGTTACCGGCCGGATGTCGATCTCGGCGGCGGCTTTAGCTGGAAGCTCCTGAATGTGGGCTACAACCATCAGTCGAACGGCCGCTCCGATCTCTTTGCCGACGGCCGGAACAACGGCCTGTCGCGGAGCTGGGACAGGCTGTTCGCGGAGTTCGGCGTCGAGCGCGAGGACCTCGCCTTGTTCGCCACGGTCTGGTACCGCCTGCCGGAAAGCTCGACCAAGGACGACAATCCGGACATCACCGACTATTATGGCCATGGCAAGCTCAGCGCCCTCTACCGCTGGCGTGGCAACACCTTCTCGGGCTCGGTCCGCGGCAACCTGAAGACCGGCAAGGGCGCCGTCGAAGCCGGCTGGTTCTCGCCCCGCCTTTTCGGGCCTCTGCGCGGTTACGTGCAGGTGTTCTCCGGGTACGGCGAAAGCCTGATCGATTACAACTGGAACCAGACGACGATTGGCGCCGGCGCCGCCCTGAGCGACGGACTCTAGGCGCTCGTCGAAGACCGTCTGCGTCCCGGAACTGTCGGCATTGGCGACGACACGAACGGCTACCGGCTTTCAGGCAAGGGATAGATGCAGTTTCGTCCCGCTGCCTTGGCCTCATAGAGCGCGTCGTCGGCAAGCCCGCTGGCGATGTCGATGGAGTCCTCGCCCGGAAGGCACTGGGCGATGCCGATGCTGACCGAGAGCCGGCAGCGGCCGCGCTGACTGCGCACGATGATCTTGTTGACTTCCGAGCGGATGCGTTCGGCGACCAGATGGGCGCCCGCCGGCGACGTATCCGGCAACAGCAGGCGGAACTCGTCGCCGCCGGCCCGCGCGAAGATGTCCTGTTCGCGCAGGTTTTCGCGGACTACCGCGACGAACTGCTTGAGTGCGTTGTCTCCGGCGGCGTGGCCCAGGCTGTCATTGATCCCCTTGAAGTGATCGATGTCGATCACGACCAGCGCCAGTTCGCCACCATTGCGGACCAGGCGCGAGACCTCGTGGCGGGCGAGTTCGTAGAAGGTGCGCAGGTTGTAGACACCGGTCAGGAAATCGGTCGCGGCGAGCAGTTCCAGGCGGCGCTCGAGGGCCTTGCGTTCGGAGATGTCGAGTATCGCGCCGACGATGCCGTCCGGCTCCCCGGCGGGATCGAGGAAGATCGCCTTGTGGAAGACCACGTCATGAAGACTGCCGTCGGCGTGACGGACCTGCGATTCATACGACTGTGTTCCGCCCCGGGCCAGGTGGTCGACATCGGACCGGTCGTAGATGGCCGCCAGATCATCGGGGGCGACGTCGAATACGGTCTTGCCGACAATTTCGCCGGCCGCTAGGCCGAGGTAGTCGGCGAACGCCCTGTTGCTGGCGGTGTAGCGGCGGTTGCGGTCCTTGATGAAAATGGGGATCGGCAGGGTATCCAGCGCTGCCTGCAGGCTGAGCCAATGCGCCAGTGCTGACGGCGCGACCGGGTCCGCCGTGGCTGCGCGGCGATGGTGTTCAAGGCGGATGAGTGCCAGCTCGATGCGCTCGAGGTCGTCCATCGCGCAGCAGTCGACCGCACCGCCCTGCACGATGCGAAGCGCCAGTGTCTGGCTCCAGGGATCGAGGAGAACGACGTGGGGGCATCCGTTCGGGCACATCGGGAGAAAGCGCTGCCGCCACTCCGCAAGGGCTGGTTCCCCGTCGATTGCCACGAGCACAGCCAGCGCCGTGTCGGCGCTTTCCTGGTCGCCGAAGCGCGGGTTGGGGTTGACGACAACGAGGCCGGGCAATTCAGGCTCAGGTGCGCGCTTGCTGGTACGCAGGTCGAGAAGCAGGAGGCGGCGGGTAGGGTGCAGGACGTCCGGCATGGCTTCATTCCAGATTTGACTGGCTTCATTCTGCGATCCCGTGGTCCGCCACGACAGGAAATATTCCGCACTTTCTCGGCAAGATTCGGGCTGATTTCCACCGCCCGTGAAATATCTCGCGGATTGCCGGCGACGGAAACGCCCCTTCGTTCACAGCGCGGGAATGTCTTCCCGCCGGGCGACTTCCAGCGACACAGGCGAGGAAGATCATCGCCCCTTGGGGGCGCGCGCCTCTTGGCCGGCTTCGCCCGGCGGCCCGCGCCCGAGGGGGTGACAGCCGGCCTAGCGGAAGACCACCGTCTTGTTCCCATGCACCAGCACCCGGTCCTCGAGGTGGTAGCGCAGGCCGCGGGCAAGGACCGTCTTCTCGATGTCCTTGCCGTAGCGGACCATGTCGTCGGGCGAATCGGAATGGTCGATGCGGATGACGTCCTGCTCGATGATCGGGCCGGCGTCAAGCTCGCTGGTGACGTAGTGGCAGGTCGCGCCGATCAGCTTGACGCCGCGCTGGTAGGCCTGGTGGTAGGGTCTGGCACCGACGAAGCTGGGCAGGAACGAATGGTGGATGTTGATGACGCGCCCGGCCAGCGCGTCGGACAACTCGGGCGGCAGGATCTGCATGTAGCGCGCGAGCACCATCGTGTCACCGCGCACGTCCTCGAAGATGCGCTGGATCTCGGCGTTCGCCGCAGACCGGTTGTCGGGGCCGACCGGCACATGATGGAAGGGGATGCCGTGCCACTCGACGAAGCCGCGGAAGGTGTCGTGGTTGGAGATCACGCACGGGATCTCGACATCGAGTTCCTTCGCCTGCCAGCGCGCGAGCAGGTCGTAAAGGCAATGCTCCTGCTTCGACACCAGCACGACGACGCGCTTCTTGACCGAGCTGTCGGTGATCCGCCAGGTCATCTCGAGCGGCCCCGCGACCTCGCTGCGGAAGCGTTCGCGGAACTCCGCGAGCAGGAAGGGCAGCGTGTCCGCCCGGACCTCCAGGCGCATGAAATACTGACCGGTGATCGCGTCGGCATGGAATCGCGATTCGAGGATCCAGCCGCCGTTCGCGGCGATGAAGCCGGACACGCGGGCGATGATGCCGACCTGGTCGGGGCAGGAGGCGGAGAGTGTATAGAAACGGTCGTGATGCATGTTCTTGGTGGGGTCGCGGCGATCTGGTTGGCGGTCGCTTGCGCGGAGCTCGCCGGCAACCGCCCGCCGGTTACTGGCAACTGGCGAATGCCTTGTCGATCTCGGTGCGCAGTTCGTCGTAGCCGAGCGTGACCGGAAACTGCGGAAACTCGCGGATGACGTTCTCCGGCGGGTGGAAGAGGATGCCCCGGTGGGCCTCCCTGAGCATGGCCGTGTCGTTGTAACTGTCGCCGGCGGCGACGATCGTGAAGTTCAGTTCCTTGAAGCGCCGGACTGCCTCGCGCTTCTGGTCCGGCATGCGCAACTGGTAGGCGACCACCATGCCATCGTCGTCGGCCTGCAGCGAATGACAGAACAGTGTTGGCCAGCCGAGCTGGCGCATCAACGGGTGGGCAAACTCGTAGAAGGTGTCGGAGAGGATGACAACCTGGTAATCCTCGCGCAGCTTGTCGAGAAAATCCCGCGCGCCCGGCATCGGACCCATCCCGGCGATGACGCTCTGGATATCCGGGAGGCCGAGCCTGTGCTGGCGCAGGATATCCAGCCGGTAGGTCATCAGCTTGTCGTAATCCGGCTCGTCCCGTGTCGTGCGCTTGAGTTCGGGAATGCCCGTGCGTTCGGAGAACTCGATCCAGATTTCGGGGACAAGGACTCCTTCGAGGTCCAGGCAGACGATTTGCACAGTCGGGCTCCCAGCGCGCGTATTCGCAAAGGCCCGATTCTAAACGATCAGGGGTGATTTTCGGGCTGGTTTGGGCGGCGAACGCAGCAATGATCGCTTCACCTCTTGCGGCACGCGGGCGCTAATGGTCTGCTTCGTAAGTGTCGGACATGAGAAAGCGCAGGATTCGCGCTTCTGGCAAGGCGCGAACCGCAGCAACAGCCGAAGCTATTGCGAGGATGAGCAACCCCGCCAGGGGCACGAAGACAAGCTTTTTCGGTTCGAACATTTGCGAAGCAGACCACTAGCGGCGCAGATAAGACAGTTCTCGCGGCAGCAGCACGTTGTTGCCGAAGGCATCCTCGCCGTAGCCGTGCCTGGCCAGGGTATCGACGTCCGCCAGCACGCGCTTGTCGCCGATGAAGGTGACGGTGAGGTCGGTGCGGATGTCGATTTGTCCGGTGGCCTGCAAGCCGGCGATCTCGGCGACGGTGTTTTCGAGAACGCCCCCCTCGCGGTAGCCGATCTGGTCCGAAAGCTGGAGCGGCTGGCGGTAAAGGATGATCTTTCCCTCGCCGGCAAGGCGATGAACGATCGCCAGGACCGCGGCTTCGATGGCCTCCGCGTCGAGGGCGCCGGCGCGGGCAGGATGGACGCGGGCAATTTCCGCTGCTAACCAGCGCCGCTTGCGGGCATTGATGGCCTCGTTGGCCCGGAACAGGTCAAGCGGGAACCCCGCGTCGAACAGCTTGCCGTCCAGGTCCATGTGCACCTCGCTGCCGTAATGCGCGACGATGCGCGCCACGAGGGTGGACGGACGGACGTGAAAACCCCGATAACTGGGCACCGGCACCTCGAGGCGTCCCGGCTCCGCATAGCGGCGCAGGATTTCCTGGCTGCGGCGCTGGCCTGCGGCCAGATAGTCGCTAGAAAAGGCCATCGCGTAGCCGAACAGGGTTGCCAGGGTGGCGTCGGTGTCGACCACCGGGCGCTCGCCCAGAACGGTGTCGCCGGTCACGGGACTGACGTGCCGCTCGTAGTAGTGAGCCAGGTCGGTGGCCATCCCCAGGAGGTGATAGATGACGCTGACGTGACCGCGCAAGATGGGCAGGTCCGCGTCCGCTGTCTCGATCGAGGTTCCGGCGACATGAGTGTCGTAGAGGGATTGCAGGTTGTGGAAGCGGAAGGCGAGCTGGCGCAGGCGCTCCTCGCTGACCGGGTCGGGGAAGCAGTCGGCATAATTGGCCGGTGCTATGCGCGCCGCGGCCAGCATCTGGCCGCTTTCGGCCGCCAGGTTGAGGAACTCCGTGGCCAGGTGGGCAACGGTGGTGGCGGTGTTGCCGGTGACGCGGTCTTCGCGGTTGCGGATCAGGCGCCCCGGCGGCAGTTGCTGCACAAAATCCTCGGGCGGTGGAGCGATGCCTGCGGTCGCGATCCCGAGCTGCCCTGCTTCCTCCAGCAGGCCGGCGGCGACATCCGCCACGACGCCGCCGACGAGGCGCAGTTGGTCGCCGGTCGCGGCCGGGAAATCGGATGCGACCGGCTGCAGCCGGTAGGCCGGCAGGCGCCGCTGCACATGGGACAGCGCCTGACCGATGCGGGCGAAGTTCCTGAGGGTCGCGGTCAGCGCCCGGAACCGGCTCCAGCGGAGGTTATGGCTGGCACCGTACTCGTCCAGCAGTTCTTCCATCCTTCCCGATTCCAGCAGCAGGCGACCGCTGAGTTGTCGGGTCAGCACCATTCTGCCGCTGCCCATGGTGGCCAGGAGGCGGGCGAGTTCAAGCAGGGGTCGGCTGCGCTCGCACACCAGGTCGTGAAACCGTTCGTCATCGATCGGTTGCTCCGCCGCCTGGCTGGCGGCGAACTTCTCACCTGTCGCGTCGTCCAAAACCAGCTCCTCCCCAATGTTCTTCCCGTTCTGGCCCCTGGCTGCGGACCGGTGGGCGACATTTTCCGGCTTTCCGGCCAACTGACAAGCGCGGTTGATCGCAACGCGACGGATCCACAGGGATGGGCAACCCGCCGTCTTGCAGGTTGCTTGGCGCGGGCGATGGCTGACCGGGGAACGCCTGCGGCGCGGGTTCCCGCCAGCGCTGCGGGCATGGCGAAGGCGGTGCAGCAGCGGGGCATCGCGTGCGGTAGCGCCAGCCCAGTCCCGCCGCGTGGCGGGCCGGCATGAGTTGCCCGGCTTCAGTCGATGGCGGGCAGGCTTTCCAGAGCCTCGTGCACCTCCAGCCAGCGCATCTCCGCCGCGTCGATCTGCTCGCCCAGGACCCCCGCCAGCCGGTGCATTTCTTCGCTTTCCGAGCGGTCGACCGCGGCATAGAAGCGCGGATCGGCGAAACGGGCTTCGAGGGCAGACCTTTCCTCGTGCCACCTCGCCAGCTTGAGCTCGAGCTGCTCGATCTCCTTGAGCAGGGGACGGCGTTGTGCCAGCAGCGCCTGCCGGCTGGCCCTGGCGTCGGCGCGTTGTTGCAGGCGCTCGCTCCTGCCGGCGGCGATCTCGGGTTGCGGCGCCTTTTCGGCATTGCGTCGGGCGGCCAGCCAGGCGGCATAATCGTCGAGGTCGCCGTCGAAGGGCGCGACGCGGCCATCGGCGACGAGCAGCAGTTCGTCGGCGCAGGTGCGCAGCAGGTGGCGATCGTGCGAGACGACGACCATGCCACCCTCGTAATCCTGAAGCGCGAAGGTCAGCGCCTCGCGCATCTCGAGGTCGAGGTGGTTGGTCGGCTCGTCGAGCAGCAGCAGGTTGGGCCGGGTGCGGATGAGCAGGGCCAGCGCGAGGCGCGACTTCTCGCCGCCGGAGAAGGGCTCGACGGCGCGCGTGGCCATGTCGCCGCGGAAATCGAAACCGCCGAGGTAGTCGCGCAGTTCCTGTTCCGGGGTCAGCGGTTCGCGGCGCTGCAGGTGCTGGAGCGGCGATTCGTCGGGGCGCAGCTGTTCGAGCTGGTGCTGGGCGAAGTAGCCGATGTTCAGCGCCTTGGCCTCTTTGCGCTCGCCGCCCTGCTGCGTGACCGCGCCAGCCAGCAGCTTGACCAGCGTCGACTTGCCGGCGCCGTTGCGGCCGAGCAGGCCGATGCGGCAGCCGGGGCGCAGCGTGAGGTCGATTCTGGCCAGGATTTGCCGTTGACCGTAGCCGGCTGCGGCGCCTTCGATGACGAGCAGCGGATCGGGCAGTGCGGCCGGTTCGCGGAAGCTGAAGTGGAAGGGCGAATCGACGTGGGCGGCGGCGACGATTTCCATGCGCTCGAGCATCTTGACCCGGCTCTGCGCCTGGCGGGCCTTGGTCGCCTTGGCCTTGAAGCGGGTGATGAAGCCGTTGAGGTGGGCGATCTCGCGCTGCTGCGCCTCGAACGCGGCCTGCTGCGTGGCCAGCCGGGCGGCGCGGGCGCGCTCGTAGTCGGAATAGCCGCCGCTGGTCAGGGACAGGCGCTGCAGATCGATGGCGAGGATGTGGCCGGCGACGGCGTCGAGGAAATCGCGGTCGTGCGAGATGAGGAGCAGCGTGGCCGGCGTCGCCTTCAGCCATTGCTCCAGCCAGAGGACGGCCTCGAGGTCGAGGTGGTTGGTCGGCTCGTCGAGCAGCAGCAGGTCGGCGCGGCAGGAGAGGGCGCGCGCCAGGTTGAGGCGCACCCGCCAGCCACCCGAGAATTCGGCCACCGCGCGCGCGAAATCGGCGTCGCTGAAGCCAAGGCCGTGCAGCACTTCGGCGGCGCGGGCTCGCGCCGAATAGCCGCCGATCTCGCCGTAACGGGCGTGCAGGTGGCCGATCGCCTCGCCGTCGCTGCGGGCCTCAGCCTCGGCCAGTTCGCGCTCGATGCGGCGCAGCTCGGCGTCGCCGTCGAGGACGAAGTCGATGGCGCTGTCGGGCAGGGCCGGTGTTTCCTGGGCGACGCGGGCGATCTGCCAGCGGGGCGGCAGCTCGACGTCGCCCGCTTCGGCGTGCAGTTCGTTGGCGAGCAGCGCGAACAGGCTGGACTTGCCGCTGCCGTTGGCGCCGACGACGCCGACCCGCCACCCGGCGTGGAGTTGAACCGAGGCGTCGACGACGAGCGGGCGGCCGGCGCGGGCGAAAGTAACCTGGCGGAGGGCGATCATGAGGCGGCCGATTATAGCGGCGTGCTGCTAAAATCAGCGCACCTGATCCCCCTTCATCATGGTCGTTCCGTCATGCCCCGAGGCCGCTTCTTCCCCGTTCGCTCATTGACCACCGTCTGCCTGTTTGTCGCCGGGCTGCCGGCCGGGGTTGCCTGGAGCGCCGACCAGGCGCCGGCGACCGCGCAGGAGGCCGACTGGGAGCAGCGCCTCGCGCGCGCCGCCGAACTGCAGCGTTCCGCTGCGGCCGGCAAGGCGGCGGCCGAGAAACTCCTGGAGGAGAAATCGACCGCCTGCTACCGGAAGTTCCTGGTCAACCGCTGCCTGGACGAAGCCCAGGGGGAATTCCTCGAGGCCAACAAGGACGCCCGGCGCCTGAACAACGAGGGCAAGGCGATCGAGCGTCAGGTGAAGAAGGAACAGTTCAGCGCACGCGAGGCCAGATGGGCGGCGGAGATGCCCACGCGCGAGGCCGAATTGCGGGCGCGCGAGGCGGAGACCGCAGCGGCGCGCGCGGAAGCCGAGGCCACCGCGGCGGCAACGCGCGCCGCCAAAGCGCGCAAGGCCGAGGAAGGATCTCAGCGCAAGGCCGAGGATGCCGAACGCCTGCGCCGCAAGCAGGCCGACCACGAGGCGCGGGTCGCCGCCCAGGTCGAAAAGGCGGACGCCAAGGCGGCCGCGCCCGCGCCCGCCAAGCCTTGACTTTCAGCCCGTACTGCTCGCCATCCGCTCGATCAGCTTCCCGATCGGCGCCGGCACGCCGGCGGTTGCCGCGTCGTCCAGCGGCACCCAGGTCAGACCCGGTTCGCCGATGCCGGGCGCGGGCTGAACGCGACAGAAAATCGGGTCGAGCGTCAGCCGGAAATGGGTGAACGCATGCCTGACCGGCGCCAGGGGCTGCACGCGCTCGGCGACCAGGCCGAGGCCGGCGAGCACGGCTGCCGCCTCGCCCTCGGGCGGAACCAGCAGCCCGCCCCACAGACCGCGCGGCGGGCGCCGCTCGAGCAGCAGGCGCTGGCCATCGCTGATCAGCACGAAGGTGGCACGGCGCTCGGGAAGCCTCTCCCGCGGGCGTGGTGTCGGCAAATCCCCCTGGCGTCCTTCCAGGCGCGCCTGGCACGACGCCGCCAGCGGACAGTCGCCACAACGCGGACGGCTGCGCGTACACACGGTGGCGCCGAGGTCCATCAGGCCCTGGGTGTAGACTTCGATGTCGCCTTCCGGGAGCAGGCGCTCGGCGAGCAGCCACAATTCGCGATCCACCGCGGCGAGGCCGGGAAAGCCCTCCACGCCGAAGTGCCGACAGAGGACGCGCTTGACGTTGCCGTCGAGAATCGCGGCGCGGTTGCCGAAGGCAAAGACGGCAATCGCCGCCGCCGTCGACCGGCCGATTCCCGGCAGGGCACGGAGTTCGGCGATGGATTCGGGGAATCTTCCGCCGTTGACCGCGACAATCTTCCGCGCGCAGCGATGCAGGTTGCGCCCGCGGGCGTAGTAGCCGAGCCCCGCCCAGTGCGCGCTGACGACATCGGGCGACGCCTCGGCCAGCGCCTGAAGGGTCGGGAAGCGTTCCAGGAAGCGCTGGAAGTACGGGATCACCGTCGCGACCTGGGTCTGCTGCAACATGATTTCGGAAAGCCAGATCCGGTAGGGGTCGCGCGTGTTCTGCCACGGCAGGTCATGGCGTCCGGCGGCTCGCTGCCAGGCGACCAGGCGCCCGGCGAAATCGGGAGTGCCGGACAAATGAGCGGACAAGTCAGCCTCGACGCGCGGATGCGAAGCACGGATAATAGAACGCTTTCGGCTGGCACACTCGATGATCGTGAATGATGATGACAACCGCGCCTTGCGCAATGCCCTCGGACGCTTTGCGACCGGGGTTGCCGTCGTCACCGCCATCGATCCGGACGGGCATCCGATCGGGCTGACGGTCAATTCGTTTTCGGCGGTGTCGCTGAATCCGCCGCTCGTGCTCTGGTGCCTCGACAATACCTCGCACAACCTCGCCGCCTTCCGCCGCGCCGGCCACCATGCCATCAACGTTCTGGCGGCCGGCCAGCTCGATCTCTCCAACCGTTTTGCCACGTGGCCGGTCGACCGTTTCGCCGGTCTGCACTGGCACCCTGGCGCCGGCGGGGCGCCGCTGCTGCCAGGCTGCTGCGCCAGTTTCGAAGTCGCCAACGAAGCCGCCCATCCCGGCGGCGACCACACCATTTTTGTCGGCCGTGTCGAACGGTTCAGCGAGACGTCGGCAATCGCACCGCTTCTGTTCCATGCGGGACAATATCGCGCGTTGAACGAGGATTGAACGGAAAGGCCGCCGGGCTTAGAATGCAACCTTCAGCCCGAGAGCGGGCGTCGTATAATGGTAATACCCAAGCTTCCCAAGCTTGTGCCGTGAGTTCGATTCTCATCGCCCGCTCCACCGCATCATTCTGCGGACTTCCGCAGAAGTCCAAGAGAGTCTGCAAGTCGTTGCCAC
>ERZ761602.8548-NODE-8548-length-10274-cov-11.763871_pt1 | contig 10274 bp, 8 predicted proteins | sample MGYA00512165_ERZ761602 | MGnify/ENA primary metagenome ERZ761602 (study PRJEB28899, sample SAMN02445085) | bioreactor sludge metagenome | biome: EBPR sludge; isolation source: Thorneside wastewater treatment plant | place: Australia: Brisbane, Thorneside...
ACCGTGCCCCGCATCCATGTTTGTATCTAAAAATAATAAATTTTTATCAGTTTTTATTGTCCGTAATTTGGCCACCCACTTCGCTGGTTCCCAATATTGCACCTGAGAATCGTGTAATCCGGTGGTAACCAACATATTCGGATAATCTTGTGCTTTTAAATTGTCATAGGGCGAATACGATTTCATATAATCATAATATTCTTTGTCATTCGGATTTCCCCACTCATCATACTCTCCGGTGGTCAACGGAATCGTTTCATCCAACATCGTCGTTACCACATCTACAAAAGGAACTGCCGCAATCACCCCATTGTATAATTCCGGAGCCATATTCACCACCGCACCCATCAATAATCCTCCTGCAGAACCACCTTGAGCATATAATTTTTTAGGATTGGTATATTTTTGATCAATCAAAAACTTTGAACAATCAATAAAATCGGTAAACGTATTTTTCTTTTTCAATAATTTTCCATCTTCATACCATTGACGCCCCATATCTTCTCCCCCACGAATGTGAGCAATCGCATAAATAAAACCTCTATCTAATAAACTTAAAATCGTAGAATCAAAATTGGGTTCCATCGAATGACCATACGAACCATAAGCATATTGCAATAACGGATTATTTCCGTCTTTTTTCACTTCTTTGCGATAAACCAACGAAATCGGGATTTTTGTACCATCCGTCGCCGTAGCCCAAACGCGTTCTTCTTTATAATTGTTTTTATCAAACTTTCCCCCCAAAACAGCTTGTTCTTTCATCACTTGCTTGGTTTTGGTTCGCATATTAAAATCAATTATAGAAGATGGCGTGGCCAACGATTGATAACCATATCTCAAAATTTCTGTATCAAAATCAACATTCGTTCCCACATAAGCCGAATAAGTTTCAATTTCAAATGGCAAATAATACTCACCACTTCCATCCCAAGGCATAATGCGAATTTTATTCAAACCATTTGAACGCTCTTCCACCACCAAATAATTTCTGAATATCTCAATTCCTTCAATCAAAACAGCATCATTGTGCGGAATCACATCTACCCAATTATCAGATGTTGTCGCCGTATCCGGAGTTTTCATCACCTTAAAATTGGTCGAATTATCTTTATTCGTCACAATATAAAAATGATTGTCAAAATGCGAAATATTGTATTCCAAACCTCTAGTTCGAGGATGAAACACTTTAAATTTTTCCGCCGGTTTATTCGCATCCAAAAACTGAAATTCCGACGTCAACGTACTACTACTGTTGATAACTAAGAATTTTTTAGATTTTGTTTTTGCAATATAAATGTTGAATGTTTCATCTTTTTCAAAATAAACCAACTCAGCCTTTTTTACATCAGCACCCAAAACATGTTTGTGAATTTTATCCGAACGCAACGTAACTTTATCTTTACTCGAATAAAACAACGTCTTGTTATCATTTGCCCAAACTGCAGAACCGGACACATTTTCAATTTTATCAGCCAAAATTTCACCGGTTTCCAAGTTTTTAACTTGAATCGTATAAATTCTTCTTCCGGTTAAATCCGTCGCAAACGAAGCCAATTTGTTGTCCTCACTCACATTCAATCCGCCTAAATTAAAATAAGATTGTCCTTTTGCCATTTCATTACAATCAAACAAAATCTCTTCTTTGGCAGTCAAACTTCCCTTTTTTCTCGAATAAATCGGATATTCTTTACCAGTTTCATACTTCACAATGTAATAGTAACCATTGTACAAATACGGAACCGACTCATCATCTTCCTTAATTCTTGACTTCATTTCCTCAAACAAATCTTTCTGAAAAGCCTGCGTGTGAGCCGTCATTTTTTGATAATACTCATTCTCATCTTTCAGATACTGAATCACTTCCGGATTTTCTCGATCATTCAACCAATAATACGGATCTACTCGTTTATCACCGTGTTTTTCAAGAACAGTATCTTTTTTTGCAGCCATTGGCGGCACTATATTTTCTGACATATTAGCTTCTTTTTTTTGACAAGAAGTTGCAAAAATAACACAAACAAAACTTAACGATAACCATTTATTCATAAAAAATTTATTTACTCAAAACTATGCAATATACTACATTTGCAATTCAATAACCATAAAAATTATTAACATGTTTGGAGACCTAATGGGAATGATGGGAAAACTTAAAGAAACCCAACAAAAAATCGAAGAAACTAAAAAACGTTTAGACCACGTTTTGATAGACGAACAAAGCAATGACGGGCTTTTAAAGGTAACGTTAACCGCAAATCGCACGATAAAATCAATCGCCGTTCACCCCACTTTGCTCGAAGACAAAGAGCAATTAGAAGATTATTTGATTTTGGTTATGAACAAAGCCATCGAAAAAGCAACCAACGTAAACGAAACAGAACTCGCCGCAGTCGCCAAAGACGGCATGCCAAACATCCCGGGAATGGATATGTTCAACAGATAACGGATATCGGATAACAGACAACGGACAACTTTTTTCAGAAGCGAATGGCTCGGGCTTTTTCAGCAATCCATTTTCCCGCTTTCCGTTCCAATATCTTTGGCAAAGTTTTTAACTTTGCCAAAGATGATTTCCACTGCAATCGGGGCTAGAAAGGAAACCATAAAAAAATCGCTTTTCAAAATTGAATTCCGACTAAAAAACCATTTTTTCCAAAGCTTCCAACACATACGTGTGCATTACTTCCTTATAATCCAAATGCGTCACCATTCGTAATTTTCCTTTTCCTAACGAACTGATAGCAATGTTTTTCTGCTTCAATTTTTCAATCACAACCGCATCCTGAATTGTCGGTTTTACTGAAAAAATCACAATATTCGTTTCCACCGGTTCCACCGACTGAATCCAATTCAACCCTTTCAAAACTTTCCCTAATTCCTTCGCACGTCTGTGATCTTCTGTCAGTCGTTCCAAATTATTTTCCAACGCATAAATTGCTGCTCCTGCCAAAAATCCCGCTTGACGCATTCCGCCACCCAACACTTTTCTAATTCGCAACGCCTTCGGATAATCTTTCTCAGACATCACCAAAACCGATCCAACAGGTGCTCCCATTCCTTTGGAAAAACAAACCGAAATCGTATCAAACAACTTCCCGTAATGCAACGGATCTTGGTTTTTAGCAACTAAGGCATTCCAAATTCGAGCACCATCCAAATGATATTTTAATCCGTGTTTGTCACACACTTTTCTAATTCCAAGTAAATCCAGCATTTCATAACACGCTCCCCCTCCTTTATTCGTTGTATTTTCCAACGAAACCAAGGTCGTTAACGGACTGTGATAAAAATCTGGTGGATTAATCGCATCCTCTACTTGTTGAGCGGTAATCATTCCTCGATTTCCATCCAACAAGCGACACGAAACACCGCTATTAAACGAAACTCCTCCACCTTCATAATTAAAAATATGAGCATATTTATCGGCAATCAACTGTTCGCCCGGTTGTGTGTGCAATTTTATTGCCGTCTGATTTGCCATCGTCCCACTCGGAAAAAACAAAGCCGTTTGCATCCCAAAAAAAGCAGCCGTTTTGGCTTCTAATTCATTTACGGTTGGATCTTGTTTAAACACATCATCGCCCACAGGAGCATTAAACATCGCCCGCAACATATCGGGTGTTGGCTTGGTAACTGTATCGCTTACTAAATTTATTTCCATTGAATTTTTAATTTTTTCTGTTCGGACAGGTTGCGACCTGTCTCTACGTAATTATTAATTTTCACCATTAGGACAAATCACAACTTGTTCCTACATTTGCAAAAAACAAAACTACAATAATTATGACAAATACCGAACAAATAAAAGGTATTGTAGAGCGTCTTGGTGCGTTGAGGAGGTATCTTTGACATCGATAAGAAATTAATCGAGATCACCAACGAAGAAGAAAAAACGTTCGATCCAAACTTTTGGAACAATCCCAAAGAAGCAGAAATAGTAGTCCGTGACCTTCGATCCAAGAAAAAATGGGTAGAAGATTACCAAAAAGGATTAGCCTTAGTCGAAGAACTTCAAATGGTTTTTGAATTCTTTAAAGACGGCGATGCTACCGAAGAGGAAGTAGATGCTATTTACGAACAGACCAACACCTTAGTCGAAAACCTGGAATTCAAAAATATGCTTTCAGACGAAGGCGACAATTTGAGTGCTGTGTTGCAAATTACTGCCGGAGCGGGTGGTACAGAAAGTTGCGATTGGGCTTCTATGCTTATGCGTATGTACTTGATGTGGGCTGAAAAAGAAGGTTACAAAATCAAAGAACTCAACTTTCAAGAAGGCGATGTAGCCGGAATAAAAACCGTTACGTTAGAAATTGAAGGCGAATATGCTTTTGGTTACCTAAAAGGCGAAAATGGTGTACACCGTTTAGTGCGAATTTCTCCGTTTGACAGCAATGCCAAACGCCACACTTCCTTTGCTTCTGTGTATGTTTATCCATTGGTGGATGATACGATTGAAATCGAAATCAATCCTGCCGATTTAGAAATTATTACGTCGAGATCAAGTGGTGCCGGTGGGCAAAATGTGAATAAAGTAGAGACAAAAGTGCAGTTATTTCACAAACCAACCGGAATTCAAATTCAATGTTCAGAAACGCGTTCGCAACAAGACAATCGTCAACGAGCGATGCAAATGTTGCGTTCACAATTGTATGAAATTGAACTCAAAAAACAAATGGCTCAACGTGCCGACATTGAAGCCGGAAAAATGAAAATCGAATGGGGTTCACAAATCAGAAATTATGTGATGCATCCCTATAAATTAGTTAAAGATGTTCGTTCCGGACACGAATCCAGCGACGTTGAAGGCGTGATGAATGGCGAAATTGATGCTTTTCTAAAAGCCTATTTAATGATGATGGGACAAAAAGAAGAATAAGCAATTTACATTTTACAATACTAGAATAACCTGTCTTTTTAGATGGGTTATTTTTTTTACAGCTTAATTTATTTTGTGAAATTTACAATCAAACACACTTAAATTTGGTTTTTATTATTTTAAAGCATTATTTTTAGAAAAAATATCAACTAGTATATGAAAACATGCACTTTGCAGGAAATTAATGCCGTTTTGAACGGAACAATAGTAGGAAACACTTCACACTCAATTGAAGCTCCTGAGCAAATTGAAAGAGCAAAAGAAAACCACATTACGTTTATTGGTAATAAAAAATATGAAAAATTTTGGGCTGTTTCTAATGCTTCAATCGCAGTCGTTAACGAAGATATTTCAATTGAACCCGGCGATAATAAAGCGTTCATCAAAGTAAAAAATGCCGAATTAGCGATGTCGCAAGTTTTAGAATTCTTCGCTCCGCCTCCACCCCATTTTGAATTTGACATTCATCCAACAGCTGTTATTCATAGTTCAGCAAAAATCGGTGAAGGAACTCGAATTGGTGCTCATACTTATATTGGTAAAGATGTTGTCATCGGAAAAAACACAACCATTTATGCTAATGTTTCCATCTTAGACGAATCAACCATCGGAAATGAAACGATTATTTGGAACGGAGCTGTTGTTCGCGAACGTTGTCACGTGGGTTCGCATTGCATCCTTCATCCTAATTCTACCATTGGTGCAGATGGATTTGGTTTCCGACCTTGTCCGGAAAGAGGTTTGGTAAAAGTCCCTCAAATCGGAAATGTAATCTTAGGAAATTGGGTCGAAATCGGTGCCAATTCCTGTGTCGATCGTGCCAAATTCAGCTCAACTATTCTAGGAGATGGTTGCAAAATTGATAATTTAGTTCAAATCGGACATAATTCTATTCTCGGTCGTTTTTGCATTATGGCAGGAAACAGCGGTTTAGCAGGCTCTGTAACGTTGGGAGATGGCGTAATCATTGGCGGAAGTGCTTCCATTAAAGACCACGTAACCATCGGTTCAGGTGCCATAGTAGGAGCAGGTTCTGGTGTTGCTGCCGATGTTCCAGCCGGAAAAACGATGCTCGGTTATCCAGCCGTTGAAGCTCGTGATGCCTTAAAACAATGGGCTGTTTTAAAAAGATTGGCTAAAAATTAAACTTTTCAGCTTTTTAAATCTCAAACGTTTTCGTAATTTCGCACACAACAAAATTTACATTTTTTATGGACATTAACTTCAACAAAAACGAAGATCACAATAAACTCATATTAGCCGAATTAAAAAGACGTTTCGCCATTATCAAATTAGGTGGCGGCGAAAAAAGAATTGCCAAATTACACGCCGAAGGCAAAATGACTGCTCGTGAACGCATCGATTATTTGTTGGATGAGAAAGCTAAAAGCATTGAAATTGGTGGTTTTGTTGGCGACGGAATGTACGTCGAACACGGTGGTTGTCCGTCCGGAGGTGTGGTCGTAAAAATCGGTTACATCAAAGGAAAACAATGCATTGTGGTGGCAAATGATGCCACTGTGAAAGCCGGAGCTTGGTTTCCCATCACCGGAAAAAAGAATTTACGTGCTCAAGAAATTGCCATCGAAAACCGTTTACCAATCATTTATTTAGTTGATAGTGCGGGGGTTTATCTTCCGTTGCAAGACGAAATTTTTCCCGATAAAGAACATTTCGGACGTATTTTTAGAAACAATGCCATCATGAGTAGCATGGGAATTACCCAAATTGCTGCCGTAATGGGAAGTTGCGTTGCCGGTGGTGCTTACTTACCGATTATGAGTGACGAAGCAATGATTGTCGATAAAACCGGAAGTATCTTTTTGGCCGGAAGTTATTTAGTGAAAGCCGCCATTGGCGAAAATATTGATAATGAAACCTTAGGCGGAGCCACAACGCACTGCGAAATTTCAGGTGTGACAGATTACAAAGCCAAAGACGACAAAGATGCGTTGGATAGAATCAAAAGCATTGTCAGCAAAATTGGTGATTATGACAAAGCCGGTTTCAATCGCATCAAAGCGGAAAAACCTGCGTTGAAAGAAAGTGATATTTACGGAATTGTTCCGAAATCAAGATCCGATCAATACGATATGATGGAAGTCATCAAACGTTTAGTTGATAATTCAGAAATGGATATGTATAAAGATGGCTATGGCCAATCCATCATCACCTGTTATGCTCGCATTGATGGTTGGGCGGTTGGAATTGTAGCCAATCAGCGAACGGTTTCCAAAACAAAAAAAGGCGAAATTCAGTTTGGTGGTGTGATTTATTCCGATTCGGCAGACAAAGCGACTCGTTTTATTGCAAATTGTAATCAAAAGAAAATTCCATTAGTTTTCCTTCAAGATGTCACCGGATTTATGGTGGGAAGCAAATCAGAACACGGCGGAATCATTAAAGATGGTGCCAAAATGGTGAATGCGGTTTCCAATTCAGTTGTTCCGAAATTCACAGTTGTCATCGGAAATTCCTATGGAGCAGGAAATTATGCTATGTGCGGAAAAGCATACGATCCACGTTTAATTTTTGCTTGGCCAAGTGCCGAATTAGCCGTAATGGGCGGAACGCAAGCCGCAAAAGTATTAGCTCAAATTGAAGCTTCCTCTCTAAAAGCCAAAGGCGAAGTGGTTGACGAAGCCAAAGAAAAAGAATTATTCGATAAAATTAAAGCCCGTTACGACGAGCAAGTTTCTCCTTACTACGCCGCTTCACGTTTATGGACGGATGCCATCATCGACCCGCTCGAAACTCGAACTTGGATTTCAATGGGAATTGAAGCTGCCAACCACGCTCCGATTGAGAAGAAATTTAATTTGGGAGTGATTCAGGTTTAAGTTGGTCTGATTTTTGATTCAAAATTTGAAAATCAATTCAAATGAAAAAAATATTATTTTTGCTTATTGCTTGCATATCATTCAGCTTATCTGCACAAAACGAAGAAAATGCTGGAACTTATTTTCTCTTTAATGAAACTGTAAAAGGGGAAATATTAGACTATAAACTTGATTTGAATAGTGACGGAACATTTCAATTTACCAGTTATAGAAAAGATATAAGTAAAAATGAATATCATCATCACAGCAAAGGGACATGGACTGTTAGCAATAAAGTGATTCACTTTACAACAGAAAACATAGATTTAGAGGATAAAAAAGCATTAGATTTTACAGGTACAACCGCTAGAGTTTTTAAAAAATCACCAAGAAATAAGTCGGATGAAGTAAAACCAACATTTCTTCAATTCTATAAATCAAAAATTTTTTGGATTGAAAACTTAAAAATTTCAAAGAAGGAATAAAACCCAAAACCAACCAAATTTCAATTTCCTTTTATAGCTTTGCAGCGATGAAAAACCATTCTCATTTTATCGCTTTCAAACAAAACATTTCCGGTATTAATTTACCTCAAAAATTTACTTTTCCGTTTTACTACGAACCGCACGAGTTGAGTAAAATAGCGGCTTCCGAATTGCAAGACTACCTGCAAATTCAAACCGATTGGGATCACAATTTTGGTCTCCAAGAAGGACAAAAAGGGTTAGTCATCGGGAAAATGTTTGGTGTTTTAGTCGTGCAGAATCAAGCAGGAGAAATCGGTTATTTAGCCGCATTCTCCGGCAAATTAGCCGACAGCAATGAACACCAACACTTTGTTCCGCCTGTTTTTGATATGTTGAAACAAGACGGTTTCTTTAAACAAGAAGAAAAAATACTAAACGAATACAACCGAAAAATTGAAGCGTTAGAAAATGATGCAGACTTCATTTCTTGTCAAAATGAACTCGCTTCTACCCTTTCAAATGCCGAAAAAGACAAAACCGAAAAGAAAGAATTAAGCAAACAAAACAAAATCATTCGTGATGAAATTCGGATTAAAGCTGAAAACGAATTAGACTTTGAATCCTATAAAAGCATACAAAAAAATTTGAGCAAAGAAAGCCAGTTAGAAAGCATTCAACTCAAACAAATGAATCATTTTTGGAAAGAAGAAATTGCCAAAGCCCAACAAAAGGTGAACAATTTTCAATCCAAAATCAATCAATTAAAAGACGAACGCAAAGCGAAATCGGCGGCGTTGCAACAAAAATTGTTTCAGCAGTATTCCTTTTTAAATCAAAACGGAGAAACCAAAAGTTTAGGAGCCATTTTTGAAGATAATCCTCCGGCAAGTGCGGGCGAATGTGCCGCTCCCAAATTGTTGCAGTATGCGTTTGCTCATCAACTCAAACCCATTGCGTTGGCCGAATTCTGGTGGGGACATTCGCCCAAATCCGAAATCCGCAAACACGGTCATTTTTATCCCGCTTGCACCGGAAAATGCAAACCAATTTTGGCTCACATGTTACACGGAATGGCATTAGACGACAATCCCCTCTTGCAAAATCCGGCAGAAAACAAAGAATTAACCTTTTTATACGACGACAAGTATTTGTCGGTTGTGCATAAACCGGCTGAGTTTCTTTCCGTTCCCGGAAAATCGATACAGGATTCGGTTTACAGTCGCTACAAAGAAAAATTTCCCGAAGCAACAGGTCCATTGATTGTGCATCGCTTGGATATGTCCACCTCCGGCATTTTGGTCATGGCAAAAAGCACCGAAATCTATTTGAATTTACAAGCTCAGTTTATGAAACGAACGGTGCAAAAACGCTATGTTGCCCTACTTTCCGGAAAAATAGAGCAAGACAGTGGCGAAATCAATTTGCCGTTGCGAGTCGATTTAGACAACCGCCCTAATCAGTTGGTGTGTTACCAACACGGCAAACCCGCCAAAACACAATGGAAAGTCATTGAACGACGAGAAAACACCACGTTGGTACACTTTTACCCCATCACGGGACGCACGCACCAGTTGCGGGTGCACGCCGCCCATCCCGAAGGTTTAAACACCCCCATTGTGGGCGATGATCTCTACGGCACCAAAGCCGACCGCCTGTATTTGCACGCAGAAGCCATACGGTTTTGGCATCCGGTGTTGGGGAAGGAAATGGAGGTTGTGGATGGGGTTGGGTTTTGAAATAGTAAAATTTAAGGCTTAAAAGATAAAACGAAGAAATAATTAAATAAATAACTTTAAATTAAATACTTATGAAATTAAAAATTCTAATAGTAACAATATTTATAACTATAAATTCTTACAGTCAGAATTCTAAATTAAGCTTAGAATTAAATTATCCTATTCCATTTGATAATAATTTTATTGCAGATAATTATAAAAGTATTATCGATGTTGGTGCAAAATACAGATTTATCAATTCAAAAGTTATAAACATGGGAGTTGCATTAAATGCTGGTGTCCTATATTTTAAAAATAATCAAAGCTATTTGCAAGATTATAAAGTAACCAATTATATGATTCAACCCAAGATATTTGGAGAGTTCAATAT
>ERZ761602.8549-NODE-8549-length-10271-cov-6.758516_pt1 | contig 10271 bp, 10 predicted proteins | sample MGYA00512165_ERZ761602 | MGnify/ENA primary metagenome ERZ761602 (study PRJEB28899, sample SAMN02445085) | bioreactor sludge metagenome | biome: EBPR sludge; isolation source: Thorneside wastewater treatment plant | place: Australia: Brisbane, Thorneside...
TCGTGCGGCACGGTGCCGCACAGCAGCAGGATGCCGAGCGGATACAGCCATCGGGTTCGGTTCATCGGTCGTGACCTCCAACGGGTTGGGCGGGGTTCGATATCACCATAAACGCTCGCGGCCGATTTTGGGGTTAATCGAACGCGTCCCCAATCGAGCGGATCACTTCCGCATCTCGATCACCAGCACGTTCCGCTCGCCTTCGCGCCGGTAAGCGAGCTCGTCCACCATGCGTTTGACCAGAAAGATACCGAGGCCGCCCGGCTCGCGCCGGTCGAGATCGAGCGTCGTATCGGGATCGGGTCGGACCAGCGGATCGAACGGTGTGCCTTCGTCCACGATTTCCACCGCCAAGCCAGCCGGGCGGATTTCGACCCGACACAGCACCGAACCCGCGCGCGCCCGGTCGGCGTATGCGTAACCGCAGACGTTGGCCAGAGCCTCCTCGACCGCCAGCTCCAGCCGGGCCGCACGATCTTCGGGCAATCCGGCGGCCTCGGCCATCCGCCGGACGTAATCGAGAAACGCCGGCAGTTGGCCGAGTTCGGCCGGCAGCCGAAGGCCGGCATTCGAGGGGGCAGATCGCTCGGACATCTCAGTGCTCGCGACTCCAGATCGGTGTCGGAATAATAGTGAGAACTGCCGCTCAAATGGAAAATTCCTCTTCGCGCGATCCGAGAGGCCGATGATCGGGACGCAATCCGGCGCCGCAGCGATTATGCTTGTAGGGACAGGCGGCGTTTCGGATTCCCGGTTTCGTTCGCGACCAGGCTTTCCGCCGGATTGGACCCGTTTGATCGGCGGCTTGCCCGGTCGTCCCACCCGTCAGGATATTGAGTCAAGTCTCTGAATAATAAAACTATGGCTGCGTCAGCTCACATTGAACTAGGAAACGGTTCATGGCAACCCGCAACATGAGCGCGAGCGGTGGAGGGCCAAACCGCCCCGCCGATTCGCCGACCGCCACCGAATTGGCCGAGATCGTCCAAATTTTCGACGACGCGATTCTGATGGTGGACGAATCGCGGCGCATCGTGTTTTTCAACGATGGCGCCAAGGACATTTTCGGCTACGAGCCGGCCGAGATTCTCGGCAAACCGCTGGAACATTTGCTGCCGGCCCGCCATCAGGACGCCGTCCGCCAGCTCATCGGCCAAGTGCGGGAAGCGGGCGAAAGAGGGCGGCGCGCGGCGGCGCGCAAGACCATCGCCGGCGCTCGCCGCGACGGGAGCGAATTTCCGGCCGAGATATCGATCGCCAAACTGACTGCGGGCACGCGACCGGATCGTCTGGCCGTACTGCTCCGCGATCTGACCGAGCGCGAGCGCATCGAGCGGCAGTACCGGCTGAAAAGCGACGCGCTGGAGAACTCGCTCACCGCTTTCGGCATCGTCGACGCCGAAGGCCGGCTTCTCTACGCCAACCGCACCTATGTCAAGCTCTGGGGCTACGACAGCCTGGACGAGGTCGTGGGAGCGTCGATCACCAGGCACTGCGTCGATCCCCGCGTCCCCGCGCGAATCAACGCCACGGTCGAACAGCACGGGCAATGCACCCTGGAATTCACCGCGCGGCGCAAAGACGGATCGACCTTCGAAGCCCTGGTTTCGGTCCGTAAATCCGTCAGCGAGTCAGGCGAGGAAATATACATCGGAACCGCTCTCGATTTGACCTACCGCAAGCAGGCCGAGGCGAAACTGGCCGAGCAAAAGGATTTGCTGGAAATCATCCTGCAACAAGCGGCAGAGGCGATCGTGGTGTGCAACGCCCAAGACATCCCGATCCTGATCAATGCCGCCGCTCGCCGCCTGGCGCTGGGCAGCGGGCGGGATGATGCCGAGGCCAGCCCGAAGTTTTTGTGGGGCAAAGCCTATTACCCCGACGGCCACCCCATTCCGCTCCAGGCCTGGCCGCTCCAGCAAGCCTTGCGCGGCAACACCACCGTGGGAGCGGAAGCGCGGGTGGTGCGCACCGACGGCAGCTATTACGACGTCCTGATCAGCGCGGCGCCGATCCGCGACCGCGACCAGCGCATCATCGGCGGCGTGGCCATTTTCTCGGACATCACCGAACGCAAGGCGATGGAGGAAAAGCTGCTCTACCAGCTTCGGCTGACCCGGGGCATCACCGACAGCGCCACCGACTCAATTTTCTTGACCGACGCCGATGGGCGGACCACCTTTCTCAATCCGGAAGCCCGCCGCGTGTTCGGGTTTGCCCCCGAAGAAATCATCGGCAAGGTGTTGCACGACACCATCCACCACCACTACCAGGACGGTCGCGCGATGCCGATCAACGAATGCCCCCTGGGACGCATTCACGCGACCGGGGAAACCGTCCGCGATTACGAGGATGTATTTTTCCGCAAGGATGGCTCGACCCTGTCCATGTCATGCTCGAACGCGCTGCTGGAGAGCAAGGGCAAGCGCTTGGGCGCGGTGTTCTTCATGCGCGATATCACCGAACAGCGCCGGAGCGAGCTGGCGCTGCGGGAAAGCGCCGCGCGGCTGCGAGCCATCGTCAGCGCCGTTCCCGATGTCCTCCTGGTGCTGGACGAAGACGGCCGCTACCTGGAAGTCCTGTCCCAGCCGGAGCTGCTTTACACCGATCCCGCCCAGATCAAGGGCCGGCTGATCAGCGAAGTCTTGCCGGCCGACGTGGCCGAACGCGCGCTGCGCGTCATCCGCGAAACCCTGGTGACTCGCCAGCCGCAAGGTTTCGAGTACGAATTGCCGATCCGCAAACTCGGCAAGCGCAATTTTGAAGCGCGGACCGCTCCGCTGGACGGTTTGCCGCTCGGCAAGCCGGCGGTGGTCCTGCTGGCGCGCGACATCACCCAGCACCGCTCCACCGAAGCGAGCTTGCGCCACGCCCAGAAAATGGAGGCCGTCGGCCATCTCACCGGCGGCGTGGCCCACGACTTCAACAATTTGTTGGCCGTGGTGCTCGGCAACCTCGAGCTGCTGGCGGAGACTCTGGCCGACCCGGCGCAAACGGAGCTGGTCCAGCGGGCGCTCAGCGCGGTGGAGCGCGGCACTACCCTCATCCGCCGCTTGCTGACCTTCTCCCGCCAGCAACCCTTGCAGTCGGTGCCCGTCAACCTGAACGCCCTGATCACCGGCATGAGCGATCTTTTGCGGCGCAGCTTGGGCGAAACCATCGAAGTCAAGACCGCGCTGGCCAACAACCTGCTGCCGACTCTGATCGACCCCGGCGAATTTGAATCGGCGCTGCTGAATCTGGCGGTCAACGCCCGCGACGCCATGCCCGGCGGCGGGCGACTGACGCTGGAAACCGCCAATCGCTGGCTGGGCGAAGACATGGCGCGCAAACAAAGCTTTCAGATCGAAGCGGGCCAATACGTGATGCTGGCGGTGACCGACACCGGTTGCGGCATGAATCCCGAGGTTTTGGAACACGCGTTCGAACCGTTTTTCACCACCAAGGAAGTGGGCCAGGGCAGCGGGCTCGGCCTGAGCATGGTCTACGGCCTGGTCAAGCAGTCGGGCGGCCATATCCAGATTTTCAGCGAAGTCGACAGGGGCACGTCCATCCGCATTTTTCTGCCGGCGGCGATGGCTAAAGCCGGCGCTTCGCCCGAAACCGCCACCGGCGAGATACTCCTGTTTCCCGGCCAGGGCCAGACCGTTCTGGTGGTCGAGGACGAACCCCAGGTGCGCCGGTTGGCGGTGCACATGCTCCAGGGCCTGGGCTACGAGACGCTGGAGGCGGATAACGCGGCTTCGGCACTGGCGATTTTGGAAGTCACGCCCAGAATCGTGGTGCTGTTCACCGACGTGGTGTTGCCGGGCGGCAAAAGCGGGGTCGAGCTGGCCCAACAAGCACTCCAGCAACGCCCCGACCTGATGGTCCTGTTCACCTCGGGCTACACCGAAACCCATCTGGCGCATTTTAAAGGTCGCCCGGAAGGCAGCGATTTTCTCAGCAAGCCTTACCGCAAGGCGCAGTTGGCCGACAAGCTCTATGCCCTGTTGCTGGAGAAACGCTCGCGGGCCGAGCCGGGCCATGAGTGAGCGATTCTCCGCGCGGCCGATCGCCGGGGCCGGCGGGCGCGAGCGCGAGCGCGGGCCCACACCGTGAACGTCGCCGGATCGCGCGGCGGCTGGTGCGCCCGGCTGAGCCTCGGCTTCGGGCGCCAAAACGACCGCACCGTTTTGGCGCAATGCGCGCACCAAGGCCCTCTTCGGGTGCAGCGACCGTTTTATCCCGAAGGCCAAAGCGTCTGCCATGTCGCGCTCCTGCACCCGCCCGGCGGCGTGGTCGGCGGCGACGAGCTGCGCGTTCAAGCGGCGCTCGACACGGGAACCCACGCGCTCATCACGACCCCGGCCGCCGGCAAATTCTATCGCAGCGCCGGACCCATCGCCCGCCAAATTCAGGAGATGCGCGTCGCGCCCGGAGCGACCCTGGAATGGCTACCGCAGGAAAACATCGTGTACAGCGGCGCGCTGGTCCGCGCCCTGACCCGGATCGAACTCGAAGGCGATGCCGGCTTTCTGGGTTGGGAAATCGTGTGTCTGGGCCGACCGGCGGCGGACGAAACCTTCGTCGCCGGAGACTGCCGGCTGGATTTCGAGCTGTGGCGCGACGGCGAGCCGCTTTATCTGGAGCGAGGCCGCTACGCTGCGGGCGACGCGGTTTTCGACGCGCCCTGGGGACTGCGCGGCCAGCCGGTCAGCGCCACCCTGGTTTGCGCGGGTTCGCCGCCGGGCGCGGTCGGCCCGATCCGCGCCAGTTGGCAGGACTTGCGGCTCGCCTGCGACGGCGAGCTGGCGACCGCGACCCAACTGGACGGCGCCCTCGTCTGCCGCTATCTGGGCCCATCGGTGCGGCGAGCCCGACTGTTTTTTACCATGGCCTGGAGTTTGCTAAGACCAGCTTTAGTGGGTCGTCACCCCTGCCCCTCCCGATTTTGGAGCACCTGATCACCTTAGCGAGAACGCTCATGGAGCTAACGCCCCGCGAAAAAGACAAATTGCTGCTGTTCACCGCCGGCCTGCTGGCGGAACGGCGCAAGGCCAAAGGCCTGAAGCTGAACTATCCCGAAGCCGTCGCCTACCTGTCCTGCGCCTTGCTGGAAGGCGCGCGGGAAGGCCGGACCGTAGCCGAGCTGATGAGCTATGGCCGCACCCTGTTGACCCGCGCCGACGTGATGGACGGCATCCCGGAAATGATCCCGGACGTGCAGATCGAAGCCACCTTCCCGGACGGCACCAAGCTGGTCACGGTACACGACCCGATTCCCTGAGGAGATAGCGGATGATTCCCGGCGAAATCGTCACCGCCATCGGTGACCTCGAACTCAACGTCGGCCGCCGCGCGGTGCGGCTGACCGTGGCCAACACCGGCGACCGCCCCATCCAGGTCGGCTCGCATTATCACTTTTTTGAGACCAACCCGGCTCTGCGCTTCGACCGAACGCAAGCGCGCGGTTGCCGGCTCGATATTGCCGCCGGCACCGCCGTGCGCTTCGAGCCGGGTCAGGAGCGCGAGGTGGACCTGGTGGAGTACGCCGGTTCGCGGGCGGTGTACGGCTTCCGCGCCGCGATCATGGGACCGCTGGAGAGCCCGCCATGAGCCGCATCGACCGTCGCGCCTACGCGGAGATGTACGGCCCCACCACCGGCGACCGGGTGCGACTCGGGGACACCGAGCTGTGGATCGAGGTGGAGCGCGATTTCGCGATCTACGGCGAGGAAGTGAAATTCGGCGGCGGCAAAGTGATCCGCGACGGCATGGGCCAGTCGCAGCGCACCCAGGCCGAAGGCGCGGTCGATACCGTGATCACCAACGCGCTGATCGTCGATCACTGGGGCATCGTCAAAGCCGATATCGGCATCAAGGACGGACGGATTGCCGGCATCGGCAAGGCCGGCAACCCCGACGTGCAGCCTGGCGTCACCATCATCATCGGCCCTGGCACCGAGGCCATCGCCGGCGAAGGCTTGATCGCCACCGCCGGCGGCATCGACAGCCATATCCATTTTATTTGTCCGCAGCAGGTCGAAGAAGCGCTGATGTCGGGCGTGACCACCATGATCGGCGGCGGCACCGGCCCGGCTACCGGAACCAACGCGACCACCTGCACGCCCGGTCCGTGGAACCTGCGGCGGATGCTGCAAGCCGCCGAGGGATTGCCGATGAATCTCGGTTTTCTCGGCAAGGGCAACGCCAGCCGGCCGGCGGCGCTGGAGGAACAGATCGAAGCCGGCGCGATGGGGCTGAAACTGCACGAAGACTGGGGGACCACCCCGGCGGCCATCGACAATTGTTTGAACGTCGCCGAACGCCACGACGTGCAGGTGGCGATCCACACCGACACCCTGAACGAGTCCGGCTTCGTCGAGGACACGCTGGCCGCTTTCAAGGGCCGGGCGATCCACACCTACCACACCGAAGGTGCGGGCGGCGGTCACGCGCCCGACATCATCCGCGCCTGCGGCGAGTCGAACGTGCTGCCCTCTTCCACCAATCCCACCCGACCCTACACGGTCAACACGGTGGACGAACATCTCGACATGCTGATGGTCTGCCATCATCTCGACCCCGGCATTCCCGAGGATGTGGCCTTCGCCGATTCGCGCATCCGCCGCGAGACCATCGCCGCCGAGGATATCCTGCACGATCTGGGCGCGTTCTCGATGATCTCCTCCGATTCTCAGGCGATGGGCCGGGTCGGGGAAGTCATCACCCGCACCTGGCAGACCGCCCACAAGATGAAGGTGCAGCGCGGGCATTTATACCCCTCTCCCGCTGGGAGAGGGGTTGGGGGTGAGGGCGGCGAGCGCGCCGACAACTTCCGGATCAAGCGCTACATCGCCAAGTACACCATCAATCCCGCCATCACCCACGGCATCGGCCATCTGGTCGGTTCGCTGGAAGTCGGCAAGCTGGCCGACATCGTGCTGTGGCGGCCGGCCTTTTTCGGCGTCAAACCTTCGCTGATCGTCAAGGGCGGTTTCATCGTCGCCGCACCGATGGGCGACCCCAACGCCTCGATTCCGACGCCGCAGCCCGTCCACTATCGACCGATGTTCGGCGCCTTCGGCGGGGCGCTGGCCGCCACCTGCCTGACGTTCGTCTCCAAGGCCGCGCTGACCAGTGGCGCGCTGGACACGCTGGGCCTGCAACGGATGCTGGCGGCGGTGCGGAACACGCGCGCCATCGGCAAACGCGATTTGATTCACAACGACGCCCTGCCCCGGATCGAAGTGGATCCGCAAACCTACGAAGTGCGGGCGGATGGGGCGCTGCTCACCTGCGAACCTGCCAGGATACTGCCGCTGGCGCAACGCTATTTCCTGTTTTGAGCCCGCGCATGGACTCTGACGAACGGGTTGAACTGCAAATCGTCGAGCGCCTGAGCGCGGATTTGCCCGCTCAGGCGACGCTCACCCTGCCTTTCGAGCAGCGGCAGAAAAGCCGGCTGCGGACGCGACTGGACAGTGGCGAAGAGGTCGGGCTGTTCCTGGCGCGCGGCACGATCTTGCGGCACGGAGATCGGTTGCGCGCCACCGATGGACGGGTGGTCGAGGTGCGCGCCGCGCCGGAAACCGTCTCCACCGCCCACACCACCGATTCACTGCTGCTGGCGCGCGCCGCCTACCATCTCGGCAACCGCCACGTTGCGCTGCAACTCGGTCCCGGCTGGCTGCGTTACCAACACGATCACGTCCTGGACGGCATGGTATGGGAACTCGGGTTGGCGGTGGTTTGCGAGCAGGCGCCGTTCGAGCCGGAAGCCGGCGCTTACGGCGGCGGGCACCGCCACGGGCACGACCATTAATCCCGCCGCTTTGCCCCGCCTGTTGCAATTGTGCAGCCCAGCCCTGCCGGTGGGCGCTTATGCCTGGTCGCAGGGCTTGGAAAGCGCGGTGGAGCGGGGCTGGGTCCGCGACGAGGCCAGCGCCGGTGCGTGGATTCTCGGCTTGCTCGGGCATAATCTGCGACGTCTGGATATTCCGGTCTTCGCCCGGCTGTACCGAGCCTGGCGGGACGATGACCTGAACGCGGTTCGACGCTGGAACGCCCGGCTGTTCGCCTCCCGCGAAGCGGCCGAATTGCAGCGGGAAGATCGGCATCTCGGCGCGGCGCTGGCCCGGTTGCTGAGCGATCTTGGCATCGCGGAAGCCGAACCGTGGCGGAATGCGCCGCGCGTCTGTTTCGCCACTCTGTTCAGCCTGGCGGCGGTGCAGTGGGAGATTCCGCTGCCAGAGGCAGCCACCGGCCATGCCTGGGCCTGGGCCGAGAACCAGGTTGCCGCCGCTACTCGATTGATCCCGCTGGGTCAGACCGCCAGCCAGCGGCTCTTGGTCGCCGCTGGTCCGGCTGTCACTGCAATGATGGAGCAGGGCCTGAGCTTACCGGATGACGAGATCGGCGCCGCCGCGCCCGGACTGGCCCTGGTCAGCGCGTTGCATGAGACGCAGTATTCGCGCTTGTTCCGATCGTGATCGCCGTGCCGCTCTAGCTGGAACGATTCAATATGTCTTCTAACATGGGTGGCCAGCAACTCGGCCAAACCGACCGGCACGGCGTTTCCAAGCTGCCGCATCGCTTCCGTCCACGACCCGTGAAAAACGAAATCATCGGGAAACATCTGAAGGCGGGCGCTTTCTCGCACGGTCAGATAGCGCACGGAACCGTCCGGCCTAAGCAGCATGTTTTCCCCACCGGGAACCCCATGAACGCCCGCCTTGAGCGTCTTCGCCGGTTCGTCAAGTGGGCTGCCGGTATGACCGGGATAGCTGCGCGCTCCTCCCTGAAAGCGATGGTTTGGATACCGAGTGGCGGCGAGTGGATTCCATTGTGGATCGGGAAGATCGAATAGGGCATCCCTGAGCGTGCGCCACGGCGCCAGAACTGGTTTTGCCTTTAATTTTTCAGCCCGCGGATGCATTGGTTTGGGCAACTTCCTTTCAGGATTTGGAATTCCATGCCGCGCCCAATAATCGCCGGACTGGATTTGTTCCCAGATCAAGGCGTCCTGGGAATGCGTTGGTTCGGGAAAGGCCCATTCGATATCCAAATCCGACCGGAATCCCACCAGGAATACCCGTTCCCGACGCTGCGGGACGCCATAGTCGGCGGCATTCAACACTCTGTTCACCAGCCGATATTGAAGATCCAGGGAGCCGCCATGGGTATGGCGGCGTTCGAGGCGCGCAAGATGATCGGGCCAATTTTCGTCCGAACGCCTGGTAATCTCGGGATAGGTCAATTGCAGGCGGATATACTCGAAATAACTGGCGAACCCAACTCGCGTCAACCCCTTGACGTTCTCGAAAAGAAAAGCCCTCGGGCGAATCTCACGGACCGCGCGCACAGCTTCGGGAAACATGTCCCGATGATCACCATGACCACGATGCTTTCCTCCCAGGGAAAAAGGTTGACAGGGTGGACCGCCAGAAACCAGATCGATTCTGTCCTCGAAAGATCGGAAATCAAACGCCCTGACATCTCCTTCGATCAGCGGCCACGCACGCACCGGCTCCATGCCGCGAATCTGATTTTCGCGCAGGGTATCGCAACAATAACGATCCCACTCGATCACGGCGACCGTCTCGAAACCAGAGCGGCTTACCCCCATGCCGAGGCCACCCGCGCCCGCGAAAAGCTCGACGGCCTTGACTTTATTCATCTTCCAAAAAGCTCCTGATTCTTCGTTCGAGACTGTGAACGTCGCGCAACTCGCATTCCCACAATATCAGCACTTGCCAGCCCTCCATGGTGAGTTTCTTCTGGTTTTCAAGATCGCGCGCCCGATTGTTCTCCAGTTTCGGTCGCCAGAAGTCAAGGCGGGACTTGGGCAACCTGGCCAGCTTGCAATCCGCGTCGGGGTGGCGGTGCCAGAAACAGCCATGTACGAAGATGACCTTGCGTCGCCTGGAAAAGACCAGATCGGGCTTGCCGGGCAAGCCCGCGCCATGCAAGCGATACCGATAACCCAAGCCGTGCGCGAGACGACGAACCTGCATTTCCGGTCGGGTATCCTTATTACGGATACGGCTCATCCGTTCGCTGCGAGCGGCGGGCGTCAAGGTATCGGTTTGGGCAGGCATTTCGGCCAGGAAACCGGGATCGGTCAGATAGCCGGCGACAGCGCCCTCTTCGACCCTTGCTGGACCCAAAGCGTCGACTTTGTCCTTGCCACCGCGCTTTCCCATCGCCAGCCACCCCTGCCTCGGTCAACCACGGATACTCATCATCTTACCTGTCTCGCGGCGCATGGCGATACGGCGCGTCAAAAC
>ERZ761602.8550-NODE-8550-length-10271-cov-3.663273_pt1 | contig 10271 bp, 7 predicted proteins | sample MGYA00512165_ERZ761602 | MGnify/ENA primary metagenome ERZ761602 (study PRJEB28899, sample SAMN02445085) | bioreactor sludge metagenome | biome: EBPR sludge; isolation source: Thorneside wastewater treatment plant | place: Australia: Brisbane, Thorneside...
GAGCAGGAGGCAGCGGCGGAGCGGGGGGCGGAACATGACCAAGTTGTTCGGTATTGTCGTCGCCATCCTGACCGTGGGCTGCGGGCGCGCGAGCGTCGACGCGATCTGCGAGCACCTCGAGCAGTGCGAGGGCGGGGTCGGCGCGGACTGCCAAGAGGACGGCGAAGAGGTCGAGCAGCTCAGCGAGTCACGCGGGTGCGAAGCCGAGCTCGACGCCTACATCGACTGCATCGAGGCCACGGGTTGCGACTACGCCGACGTGTGCGAGCCCGAGGTCCGAAGCCTGCGCGCCTGCGGGGTCGAGCTGCCCCCCGCTGGTTGAGATCAGCGCGCGCCCAGGGTCGCGAGAACACGCTCGCGCACGAGGGGGATCGGCGGCGCGCCGTGAGAGAGGAGCGCGTCGTGGAAGCGCCTCTGATCGAACCTCGCCCCGAGCGCGGCCCGCGCCGCTTCTCGCAGCTCGAGGATCTGGATCTTGCCGAGCGTGTAGGCGAAGTACCCCGGGTCGAACGTGCCACGGTACGCCTGCTGCTTCGCGGTGGCGCGGTCCTGAAAGCAGTCTTCGACGAACCGCCGCTCCGCCTCTTCGAGCGACATGTTCTTGGTGTGCAGCCCGATCGACACGACGAAGCGGCAGTTGCGGAGCAGCGCGTCGCCGAGCTGGCCGAGCCGCGACTCGGGCGACGCGGCGCCGAAGCCCTCTTCGATCATTAGCTGCTCGCCGTAGTGGGCCCAGCCCTCGACGAACGAGTAGCTCGCGAGCATCTTCTGCGTGCGGGTGGGCGCGCGGCGGATCCACAGACCGTGGAGGAAGTGGCCGGGGAAGACCTCATGGACGCTGGTGGCGAGGAGCACGCCCCGGGTCATCACGTACTCTTGCTGCTCCTTCTCGGGCCACGCGGGGTCGGGGAGCGTGATGTAGTAGTACGACGGCAGATCGGGGCGGTCGAACGGCCCGGGGCCGTCGAGGAACGCGCTGTTCCATCGCATGAACGGTGGCGTCTCTTTCACCTCGATCGAGCCCTCGGGCGGCACGGTCACGATGCCCTTTTGCTCGAGGAACGCCTTGGCGTCGAAGGTGAGCTTGGTCGCGGTCGAGAGGAGCTCGGGGATCGGCGGCCGCGAGTCGGTCACGCTCCCTCGCAACGCCTCGTAGGCCGCCTTGTTGCGCTGCAAGTCCGCTTCGGCCATCCGCTCGAAGTCCGCGAGCGGCACGTCGAGCGCTTCTTGCACGGCGAGCAGGCGCTGGTATCGCTCCTTGCCTAGGACGTAGCTCTTGTCGGCGCGAGGGAGCTCGACCGTCTCGAGGTGATCCGCGATCGCGGTCGCCTCTCGGGCCAAGCGCTCGACGGCGGCCGTCGCCTCTCGGCGGAGAGCGTCTTCTTTCACGCCCGCCAGCACGCCGACGACGTCGCCGCTCAGGTACTCGGCGTAGCCGCGATAAATGCCGATGTCGGTCTTGACGAACGGCTCGGGCAGCGGGCCCTCGAGGTTCTCGCGAACGTGCTTCGTCTGACGCAAGCTCGCCTCGACGTGCGTGAGGAGACGGCGAACCCGGACGTCGAGCGGCGCGTAGTCACGCGTCAGGTAGCTGTCGAGACCGAAGAGCTCTTCGTAGAACTGCGGCCGGCGCCGCCACGCCTTGGCCTCGCGCAGCTGAAAGAGCTCCTCGGCCACGGCGAGACGAAGGAGCTCGCGATCGAGCCGGCCGTCGTCGTCGAGCGTGGCGGGGTCGATCGCCTCGAGATCACCGGCCGCTCGAACGAGCTCGGCGATGCGTGCTTCGACCCCAGCCGCGGAGTAGTCGGCGACCTTGCCGTCGAACCGATCGCGAAGGCCGAGCGCGCGCCCGGTCGCCGGCTTGGCCACGATCGTATCCAGGATGCGGTCGATGCTGGGCACCCGAGCGACGGGCGGTCGCGGGGGCTTCACGTCGATGCACCCCGTCACGGTCAGGAGCGCGCCGAAGGCAAGCGCGCGCATCAGGCCATCTCGGTGGCGCGGTCACAGATGGCGCCGCAGTGCGCGAGCGCGTGCTCGAGCGAGAACGCCGCGTCGACCTCGGCGTGCGAGAGCACGGCGAGCACGTCGGGGTCGGCTTTCAAGTTGTCGCGGAACGTGCCCTCGCCCGCGTAGGCGCGCATGGCGCTGCGCTGCACGATCTCGTACGCGGCCTGGCGCGGGCGGCCCTTGCGCACCATCGCGAGCAAGACGCCCTCGCTGAAGAAGAGCCCGCCCGAACGTTCGAGGTTTTTCACCATGGCGTCCGGGTAGACGACCAGCCCCTCGACGAGACCGCGCGCGCGCTCGAGCATGAACGCGAGGGTGGCGGTCACGTCGGGCGCGATCATGCGCTCGACCGACGAGTGCGAGATGTCGCGCTCGTGCCAGAGCGCGACGTCCTCGAGCGCAGGGACCACCGCGGCGCGCACCACGCGTGCCAGACCGCAGAGGTTCTCGCTGACGATCGGGTTTCGCTTGTGGGGCATCGCGCTCGAGCCCTTTTGCCCGGCGGTGAACCGCTCTTCGGCCTCGGCGACCTCGGTCCGTTGCCAGTGCCGCACGTTGGTGGCGAGCCGCTCGATCGCCGCCGCCAGGAGCGCGAACGCCGAGAAGAGCGCGGCGTGTCGATCGCGCGCGACGACCTGCGTGCTGACCGTCTCGGCCCTGAGCCCGAGGGCGGCGAGCGCGTGGTGCTCGATCTGCGGCGACAGGTGGGCGTACGTGCCGACGGCGCCGGCGACCTTGCCGACGGCGATCTCTTCGCGCGCGGCGCGGAGCCGGGCGCGCGACCGCTTGGCCTCGGCGAGGTGGCCCGCCAAGACGACGCCGAACGTGACGGGCTCGGCGTGGATACCGTGGCTGCGACCGATCATCGGCGTCATCCGGTGCTCGCGCACCCGCGCCTCGATCGCGGCGACGAACGCGTCGAGCCGCTGGAGGATCTTGTCGGTGGCGCGGGTCAAGAGCACGGCCAGGCTCGAGTCGAGGACGTCGCTCGACGTCATGCCGAGGTGGAGAAAACGCGCGGCCGGCCCGGCCAGCTCTTCGACGTGGGTGAGAAAGGCGATCACGTCGTGCTTCGTCGTCTTCTCGATGGTGTCGATGCGGTCGGGGTCGAGCGCCAGGTTCTTCTGGCGGATCGACGCGGCCGTGCCGCTGGGCACGCGGCCCTCTGCCTCCATCGCTTCACACGCGGCGAGCTCGACCTCGAGCCAGGTCGCGTAGCGGGTCTTGGCCGACCAGAGCTCGGCGAAATCGATCGGCGTGTATCGCGGAATCATCGCGCGGGCACACTACTCTTGGGCTTGCCCGCCGCCAAGGCGAGCCCGCCCTCTCGCCGATCGGCGAACCCGTACTGCTTGCCCGTCGCTTCGTCGATCACGATCGCCTTGACGTCGCCGAGCGGGATGTGGGTCGGCGCGATGACGTGACCCATGGTCACGAGCTCTTTCTTCGTGGCCTCGGGCGGCTCGCTGCCCTTTTCGGTGCGGATGGCGTCGGGCGCGAGCTGGTGGTGAACGCGCCCGCGCTTCACCGCCGCGTCGACCGTCATTCGGTAGTCGATGAGGTTGCGCAGCACCTGCGTCACCACGTTCGGGATCGTGTCGCCGCCCGGCGAGCCGATCACGATGAGCGTCTTGTCGCCGCCGCGCACGATGGTCGGGCTCATCGAGCTGGCCATCCGCTTCCCTGGCGCGGCGTCGTTCGGGCCGTCGGGCGAGAACGCGCCCAGGGCGTTCGAGAGGAGCACGCCCGTACCGGGGACGATCACCTTGGCGCCGAAGCTCGCCGAGAGCGTGACGGTGCACGACACGGCGTTGCCGTCGGCGTCGACGACCGAGAGGTGGGTCGTCTCGGGCGACTCTTTCGGCGCCGCGACGAGCTCGGGCGCGAGGGTGGCGGCCGGCGTCGCCTTTTGCGCGTCGATCGGCCGCGAGAGCACGTGCGAGCCGGTGAGCAGCGCGAGGGTTGCGCCCGGCTTCACGCGGTCGCCGTAGAAGTCGGGGTCGGCGCCGACGGTGCGGCGGTCGGCGTAGGCTCGCTTGGCCGACTCGACGAACAGGTGATAGGCGCGCGCCGAGTCTCGCGGAGCCTCGTGGGCCCCGACGCGCTCGAGGAGCACGAGCGTCTCGGCGATCGCGACGCCGCCCATCGACGGCGGCGGCATCGTCTGGACGGTGAACCCGCGGTAGCTGAACGTGAGCGGCTCGCGGACCTTGGCCTGGTACGCGGCGAGGTCGGCGGCGGTGACGAGGCCGCCGTTTTTCTTCATGGCCGCGTCGATCGCCTCGGCCACCTTGCCCCGGTAGAAGCCCTCGTCGCCGCTCTTCGCGATCGCGTCGAGGGTGCTCGCGAGCTCGCGCTGCACGACGCGATCGCCCGGCTCGAGCGGCTCCTTGCCCTTGGCTTTGCCGAAGATCGCGCGAGCGTTCGGGTCGCCCTTGAGCTTCGGCCACTGGGTCGAGAGCGAGAGCGCCGCGCGAGGCGAGAGCTTGTGGCCCCTCCTCGCGAGCTTGATGCTCGGCTCGAGGAGCACGTCGAGAGGCAGGCTCCCGAAGCGCGCCCGCGCCAGGTTGAGGCCGGCGACGGTGCCGGGCACGGCCGTCGATGGCCACCCCACGCCGCCCGCCTCGACCTCGGCGATCACCTTCTCGGTCGTCGAGCCCGTCGGGCCGACCTCACGAAAATCGATCGCGTACGTCTCGCCCGTCTTGAGGCGCACGATCATGAAGCCGCCGCCACCGAGGTTGCCCGCGCTCGGGTGGGTGACGGCGAGCGCGTAGGCAGCGGCGACGGCGGCATCCACCGCGTTGCCACCGCGCTCGAGCATCGCCACCGCGGCGCGCGTGGCGTTCGGCTCGACGGTCGCGACGACGCCGTACGTTCCCTCGACGGCCTCGGCGCCGCCGGACGCGAGCGTGATGGGCGGGTCGGGCGCCGGCGGCGGAGGCGGCTCGGGCGCGGCGGGCGCGCCCGACGACGACCCCGGCGCCGCCGAGGCGCCTGCGATCACCGCAGACTCGGCGCCCGGGCCGGGGGCGACGGCCGGCGTCGGCCCCGGGTCGGAGCAAGCCGAGAGCCCGAAGAGGAGGGCCAAGGCGGCACGGCCCGCCCGAAACATCATCGCCGTGGGTTCTACCACCAACGAGAGAACGCCGCAGGCCGGCTTCGACTTCGCCAGCCCGCGGCGTCCGCTCGACACCGCTACGACGTCGCTTTGCGCGCTACTTGCGGTCGCGACGGCGCTTCGTGATGCGGCGCGCGCCGGCGAGGCCGAACGTCGCCAGACCGAGCGCGAACAGGCCGAGGGTGAAGTCCGAATCGGCGGGGGCAGCGGCGCAGTCGGCCGAACAACCAGCCTCGGCCTTGCAGCTGTTCCCCGAGCACTCGGCGTCGGCGTAGTACTGGACCTCGATGTCGAACGCGGCGGCGAGAGCGGCCGCGCACTCGTCGATGTTGGTCGACTGCACGTACTGGCCGTCGCAGAACATGGCGCCGTCGCCCGAGTCGCACTGCGCTTCGCAGCCGCCCTGGAGCTGCGCCTGGCAGTCGACATAGCCGTCGGCCTGGCACTCGACCTGGCAGTCCATGTTGATTTCGGCTGTGCACTCGCCCGAGCAGCAGCCCTGGCACTGGGCTTGGCAGTCGGGGCTCTGCACGTTGCAGCCCGCCGCGCACTCGCCCTGACACGTCGCCTCACACGAGGCGCGACACTCGCCGCCGTTGGCCGAGCCCGCGCATTGCGCGTCGCAGTCGGCGGTGCAGTTGCCCTCGCAGTACGCCTCGCAGTCGAAGTTGCCACCGCTGCACGACGCCTCGCACGAGCCCTGGCACGACGACGTGCACTCGACGTCGGCGCTCACGTTGCACTGCCCATCGCAGCCGACCCTGAGCTCGGCCGCGCACTCGGCCTGGAAGCTCAACGGCTCGCACTTCGCCTTGCACTCGGGCGGGTCGACGTAGACCTCGCACTCGAACTGGCCCTCGGCCTGGAAGTAGAGGTTGCCGCACTCGTCGAGCCCCTTGGCTTGGGCGGTGGCGGCGGGAACGAGCGAAGCAGCGAGGCCGGCGGCCCCGAGAAGCAAGGCGGCAATGCGCATAAAGGATCTCCTTGGTCGTGCGGGTGGTCCAACCCCGCATCGTAAGCAAGACGGCCGCCACCAGGCCACATTCAACAAAACCTTGCTCGTGAGCCCGACTCGTGAATCCCCGTTCACATCGGGCCGCCCCCGCTGCCAGACCCGTCACGCCTCAGCGTTACGGCGAGCGTCACTCGAGGACGGCAGGGACGGTCCCGGGACCGTAACGCGTTACGATGCCGTCACGCTTCACCCCGGGCTTGGGGCCGACGATGAAGTCGCCGCCCACCGCCCAGAAGGCGCCGGTGTCGTCTTGCCAGACCGCGTGCAGATCGCCGTGGGGGTCGGCGACGAAGTCGTCGGCCCAGGCCACCCCGTCATACCGCTGCTTGAGCCCGCCCATCCCCACGAGGCCGACACCGGCCCCGCAAAAAACGCCGTTCACGTCGTTGGTGAGGGGCCGGTCGAGCTTCGCCCAGCTCGCGCCGTCGTAGTGAAGCACGTCGCGCCCCCCGACCGCGTAGACGTCCGAGGCTGAGCAACCGTGCACGGTCGTGAGCGTGCCGGTCGCGACCGGGGTCTCGGGCTCGAGCTGCCAATCGGCCCCTCGCTTGTGCCAGATCAACCCCGCCTCGCCGACGATGAAGAGGTCGTCCGAGCTCGTGCCCCAGACCTTGAAATGCACGCGGCCGAGGGCCTGAGGTAGCGCCACCGGCGACCACGCGGCGCCGTCGAAGCGGAGCACGACGTCGTCGAGCACGCCCGGATCGCCCACCGTCCCTCCGACGGCCCAGACGTCGTTCGGAGCAAACGCCACCACGCCGTAGAGCGTCGCTGCCGTACCCGCGTCGTGCTCGACGAAGGCTGCGCCGTCCCAGTGGGTGATGCGCCCGTCCTCACCGACCATCCACACGTCGCTGTCGCTGGTGCCGTGCACCCACCAGAACGACCTGTCGCCGCCGGCGTGCAGATCGCGCCACACCGCTCCGTCGAAGTGGATGGCGAGCGCCTCGAAGCCGCTGTTTCCGAGCGGACCGCCGACGGCGTAGACGCTCTTGGAGCTCGCCCCCCAGATCGAGAGGAGCGACCTGTCGATCGGATCACCGTCGAAGACCACCTGCCAGGCCGGCGCCGAGGGCGCCTCGCCGCCCGTACCCCCGGCGCCGCCGGTGCCGGTCTCGTCGGGGCAGCCCGCGAGCGGAGCCGCGAGCACGATCGCGGTCGCGAGGGCTCGGCGCGTCACGCTCCACCACCTTGGCCGCCGCCACCCTGATCACCGCCGCCCTGGCCGCCACCGCCCGCCCCGCACACGTCGCCGAGCACGTAGTCGCCGTCGCAGATGCACTCGCACTGCACCGCCTTGTCGGGCTCGGCGCAGATCGGGACGACGCTTATCGTCTTCTGGGTCTGGCGCTGTCGCTGGTCCTTCAACGTGACCTCGAGCGTGAACGTGGTGTCGTAGATGTCGAGATCCGTCCACGTGTTGTGGCAGACGGGGACGTTCGAGTACGACGCGATGTCGCCGGTGACGCTGCGGCCGTACCCCGAGCCGTCGTCGATGAGGTTCAGGTTGCGGGTGTCGAAGCGGACCTGCATCGTGCCCGGGTCGCGGAGCGCGCCCGTCAGCGTCACGCCGCACGGGTCGACGTTGATCGCCCGCACCCCGACGAACAGCACGCGGCCACCTTGCGGCGGCTCGATGATGTCGATCGTGCCGCCGTCGGCGAGGGGATGGTCCAGGAGGTCGGCGCCGTTGTAGAAGAGCTCGATCTCAGGGTCCTTGGTCTCGTCGCCGAGGAACGGGAGCATGCAGCTCGGCGGGGTGACCGACGAGGACGACGTCGTCGTCGTCGAGGTGTCGCCGTCGTCGGGGCAGGCGGCGAGCACGCTCGCCGCCATCACCAGCGCCGCCCCCCATGCCCGCCGCACGATCAGTTGCAGAAGACGTTCTCGGACTTCGGGTAGTAGTAGACGAAGATGTTGCAGTGCTCGTTCTTGTCGACGACGCCGCCGAACGTGTAGCAACAGTCGAGCTGCTCGTCGGGCGTCATCTTCACCGTCTTGTCGAACTCGTTCAGGCCGGCGCAGCCGATCTCGGGCGGCGGCTCGACCCACTGGTACGAGCACGTGTAAAAGACACCACCGTTAGGTTGAATGGTCGCGAGCGACGAGCCGATGGCCATCGGCGGCTCCTCCCACGCGTCCGAGACGTAGAACGGCGCCTCGGCGGGCTCGGTGGTGGACACGCCGTCCCAGTTGAACATCTCGAACTGCTTGCCGCGTGAGTGAAAGTGCGCGTTCGCGCCGACCACCGTGACCGGCTCGCCGGCGGTGGCGACCTGGCAGCTGCCCGCGTACTCGGGGTTCGGGTTGCTCTGACAGACGCGGATCGACTGCTTGGTGGCGAAGAGCGTGCCCATCTCGTGCACGACGTCGCTGTCGGGCAGGTGCCAGAAGTTGATGAACACCTCGCCGGTGCCGCTCGGCGTTTGCTGCGTCGACGCGTTCACGAAGTGCGACTGCACCATCAGGTACTCTTCGGGGTCGAGCTTGTTGGCGACGCCCTCGGGGAACTGCCAATCGAGCTGGCCATCGATCTGGGTGTTGGCGACGAGCGGCCAATCCGCCCAGTTGGTGCTCTTGAAGCAGGGCCCGGTGCCACCCTTGTCGCGGTACTCGCCCTGTGCCGGGTCCATGCCCCCCTCCGCGTGAGGGACGATCGTGCGCACGCGGAAGATGTTCATGTGATGCGAGCCCTCGGCCTGGTGCATCGTCACGCGGTTCAGGTTGAACGTCGCGCCCTCGACCTTGCCCGACGCCATCAGGTCTTTGACCTTGAAGAAGAAGCAGTTCTGCACCTCTTCACCCGGGCCGACCGGCTGCTCGCCCGTGCCGAACTGGAAGCCCTGCCCCGCGGGCGGCGGCTCGAGCGCGCTCTTGGGCGGCGGGTCCTCGGTCTCTTCAGGGCAGCCGGCAACGAGCACGGCGAGAGGTGCGGCGGCGAGAATGGAAAGCCAGCGGATGCTCATCGGAACCCCTATCGTCGAAAGTCAGCCCTGTACGGCCAGCAAGAAGCGTGCGCGCCGAGCCCACCCATCACGTTAGAGCACTTTCGCCGGGTTCGAAACGGGTTGGGCCAAACTGACCGAGCACGGCCCTGACACGCGCGCCCTATCTTCGTGTCCGACGCGGCCGCCGTCTGGTGGCGAAGCCGGCCAACGCGATGAGCGCGAGAGCGCCGGCGGCGGCGCCACCGCGCCCGGCCGGCGTCTCCGCGCCGGGGACTCGGCAGCCGCACGCCACGCCCTCGAGATCGTTACCGTCTTCGGCGCCGTCGCCGGGCAGGAACGGATCGTCGCCGGGACCTCCGCCGCTGCTGGAGCTGGAAGTCGGCTCGGGGCCGGGGCCGGGCGTGATAACGGTGCCGAACTCGTAGGCGCCGATATCGGGCGCCGCGTCGCTCGGCCGCGGGATCGGCGCGAGGTCGGCGGAGACGCCGAGCGCGGGCGGCACGAACTCGGGCATCGCGAGGGCGTTCGGGACCTCGAAGCCCGAAGGCCCCGCGCCCGCCGCGCCAGCGTCACGCAGCGGGCTCGCTTCGAGCGGGACGAGGTTGCCGCCGGCCATGTCGACGAACATCGGGTCGGCGCCCGAGACGGTGCCGGTGAAGAAGCCGGGCGCGTCGAGGCCGGCCTGCACGAAATTGCGCTCGGCCGACAGCTGCGGGCCGCCGACCCACGACGCGTCGCCGTCGACGTAGATCTGCGGCGAGCCGCCCTCGGCGAGAAACACGTTGTCGTGAACGGCGAGGCTCTCGATGGAGTCCTGCAAGAAGAACGCGCTCGACGGGCTGCCGAGGATGATCGTGTTGTAGGCGAACCGGTAGCGGCCCGACGTCGCCCCGGTGCCATCGCCGCCGAGGCGCGCGACCCAGTAGTCGCCGCGCTGGATGAGCACGTTCCCGACGACGTCGCTGTCCTCACGCGCGAGGCCCGGGTCTTGGCCGTCGGGGCCGATGAGATCGAGGACGTGGAACATCGGGTCCTCGATCCAGTTGTTGTAGATCTCGTTGCGCTCGGCGCGGCTCTTGACGTTGTTGCCGCCGTTCGCGCTGTGGATGTACGAGTGCTGGAGGCGAAACACCGAGCCGGGGTACATCGACTCGTCGGTGGCGATGTAGACCTGGTG
>ERZ761602.8551-NODE-8551-length-10270-cov-60.258737_pt1 | contig 10270 bp, 9 predicted proteins | sample MGYA00512165_ERZ761602 | MGnify/ENA primary metagenome ERZ761602 (study PRJEB28899, sample SAMN02445085) | bioreactor sludge metagenome | biome: EBPR sludge; isolation source: Thorneside wastewater treatment plant | place: Australia: Brisbane, Thorneside...
GGCGGGCAGCCGTGTTCGAAAGCGCATTCCCTACGGGTTTCGTCCAGCAGCACCATTTGATTCATGGCTTCGCAACGGGCGATCGGGGCGTCGAATGTACACATGATGGTCTCCTTCCTGCGTCACGGTCTCTTGTCGGTGGAGTTGGAAAACCGTGACTTATTTCACGAATTGCACGCTTTCAATCTAGGTGTTTGTTGTAGGGATGCATCGTGAATGTGGAGAAATGTTGACCCTTGTCAATCTTTTTCGATCTTGCGAATCGGATGTCGCTCGCTTTCCCCCGGGCAGCACCCGCCGCCAAGGCATCCATCGCCGCTTTCGCGCCTTGCGGCGCTCCTACAGCAGGGCGGAAGCGCGTCGGTTCCTGTAGGAGCGCCGCAAGGCGCGAACGGGGCGCCGGGCACTCACTCCGCGCGCAAGGCCTCGACCGCGTCGAGCCGCGCAGCGCGGCGCGCGGGGAGCACGCCGGCGGCGAGCCCGACCGTGACGGCGACCGCCTCGGCGGCGAGCGCGTACTGCCAGGGCGTGGCCACCGGCATCGCTGGCACCAGCAGCCCGACCAGCTGCGCGAGGCCCGCGCCCGCGAGCAGGCCGAGCAGGCCGCCGATACCGGCCAGCACCACCGCCTCGCCGAGGAAGAGCGTGAGGATGGTGCGCCGGCGCGCCCCCAGCGCCACCAGCAGGCCGATCTCGCCGGTGCGCTCGGTGACCGCGATGCTCATGATGGTGACGATGCCCACCCCGCCCACCAGCAGCGAGATCGCCCCGAGCGCACCCACCGCCGCGGTGAGCAGATCGAGGATGTTCGACAGTGTCGCCAGCATGTCCTCCTGCGTCAGCACGGTGAAGTCCTCGCGTCCGTGGCGCGCGATCATCAGCTTCTTCACCGCCTCCGCCACGCGCGCGGCGGGGGCCTCGGGGTCGTAGGTCAGCGCGATCTCCATCAGGCCGTCGCGCTGGTACAGCGCCATGCCGCGCACCACCGGGATGTAGGCGGCGTCGTCCAGGTCGATGCCGAGGAACTGCCCCTTCTCCTCCATGATGCCGACCACGCGGAAGCGCTCGGCGCCGATCTCGACGCGCTCGCCGAGCGCGTTGGCGCTGCCGAAGAGCTCGCGCGCAAGCTTGGGCCCCAGCACCACGAAGGCGCGCGCGCTCGCCGCCTCGTCGGGCGGCAGGAACTGCCCCACGCCCACCCGCATCGAGTACACCTCCTGCATCTGCGGCCCCACGCCGAGCACGGTGCTGCGCCGCACCCGGCCCTGCGCGCGCACCTCGGCGTTGCCGCTCACCGAGCCCGAGACGTTCCGCACACTGGGCAGGCGGGCGAGCGCGGCGGCGTCGTCCAGCGTGAGGTCGCGCGCGGTCGAGGGCAGGCCGGGCGGGCCGCCGCGCGCGCCCTGGCGCCCCGGGTGGAGGTTGATCACGTTGGTGCCGAACTGGCCGAACTCGGCGAGCACGAAGCGGTGCAGGCCCTCGCCGATCGAGGTGAGCAGGATCACCGCGGCGATCCCCACGCCGATGCCGAGCAGGGTCAGGAAGCTGCGCAGCCGGTGCGCGGTGATCGCGCGCAGGGCGAGGTGGAGGCTGTCCTGCCAGCGCATCGCCGCTACCGCTTCGACAAGGCCTGCACCGCATCGAGCCGGGCGGCGCGGCGCGCGGGCAGCACGCCGAACAGCACCCCGGTGCCGAGCGCGGTGGCGAGCGCGGCGACTACCGCCCAGTCGGGCGGCCACGCCGGCAGCTCGGGAAAGGCCAGCCGCACGCCCCAGGCGCCGGCATGGCCGAGCGCGAAGCCGGCGAGCGCGCCGGCGACGGAGAGCAGCGCGGCCTCGGCGAGGAAGGCGGCACGGATGGTGCCGGCGCGCGCGCCGAGCGCCTTGAGCAGACCGATCTCGGCGGTGCGCTGGGTGACCGCGACCAGCATCACGTTCATCACCAGGATCCCGGCCACCGCCAGGCTGATCGCGGCGATGCCGGCCACGCCCAGGGTGAGTGCGCCGAGGATGCGGTCGAAGGTGCCGAGCACCGCGTCCTGGGTGATCACGGTGAAGTCGAGCTCGCCGTCGCGGCGCGCGCGCAGGCGCTCCTCGACCTGGCGCTGCGCGCCGGGCAGGGCCTCGCGTCCGCGCGCCTCGACGAAGATGCGGAACAGCCCGCTGGTGTCGAACATCGCCTGCGCGGTCGCCACCGGCACCAGCACCAGCTCGTCGGTGGTCATGCCCAGCCCGCGCCCGGATGGCGCGAGCACGCCGATCACGCGCAGCCGGGTGTCGCCGACGCGGATCATGCGGCCCACCGCGCTCTGCCCGGGGAAGAGCTCGCTGCGCAGCGCGTCGCCGATCACCGCCACCGCCGAGGCACGGTTGAAGTCCTCGCGCGGCAGGAAGCTGCCCTGGCCGATCTTCAGGCCGCGCAGCTCGAGGAAGTCGGTGCTGGTGCCGACCACCGTGGCCTCGCGCAGCCGCCCGCCGACAGCGATTTCGGAATTGCCTACCGCGAGCGGCGCGACGCGCTGCACCAGCGACAGGCGCAGCAGCGCGGCGGCGTCGGCGTTGGTGAGCTCGCGCGGCGTGCTGCTGACGAAGCTGCCGGCATTGACGCCGCCGGTCTCGGTGCGCCCGGGCAGCACGATCAGCAGGCTGGCGCCGAGCGCGGAGAACTCATTCACCACGTAGCGCCGCGCGCCGTCGCCGAGCGCGGTGAGCACCACCACCGCGGCGACGCCGATCGACATTGCCAGCATCATCAGCGCGGTGCGCAGCGGCCAGGCGGTGGCGGCCCGGGTGGCGAAGCGCAGGGTGTCGGCAGGAGTCATGGCGGCGGGGCGGTGGAACCGGAGCCGGGGGACTCGGGCGCTGCCGCCGCGGTCCGCAGGTCCTGCCGGATCGCGCCGTCTTCCATCAGGATGCGGCGGCGCGCGCGCTCGCCCATCGCCGGGTCGTGGGTGACGACGATCAGCGTGGTGCCGGCGGCGTTGAGCGCCTCGAGCAGCGCGGTGACCTCGTGGCCGGTGGCGCGGTCGAGGTTGCCGGTGGGTTCGTCGGCGAGCAGCATCGCCGGCCGCATGATGGTGGCGCGCGCAATCGCGACGCGCTGGCGCTGGCCGCCGGAGAGTTCGTCGGGGCGGTGGTGGGCGCGGCCTTCGAGGCCGAAGTCCTTGAGCGCCCGAGTGACGCGCGGCGCGCGCTCGGCCGCCGGGACGCCGGCGAGCACCAGCGGCAGGCCGATGTTCTCGGCCGCGCTGAGGCGGGGGACGAGGTGGAAGCTCTGGAACACGAAGCCGATGCGGGCGCTGCGCACGGTGGCCTGCTCGTCTGGCGAGAGCGTGGTGACGTCGTGGCCTTCGAGGCGGTAGGCGCCGGCGTTGGGTCGGTCGAGCAGGCCGAGCAGGTTGAGCAGCGTGGACTTGCCGGAACCCGATGGGCCCATGACCGAGACGTACTCGCCGGCCTCGATGCGCAGCGTGACGTCGCGCAGGGCGTGCACCTCGCTGTCGCCGAGCCTGAAGATGCGGTCGATGTGGTCGAGTTCGATCTGGGCCATGGTGTGTTTCTGGATCGGGCTCAAGGCCTTGGCGTTTCTGTTGTTACGTGGGCGGATTCAAACCTTCTCCGCTTTGCGGCTCGCTGCTGGGGATGCGCACGGGGTGTCCCTTCCGGGGCTGCACCGCTGCGCGGTGCTTTGCGGAGGGTACGCAAATGAGCGCCATCGCTGCGCTCGGCTCGGACAGTCCTCGCCCCTTCAGGAACACCCCGCGCGTCCCTGGCGGATCGTCGCCCCGATCCTGTCAGGCCCCCTTACGGCTGGACGACCACCGTCGCCCCAGCCCGCACCCCCTCCCGCTCCAGCGACGTCACCACCCGTTCCCCCTCCGCCAATCCCGACACCACTTCGGTGAATTCCCAGTTCGCGACCCCGGTCTGCAGCGTCCGCTCGACCAGCGTGTGGCCTTCCACCACCAGCACCTTGCCACCCTTGCGCAAGGCGCTGGTGGGGATGCGCAGCACCTCGGCGCGCGTTGCCAGCACGATCTCCACGTCGGTGCTGTAGCCCACCAGCATCCCGCGCGCCTCGTCCGGACTCACGAAGTCCACATCCACCGCGACCGTGCGCGCTTGCTTCTCGACCGCGGTGATGTAGGGCGCCACGCGCCGCACCGTGCCCGCGAACACCTTGCCGGGGATGGCCTCGAGGGTAATGCGCACCGGCAGCCCGGGCTGGATCTTCGGCGCGTCGATCTCGTCCATCGGCGCCTTCACGTACAGGCAGGAGTCGTCGATGAGGTCGATCGCCGGCGGCATCGGCACGCCGGGCGGGGAGGGCGTCGCGTATTCGCCGAGCTCGCCGCTGATCTTGGCCACGGTGCCGGCGAAGGGCGCGACCAGCACCAGGCGCTGGCGATCGGTCTCGGTGGCGGTGAGCTGGGCCTCGGCGGTGGCGATGTCGGCCTGCGCGGTGTCGCAGGCGGCGCGGCGCGCGCGCGCCTCGGTGCGCGCCTTCTCCTCGGCGCTGGCGGAAACGAAGCCGCGCCTGACCAGCTGGGCCTGGCGCGCGGCCTCGCGCTCGGCGTTGGCCGCCACAGTGCACACTTCGTGCACGCGCTGGCGCGTGGTGGCGAGTTGGGCGCGGGCGACCGCGGCGCGCGCGTCGAGGTCGCCATGCCACAGTCGCATCAGCACCTGCCCGGCCTCGACGCGGTCGCCTTCCTCCACGCCCAGCCACTCGATGCGCCCGCCGGCGATGGTCGCCATCTTCGCGCGCTGGCAGGCCTCGACCTCGCCGGCGCGGGTGTTGGTCAGCGTGGCCTCGACCGTGCCGCGGGCCACCTCATGCACCACCACCTCGACCGGCTTCGGGCGGGTCAGCCACCACCCCCCCGCGCCCGCCAGCGCGGCGAGGAGGGCGAGGAGAAGGAGGCGGCGCAGGGTTTTCATGGAGAGGACGAGTTCAGAGGTCGTCGAAGAAGTCGGTGTCGAGGCGCTTCAATTCGATTTTGCGCTTCACCGACACGCGGACGTTGTGTTCGACCGCGAGCCGCGCGAGCTCCTCGCCATCGATCAGGACCAGCCGGAGGTGTGGTAACTCGACCGCACGCCTCGCGTCCTGCGTGAATCGACTGGTGGTGACGAAGACGCTGCGGTTGGCTCCGTGCTTTGCGAGTGCGCCGAGGAATCCGTTGATGTCCGGGCCGCCCACGGGCGCATCCGCCCAGCGCTTCGCCTGCAGGTAGATGCGGTCGAGCTCGAGCCGGTCCTCGTAGATCACGCCGTCGATGCCTCCGTCGCCGGAGCGTCCGGTCACTTCGCCGACGCCGTGCCCATGGCGGCCAGCAGGCGGACGACGAAGCGCTCGAAGCTTGCCGGGTTGATCGACCGAAGCTGGGTGAGGACTTCTTGCTCGAGTGCTTCCTGGAGTTCGGCCAGTGTCTCGTCGATCTGCTCTTCGGGCGTCAAGGTTTCGTTGGGCCTTGCTTCGGGCCCTGCGCTCGATGTGGGGGGAGCCGAAACACTTTTCCAGCTTGAGATATCGCGGATAGCCGCTCGGCAGAGTTTCGGTCAAGTCCTCGTCCGTGAGGGACAGCCGCTCCGCAAGCTCCTGCGCAGCTTCTCGCAGGTTGCGGGGGCGTCCATCAGCGACGAGATCGAGCAGCGGACGAATTAGCTCGTGATACTTGGGTACCGTCATGGAGATCCCGCCGAGCCATTTTTCGCGTTGCTCAACATCGCTTCAGCCCAATCCAGCAGCGCAAGGATCTCCAATCGGGTGCGTTCTCGATTCAGGGAAAAGCTTTGATCCAGTTCACTGTCGTATCGGGCGGCAACCCCGAAGGGGGTAAGCCTCTCGAGGAAGACATCCTGATCGGGAGCCTGAATTCCGTTCTGTTGTAGCAGAGCAAGCAGCATCGCGATGTTGTGCGTCCTCGGGAAAACGACCTTCGCATTCGCGAGAACGGCCTTGATAGCCTTCTCTACCGCCTGCTGGGCATGGAATCCGATGACCCAGTCCGGTGCTGCGGGATCTTGCGCCAGGCGGTCGACCACGTAGCCATCGTCCCGTGCCCTGCGTAGCAGGCCGAGCGCGAGTTCACTGGGGGAACGCATGGACCCGTCCTTCGCGAGCGGCGCGCCAGGCGAGTGTGTTCGGCTGGGCGCGCTCCTGCTCGAACGCTTCATCGCTCATCACGACCACGTCGGCCGGGATCAATTCACGGCCGAGCAGGGAGGCGAGGCGGGCCATCTCGTCGAAACGGTTGCGGACCTCCGGCTCCACGACCAGCAGGTCGAGGTCGCTGTCGTCGCGGGCCTCCCCGCGTGCTCGCGAACCGAACACGATCACGCGGCTTCCGGGTGGCAGGTGGCCGCGTAGACAGGCGAGCGAGGCTGCGATCGGATCGGTCGTTCGGGTTGCGATAGCCATGCTTGCGCTCCTGTCGGCGAGGGCCTACTTCCCGCCCTTGGCCCACGAATCCTTCAGCGTCACCGTGCGGTTGAACACCGGCGCGCCGGGCTTCGAGTCCACCCGGTCGGCGACGAAGTAGCCGTGGCGTTCGAACTGGAAGTGTTCTTCCGGGCGGGCATCCTTGAGCGCGGGCTCCAGATACGCGGCGATGATGCGCTTGCTGTCCGGGTTGATGTCGGTGAGGAAGTCGCGCTCGAAGTCCGGCGCATCGCCCTCGCGGCGCTGGCCGGGGTGCGGGTGGGCGAAGAGGCGGTCGTAGATGCGGACCTGGGCCGCGTAGCCGTGCGCGGCGGAGACCCAGTGCAGGTTGCCCTTGACCTTGTAGTTGTCGGCGCCCGGGGTGCCGGACTTGGAGTCGGGCATGTACTCGGCGAGCACGGCCGTGATGTTGCCGTCGGCGTCCTTCTCGCAGCCGGTGCATTTGACGACGAAGCCGTAGCGCAGGCGCACCATGTTGCCCGGATACAGGCGGTGGAAGCCCTTTACCGGCTCTTCCATGAAGTCCTCGCGCTCGATCCACAGCTCGCGGCCAAAGGGCATGTCGCGCTTGCCGAGCTCGGGCTTGAGCGGATGGTTGGGCGCCTGGCACAGCTCGGATTCGCCCTCGGCGTAGTTGGTGAGCACGAGCTTGAGCGGGTCGAGCACCGCCACGCGGCGCTCGGCGGCCTCGTTGAGGTCGTCGCGCATGCACTCTTCCAGCACGCTCATGTCGATCCACGAGTCGGCCTTCGACACGCCGATGCGCTCGGCGAAGCGGCGGAAGCCGGCGGCGGTGAAGCCGCGGCGGCGGGCGCCGACGAGCGTGGGCAGGCGCGGGTCGTCCCAGCCGTCGACGTGGCCCTCGTTCACGAGCTGGATCAGCTTGCGCTTGGACAGCACCACGTAGGTCAGGTTGAGGCGGGCGAACTCGATCTGCTGCGGGAGCGGGCGCGGGAAGCGGCCCTCGGTGGCGAGCGCGTCGAGCAGCCAGTCGTAGAACGGACGCTGGTCCTCGAACTCGAGCGTGCACACCGAATGGGTGATGTTCTCGATCGCATCCTCGATCGGGTGGGCGAAGGTGTACATCGGGTAGATGCACCACGCGTCGCCGGTGCGATGGTGGGTGGCGTGGCGGATGCGGTAGATCGCCGGGTCGCGCAGGTTGATGTTGGGGCTCGCCATGTCGACCTTGGCGCGCAGGATGTGCGTGCCCTCGGCGAACTCGCCGGCGCGCATGCGCGCGAACAGGTCGAGGTTCTCCTCGACGCTGCGCTCGCGGTACGGGCTGTTCTTGCCCGCTTCGGTCAGCGTGCCGCGGTTGGCGCGCATCTCCTCGGCCGACTGCGAATCCACGTAGGCCTTGCCGGCCCGGATCAGGCTCAGCGCGCAGTCGTGCATGCGGTCGAAATAGTCCGACGCGAAGTACAGGTGCTCGCCCCACGCGAAGCCGAGCCACTGCACCGCCTCGAGGATGGCGTCGACGTACTCCTGCTCTTCCTTCTCGGGGTTGGTGTCGTCGAAGCGCATGTGGCAGACGCCGCCGTAGGACTCGGCGAGGCCGAAGTTCAGGCAGATCGACTTGGCGTGGCCGTAATGCAGGTAGCCGTTGGGCTCGGGCGGGAAGCGCGTCTCGACGCGGCCGCCCCATTTCGCCGTGCGGATGTCCTCGTCGATGATGTTGCGGATGAAGTTGGAGACGACGGGCGCTCCGGCTGCGGGTGCGGCGGGGTTCTTTTCGGGTTTCATCGGAAAGGCGGGAGTCGGAAGATTCGGCTGGAAGCCCGGGATTCGGGCGGAAGCTGGCGCCGGATCCGCGGGCGGTCGGCTTGATCGCCCGATTGTAGCCGATCGCGCGTGCGCGCTCGGTGAGCCTGGACCGCCGCGGCGATCCAGCTCCGGCTCAGCGCGCCGGTGCCGCGAGCGCCTCGTGCAGGGTCTCGAGGTTGGTGCGCATCATCCGGACGTAGGTCGGTGCCGGACCGTCGGCCTTCGACAGCGCGTCGGAATACAGCGTGCCGCCCACCGCGGCGGCGCTCTCGCTGCGGATGCGCTCGATCAGGCGCGGATCGGCGACGTTCTCCAGGAACACCGCAGGCACCTTCTCCGCCTTCAGTTGGCGGATCAGCCGAGCCACGCCCTTCGCGGTCGGTTCCACGTTGTTCGCCACGCCGACCGGCGACAGGAAGCGGACGTCATAGGCGCGGGCGAAATAGCCGAAGGCCGCGTGCGAGCTCACCACCTTGCGCCGCTCGGCGGGCAGCGCCGCGAAGGCGGCGCGGATCTCGGCGTCGAGAACCTTCAGTTCGCCGTCGTAGCGCTCGGCGGCGGCACGGTAGACGCTGGCGCCCTCCGGGTCCGCGGCCGCAAGCGCGGCGGCGATGTTGGCGACGTAACGGCGCACGTTGGCCACGTCCTGCCACGCGTGCGGGTCGACCGCCTTGCCCTTGCCGTGATCGTGGCCATGGTCGTGCCCGTCGTCGCGCGCCATCTCCAGCGTCGAGATCCCCTCGCTCGCCACGACCACCGTGCCCTTGAAGCCGCCCGCACGTGCGAGCCGCGTCATCCAGTCGTCGAACCCGAGTCCGTTGACCACCACCAAGGCGGCGCTGCCGATCTCGCGCGCGTCCGAGGGGCGTGGCTGGAAGGCATGGGCGTCCTCGTCGGGGCCGACCAGGGCGCGCACCTTGACGCGTTCGCCCCCGACCTCGGCGACGAGGTCGCCGAGGATGCTGAAGCTGGTGGCCACTTCGAGCGCCTGCGCGTGGGCGCCGCCGCCTACCAGCAGTGCGGCGCACGCCGCGAGGGTGCGCAGGCGGTACAAACGGGAGGAGGATTTCATCGTCGTCGGATCCAGGTTGAATTAAGAAACAGGGCGCATCCGCACAGCACGTTCCGCGCCGCCGCTTTCGCGCCTTGCGGCGCTCCAACATTGAAACCACGCGCGGCGGACGCGCAGGCCGCCGGGAACCCTTGTAGGAGCGCCGCGAGGCGCGAACGCAGCGGCTCTCCGGAAGCGCCGCAGCCCACTGCAGGCGCGAATGCACTCACGACTCGAGGTGGTGCCGCACCGGCAGGCGGCCGGCGAGCAGGCCGCCGGGGGCGGCGAGCAGCGACACGAAATACACCACGCCGCACACCAGCACGATCGCCGGCCCCGCGGGCACGTCGACGTGGAAGGACAGCAGCAGCCCGCTCGCGCCGCTCCCGAAGGCGAACAGCACCGCCAGCAGCAGCAGCATCGGCAGGCCCTTCGCCCACAGGCGCGCCGCGGCCGAGGGCAGGATCATGATGCCCACCGCCATCAGCGTGCCGAGCGCATGGAAGCCGCTCACCAGGTTCACCACCACCAGCATCAGGAAGCCGTAGTGCGCCACCGGCGACCACCGGCTCACGCCGCGCAGGAAGGCGGGGTCGAAGCACTCCATGACCAGCGGGCGGAACAGCAGCGCCAGGCTCGCCAGCGTCACGCTGGCGATGCTCGCGATCAGCAGCAGCGAGGCGTCGTCGAGCCCGAGCACCGAGCCGAAGAGGACGTGCAGCAGGTCGAGGTTCTGCCCGCGCAGCGACACGATCATCACCCCCGCGGCGAGCGAGAGCAGGTAGAAGGCGGCCAGGCTGGCGTCCTCCTTGAGCACCGAGGCGCGCGTGACCAGTCCCGCGGCGAACACCACCACCAGGCCGGCGACGATGCCGCCGATGGTCATCGCGCCCAGCGACAGGCCGAAGGCGAGGTAGCCGAGCGCGGCGCCGGGCAGGATGGCGTGGCTCATCGCGTCGCCCATCAGGCTCATGCGGCGCAGCAGCAGGAACACGCCCACCGGCGTGG
>ERZ761602.8556-NODE-8556-length-10262-cov-3.416969_pt1 | contig 10262 bp, 9 predicted proteins | sample MGYA00512165_ERZ761602 | MGnify/ENA primary metagenome ERZ761602 (study PRJEB28899, sample SAMN02445085) | bioreactor sludge metagenome | biome: EBPR sludge; isolation source: Thorneside wastewater treatment plant | place: Australia: Brisbane, Thorneside...
GCGGACGGCCCCCCGCGCCCGCGCAACGCCGGCGCGCTCGACTACGCCGCCGACGCCACCGTCGAGACCGTCGCCCGCGACGTCTTCCGCGACTGCTTCGCCCAGATCGCCCAGAACATGGTCGTCGTCGCGCGGACCGACGCCATCGAGGGGCCGCACCAGCTCCGCGTCGGCCTGCGCCGCCTGCGCACCGCCTTCTCGATCTTCGGCCCAACCCTCGGCGAGGCCGCCGTCGCGCCGCTCTCCACCGCCGCCCGCGATCTCGGCAGGCTCGTCGGCGCGCTGCGCGACCTCGACGTCCTGATCGACGAGGTGGTGGGCGGCCCCGCCTCCGCCGGGCTCGACCAGCCGGCGCGCGCGGCGCTCGTGGCGGCGCTCGACGCAAGGCGCGAGGCCGCCCGCGCCGAGGTGCGCGCCGCGCTCGCCGGGCCGCAGGGCACGGGCTTCGCCTTCGACCTCCTCGAGTTCGTCGAGGCGCGCGGCTGGCTCGCCCCGAGCGACTATTCCCAGACCGAGCGCCTCGCCACGCCCGTGTCCGAACTCGCGCCCCGGCTGCTCGGCCGCCGGCTGCGCAAGGCGCTCAAGCTCGGCCGCGACATCGAGAGCCTCGACGCCGACGCGCTGCACGCCCTGCGCAAGGAGCTCAAGAAGCTGCGCTACACCGTCGAGACCTTCGCCCCGATCCACAAGGGCAAGCAGTTCTCCGCCTTCCTGCGCAGCCTCAAGGACATGCAGGACACCTTCGGCAGCCTCAACGACGCGTCGATGGCCGCCGAGGCCCTCACCGGCCCCGGCTCGCCCGGCCGCAGCGACCCCGACGCCCAGCGCGCCGTCGGCTGGACCCTCGGCGCGCTCGAGGTCAAGGTCGGCGACGACCGCCCCGCGCTCTTCGCCCACTGGGCCGAGTTCGCCGGCGCCAGGCCCTTCTGGGACTGAAGCGCGCAGCCGATCCCCTCCGCCGTCCGGCCGCGACGGAGCGCCGCTGCGCGCTTGCGCATCGCGGCCGCGCAGGCTATGTATACCGTTGTATCCCGTAGATCGACCCCCGATGCCCCGTCGCGCCCAGCTCATCGCTCTCGGCGTCTCAGCGGCCGGAACCGCGGCCTTCCACCTCGCGGGCCTGCCCCTGCCCTTCCTGCTGGGACCGATGTTCGGCTGTCTCGCCGCGGGGCTCGCCGGCGCGCCGCTCGCCGGGACGCCGGCGATCAGCGGGGCCATGCGCACCGTCCTCGGCGTGGCGGTCGGCGCCTCGATCACGCCCGCGCTGATCGGGCGCATCGAGACCATGGCGCTCAGCATCGCGCTGGTGCCGCTCTTCGTCGCAGTTGTCGGCGCCGTCGGCTATCCGTACTTCCGCCGGATCTGCGGCTTCGACCGCCCGACCGCCTACTTCGCCGCCATGCCCGGCGGCCTGCAGGACATGCTCGTCCTCGGCGTCGAGGCCGGCGGCGACCCGCGGGCGCTGTCGCTCGTCCACGCCACGAGGGTGCTCGCCATAGTCTCGATCATGCCGGCGCTGCTCACCTGGGGCTGGGGCCTCGGCTTCGCGGGCCTGCCGGGCCAGCCCATCGCTGCGGCGCCCCCGGCGCAGCTCGCGCTCATGGCGGCCTGCGCCGCGGCAGGCTGGTGGGGCGCGGCGCGGATCGGCCTCTTCGGCGCCTCGATCATCGGGCCCCTGGCCGTCACCGCGGCGGCCACCCTCGCCGGGCTCGTCACGATCCGCCCGCCCGGAGAGGCCATCCTCGCGGCGCAGTTCTTCATCGGCCTCGGCGTCGGGACGCGCTACGCGGGCGTCACCGCGCACGAGGTGCGCCGCATCCTGACCGCCGCGCTCGGCTACTGCGTCATCCTCGCGCTGCTCTCGGTCGCCTTCGCCGAGACGGTGCATTTCGTCGCCGGCGCGCCGCAGGTCGAGGCGCTCCTCGCCTTCGCCCCGGGTGGCCAGGGCGAGATGGTGGTCCTCGCCGTCGCCGCCGGCGTCGACCTCGCCTACGTCGTCACCCACCACCTCGTCCGGCTCCTGGTGGTGATCCTCGGCGCGCCCCTCGTCGCCCGCCGCCTGCGGACCTGACCCGCCGGCGCCGCGCGTCCGGCGCCGCCAGCACCCGCGAACGTCACGGCGCACACGAACCGGGAACGTCCTTCGATCCGTTTTCAGCGCAGGCCCCGCCTGCGCGGCGCAGGGCGTCCGGGCGTCGGAGAGGCCTCTGCGAAGCCCGGCGCACCCCTTCGGCGCCCGGTCAACGAAGGTTGCCATCGGCTTAACGGAGGCCAGATAATACATGAATATCAGTTGGTTGACATCTTGTCCGCGTGCGGACGCTCTCGTCGTCCGCAGCATGCGGGCCTTCGCCGAGGCCTCTTCGACATCCGCGATCGGCCCGCGGGCGCCTGGGGCGCGCGTCCGCCGTCACGCCGGAGGCGCGCCTTCCGCGCCGACCTCAGCGCGCCGCGGCGCGAAGCGCCGCCAGCGCCTCGGCCACGTCGCGGGTCGGCCGGTACTCGCAGCCGAAGGCGCCCCCATAGCCCTCCGCCCGGATCGCCGGCAGCAGCCCCGCATAGTCGAGCCGCCCCCCGTCGGGCTCGTTCCGGCCCGGCACGGACGCGATCTGCACATGCGCCACCCGGTCCGCCACCGAGCGGAACCGCTCCAGGCAGCCGCCGTGCTCGGTCTCCACATGATAGCAGTCGAACAGGATCCGCAGCCGCGGATGGCCCACCGCGTCGAGGATCTCCTCGGCCTGCCCGAGGTCGTGCAGGAAGTACCCCGGCATCGCCGCCTGGCAGATCGGCTCGATCACGATCATCCGCCCGGTCCGCCCCAGCGCATGGGTGAGCGCCCCGATCAGCGCCGCCCGCGCCGCGTCGCCCGCCTCGGTCCGCCCGGACAGGACATGGATCGCGCCCGCGTCCACCCTCTCCGCCACGGCGACCGCCGCGTCGATGTCCGCCCGCGCCTGCGCCTCCGCGCCCGGAATCGCCGCGCAGCCGGCGGTGTCGCCCATCCGCACGTTCAGCCCGATCACCGGCAGCCCCGCGGCCGCCAGCGCCGCGGCGAGCGCCGCCTGATCGGCGCCCTGCGCCTCGTCGTGGAACTCCACCGCGTCGAAGCCGGCCGCGCCCGCAGCGGCGATCCGCTCGATGAACGGCCGGTCCCCGAACAGGAAGCCGGTATTGGCCGAGAATCGCATCACTCCCCCCATTCGACGCCGAAGCGGTCGACCACCTCGCGCACCTGCGCCGGCGACAGACCCCGCGGCGACAGGCCGTGGGTCAGCAGTGCGAGCCGCGCGGTCTCCTCGAGCTCCTCGATCGCATGCACGGCCGCCTCCAGGTCCCGCCCGGCGACGACGGGGCCGTGGTTGGCCAGGAGCACCGCCGACCGTCTCCCGGCGAGCCCGCGCACCGCCTCCCCCATCGCCGGATCGCCGGGCAGGAACACCGGCAGCAGCTTCACCTTGCCGAGCCGCATGATCGAATAGGCGGTCAGCGGCGGCAGCGCGTTCTCCGGGTCGATCCCCGGCAGCATCGACAGCGCGACCGAATGCGACGAGTGCAGGTGCACCACCGCCCCGGTCCCGGCGCGGGTGTCGTAGAAGGCCGAATGCAGCGCCATCTCCTTGGTCGGCGGCAGGCCGGACACGTGCCGGCCGGCCTCGACCCGGCTCAGGTCCACCGGGTCGAGCCGGCCGAACGAGCGCCCGGTGGGCGTGACGAGCACCGCCCCGTCCGACGTCCGCGCCGAGATGTTGCCCGAGGCGCCCGAGGTCAGCCCGCGGTCGAACATCGAGCGCGCCAGCTCGCAGATCAGCTCCCGCAACCGCGCTTCGCCGGTCACGCCGCCGCCGGCCGTCGCTCCCGTCGCCATCGCGCCCTCCCCGCCGCGGCTTCGTCCCGAGCCGCCATGCGGCAAAAGATTTGACATCGACCCACGCCCGGCGCAACGTGACCGGGCTGGTATAACAGGTATGCCATGATCCGCGGGAAACCCGTCCGGCCGCGCCGGCTCTCCGAGGACGTCGCCGAGCAGCTCGAGCACATGATCCGCGACGGCGACCTCGCCGAGACCGACCGGCTTCCCTCCGAGCGCGAGCTGATGCGGCAGTTCGGGGTGGGACGACCCTCGGTGCGCGAGGCGCTCCTGCACCTGAGCAAGATGGGGCTCGTCGAGGTTCGCTCGGGCGAGCGCGCCCGCGTCACCCGCCCGACACCGCAGGTGGTGATCGAGGCGCTCGCCGGCCCGGCGCGGCACATGCTCGCCGCGCCGGGCGGGGTGCGCGACCTCCAGGACGCGCGCGCCTTCTTCGAGACCGGCCTCGCCCGCCGGGCCGCGATCTCCGCCACCGACGATGACCTCGCCGCCCTCGCCAGGGCGCTCGACGCCAACCGCCAGGCCATCGGCGACCTGCGCCGCTTCGAGCGCACCGACGTCGGCTTCCACTACGTGCTGGCGCTCATGGCGCGCAATCCGATCTTCACCGCGATCCACGCGGCGCTTGCCGAGTGGCTCCTCGAACAGCGCCACACCACGCTCGCCGGCGCCGCCGACGGCGTGGCGACCCAGACCCGCGCCTGGGAGGCGCACCGCGACATTCACGACGCGATCGCCGCGCGCGACCCCGACCGCGCCGAGAGCGCGATGCGCGACCACCTCGCCTTCGTCGCCCAGCGCTACGCCGAGCGGACCGGGGTTCCGGCATGAGCGGCTTCGTCGTCATCGTCGACTTTCGCCTCGAGGCCGGCGCGCGGCCGGCGTTCCGCAGCCTGATCGACGCCAACGCCGTCGCCTCCGCGACGCGCGAGCCCGGATGCCGGCGCTTCGACGTGATTGAGCCGCAGGGCGAGCCGGACCGCGTCGTGCTCTACGAGATCTACGACGACGCGGCCGCCTTCGCGGATCACTGCGCCACCGACCACTACGCCAGCTTCGACCGCGACAGCGCGCGCCTGGTCGCCGCCAAGTCGGTGACCCTCTGCGACCTGGTCTGCGAGGGATCGACGGCCGGAGACTGACACGGGGACTGCGCGCCCGCCGGCAGAGCGGGGCCAAACGGGAGGACGTGAATGGAAGAGGGCCTCAAGGCGATGATCGGCGCGCAGCCGGTCAAGCTCGGCCACTTCGTGGTCGAGTTCGCCACGCCGGGGATCGGGCACATCCTCAAGGCGGCCGGCTGCGACTACGTGCTGTTCGACACCGAGCATTCCGGCTTCGGCTACGAGACGATCAAGAACGCCGTCCGCTGGTTCGAGGCCGCCCGGCTGCCGGCGATCATCCGCGTCCCCTCGCGCGAGTACCACCACATCGCCCGGGCGGTGGACATGGGCGCCGAGGGGCTGATGGTGCCGATGGTCGGCAATGTCGCCGAGGCGCGCCACATCGTCGATTCGATGAAGTATCATCCCGCCGGCAAGCGCGGCGTCGCGCTCGGCATCGCCCACGACGCCTACCGGCCGGGCGCGGTGGCCGACAAGTTCGCCGCCGCCAACCGGCGCACGACGATGTTCCTGCAGATCGAGACCGCCGAGGGCGTCGAGAACGCCGAGGCGATGGCCGCGATCGACGGCGTCGACTGCCTCTGGGTCGGGCATTTCGACCTGTCGGTCTCGCTCGGGATCCCCGGCGAGTTCGACCACCCGACCTTCAAGGCCGCGATCGACAAGACCGTCGCCGCGGCGAAGAAGCACGGCAAGTCGCTCGGCCGGCTGGTGCCCAACGTCGCCCAGGGCGTCGAGATCTACGGCCAGGGCTTCGACTTCGTCTGCTACTCCGGCGACGTCTGGCTGCTGCAGGCCGCGCTGGCCGAGGGCATCGCCGCCCTGCGCGAAGGCTGCAGGCAATGACCGGACGCACCTTCCGCGTGGCGATCTCGGGCGACTTCCGCAATGCGGAGGGCGGCCCCACCTTCCCCGACTTCGACCTCGAGCCGCTGCGGGCCGCGCCCGGCGTCGAGACCGCGTTCCTCAACTCGCGCAGCCCGCTGACCGCCGACCAGCTCGAGGACTTCGACGCGCTGATCCTGCTGATCCACAGGTTCGACGCCGGCAGCGTGCCCAGGAGCGGCCGGCTCTCGGTCGTCGCCCGCTTCGGCGTCGGCTACGACACGGTGGACGTCGACGCCTGCACCGAAGCCGGGATCGCGCTGGTCATCACCCCCGACGGCGTGCGCCGCCCGGTCGCCGTCTCGGTCATCACCTTCATGCTGGCGCTGACCGGCAAGCTGCCGACCAAGGACCGCCTGACCCGCCGCGCCGCCGAGGCCTTCGCCGAGCGCTCGGCCCACATGGGCGTCGGGCTCGTCGGCCGCAGCCTCGGCTCGCTCGGCATCGGCAACATCGGCGCCGAGGTCTTCCGCATGGCGCGGCCCTTCGACATGCGCTTCATCGCCCACGACCCCTTCGCCGACCCGGCCCTCGCGGCCGAGCTCGGCGTCGAGCTCGTCTCGATCGAGGATCTGTTCCGCCGGGCCGACGTGCTCTCGTTCAGCTGCCCGCTGACCCCCGAGACCCACCACATCGTCGACGCCGAGCGCCTCGCGCTGATGAAGCCGACGGCCTACCTGATCAACACCGCCCGCGGCCCGATCGTCGACCAGACGGCGCTGACCGCCGCGCTGCAGGAGAACCGCATCGCCGGCGCCGGCCTCGACGTGCTCGAGCAGGAGCCGCCCGATCCCGACGACCCGATCCTCGCGCTCGACAACGTCATCCTCGCCCCCCACGCGCTGTGCTGGACCGACCAGTGCTTCGCGGGCATCGGCGCGGCCGACGTGCGCGCCGTGCTCGACGTCCAGCACGGCCGCGAGCCGCGCGGGGTGGTGAACCGCGATGTGCTGGCCTCCGCCCGCTGGAAGCAGCGCCTCGCCGACTACGCCGCGGCCTTCGGAGGCGCCCCGGCGCGCTGACCAACGACGAACCGCCGCCGGCAAGCGGCGGCCAACAGGGAGGAAAGGCGACGATGAACGACCGCCAGAGACGAGACTTCCAGGCCGGCCTCGCCCGCGAGGTCGACGCCCTGCTGCGCGGCGAGCCGACGCGCAGGGACTTCATCACCCGCTTCGGCCAGATGACCGGCATGCTGGCCCTGTCCGGGCCGATGCTCGCCTCGATGACCGACTGGGCGCTGGCGCAGCAGGCGCTCGCGCTCGCCGATCCCGCGACCCCGCTCGGCCAGGCCCAGGCGCTGGCGCTCGCGGCCTCGACCGAAGGCCCGACCGACGGCTCGGCCTACCGCGCGGCCGAGGCGGCCAAGCAGTTCTCCGGCGTCACGCTCAACATGACCTACGAGGCCGGCCTGCAGGCGCTCGACCCGCGCAACTTCTCCGGGCCGATGTGGGAGCAGATCACCGGCATCCGTTCCAACGTCGTCGAGCTGTCGAACCCCGACCAGTACTCGAAGGCCGTCGCCGAGCACATCGCCGGCTCCGGCGCCTATGACGTGCTCGACATCTCGCCCGCCTGGACGCCGTCGCTCGCCGACGGCGGCGTGATCGCGCCGCTCGACGACTACATCGCCGAGTTCATGAACCCAGCCGATCTCGACGACTACCACCCGCTCTACAAGGCGCTGCCCACCTACAAGGGCAAGATCTGGGGCTTCTTCGACGACGGCGACATGTTCGCGCTCTACTACCGCAAGGACGTCTTCGAGGACCCGGCGCTGATGGAGGCCTACCAGGCCCAGTTCGGCGCGGCCCTCGCGCCGCCCAAGACCTGGGAGGAATACGCCCAGATCGCCCAGTTCATCACCGACCAGCGCGCGCCCGAGATCTACGGCGCCGGCCACTTCCGCAAGGCGGGCAGCCCCGGCAACCAGTTCGACTTCCTGCAGCAGTTCCGCGCCAATGGCGGCCAGCTCTTCGACGCCGACATGAAGGCCGGCCTCGCCTCGCCCGAAGGCGTCAGGACGCTGGAGAACATGCTGGCCGCCAACGCCGCCTCGATGCCCGGCAACAACGAGCTCGACGCCGTATCGCTCTGGGCCGCCTTCCTCACCGGCAAGGTGGCGATGATCTACTCCTGGCCGCCCTCGGGCCGGATGGCGGCGAACTACTCGCAAAGCGCCACGGCGATCAACTTCATCCCGATGTCGCAGATCGCGGGCAAGGTCGGCTACGCGGTCGTGCCCGGCAATCCCGAGCACGCCACCGGCTTCAACAAGGCGCTGTCGGCGGATTCGCGCAACCCCGAGGCCGCCTACCTCTTCATGCAGTGGATCACCTCGCCGCCGGTCTCTCTGGCGCGCGTGATGCTGCCCTACGCGCTTCGCGATCCCTATCGGCTGTCGCACTTCTCGTCCGACCTCTATGCGGGGCTCTTCGACGGCGCGAAGGACTACCTGATCAACCTCAACAACTCCGCCAATGTCGGCCTGCTCGACCCGATCATGCCGGGGGCGCAGGACTACTTCCTCAGCCTCGACCGCATGGCCACCGCGGTCTGGGCCGGGGCCGACCCGATGGCCTCGCTCGAGACCGCGGCGGCGGAATGGGACTCCACGACCGACCGCCTCGGCGTCGAGTCGCAGAAGGCGTTTTACGAGGAGTTCCTCAAGCTGCCCGGCTCGACCGCCGACAACACGGTGGAGAAGCTCGGGATGGCCGTGAACCTCGGCGGATGACGCCGCCGCCGGCCGGCGTCCCCGCGCGCCGGCCGGCGATGACGCGCCCGCGCGCCGGGCATTGGGAGCGAGCCTGCTGATGCCGCAAGCGCAGATCGTCAAACGCATGGGGGCCGCTGGAGCCCCCCCTGCCCTCGGCGGCCTCGGCCGCTGGTGCGACCGCCACTTCAAGTGGCTGCTGGTCGCGCCCGCCGTGGCGCTGATCCTGGCGCTGTCGATCTATCCGCTCGCCTTCTCGCTGGTCGTGTCGTTCATCAACTACGACTTCCAGGTGCCCGGCCACGGCTTCGTGGGGCTCAAGAACTTCGAGCGCGTGGTCCTCGACCCCGTCGCCCGCCGCGCGCTGGTCCTGACCGCCTTCCTCTCAGGCGCCAGCGTCGCGATCGAGTTCGTGCTCGGCCTGCTGGTCGCGCTCGCCATGGTGCGCAACTTCGCCGGCCGCGGGCTGGTGATGTCGATCCTGATCGTGCCGCTCTTCATCAGCCCGGTGATCGTCGGCCAGGCCTGGACGCTGCTCCTCCAGCGTCCCTTCGGCCCCACCAACTACATCCTGAGCGAGATCCTCGGCCGCGACGTCACGATCAGCTGGCTGACCGAGAGGCCATACGTCTACATCTCGCTGATCGTGGCCGACGTGTGGCAGTGGACGCCGTTCATGTTCGTCATCCTGCTCGCCGGGCTGACCTCGATCCCGCCCAACCTCTACGAGGCGGCCGAGCTCGACGGCGTCGGCCCCTGGCAGACCTTCACCGCGATCACCCTGCCGCATCTCGCCCCGATGATGCTGCTGGCGCTGACCTTCCGCCTGCTGGACGCCATCCGCATGTTCGACACGATCTTCATCATGACCGCCGGCGGCCCAGGCACGCAGACCTACACCGCCTCCTACTACCTCTACACGATCGGCTTCACCCAGTTTCACCTCTCCCAGGCGACCGCCGGCAGCTGGATCCTGCTGTTCTTCACCGCGATCGTCGTCGTCCTGCTGGTGCGCCGGCTCCTGCGGGTCGAGACGGAATGAGAGACCTCCGCAAAACGCCCGATGCAGCCGCGTGGCGGGTCGACGAAGGTTTCGATCCGGTAAACAGAAATCGGACTTTCAAATGAAATCAAATACTTGGTTCGCGGTGCACGCGTGCACCGGGTGTGCGCCGCGCCGGCGGCCCGCGCCGCAGGGATCACGCTGATGCCGCGCTCCGCTTTCCGCCGCCGCTCGCCCGCCACGCTGGGCCGCGTGGCGCTCCTCGGCTTCTTCCTGGTCTTCGTCCTCTGGCCGATCTACTGGATGTTCAACACCTCGGTGAAGCCGAGCAGCGACTACCTGACCGTCCCGCCGGTCTGGTTCCCCGACGAGCCGACGCTCGTCCACTACGAGGCGGCGCTCTTCACCTATCGCGGGCTCGAAGGGCTCACCAACAGCATCATCGTCTCGGTCGGCGCGACCATCCTCTCGGCGCTCCTCGGCACGCTGATGGCCTACAGCCTCGCCCGCTACAATACCGGCGGCAAGCACCTGTCGTTCTGGGTTCTCTCACAGCGCTTCCTGCCGCCGATCGCCATCGTGCTGCCGGTCTTCCTGATCTACCGCAACATCGGCATCTACGACACGCATCTCGGCCTGATCCTCGCCTACACGATGTTCACG